>Ga0116175_1000078_pt1 | contig 77383 bp, 76 predicted proteins | sample AD_UKC125_MetaG_FD_89802 | JGI IMG/M metagenome (GOLD analysis project Ga0116175, IMG submission 89802) | Active sludge microbial communities of municipal wastewater-treating anaerobic digesters from USA - AD_UKC125_MetaG | ecosystem: Engineered > Bioreactor > Anaerobic > Digestate | place: USA... | reverse complement strand
TGCCCTCGGTCACCGATTCGCCCAGCGCCGGCATCGTCACCGTGGTGCCACCGCTCACCTCGCCACCGGGAGCCGCTTCCGGGGCGGGCGCCGGCGCCGGGGGAGCCGGCTGCGGGGCAGGGACCGGCTCGGGTGCGGCCACCGGTTCCGGCGCGGGCTCAGGGGCCTGCGCCGCCTCGGGCTCAGCGCCGCCGCTGCCGTCACCGATCACGGCGAGGTCGGCGCCCACCGGGACCGTGTCGTCCTCCTGGACGAGAATCTGTTCGAGAACCCCCGCGATCGGCGAGGGAATCTCGGTGTCCACCTTGTCGGTGGAGACCTCGAGTAACGGCTCGTCGACCTCGACGCGCTCCCCGACCTGCTTGAGCCACCGGGTCACGGTGCCTTCGGTGACGGACTCGCCGAGGGCTGGCATGGTCACGCGTTCGGACATGAGCGGGGTTCTCCTTCTCTGGTGACAGCGGTCACCATGCTAGTTGGCGCGCGGGGGCCTCACGCATGCGCATGGAGGGGCTTGCCGGCCAGGGCCAGGTGCGCCTCACCCAGGGCTTCGTTCTGGGTCGGATGGGCATGGATCGCGGTGGCGACGTCCTCGGGATGGGCCTCCCAGGACACGATGAGTTGCGCCTCGCCGATCTGCTCACCGACCCGGGCGCCGATCATGTGGATGCCGACGACGGGGCCGTCGACCCGCCGGATGAGGCGCACGAACCCCTGGGTGCCGAGGATCTGGGACTTGCCGTTGCCGCCGAGGTTGTAGTCGTAGGTGGTGACGTCGCCGTATGCCGCGCGCGCCGCCTCTTCGCCCAGCCCGACCGACGCGATCTCGGGCTCGCAATAAGTCACCTTGGGGATCAACTCGTCGCGCACCGGTGCCGGGGAGAGGCCGGCGATCTCCTCGGCGACGAAGATGCCGTGCGCGAACCCGCGATGCGCTAACTGCAGCCCCGGCACGAGGTCGCCCACGGCATATACATCGGCAACGGAGGTCCGCAACCGTTCGTCGGTGACGACCAGGCCCCGATCGAGGGTGACGCCGGCATCGGCATACCCAATGCCGTCGCTGACCGGGCCGCGACCGACGGCAACGAGGAGCAGGTCGGCGTCGATCGGGTCGGCACCCTCGAGGGAGACCCGCACGCCCTTGTCGTCCTGGGTCGCGCCGGCAAACCGGACCCCGGCGCGGACCGTGATCTTGCGTTTGCGGAAGGCGCGCTCCAACGCGGCGCTGATGCTGGGCTCCTCGGCGGGCACGAGCCGGGGCAGGGCCTCCACCACCGTCACCTGGGCCCCGAACGAGGCGAAGACCGAGGCGAACTCGACCCCGATGACCCCACCGCCGAGGACGACGACCCGGTCGGGAACCTCCGTGAGTTGGAGGGCTTCGTCGGACGTCACGATCCGGCCGCCGATGGTCAGTCCCGGGAGCACCTTGGGCCGGGAGCCGGTGGCGAGGACCGTATGCCGCCCGCGCACCTCCCGCTCCCCGACCCGGATCGTGTGGGCGTCGGCGAGGACACCGCGACCCTCGATGAGGGTGACCCCGGCCGCGGCGACCAAGCCCTGCAACCCCTTGTAGAGGCGGCCGACGACCCCGCGCTGGTAGGTGAGCACCCGGCTCAGATCGATGGACTCCAGCGTGGTGTGGACGCCGATGGCCGCGCCGTGCCGGGCGGTGTCGGCGACTTCCGCGGCGTGGAGGAGGGCCTTGGTCGGGATGCAGCCGCGGTGTAGGCAGGTGCCGCCGAGTTTGTCCTGCTCGACGAGAGCGACCTGCATCCCGAGTTGGGCGGCGCGCAACGCGCAGGCGTAGCCGCCGCTGCCGCCGCCGAGGATGACGAGGTCGAAGACGCCCGCAGGGGCCGTGGGTGAGGTCGCCATGGGTGCTCCGTCCGGTGGCTTCGGCACCGGCTCAGCGGTATTGCTCGATGAGGGCGATCAGGGAGGCGACGCCGTAGCCGGTGCCGCCCTTGGGGTTCATGCCGCTGGCGGCCTTCTCGTTGAAGGCCGGGCCGGCGATGTCCAGGTGCGACCACGGAATCTGCGCCGGAACGAAGGTCCGGAGGAACAAGCCCGCGGTGAGCATGCCGCCGAACCGGTCGGCCTTGTGGGCGACATCGGCGGTCTGGGAGTCCAAACCAGCCCGCAGATCCTCGGGAAGCGGCATCGGCCAGGCCGGCTCGCCCGCGGTCCCGGTGGCGGTGAGGACCCGGTCCCGGAACGAGTCGTCGTTGGCCATGACGGCGGCGATGCCGTTGCCGAGGGCGATCGTCGCCGCGCCGGTCAAGGTGGCGATGTCGATGATCGCGTCCGGCCCGCTCTCGACGGCGAGGGCGAGGCCGTCGCCGAGGACCATCCGGCCCTCGGCGTCGGTGTCGATGATTTCGACGGTGGTCCCGTCCCGCATGGTGACGACGTCGCCGGGGCGCTGAGCGTTGGAGCCGGGCATGTTCTCGGCGAGGCACAGGTAGCCGGTGACGGCGACCGGCAGCCCCAACTCGGCGGCGGCCACGACGGTGGCGGCCACCGCGGCGGCGCCGGCCATGTCGGATTTCATGGTCGCCATCGACGCCGGCGGTTTGATGCACAGCCCACCCGAGTCGAAGGTGATGCCCTTGCCGACCAGGGCGATGGACGCCTTGGCGCCGGCCGGTTTCCAGGTCATGGTGACGATCCGGGGCGGGTGGGCCGAGCCCTGGCCGACCCCGACGATGCCGCCGAAGCCGCCCTTGGCCAGGGCCTTCTCGTCGAGGACCGACACCGTGATCTTGGCCGTGGTGGCCTTGACCCGGGTCTTGACGGCGGCCTCGAAGGCCGCGGGGGTGAGCAGGTTCGGGGGAGTGTTGACCAGGTCCCGGGCCCAGTCGCGGGCCGCGCCGATCACCTGCGCCCGGGCGACCGCGTCCTTGACGCCCTTGCCCGCCCCCTGCGTGGAGACCAGGGTGATCGTCGGACCGTCCGGGTTCGCCGTGGCCGGTGCCGCAGCGGCACCGGTGATCTTGGCGTAGCGATAGCACCCGGCATACGCCCCGTCGGCCATGGCGGCGACGGTGGCGCGATCGGGTGTCGGAAGGGCGAGCGCGACCTTGGCCTTGGAGCCGACGGCTCGCAACGCGGTGGCCGCCCCGGCGCGCACCGTCTCGGCGGTGACCTGGGTGCCCAGGCCGACGACGGCAACCGTGCCTGCCTTGATGCCGCTGACACCGACAACCCGAGTGACCTCACCGGCCTTGCCGGTCGCCTCCAACGCGACGAGCGCCTGCGTCAACTGGGCCGCAGTGGACGGCTCGAGATGCGGTTCGTCGAGCAACTCGGCGTGCTCACTCCCCTGGCGGGCGCCGATCACCAGGACGTCGGCGGCGATGTCGGCAGCGGGGCGGGTGGTCACGGTCAGGGTGGGCACGATCGCGCTCCTGGGTTCGGGGGAGTGGGACGAGTTGTCACCGGCGGTGCGGCAACTCTAACCACGAGACCGCTGTCGGTGGGGCGCGATAGGTTCTCCTCATGGCGACCTTGCTGACCTCCCCTATCCATGACCGACACGTGGCGCTCGGTGCCAAGATGGCCGATTTCGGGGGCTGGGAGATGCCCATCGAATATCCCGGTGGCGGGGTCGTCGCCGAGCACACCGCGGTGCGGGAGCGGGTCGGGCTCTTCGACGTCACCCACCTGGGCAAGGCCCGCGTGTCCGGTCCGGGTGCGGCCGAGTTCGTCAACGCTTGCCTGACCAACGACTTGCGCAAGATCGGCCCGGGCAAGGCCCAATACACGATGTGCTGCACCGAGAGCGGCGGAGTCGTCGACGACCTCATCCAGTACCTCCGCTCCGAGGACGACGTGTTCCTCATCCCCAACGCCGCCAACACCGCCGCCGTCGTTGCGCTCCTGCAGGAGGCGGCCCCGGAGGGCATCGTCGTCGACAACCTGCACGACCGTTACGGCGTGCTCGCCGTCCAGGGGCCTTGCTCGGATGAGGTGCTCACCGCGCTGGGGTTGCCCGTCGACCACGACTACATGTCCTTCGTCGAGGTCGACTGGGAGGGGTTGCCGGTCATCGTCTGCCGCACCGGATACACCGGCGAGCGCGGCTACGAGATCGTGCCCGCGTGGGAGGTCACGGGTTCGGTCTGGGACGCGCTGCTGGCGGAGGTGACGCGCCAGGGGGGTATGCCGTGTGGGCTGGGCGCGCGCGACACCTTGCGGACCGAAATGGGTTACCCGTTGCACGGCAACGAGTTGTCCCTCGACATCACGCCGGTCATGGCGGGGGCCGCCTGGGCGGTCGGCTGGGACAAGGACACGTTCTGGGGTAAGGAGGCCCTCACCGCGCAGCGGGCGGCCAAGTCAAGCCGGTTGATGCGCGGCCTCGTGGTGACAGGGCGCGGCATACCGCGGGCACACATGGCCGTCAAGGACGCCACCGGTGCCGTCGTCGGCGAGGTGACCTCCGGCACCTTCTCCCCGACCCGCAAGCAGGGGATCGCCCTGGCGCTGTGCGAGCGCAGCGTCGCCCTCGGCGACGAGGTCGTCATCGACGTGCGCGGGCGCGACCTGCCGGCGACCGTGACCAAGCCGCCGTTCGTCGCGGTCGGCGTGCGCGAGCAGTGAGGAGCAGACCATGAGCGAGGCCTGGACCTGGACCTATGCCGATGGCACCGGTGAGGCGGTGAGCGGGCCAGTGACGACCGACACGGCCTTTCCCACCCAATCCGACGCCGAGAACTGGCTCGGCGAGACCTGGCCGGACCTGTATGCCGCGGGCGTCACCGCGGTGACGTTGCTGCGCGACGGCGTGCTCGTCTACGGCCCGATGAGCCTGGAGCCGCCGACCGAGGGTTCCTGGTAGCCGGACCTGGCTTACGCCGGGAACTGACCGCGCGCCACCTGCGGGCGGGGCAGGCGGGTGCGGCGCATCTGGAAGACGCGCAGCGCGGCATACATGCCCCCGCCGCGGGGAGCGGAGCCGAACTTGGCCACGAGGAGCTTCTTCAGTCGCAGCCACATGAACAGGCAATCGCCGATGGCGAGCAGGATGAGCCCGTAGACCAGCAAGAAGACCAGACCCATGGCCCACGCCGTGCGCACAAACGACAAGGCCAGCACGACGAGCATGACCGGCAGCATGAACTCACCAAGGCTCCAGCGGGCATCGACATAGTCCCGGATGTAGCGCTTCTCGGGGCCCTTGTCGCGGGCGGGGAGGTGCCGCTCGTCGCCGGTGACCATGGCCTGGCGCTGCTTGGCATAGGCCTCGCGCCGCTTCGCCTTGTCCTGGTCCTTGGCCTTGCGTCGGTCGGTGACGACGAGGGGCTGCTTGCGGGCCGCCTCCTGATCGCGCCGTTTGGGGGTCGGGCGGTTCTTGGCGCCCTCGCGCGGCGGGTGCAACTCGTCGACGAGTTGCTCGTTGGTCGTCTTTTTCCGTCCGAACACCCCGCGAGTGTATGCCGTGGGCTGACCTCGGGTGCGTCGGCTCCGGATCGGCGGGGGCGCCTGGGCGGTCCGCGGGCCCGCTAGGGTCGGGGGGTGACCGACGCGACGTTGAGCCCCGCCCAGATCGATGCCGTGCGCAGCCGGGTGCGCGACCTCATGCCCGGAGTGCGCCGGGACCTCGAAGCCCTGGCCCGGATTCCGAGCATCTCCCTCGCCGCGTTCGACCAGGCCCACGTGGAGGCCTCGGCGGAGGCGACGGCGGCCCTGCTGCGGGCCGAAGGGCTTGAGGTGGAGATTGTGCGTGAGGGCGGCCGCCCCGCGGTGATCGGCCGGATCGCCGCACCGGCCGGGGCGCCGACCATCATGCTCTACGCCCACCACGACGTCCAGCCCCCCGGTGACGACGCCGAGTGGGACACCCCACCCTTCGAGCCGATCGAGCGCGAGGGGCGGCTCTACGGTCGCGGGGCGGCGGACGACAAGGCCGGCATCATGGCGCACGTCGCGGCGTTGCGAGCGCATGCCGGGGCGCTGCCCGTGGGTGTCACCGTTTTCGTCGAGGGCGAGGAGGAGATCGGCTCGGAGTCCTTGCCGACGATTCTGGAGCGGCACGGGGACAAACTGCGCGCCGACGCCATCGTGTTGGCCGACTCCGCGAACTGGGCCGTCGGCCACCCGGCGCTTACCACGACGCTGCGCGGCATGATCCGGGTCGTCGTCACGGTGCGCACCCTCGATCACGCCATCCACTCGGGGATGTACGGCGGACCCGTTCCCGACGCCCTGACCGCCCTGATCCGCCTGCTGGCCACTCTCCACGACGACGCCGGTGATGTCGCGGTGCCGGGCCTCAAAACCGGCCACGCGGCCGATCTCGAGTACGACGAGGACCGGCTACGCGCCGAGTCCGGGATGCTCGACGGGGTGCAGCCGATCGGCTCGGGGACCTTGCTGTCCCGGTTGTGGAACCGGCCCTCGATCACGACCATCGGGATCGATGCCCCGGCTGTGGCAACCGCATCCAACACGCTCGTGCCGCGCGCGAGCGCCAAGATCTCGATGCGGCTCGCGCCCGACGAGCACGATCTGGACGCCTACGAAGCGCTGCGGACGCACCTGCTCACCCACGCCCCCTGGGGCGCTCAGGTCGAGGTCACCCTCGACGATCGCGGCAACGGGTTCGCCGCCGACGCCGAAGGACCCATCTACGACCAGGCGCGCGCGGCCTTCACCGACGCGTGGGGTGTGGAACCGGTCGATGTCGGAGTCGGCGGCTCGATTCCGTTCGTCGCGGCCTTCGCCGAGCGGTTCCCCGAGGCCGCGATCCTCGTCACCGGGGTCGAGGATCCCGACACTCGAGCCCATGGCGCCAACGAGTCGCTTCACCTCGACGACTTCGAGCGGGCGTGCGTGGCCGAAGCCGTCTTGTTGGCCCGCCTCGGCGCCGCCCCGGCCGCCGCCAGGATGTCAACAGCCTCTTGACAATCAGGGTCTTGTCAAGATGTTATTGACATATGGCTTCTTCCCCGTCCTCGCGTCCCGGGCTCACCGGCCCCCTCCTCTTCGTCATGCTCGGTCTCGCGACGCTCGTGGCGAGTTTTGCCATCAGCAGCGGCTTCTTCCACGGCGTGTTTATCGGGGCCACGATCGCGCTCATGGCCTTCGGGGCCTACCTCTTCGGCCGCGCCCAGCGCGGTGGTGCGGCAACCACCGATGACACCCTCTGGCGCCCGAGCGACGACCAGCGCTGACCGGGACCGGGCCGTCGCCCCTCGCACCGGCGCCGCCGGTCCGGATATCGCCGATGCCGTCGGCGCCGCCATCTTGCGTGATGGCGCCCGCTCTCTCGACCCTGCAGCGCCGGAGGATCACCTCGCCATCATCGTGCGTGCGGCGGCGGCCCAGGACATCACCCGGGTTCTGCTGCGTCAGGCGGTCACCTCGGCGCGCGCGAGCGGCCACAGTTGGGCGAGCATCGGCGGGGTGCTCGGCCTGACCCGCCAGGCGGCGCAGCAACGGTTCGGACAGGAAGCCAGTGTCGAGGACGCACCGACAACCCGGTGGCTCGGTCCGGTCACGGCCTTCGACGAGTTGGCCGAACTCGCCATCGCCGGTCGTCAAGGGTGGCACACCGTCGAGGCCGGCTTGCTCAAGCACAAGATGATTCGCACCGACACCCAATGGGAGACCCGGCGCGTGGTGTGGCGCAAGCCGGCCGCGGCATACGAAAAGGACGGCTGGCAGGTGGGCGCGCGCGCCTTCCCCTGGCTCTACCTGGTCCGCGACGTGGGCCGCCCGCCCGAGGCGCCCACGCCCTGACCTCGGCGCACCGCCCTACCGGGCGCCGCCGGGGCCGGGCAGCGCCAGCATCTGGTCCAGTGCCACGCGGGCAAAATGCGCCACCTCGGGGTCGACCCGGATCGGGTTGACGACCCGGCCGGCCACGAGGGACTCCAGGGCCCACACCAGGTGCGGCAGGTCGATCCGGTTCATCGTCGAGCAGTAGCACACGGTGCGATCGAGGAAGACGATGCGCTGCTCGGGGAACTGGCTCGCCAGTCGCCGCACCAGGTTGAGTTCGGTGCCGACCGCCCAGGTCGTGCCCGGGGGCGCCGCCGCGATGGTCGCGATGATCTTCTCCGTCGACCCGACCTCGTCGGCCAACTCGACGACCTCGTGGCGGCATTCGGGGTGAACGATGACCCGCACCCCGGGAATCTCCCGGCGGGCCGCCTGCACCGCCTCGACCGTGAACCGGCCGTGGACCGAGCAGTGCCCCCGCCACAGGATCATCGTCGCCGCGCGGATCTCCTCGACGGTGAGCCCGCCCAGGGGTCGGTGCGGGTCCCACACGACGCAGTCGCCGAGGGCGCCGCCCAGATCGCGGGCATAGGTGTTGCGCCCCAGGTGCTGGTCGGGCAGGAAGAGGACCTTGCCGCCGGCCCCGGCTCGCTCGAGGGCCCAGGTCAACGCGGTCTTCGCGTTGGAGGAGGTGCAGATCGTCCCGCCGTGGCGGCCGGTGAAGGCCTTGATCGCCGCCGACGAGTTCATGTAGGTCACCGGGACCGTCACGTCGGCAACGCCGGCCTCGGTGAGGTCGTCCCAGCACCGCTCCACCTGGGCGATCGCCGCCATGTCGGCCATCGAACAGCCGGCGGCCAGGTCGGGCAGGACCACGGTCTGCTCCGGCGAGGTGAGGATGTCGGCGGACTCGGCCATGAAGTGGACGCCGCAGAAGACGATGTAGGGCGCGTCCGGGCGGGCCGCGGCCTCGCGGGCCAACTTGAACGAGTCCCCGGTGGTGTCGGCGAACTCGATGACCTCGTCGCGCTGGTAGTGGTGCCCGAGGACGAACACCGAATTACCCAAGGCTGCCTTGGCCGCGCGGGCCCGCTCGACCAGGGCCGGATCGGAGGCCGGCGGCAAATCGCCGGGACACTCGACACCACGCTCGGCGGACAGGTCGCTGCCATGGCCGAGCACGAGCAGGGGCAGGGGATGTGCGGTTGCGCTCACGCCACCGATCATCACACAGCCGTGCGACACCGCGTGCCACGCGGCGCGCCGAGGGCCGCATCCAGCGCGGATCCAGCCCGCGGTCAGGTTCGCGGGTTACGGTGGCAAGTCGCGGGTATGCCGGTCACACACCGGAGTGCCGCCCGCCTCCGATGTCTCCTGTAGTCCCGCGGAAGGTTGTTTCGTGTCCTTGACTGGCTGGGCCCTGCCGACCCTGCTGATCCTGCTCGCGCTCGTCCTGGTGGTGCCAATCGTGCTGGGCCTGCCCACGAACCGTGGTCTCAAACCGGCCCTGGTGCGGGCCGGGCAACTCACCGGCTTCACGATCCTCGTCCTCACCCTCACGGGGGTGATCCTCAACAACCAGGAGAAGTTCTTCGCCACCTGGTCAGACCTGGGCCAGTACGTCTTCGAGACCACACCCGACAGCGAGACAAGTTCCCATGGTGGGGTGGCGCCGTCGCGGTCTCCCGAACCCGCGTCCCCGTCCGTGCAGCCGATCCCCGCCTTGCCGCCGCTGCCGTCGAGCGACAAGATCCAGGCCTTCACGGTCACGGGTGGCAAGAGCGGGCTGACCGGGAAGATCACCGTCGTGTTGCCTGACAACTACAACCCCAAGGCGGCCACCGGATACCCCGTCCTCGTGGCGTTCATGGGCTATCCCGGCGATGAACGTCAGTGGCTCGCCTCCAGCACGATGAACCTGCCGCAGACCCTGGCCCAGGCTGTCGCCGCCAAGAAGATCGCCGACCCCATCGTCGTCATTCCCCAGATCACCTTCGAGGGCCTGGACTCCGAGTGCGTCAACGGCCCCTCCGGTCGGCCACAGGTGGGCACCTGGCTGAGCCAGGACGTCATCGACTGGACGATCGACCACTTGCGCGTCGGACCGGTCAAGACGCATTGGGCCACCACGGGCTTCTCCGCGGGCGGGTACTGCTCGGCATACATCGGGCTCCACGACCCGCACCGCTTCGGCGCGGCCCAAATCCTCGGTGGCTACTTCAAGCCCCTTTTCAGCGGTGGTTACCGACCACTGACCGACGCCCAGTTGACGACGCCCGAATACGACCTGACCCAACTCGTGCAGACCCAACCACCGGCGATGGCCGTGTGGGTGCAGTCCGCGCGGGGCGACGGGTTGTCCCACCCCAGTTCGGCCGCCTTCCTCAAGGCGGTGAAGGCGCCCACCGCTGCCACCGAGGTCACCCTGGAGGGCGGCGGACACACCTACCGGGTGTGGCGTGCCTCCCTTGCGGAGTCGTTCGAGTGGCTGGCCGCGACCCTCCCCGGTTTCGCCGCGGCTCACTAGCGCGTCGAGAAACGTTGCCCATGCGGGTCCTCATCGCTCCCGGTCGGTATGCCGGCCTGCTCACTGCCGCCCAAGCAGCCGCCGCGCTCGCCGCCGGCTGGCGCCAAGGTGCCCCCCACGACGAGGTGCGCACCCTTCCATTGGCTGACGGCTCCGGGTTGGTCGAGGTGCTCGCCGGGGCACTCGGCGGCCAGCAGGTCGTGGTGATGATCACGGACCCGCTGGGCCGCCCGGTCCCGGCGACGATCCTGCGGGTTGAAGGAGTTGCGGGTGCGGTCGCCTTCCTCGACGGCTCCGAGGCGCTCGGGGAGCACCTGGTGGCCGCGCACGACCGCGACCACCCGGCGCTCACGACGCGGGGGCTCGGCGACCTGTTGCTGGCGGCGAGTGCGCTGGACGTGGACCGCATCGTCGTCGGCCTCTCCGGCGGGGTGGCCCGCGACGGTGGTGCCGGTGTTCTCGCTGCCCTCGGTGTGGCTCCCGCAGCACTCGGACGTGGCGGGCTCGCCCTGGCCGAAGTGGGGGAGGTCGGGGCCGCCGAGGTGGCGACGGCTCGAGCCCGACTCGCCGGCATCGACCTCGTCGTGCTGACCGACGAGGACCTCCCGCTCCTTGGGTTTCACGGTGTCCACGCCCGCGGCACCGGACAGGCCCCGATGTTCCCGTCCGCTCGCGGCCAGGATCTGGAGTCGGCCGTCGGCCATTTCGTCGACCTCACCCGCCGGGCGGTCGGCACGCCGGATCTGCTCACCGGGACCATTCGTCGCCTCGACCAAGAACCGGGGGCGGGCGCTGGCGGTGGGGCCGGGTATGCCGTCCTCCTCCTCGGTGGCCGCCGGGTGCCCGGGGCAGCCACGGTTGCCTCGCTCGTCGGGCTGCGCGACGCGCTCGGTGCTCACGACCTCGTCGTGACCGGCACCGGCCGCTTCGACTGGGCGGCACTGTCAGCGGGCATTGTGGCGACGGTCGCGGCCAGCGCGGGCGAGCACGCCGTCCCTGCCGTTCTCGTCGCCGGTGAGAGCCTCGTCGGACGCCGAGAGGCCATGAACCTCGGCCTGAGCGGCACCTACACCCTTGCCGACGCGCCCGACGAACGGATCCGCCTGCTGGCCGACCCTGTGGGCGTCCTTACCGATCGCGCCGTCCGCCTGGCCCGCACCTGGTCCCCGGCGCGCTGACACCGGCAACCGGAAGGACACGGCATACCGGCCGCGCACCCCGTATCCTGTCGGGAGGAACAAAACCCAAGCCGGATGCGGTTGCCGCAACGGAAACGACCGCGAGGGCAGCCCCTTCGCCCGACAACGACGCCAGGAGTAGCACTCACATGAGCGACCTCGAGACCACGACGCACGGCGTCATCCTCACCGACGTGGCTGCGGCCAAGGTCAAGTCCCTGCTCGAGCAGGAGGGCCGCGACGACCTGCGCCTGCGTGTCGGTGTGCAGCCCGGCGGCTGCTCCGGCCTCATCTACCAGTTGTACTTCGACGAGCGCACCCTCGACGGTGACCTGATCCGCGACTTCGACGGTGTCGAAGTGGTCGTCGACCGGATGAGCGCCCCCTACCTCGACGGCGCCCACATCGACTTCGCGGACACCATCGAGAAGCAGGGGTTCACCATCGACAACCCCAACGCCGGGTCCTCCTGCGCCTGCGGCGACAGCTTCAGCTGAGCGGCGCCGGCGCGCTACTGCGCCCCGGGCGCCGGCTCAGCAACCGCCACGCGCGCGAGCCGAGCAGAAATGCGACGGCCATCGGGACGAGGACGACGAGCGGGCTGACCGACACCCCGAAACTGTTCTGGCCGGGGGAGTGGTCGACGAAGGCGTGGACCCACGGCATGACGGCCGGCGAACCCTCGACCCGGCGCCCGTCGACCCCTGCGGCGAGTGCCCCGTCGATCCACGTGGTGGACATGAGTAGCACCGACCAGCTGACCAGCGCGAAGACGCCGACCGCCCACCAGGAGCCGACGGCCCACCGCGGACCCGGTATGCCGGATCGTCCCTCGGCGGCCAGTGCTCGCAGGCTGCCCAACTGACGGCGGGCCGCGGCATACCCGACGTCCTCCGTCGCCTCCAGGAGGTTGGCGTGCAATTCACGTCGGCGTTCGCGGCGGACGTGACCCGTCACCCCTTCGATGTCCATCCAGAAGTCGTAGTCGATGACAGCCCCGCGAATGCGCAGGCGGTCGATGAGGTTCATGTCAGGCTCCTGTCGTGGCTGTGGTCGATGTGGTGGTCACGGTCTGGACGGCCTGGACGAGTTCAGCCCAGGCCTGGGCACGCGCGGCGAGTTCGGCGCGTCCGGTGTCGGTGAGGTGGTAGTACTTGCGCGCCGGACCGGAGCCGGAGCGCCGGAGATACGACCCGAGGTGACCCGCGGACTCCAGGCGGGTCAACGCCGGGTACACCGTGCCCTCGGCGAGTTCGGGGAAGCCCGCCTCCCGCAGCCGGGTGACGATCCCGTAGCCATAACCGTCCTCGTCGGCGAGCAGCCGCAGCAGCAGCAGGGCCAGGACTCCCTTGAGCATCTGCGGGTCGTGTGGTTTGGGCATGGTGTAAGACTATGACAGGTACCTCGGATAGACAAGTACCTAGCGACGAAGAATATATGAGTATGCCGAGCAAGCGGCTCGGGTAGGCTGAGCGGCCGTGCGTATCGCAGTCACCGGGTCCATCGCCACCGACCACCTCATGACGTTCGCCGGGCGCTTCGCCGACTCCCTGGTCGTGGAGCAACTCGACAAGATTTCGGTCTCATTCCTCGCCGAGACCCTCGAAATCCGCCGCGGGGGAGTGGCGGGCAACATCTGCTTCGGGATGGCGAGTCTGGGGCAGCGCCCCCTGCTCGTCGGGGCAGCCGGGGAGGATTTCGCCGACTACCGCAGTTGGCTCAGCCGGCACGGCGTCGACTGCACCCCGGTCCACATCTCGAGCACCAAGCACACGGCCCGCTTCGTCTGCACGACCGACGAGGACATGGCCCAGATGGCGACCTTCTACGCGGGCGCCATGGCCGAGGCGCGCCTCATCGAACTCGGGCCGATCGCCGGTACGCGGGGATTGGACTTCGTCCTCATCGGCGCGAACGACCCGGAGGCGATGCTGCGGCATACCGAGGAGTGCCTCACCCGCGGGTTCCGGTTCGTCGCGGACCCCAGCCAGCAACTCGCCTTTGCCGACGGCCCCTTCATCCGGCGCCTCATCGAGGGCGCCGACTACCTCTTCACCAACGAGTACGAGTCGCACATCACCGAGAAGAAGACCGGCTGGACCCATGAGGACATCGCCGCCGTCGTGACCACACGCGTCATCACCAAGGGCAAGGACGGGGCCGTCATCCTCACCCGCGGTGAGGACCCGGTCGAGGTCGCCGTCGTGCCCGGAGTGGACCGTGTCGACCCCACGGGGGTCGGAGACGCCTTCCGCGGTGGCTTTCTCACCGGACTGGCCGCCGGTCTGCCTCACGAGCGGTGCGCCCAGATCGGGTCCGTGCTCGCGGCATACGTCCTCGAAACGGTGGGGACCCAGGAGTACAGCCCGGGCACGGCGGCCTTCCTCGACCGGCTCGCCGGGGCCTACGGGGACGAGGCCGCCGCCGAAGTGGCCCCGCACATCCGGTGCCCGCGTCCCTGAGCTCGTCGTGACGGTCCCCTTCCCGCCGCGCGAACCGCCGGCGAGTGCCTGGCAACTCACCCGGGCGCGCCCCGTCCCCGGCGAAGACCTCGTCGCCGCCGGTGCGGACCTCGAACCGGGGACGCTCCTCCAGGCGTACCGCGTCGGCCTGTTCCCCATGGGGCTGGGCGCTCATGGGGCTGGGCCGCTCGGCTGGTGGTCTCCCGACCCGCGCGGCGTGCTCTTGCTCGGGGACCTCAAAGTGCGCAAATCGTTGCGCCAGGTGCTGCCGCGCTTCGAGATCCGGGTCGACACCGCGTTCGATGCGGTGGTCGAGGCCTGCGCCAGCCCCGATCGCGATGGCCGCTGGATCACTCCGGAGGTGACGGACGCCTACCGGCGCCTGCATGACCTCGGCTGGGCCCATTCGGTGGAGGCGTGGACCGACGGCCGTCTCGTCGGCGGCCTCTATGGGGTGGCCATCGGCGGCCTGTTCGCGGGCGAGTCGATGTTTCACGTAACCCGGGACGCGAGCAAGGCGGCCCTCGTCGGGTTGGTTCGGCGTCTTGGTGCGGACGGCGACCCGCGTCGCATCGTCGACGTCCAGTGGCGCACCGACCACCTGGCTCGGTTCGGCGTCCGGGACGTCCCCCGCGCCGAATACCGCGCACTGCTCGGCGCCGCTCTTCAGGCCCCGCCGGTCGACTTCGGTGCCTGAGACCCGTCCCCGATGACCAGCCGGTATGCCGTGTGCTCACCCTCGTCGTGCACGCTCACCGCGTGCCCCTTGAGGCGGGCCCACGCCGGAATGTCGTAGCGCGCAGCGGGATCGTCGGCGAGGACGAGGATGGCCACGCCCGGGGGGTGTTCGCGGGCCGCCCGCGCGAGCCGGATGACCGGCTGGGGGCAGCGCAGCCCGCGCGCGTCGATGCGGGTCGCCGGGATCGGTGCCTCCGCCTCGGCGCTGCGCGGGCGAGTGGGGGTCATAGCCGATCCGTTCCCAGTTGGGCGCGCACGGCCGCCACGGCGTCGGGAAGTTCTTGGCAGAACCGGGCGACATCGCGGTCCCGCTCCGGGGCGACCGCCTCCAGCGGCAAAGTGATGCGCACGTTGCCGTGGGTCACCACACCCATCGCGGCGAGGACATGGCTGGGCTCCAGGGTGTCGGACGTGCAGGCGGACCCGCTCGCCACGGCGAACCCGCGCCGGTCCAACTCGTGGACCAGGGCCTCGCCGTCGACGTAGAGCACGCTGAAGGTCACGATGTGGGGGAGTCGGTGAACCGGGTCGCCCACCACCTGGACATCCGGTATGCCGCTCGCGGCCTTCCGGATCCGCTCCACCAATGCGGTGGCCGACTGCTCCTCGCGGGCCCGCTCGGCCGCCGACTGCTGCCAGGCCTCGGCGGCAGCCAGCGCGAAAGGCACCACGGGCTGGGCGAGGGACAGCCCGTGTTCCGGCGCGGACCGGGGGTACGCGGGATCGAACCGAGTCCCCGTTCGCACGCCCAACACCCCGAGCGGGGGGCCGGCGAAACTGGCGGCATCCGCGGCATACGCCTGACCCTGAGACGGCACGGCGCCGGCTCGACCCCATGAGGCCGCCAGGTCGACGAGAAGGGGCACTCCGGCCGCGGCGCACGCGTCGGCCGCCTCACGGAGCGGCTGGCAGGTGCCGACTTCGTGATTGGCCGCGGCGAGCACCCCGAGGGCCACCCCCGGGGCGTTGACGGCCCGAGCCCAGCGCTCGGTGTCGAGGCACCCCAGGGAGTCGACGGGCACCCTGGCGGCCGCGGGGAGGCGACGCAACACGGCCGCCTGGTCGACTGCGCTGGTGTGGATTTGCTCACCTACCCGGTGCCGGGCCCGGCGCAGTCCTGCCAGCCCGGCGAGGAGGGCATGAGTGCCGGTCGGGTGCAGGCTCACCTCGTCGGGGCGCATCCCCAGGCCCCCGGCGAGCACTTCCCGGGCCTGATTGAGCAGCATTGCCGCACGTCGACCCTCGCGATAGAGCCGGCGAGGGTCGGCCCAACCGACGTCGAGCGCCGCGATCAGAGTGTCGCGCGCCACTGGATGAAGGGGCCCCTGGGCGGCGTCGAGAAGCGCTCGGTTGGACTTCTCGGGGGGCACGGTGAGACGTTAGCCGACCCTGCCCGGATTCTGGGCCGGGGATGCACTACTCTGACCACGTTCGATGCTCTCAATTGCGGAAGGGTGCACCGGTGCGTCAGCGCGACCTTGACCTCCCCCGATCCCGGAGTCGGCTCCTGCGATGGAGCGCACTCGCGGCGGTCACTGTGCTTGCCCTCACGGGGTGTGAGCACGGGAAATTCACAACGGGCTACCTGCCTCAAGGCATCACCGAAGGCGCAGACCGGGTGACCACCTTGTGGGTGTGGTCTTGGGTAGCCCTCTGTGCCGTGGGGTTCCTTGTCTGGGGCCTCATCTTCTGGTGTCTCATCGCCTATCGGCGACGCAAGGACGACACCGAGTTGCCAGTGCAGTTGCGCTACAACGTGCCCATCGAAATCCTCTACACGGTCGTCCCGATCTTCATGATCGCTGTGTTCTTCTACTACACAGCCAAGGATGAGACCGCGCTGGTCGACACCAGCAAAACGCCCGACGTGAGTATCAACGTCGTCGGCAAGCAATGGAGTTGGGACTTCAACTACGTCGACGCCAACGTCCACGAGGTCGGCGCGCAGGCGATCATGACCGGTCAGCCGGGGGCCGAGGAGACCATCCCCACCCTCTATCTGCCGGTGGGTCAGCGGGTGCAGTTCTATCTCACCGCCCGCGATGTCATCCACTCGTTCTGGGTGCCCCAGTTCCTTCAAAAGATGGACATGATCCCCGGGCGCGTCAACACCTTCCAGGTCGTCCCGACCCAGGAGGGCACGTTCAAAGGCAAGTGCGCCGAGTTGTGTGGCGCCTACCACTCGGCGATGTTGTTCAACGTCAAGGTCGTCTCTCGCGCCGAGTTCGACGCCCACATGGCCGACCTCAAGGCCAAGGGCCTGACCGGTTTGCTGCCCAACGGAGTGAGCCGGCAGCAACTGATGCCCGGCCAGGAAAAGCTCCTCCCCGAGAACGCGAGGTAGTGACATGAGTGCAATTGTCGACGGCGGGACGATGCTCCGCACCCAAGAGCGCCCCCGAGCCGCACACCGGCTCGCGCCGGGGACGACGGTCGTGAAGTGGATGACGACGACCGACCACAAGGTCATCGGCAACCTCTACTTCTTCACCTCATTCGCCTGGTTCCTCCTGGGCGGCGTGATGGCGCTGGTCATCCGGGCCGAACTCATGCAGCCCGGCCTGCAGTTGGTCGACAACCCCGACCAGTTCAACCAGTTGTTCACCATGCACGGCACGGTCATGCTGCTGCTGTTCGCCACCCCGCTGTTCGCTGGGTTCGCCAACGCGATCATGCCGCTGCAAATCGGGGCTCCGGACGTGTCCTTCCCCCGGCTCAACATGTTCGCCTACTGGCTTTACCTCTTTGGTGGGTTGATCGCGGCGGCCGGCTTCCTCACCCCCAGTGGCGCAGCGGCCTTCGGTTGGTTCGCCTACGCGCCCTTGTCGGACGTCACCTACAGCCCCGGCGTCGGCGGCGACCTCTGGGTGTTCGGTCTGGCTCTGGGTGGTTTCGGGACGATCCTCGGTGCGGTCAACTTCATCACGACCATCCTCACGATGCGGGCGCCGGGCATGACGATGTTCCGGATGCCGGTCTTCACCTGGACCGTGCTGGTCACCTCGATCCTCGTACTGCTCATCTTCCCCGCGCTCGCCGCGGCCCTGTTCGCCTTGGGTGCGGATCGACGCTTCGGAGCGCACGTCTTCGATCCCAACAACGGTGGCCCGATGTTGTGGCAACACATCTTCTGGTTCTTCGGGCACCCGGAGGTCTACGTCTTGGCCCTGCCGTTCTTCGGGGTCACCTCTGAGATCCTGCCGGTCTTCTCCCGCAAGCCGATCTTCGGGTACAAGACCCTGGTCGCGGCCACCATCGCCATCGCCGCCCTTTCGGTCGCGGTGTGGGCTCACCACATGTACGTCACCGGCCAGATCCTCCTGCCCTTCTTCGCGGTCATGACGATGATGATCGCTGTGCCCACCGGCGTGAAGTTCTTCAACTGGGTCGGCACCATGTGGGGCGGCAAGTTGACCTTCGAGTCCCCCATGCTGTGGACGATCGGCTTCTTGACGACCTTCCTCTTCGGTGGTCTGACGGGCGTCATCCTGGCCAGCCCGGCCCTCGACTTCCAGTTGTCGGACACCTACTTCGTGGTGGCTCACTTCCACTACGTGATCTTCGGCACGGTGACCTTCGTGATGTTCGCCGGCTACTACTTCTGGTGGCCCAAGCTCACCGGCCGGATGCTCGACGAGCGCTTGGCCAAGGTCCATTTCTGGATGCTGTTCGTCGGCTTCCACATGACGTTCTTCGTCCAGCACCTGTTGGGTATCTGGGGCTTCCCGCGCCGCTATGCCGACTACCTTCCCGAAGACGGGTTCACCCTCGGCAACCAGATCTCCACGGTCGGTGCGTTCATTCTCGGCGCGTCGATGCTCCCCTTCATCTGGAACGTCTACAAGACCTGGAAGAGCGCGCCCCTCGTCGAAGTGGACGACCCGTGGGGCTACGGCGGCTCCCTGGAGTGGGCCACGTCCTGCCCGCCGCCGCGGCACAACTTCAACTCGATCCCGCGCATCCGCTCCGAGCGGCCGGCGTTCGACCTGCACCACCCCGAGGCGGCCCCCGCGGGCTACCTCGCGCCGGCCGGTGTCGCGGACACGACTGCGAAGACTGCATCGGTCAAGGACAAGGAGCACTGAGCCATGAAGGCCATGGAGCGCATTGGCGCCCTCATCGGGATCTTCACCTTCGCGGTGGCGGCGTGGTACGGCATCTGGACGTCGTCCACGGTCGGGATCGAGTGGGTCGGCGTCGTCGGGCTCATCATGGGTGGGTTGCTGGGCTTCATGCTCGCCTTCTACCTATGGCGCACCCGGGTCAAGCACCAGGGTGACCCGTCGGACAACGCCCACGGCGAGATCGACGACATTGCTGGCGACTACGGGTTCTTCTCGCCCTACAGTTGGTGGCCGTTCTGGCTGGCGTTGGCTGCGGCGGTCTGCTTCCTTGGCCTGGCCGTCGGTTGGTGGGTCTTCATCATCGGTGCCTTCTTCGGAGTGCCCGCCCTCGTCGGCTGGACCTTCGAATACTGGAAGGGCCCGCACCACCTCTGAATCGGCCTCCGCGCCCCGAGCACCACGTGGGCTAGAATCGGGACTTGGTGTCTGTCGCCGGCGACGTCTGTCGCCGGCGACAGACGTGGATCGCCTACCAATTCGGACGTGAAACCTTATGGTCATGCCCCACCCCTCAACTCCGGTCACCCGGCGCATCCTCTTGGGCGGCGCGGGGTTGTCGCTCCTCGCCGGCTGCGGTGCGGTGACCAAGAGCGGGGGCCTGAGCGCGGCACACACGGCCAGCCCATCTCCGATACCCGACCCTGCGGTTCTCGCGGTGACACCGGCCGATCGAGCGGACGGTGTTGCGCCCACGACACCGGTGACGGTTACCGCGACCAAGGGGTCGATTGTCAGCGTTTCCGTGACCGACGAGAAGGGAACGTACCTCCCCGGGAAGGTCGATGCCCACGGGGTGTGGACCTCCGGTCGTTTTCTTCGGCCGTCGGCCACGTACACGATTGCAGCGACCGCCAAGGGCCGCGATGGGACCACGACCAGCCACACCAGCACCTTCACGACGCTCAAACCGGGGGTGACGGCGACCTACGGTTTGCCCTATTCCGGGGCCACTGTCGGCATCGGGATGCCGGTGTCGATCCAGTTCGACTCTCAGGTCGCCACGAAAGAGATGCGCGCCCAGGTGGAGAAACTCGTCACGGTGACGACCGAGCCACAGACCGAGGGGGCCTGGGGCTGGCTCGACAACCGGCAGTTGATGTGGCGTCCCAAGGAGTACTGGAAACCGGGGACCAAGGTCACGGTCAGCGCGCCCATTGCCGGCGTCCAGACTGGGAACAACAAGTGGGTGGGCGAAGACCAATCCGGAGGCTTCACGATCGGGGACGCGATGGTCAGCCACATCGACATCCCCGCGCACATGATGACGGTGACCCGCAACGGTGCCGTCCTGCGGACCATACCGGTGAGCAACGGGCGGCCTGGGCCGGATACGGAGACCCGCAGCGGCACCAAGGTCATCATCGAGCGGTTGGCCAAGGTCACCATGGACTCGACAACGATTGGCATCCCGGAGGGCTCACCGGGCTACTACAAGGTCGACACCAACTGGAACCTCCGGGTCACGTGGACCGGGGAGTTCCTCCATTCCGCGCCATGGTCTGTAGGGGCCCAGGGCAATTCGAACGTGTCCCACGGGTGTACGAACATGTCACCCGCAGACGCCGAGTGGATGTTCAACCAGAGCAAGGTCGGCGATGTCGTCGAGGCCACGGGGTCGAGCCGGACCTTCCAGCCTACTGAGGGCATCGGGGTCTGGCAGTTCTCCTTCGACCAGTGGAAGGCCAACAGCGCCCTCGTTTCGTAGCCGCAGGCCCCCCGGGGGGCTGCTAGGCCCACCCCAGGTCGTGGAGGCGGTTGTCGTCGATACCGAAATGATGGGCAATCTCGTGGACGACGGTGATCGTAATCTCGTCGCGCAGTTCGTTGACGTCGTCGCACAGGCGTGTGAGCGGACCTCGGAAGAGGCGGATTCGGTCGGGGAGTTGACCCCAACCCCAGCCCTGGTCCCGCTCGGTGACCGGGACGCCCTCGTAGAGCCCCAACAGGTCCGGTTCCTCGGGAGCCGGTTCGTCCTCGACGAGGAAGACAACGTTGTCGAGAAGGCGCATCAGGGGTGGCGGCACCTCATCGAGGGCTTCGGAGACGAGTTCGTCGAAGTGCGCCGCGTCGATGTGGTCCACTTGGTCAGCCTGCCATGCTTGGGTCCATGCGAGTGACGGTGCGGGTTCGACCGGGAGCCTCGCGCACGTGCGTGGGAGGCCGCTACGGCCTCGAGGACCCGCCGGTGCTCCTGGTGGCCGTTCAGGCCCGCGCAGTCGCTGGAGCGGCCACCAAGGCCGTTCTACGGGCCGTTGCGGAGGCGTTCGGAGTTCCGACGCGGGGCGTTCGGCTAGTCGCGGGCGCGACGAGCCGAACGAAGGTGCTCGAGGTCGACATCGAAGCCGGCGTTGGGCGGGCTCGGCTCGCCGAGTTGCTGGGCTGACGTTGACTCGGTCGGGGCTGGCCCCACCATCGGGGCGGCCGGTATGCCGCGGTGCGCCACGAAAGCCGTGGAGCCCGGTCCCAGGGGCTGGGACCGGGCTCCACGGCATACCGGGGGAGGAGCGACGTCAGTGGCCGCTGGGCCCCTCGATGGCCTCGTGGCCATGACCGTCGTGGTGGGCGGCCGCCAATTCAGCCGGGGTGACGGGGTTGACCACGTCCTTGAAGTAGAAGTGGGACAACCGGGCCCGCCGCTTGTCGCCGCGCGAGGCCGGCTTGGCGACCCCGTTGGCGTCGACGCCGTCGGTGAGCTGGAGGGGGGCGGCGGCTTCGTAGTCGACCAGCGGCCAGCGCTCGTAGACGGTGAGGTCGTCGTGGCGCTCGAAGAACCGGCCCGCGGGGGTGCGGATGATCGTGCCGGACTCGCGCTGGTGGAGCACCTTGTTGCGGTCGGCCCGCTGCAGGCTCAGGCAGATGCGCTTGGTGCACCAGAAGACGATGAACGGCACCACGAAGAACGCCGTGCGCAAGAAGTTCGTGATGTCGTTGATCGACATGTGGAGCTTGATGGCGATGATGTCGTTCGAGGCGGCGAACATCAGGACCGAGTACATGCTGATGCCGGCCATGCCCAAGGCGGTGCGGACCGGGGCGTTACGCGGACGCACCAAGAGGTGGTGTTCGCGCTGATCGCCGGTGATCCAGCGTTCGACGAAGGGGTAGATCCCGACGACCGTGTAGACCAGCGGGAGGAGAATCAACGCGCCGGGCATGATGTTCATCGAGAACGTGTAGCCCCAGAGGTTGAACTCCAGCCAGCCGGGCAGCAGGCGCAGGGCGCCGTCGGCGAAGCCCATGTACCAGTCGGGCTGGGAGCCGGCGGTCACGGGGGAGGGGTCGTAGGGCCCGTAACCCCAGATCGGGTTGATCGAGACCAAGCCGGCGACCAGGGCGATGACGCCGAAGACGATGAAGAAGAACCCGCCGGCCTTCGCGGCATACACCGGCATGACGGGGAACCCGACGACGTTGTCGTTGGTGCGGCCCGGGCCGGGGAACTGGGTGTGCTTCTGGATCGCTACGAGCAGGATGTGCGCCGTGAAGAGCCCGATGAGCAGCGCCGGCAACATGAGGATGTGGGCGCTGTAGAGCCGCGGGATGATCGCCTCGCCGGGGAACGGGCCGCCGAAGAAGCCGTAGACGAGGTAGGACCCGATGACCGGGGCGGTCTGGACGAAGCCCTGCATGGCGCGGATACCGGTGCCGGAGAGGAGGTCGTCGGGGAGGGAGTAGCCGGAGAAGCCCTCGATGATGGCGAGCAGCGCCAGGACCGAGCCGATGACCCAGTTGAGTTCGCGCGGCTTGCGGAACGCACCGGTGAAGAAGACCCGGAACATGTGGACGACGACGGCCACGATGAACATCAGGGCGGCCCAGTGGTGGATCTGGCGGATGATGAGGCCGCCGCGCACGTCGAAGGAAATGTGCAGCGACGAGGCATAGGCCTCCGACATCCCGACCCCACGCAGGGGGGTGTAGGCGCCGTCATAGATGGTGTGACCCGCGCTCGGCACGAACCACAGGGTGAGGAACGTCCCGGAGATGAGCGCGATGATCATCGAGTACATGGCGATCTCGCCGAGCATGAAGGACCAGTGGTCGGGGAAGACCTTCTTCATGAGGTAGCCGACGCCCTTGGCGGCACCGGTGCGATCGTCGACCCAGCCGGCGACACCGCCGATGCGGCGGGCACCCGCGCTCGGGGGAGCGCTCACGGGCTGGTCACCGGCGCGGAGCCCGTCAGCGGCACGCGCGGTGGTCGGGTTGGCCGTAGTCATCAGCCACGCTCCCAGAAACTCGGGCCGACCGGCTCGCGGAACGGCTGGGCGGAGACGAGGTAGCCCTCGGCGTCAACAGTGATCTTCAACTGCGGCAGCGGTCGCTTCGCCGGGCCGAAGATGACCTTGCAGTCCTCGGTCACGTCGAAGGTCGACTGGTGGCAGGGGCACAGCAGGTGGTGAGTGCCCTGCTCGTAGAGACCGACCGGGCAACCGACGTGGGTGCAGATCTTGGAGTAGGCGACGATGCCCTGGTAGCCCCAGTCGAGTTCCTTCTGGGACTTGATGTCCTGCGGGTTCAACCGCATGAGGAGGACGGCCGCCTTGGCCTTCTCCTCAAGGACGCCGTGCTCCAGGGTGAGCAGACCCTCGGGCAGGACGTGGAAGACGGACCCGATGGTGACATCGGAGGCCTTGATCGGGGTGTTCTCCGGGTCGCGCATGAGGCGCATCGGCTTGAACGTGGGTTCCTCACCGGGGCCGGAGGGGCCGCCGTTCCAGAAGGTGAGGGACAGGCTCTTCTGCGGCATCGGGCCAAGGCCACCGAGGACCGGCAGCACGACCGGCAACGCGAAGAGGCCGAGCGCACCACCGAGGGTGTACTTGATGAGCGGGCGCCGGTTGATCTGCGAGGACTGGGCACCCTCGTTCAGGGTCTGGACGACCGCGGCCCGGGCCTCGTCGGTGCTGCGCATCTCGTGCCGCATCTCGACGACCTCGGCGTCGGGCATCAAGGTCTTGGCCCAGTGGACCGCGCCCAAGCCGATGCCCAGGAGGGACGCGCCCATACAGACGCCGAGCAGCAGATGTTGCAGCCCCATGACGCCGATTCCGGGCACGTAGGCCGTGGCTCGGATGTCGACGCCGAAGTAGGCCACCACGAAGCCGATCGTGCCCAAGATGGACAGGCCGAAGAGGGCGCCCACCACCTTCTCGGCGCGCTTGGCCGCAGCCTCGTTGAGGTCGCTCGTGCGGGGGGTGTGCGGCGGGAGACCGGGGTTCTCGAAGTGCTCCGGTATGCCGCCATGACCGACGATGTGTCCCTCGTCGAGGCGGACGGCACTGGTGCCGAACTCCTCGCCCGAAGCCACGTCACCGGGCCGGTGGGTGTCCTGCTCGTTCATCGGGTCTTCGATCCTGTCGACGTGCGGGTTGGGGGGTTGCTGGGGGTTGGGGAGACCAGAATCGGTCAAGCGGCCTTCTGGCCAAGCCAGATGGCGCAGCCGACGAGGATGCCGAGACCGAAGATCCAGGCGAACAAGCCTTCGGACACGGGGCCCATGCTGCCCAAGGCCATACCGCCGGGCTTCTCGTAGTCGTGGGTCGCGGTGAGGAAGGCGATGATGTCGCGCTTGGACTGCGGGGAGAGGTTGTCGTCGTTGAAGACCGGCATGGACTGCGGCCCGGTCTCCATCGCCAGGTACATGTCGTCGGGGTCGACGCCCATGAGGGACGGCGCGTACTTGCCGCGGGTCAGGGCCCCGCCGGCACCGGCGAAGTTGTGGCACATGGCGCAGTTGACGCGGAAGAGTTCGCCACCCTTGGCGACGTCGCCCTTGGTCGGGTCGACCATTTCGTCGGTGGGCACGGCCGGGCCGGGGGCCAAGGAGGCGATGTAGGCGCCGATCTTGGTGATGTCCTCAGCGGGGAACTTGACGACATCGCTGCGGGGGGCCTGGGCGTTGGGGCTGCGCATCGGCATCCGGCCGGTGCCCATCTGGAACTCGACCGCGGCGGCGCCCACGCCGGCGAGGGACGGCCCGGCGACATAGTCGCCGGTGCCGGTCTTACGCCCTTCGGCGTTGAGGCCGTGGCACGAGGCACAGTTGGCCTGGAAGAGTTGCTTGCCCTCGGTGACCTGATCGGCGCTCACCACGGCGGCTTGCGCGGGTCGGGGGGCGATCGCGGCATACGCGGCCCCCATGAGGATGAGGCCGAGCAGGAGCAGGATCGCGATCGCTGCAGGGTGTCGACGGCGGGCGGCCAGTGCGTTCACGATGCGTTTCTTTCGTCTCGGGTCCGGATCTGGTGCGGTCAGGGTGGGTTGGTCAGCGCAGGATGTAGATCATCGTGAACAAGACGATCCACACGACATCGACGAAGTGCCAGTAGTACGAGGTCACGACGGCCCCGGCCTCCTGCATCCGCGAGTAGTGGCGGGTCGTGAAGGTGCGCGCGATGATGAGGAGGAACGCGATGAGGCCGCCGGTGACGTGGAGGCCGTGGAAGCCGGTGGTGAGGTAGAACACCGAGCCGTAGGCGTCGCTGGCGAGGGTGACGCCCTCGGAGATCAGGTGGGCGTACTCGTAGACCTGCCCGGAGACGAAGATCGCGCCGAAGATGTAGGTGAGGACGTACCACTCGCGCATGCCCCACTGTCCGATCTGGAGCAGGGTGCCGCTGCGGACGGCCTTGCCGTGCTCGGCTTGGTGGACACCCAACTGACACCACACGGAGGAGATCACGAGGATCGCCGTGTTGGTCGCCGCGAACGGGATGTTGAGCATCGAGGTGCGCTCGGCCCACAAGGCGGGCTCGTGCCCCCTGATGGTGAAGTAGAACGCGAACAAGGCCGCGAAGAACATCAACTCGCTCGACAGCCAGACCATGGTGCCGACAGCAACCATGTTGGGCCGAGTCGCCGGACCATGCCCGGGGATGCTCGGGACGGGGCCTGAGGACTTCTGGATCACCGCTGCATTCGCCACGCGCGCCATTATGGCGGTAAACCAACCGGCGCGCTGCCCCGACCCCCCCTAACGTGTCGAATCGTGATTTCCGGCACGGGTACGATCCCTCTCATGAGCACCCCGACCACAGTGCCGACGGCGATCGACAGCCCTGCCGCAGGGGGCGGGACGAGCCCCTCCGACGTCATCGGGGTGTCCGTCCTTCTCTACAGCGACGACATCACCATCCGCGACACGGTGCGCGCCGCGGCCGGCCGACGCCCGGCACGCGACGTCGAGATCGTCCGTTGGCACGAGTGCGCGACCGCCCCGGCTGTCGTCGAGGCGCTGGATGCCGGCGGCTGGGACATCGTCGTTCTCGACGGGGAAGCCACGCCTGCGGGGGGGATGGGCCTGTGCCGCGAGCTGAAGAACGAGATCTACAACTGCCCGCCGGTCCTCGTGCTCACCGGACGCCCGCAGGACGGGTGGCTCGCGGGCTGGTCGCTCGCTGACGAGGCCGTCGCACAGCCCCTCGACCCGATCCAAGTGGCCGAGGCGATCGCGCGCCTGGCCCGCGCGGCCGCGGCCTCCTGACGATGACGGCACCGACTCCGGCCGTGACCTGGCCGGAGGTGTTCACGCGCCTGCTGCGCAGGGAGGACCTCGACCGGGAGAGTGCGGCCTGGGCGATGGGCGAGATCATGGGCGGGGACGCCAGCCCCGTGCAGGTGGCGGGGTTCTTGATGGCGTTGCGCGCCAAGGGGGAGAGCGTTGCGGAGTTGCACGGCCTCGCCGATGTCATGCTCGCCCACGCGCACCGCATCGAGGTGCCGGGGGAGACGATCGACATCGTCGGCACCGGGGGTGATCGGCATAACACCGTCAACATCTCGACGATGGCCGGGATCGTGCTCGCCGCGTCCGGTCTCACCGTGGTCAAGCACGGCAACCGGGCCGCGTCGTCGGCGTCCGGGTCGGCCGACGTCCTCGAAGCCCTCGGCGTGTCGCTCACCTTGTCGCCGTCCGTGGTGGCCGAGGTGGCGGGTGAGGCCGGGATCACGTTCTGTTTCGCGCAGGCCTTTCACCCGGCGATGCGGCATGCGGCCGCGGCGCGCCGGGAACTGGGGGTCGCGACGGCGTTCAACATGTTGGGCCCGCTGACCAACCCTGGGCAGCCCCGATATGCCGCGGTTGGGGCCGCCGATCCGCGGGTGGCTCCACTCCTGGCCGGGGTGTTTGCCGCACGCGGGCGCGATGCCGTGGTCTTCCGGGGCCGTGACGGCCTGGACGAACTCACCGTGTCGGACCGCTCCGACGTGTGGTGGGTGGCCGACGGGACGGTACTCGCCCTCTCGGTAGCACCGGAGGACGTGGGTCTGTCGCGCTCACCCTTGTCGGCGCTGCGGGGCGGTGATGCGGAGCACAACGCCCAAGTAGTGCGCGACGTGTTCGCCGGGGCTCCCGGCGCGCCCCGGGATGCCGTGCTTCTCAATGCCGCCATCGCACTTGCGGTGGCGTCCGGAGCGGACGTATCGGACGAGGCCACGCTCGTCACCGCGGTGACGGCCGGTGTCGAGCGGGCCCGGTCGGCGATCGACACCGGCGCCGCTGCAGCCACGCTGGCGCGCTGGGTCGAGGTCAGCCGACGACTGACGGCCGGCTGAGACTGGCGGCCAACCGCGCGCGTCAACAAGCAACCCACCGTGCGTGTCACCAATCGACCAATAGGTGGATTGGTGACACGCACGTCAGATAGTGCCCGGCGCCGGACGCCGACGAACAGGTGACGGGCCGCCGGGCTACTCGACGGGCTACTCGACGCCGAGGCTGAAGGCGGCCTCGAGATCGTGGGCGCTGTAGGTGCGGAAGGCGATGTGGGTGGCCGTGCCGGTCACGCCATGGACCTTGCTGAGCCGGTCGGCAATCACATCGGCCAACTCCTCGTGGGCGCGCACTCGGACCATCGCGATGAGGTCGACATCGCCGGCCACCGAATAGACCTCGGTGACACCGTCGAGGTCGGCGATGTCCTGGGCGACCTCGGGGATGCGGTCGACGTCGGCGCTGATGAGGACGATGGCGGTGATCACAGCGTCAGCGTAGTCACCCGCTCGCCTCCGGTATGCCGACCGGCGGCCCTGCGCTGGAGGCGTCCATAGGGGAGTGGAGCGTGTTTCACCCGACCGCGGCAAAACCGGGAACCCGCGCTCGCGAGGCCTCGAGCGGTTCGAGGGCCTCCCGCGCCGCGCTTGCCCCGCCGACCGGGCAGGTCCAGGTGCCGGTGACCTCGACGATCCGTACCCCGGGCATGTCGAGCCACCGCAGGATCCGCTCGGTCTCCTCCGGGTGGGCCGCCGGCGCTGGAGCCACCGGCGCGGCCACCACCTCGGCCGCCGCCTGCAGCGCACGAAGGTGCGGCACCGGGTCGATGCCCCGGGGCGAATGGGCGCTGCCGGCCAGCCGGCCGTAGCGGACGCACACGAACTCCCATCCGCCCAGCACGGGATCACGGCGGGCCGCGACCAGTTCTGGAATGCGCGCCAACGGATCGAGGCGTTGGGCGCGGGCGGCACCGCGCACGAGCGCGAGGGTGCGGTCGCGCACGACCCGGGCCTCCTCGAACCGCTCCCGGTCGCTCAAGGTGGCCATCCGGGCGCGCAGGGCGGCCACGACGTTCCGTCCGTCGCCGGTGAGGACGGCGGCGGCGACGCTGGCAACCGCGGCATACTCCTCCGGCGTCTGCGCCCCCGAACACGGGGCGCCGCACTTCCCGAGTTCGGCGAGCACGCACGAGGCGCCCTGACGGCGCGGGGAGAGCCGGGTCGTGCACTGGCGCAGGGGCAGCACCTCGTGGAGGGCGGCCACCGCCTCCTCGGCGCGGGCCCGGGAGGCGAACGGCCCGGCATACTCGGCGCCGTCGGGCAACACCTGGCGGACGATCGACAGGCGTGGGAACGGCTCCACCGTCAACTTGACCCACATCGCCTTCTCGGGGTGCCGGGAGCGGCGGTTGTAGGGCGGCTTGAGGTCGGCAATGAGACGCAACTCACGCACCTCGGCCTCCAACGCGGTGGCGCACACGATGGGGGTGACCGACTCGGCGATCCGCACCATCTCCCCGATCCGCCGGCGCCCCTCGGCAGCGGTGAAATAGGACCGGACCCGGGTGCGGATCGACACGGAAGTGCCGACGTAGAGGGCCCGCCCCGATCCGTCCTTGAACACGTAGACCCCGGGCGCGTCGGGCAGACCGTCGGCGAGGTGGCGTTTGCGGCGAGTGGCCGCCGGCACCCGGGAGGTGTATGCCGTGAGCTCCTCCAGGCTGTGTACCCCGAGCGAGCCGACCCGTCCGAGAAGTCCGTGGAGGACATCCACCGTGGCCCGGGCGTCATGGAGGGCCCGATGGTCCGGCGTTGTCTCGGAGTGGAAGAGCCGGGCCAAGGACGCCAACCGGTGGTTGGGGGTCTCGTCGCGGGTGACGACCTGACGGGCGAGATGGACGGTGTCGAGGACCGGGAAGCCGGGCCAGTCGCGTCCGAGCCGGGCCGTGGCCGCTTTGAGGAAGGAGATGTCGAAGCCGGCGTTGTGGGCGACGAGCACCGACCCGGCCGCAAAGTCGAGAAATGCGGGCAGCACCACCTCGATCGGTGGGGCGGTGGCGACCATCGCGTCGGTGATGCCGGTGAGCACGGAGATGAACGCCGGAATCGGCTGGCCCGGGTGGACGAGGGTCTGGAACTCGCCGAGCACCTCACCGCCGCGCACCTTGACCGCACCGACCTCGGTGATGCCGCACTCGTTCGGGCTGCCGCCGGTGGTTTCGAGGTCGACGACGACGAAGGTGACCTCGCGCAGGGGGGTGCCCAGGTCGTCGAGGGTGCCCTGGACCATCTGCATGCCCAGCACGCTAGGACGCGGGTCTGACAGGCGGGTCGCGCCACGCCGGGCAAGGGCCCAGTTCCCGGCGCTGACCTGCACGGATGCCGTCGACAGCCGGGCACTGTCGGACCATCGTCCTAGCGTGCCGGCATCGCGACAACGAAAGGGGTGAGCACCCATGGCTTCCCGTCACCCACTGCTCGGTCCCAGCCTGACCATCTCCTGCTCGACGTGCCCGGTGCGCGGCGGCGCCTGCGCCGATTGTGTCGTGGCAGCTGTCCTGGCCGCGCCGCCGGTGGCCCGCCTGCCCCAGCCGGTGCCGCCGCAGGTCGACATGGCGTTCGGAGCCCAGGTCGAGATGACCTTGGACCTCGACGAGCGCGCCGCCGTCGACCGGTTTGCCCGTGCCGGGCTGGTGTCCGCGGGCGGTGCCGCTCGCGCTCGCGCCAGGTCGACGACCACGTTCCCGCGCACGGCAGCGGGGTGAGGGGCCTGGTGGGCGGGGCCGGCCGGGCCACGGTCCGGATCGGGCCGGCGGTGCTGCGACGATGGGTCGATGCGCTTGTCCTCGGCCCTGGCCCCACGGTGGGCTGCCGGCGGTCAGCGCCGCAGGATGCGGGACGAGAGCGGTCGCCGCCCCCTGTCCCCACGCGACGACGCCGGCGCTCAGCCGCCCGTGCTCGACGGCTCGCAGCGGCCCCCGAGTCGACGGCAGGTCGGGGCGCTCGCCGCCCTTGGTGTCGCCCTCACCGCCTGCAGCCCCGGCGGCGGTGCACCCGCTTCCGCCGGCGTCACGAATTCCGACCTCGAGGTGGTTCAGGCGGCCACGGGCCTACTGGACCGATTGGCAGGCGCGGTGCGCACCGGCGACCGGGCCCTGTGGGCGTCCACCGTGGCACCGGCCTCCCCGGGCCCGGCCACGTCCCGACCGGTCCCGGCGTGGTCGGCGATCGGCTCCCCGTCGGCATCGTCGCCGGCCCCTTCGCCGGCGCCATTGGCTCCGGCCGGTGACCCGGTGGCCCGGTTGATCGGCGATTTCGAGGTGCTGTCGGCGCTGCGCTGGGTCACGTGGCGCTACGAGAATGTCCGGCTCGACGACACCCCGCAGGTGCAGGTTCCCGGGTCGACACCTAGGAGGTGGGTACGGGCCGATCTCGTCGCCCAGATCCACGGCGTCGATCGCGAACCCACAGTCGGCACGCATCGGTTCGCCCTCATTCGCGTCGCGACCGGGTGGCGTTTGTGCTCCCAAGACGCCAGCCCGGCCCTGAGCCAGCCATGGTCGCTCCCCGGCGCCCAGGTCCGCACGGGGGACTTCGGGGCCGTACTCGTGACGGCACCGACCCGCGAGGTCGTGCCTATTCCCCCGCCTTCGACCGCTCCCGCGGGCGGCGGCGCGGCCGATCAGGGGTCTTCCCCCGTCGGCACCAGTGACCCCGCCGCCGCCGCTTTGGCGGAGTATGCCGAGGCCGCGGCCCAGGCTCGTCAGCGACTCCTTCGGCTCTGGCCCGGGGAACCGGACTGGGGCCTGTTGGTGGTGGCGCCCGCGACGGACAGCGACTACCTGGCGCTGACGCACGGCATACCGGCCCAACTGAGTCACGTCGCAGGGGTGACCGACGGGCCCCTCGATGCCAGCGGACGGGCCGTGGCAGACCGGATCGCGCTCAATCCGCAGGCGATGGCCAGGCTCAGTGGGGCAGGGCGCTCCTTCGTCGTCGCCCATGAGGCTGCCCATGCCCGGTTGCGGCTGCTCGTGCCCGGCCGCACCGTCCGGTGGCTGGTCGAGGGGTTCGCCGACTGGGTGGGATACGAGGAGTCCGGATTGACCGCAAGCGTGATCGCTCAGGACGCCCTTGCTCACGTGCGGGCGCACGGTCTGCCCGACGCCTTTCCCGACGATGCCGCGTTCGACGCGGCGCTCACCGACCTCGCTGCGACCTACCAGTTCAGTTGGCTGCTCGTCGCGCTTCTCATCGAGGACCACGGGCTGGCAACGGTCCGGGAGTTCGTCACCGCCGCCACGGTGCCGCCCTCGTCATCGATGGCCCCCACCGACGCCGTCACCTCGGCGTTCACCGACGTGTTGCACGTCACGGTGCCCGTTGTCATGGGCCGGTGGCGCGCTCGCTTGTCTCTGCTCGTGGGGGCGACCTGAGGCGTGGCCGGGTCATGGACGCCGCACCGTGGGTCGCTCCGGGCTCGCTGCGCAGGGGTTGTGTGTTTCGTCGTCGCCGACGGGCTCGCGTAGCCTCGACCCCATGCCCGACAGCACCCGGTCTTCGATCGACATCGCCGCCGCCCCGGGCGTGGTGCTCGACATCATCGCTGATTTCGAGGCATATCCGGAGTGGGCGGGTCAGGTCAAGGAGGTCGACATCCTCACCGAGGACGGCGACGGCTGGGCCGATCAGGTCGAGTACGTCCTCGACGCCGGCGCGATCAAGGACACCTACGTCCTCAAGTACGACTGGGACCACATCGAGGCCGACGGCACCGGGTGGGTGTCGTGGACCCTGGTACGCGCCGGGGTGCTCACCGCCCTCAACGGCACCTACACCCTCCAGGACAGCGCCGTGGGCACCAAGGTCACCTACGACCTCGAGGTCGACCTGCGTATCCCGATGATCGGAATGCTCAAGCGCAAGGCCGAGAAGGTCATCATCGACACCGCCCTCAAGGAACTCAAGAGGCGCGCCGAGTCAATGCGCGACTGATGCCCGCCCAACCGACGAGTGCCCTCCGCGCGGAGGCGTCCAGCGCGACCCATACCGAGGCGCCGAAATCGGCTCACACCGGCATACCCACGCGAGTGATTCTCGTCACGGGCAAGGGTGGGGTGGGCAAGACGACCTCCGCCGCAGCGCTCGCGTTGGCCGCCGCCGAGGAGGGCCGGCGGGTCCTCGTCATGTCGACCGACCCGGCCCATTCGCTCGGTGATGTGCTGGCCGTCGAATTGCGTTCGGCCACCCACTGGCGCCAGGTGACCCCCATTGCCCTCGACGCCATCGACGGCCGCCACCAGCCGACCGGTCACCTCGATGCGCTGGCCGTCGACCGGCATACCAATGTCGAAGCCGATTGGGGCGCGGTGCGCGATCACCTCCTTCTGCTCCTCGAAGGCCTCGACATCGACCCGGTCGTCGCCGACGAACTGACGGCCCTGCCCGGCGCCGACGAGATCAGCGCGCTGCTTGCCCTCGCCCTGGCGGCGGACAGCGGCGACTGGGACGTCATCGTCGTCGACTGTGCCCCGACGACCGAAACGTTGCGCCTGCTCACCCTCCCCGAGATCCTGGGCTGGCACCTCGACCGGCTGCTCCCGGCCCAACGGCGCCTGCTCACCACCTTGCGGCCCGCGGCCAGCGCCGCGACCGGCATCCCGGTGCCGGGACCGCACGTCATCGCGACGATCACGACCTGGCGCCGGCTCATGGGGCGCTGCCGCGAACTCCTCACCGGACGGTGGGCCAGCGTGCGGATCGTCGTCACCCCCGAGCGGGTCGTCATCGCCGAAGCGCGCAGGTTGCGGTCGGCGTTTGCGCTGCATGGGTATGCCGTCGACGAGGTCATCGTCAACCGGCTGTTGCCGCCGGGGGAGGACCCCTGGCGGGTGGCGTGGAACCGGGCCCAGCAGGAGGGGTTGGCGCTCATCGCGCAGTCCTTCGACGGGATGCCGGTGACCACGGTGCCGCACCTCGCCGGGGAACCGATCGGGGTCGGGGCCCTCGCCGACCTCCACCGGGCGCGCACCGTGCTGTCCGGGCAACCCGCGGGCCTGCTCGACCCGGTCAACGCGCCCGTGCCGCGCGTCCATGTCGACGGCGAGATGCTCGTGTTGCGGCAGCCGATCGGCCTCGCCGACGCCGCCCAGGTGCGGGTCCAGCGCCGCGGCGACGACCTCATCGTCGCGGTCGCCGGGGAACGGCGCATTCTCGCGTTGCCGTCGGCGTTGCGGCGGTGCCTCGTCGACACGGCGACGGTGGGCAACGGGATGCTGACCGTGCGGTTCACCAAGGACGAGGAGGTGTGGCCCCGTGGTCGATGAGGCGTGGGATGCCGCGGTCGGTTCCGTCGCCCAGGAAACTGCCCGATTGCTCCAGGCGCTCGGCGCGCAGGCGGCCTCTGCGGCTGCCGAGGCCGCTGATGGCGCCGCCGGCGCCGCGGACGCCGATCCTCGGCCCCCCGGCGAGGCTGAGGCGAGCGCGCCCCCGGACGCGACTGCCCAGGGTCCGAATGCCAACGGTGACCAAGCAGCATGCGCCTGTGGGCACGGCGGACCGGGCCAGGTCCCGATGGGGCAGGCCCAGGCGTGCACCTGGTGCCCGGTATGCCGTGGGGTCGTCCTTGTGCGCCAACTGAGCCCGCAGACCCTCGCCTCCCTCGCCGACGTCGCGATGATGGCGGCGACGGCGCTCGCCGACCTGGCCAGCCGACAGGCGGCAGGCGGAGTGAAGCCGTCGACCGCCGCGGGCACGCCGTCGGCGCGGCCGGGACGCGGCGGCTCTGGCGCTCGCGCGGCGGGACGGGTCGAGGACATCACCGTGCTGGCCGAGTCAGAGTCAGAGTCAGAGGCCGAGTCAGACGCCGGGGCCGAGGCCGACGAACCGCCGCCGGGGGCACCATGACCGGCCCGCTGACGCTCGGCATCGACATCGGCGGGACCAAGGTCGCGGGGGGCGTTGTCGACGCCCAGGGGGTGATCCGCACACGAGCCCGCCGTGACACCCCGGGCCGGTCCATGAGCCCGCGGGTCGTCGAAGACACGATCGTCTCGCTCGTTGACGAGTTGCGCCGGGTTCATCCGACGGTGGCTGCGGTCGGGATCGGGGCGGCGGGCTTCGTCGCGGCCGATCGGGCGACCGTCCTGTTTGCCCCGCATCTGTCCTGGCGCGACGAACCGCTGCGGGACTCTCTTCGGGACCGCATCGGGCTGCCCCTCGTCGTCGACAACGACGCCAACGCGTCGACCTGGGCCGAATACCGGTTCGGGGCCGGGCGGGACGAGGCCAACTTCGTCATGGTCAACCTGGGTACGGGGATCGGTGGCGGCATCGTCATCGACGGCCGGGTCATCCGAGGACGATTCGGGCTCGCCGGTGAGTTCGGTCACATGCAAGTGGTGCCGGACGGCCTGCGGTGCGAGTGCGGCAACCGGGGCTGTTGGGAGCAGTACGCCTCCGGCAACGCCTTGGTCCGCGAGGCCAGGGCTCTCGTTGCCGCCGGCTCCCCCGTGGTCAGCGAGGCCTTCACCCAGGCCCCCGAGGGTGCCGATACCCTCACCGGCCCCTCGATCACCGAGGCGGCCAGGCGCGGCGACCGACTCGCCATCGAACTCATCGGCGACATCGGGCGCTGGCTCGGCATCGGGTTGGCCAACCTGGCGGCCGCCTTGGATCCGGGTCTGTTCGTCATCGGAGGTGGCGTGAGCGCGGCCGGTGAATTGCTGCTGGAGCCCGCGCGCGAGGTGTTTCGCCGCTCGCTCACCGGTCGTGGCTACCGGCCCGAGGCCCGGATCGTGCCCGCGGCCTTGGGCAACGAGGCCGGCCTGGTCGGGGCCGCCGACCTCGCCCGTGCGTCGCTGACGTGAGGGGGTCCAGGTGAGAGTGCTGCGGATCGCGACGTACAACACCCGCGACTTCCTCGACGATCGCGCGGCCGCGGCTCGGGTCGTCCGGGACCTCGAGCCCGACATTCTGTGCCTGCAGGAGGTGCCCCGCCGCCTCGGCGCCCCGCTGCGGGTGACGCGGTTTGCGCGTGAGTGTGGCCTGCGATGGGTGGGGAACCACCGCGGCAGCGGGGGGACGACGATCTTCCACGCAGCCGGCGTGGCGGTGGAGTCGGCGTGGCACCGGGGGTTGCCGGTGCGGTGGGGGCAGCGCACCAGGGGGTATGCCGCGGCCCGGTTCGCGCTCCCGGGATGGCCCGCGCTCACCGTCGCCAGCGTCCACTTGAGCCTGAACGCGCAGGAGCGGGAACGGCATACGAAACTCATCCTGGCCGACCTCGACCGGCACCGGGCCGACGGCGGGGAAATCATCGTCGCCGGCGACCTCAACGAGGGGGCGAGCGGTGCGGCATACGCCCGGCTGGCGGCGGCCCTCACTCTCGTCTCACCCCCGGAGCCGACCTTCCCGGCGGGGGCGCCGCGGGCGGCGCTCGACCTCATTTTCGCCAGCGCCGGGGTGCGGGTACACCCGAGCCGGCCGGTGCGGCTCGCCGAGGCGGACCTGCGCGCGGCATCGGACCATCGGCCGGCGTGGGTGGATCTGGTGCCGGCGCTGGAGGCGGCGGTCTAGACGCGGGCGCCGTCGTCCGCGTCGTCAGGATCGCGGTGCGCCGGGGCGCGCCAGATGAGGAGTGCGAACCCGCCGATGATGCAGCCGATCCCGCCGAGCAGCCACCACGTCGACGACAGCGGGCGGACGATGACGACATAGAGCACGAGAAGGGGACCCAGGACGAGCCCGGTGACCGCGCCCCAGTAGTGGAGGTCCTCCCCGGGGGGAAGGTGGACCGGAGGCGGGGTGTAGCCCTCGTCCTCGTCGGCTTCGGGCTCGAGCAGGGAAGGCCCGGTGGCGCCGCGCCAGACGGGGATGGAGACGATGATCTCCCCGGGCGCCGGCGTCGGGGTTGGGGTTGGGGGAGCGCCGGACGGCGACGCATCGGGCTCCGCCGTCGGGACTGCCGTCGGGCCGGACACCTCGGACTGCGGCGAGGGGATGCCTCGCCCACGGTCACCGGCGGGCTCGGCCCCGACGACACCGTCGTCGGGTGGCGTTTCGAGGTCGAGGGCGTCGAGGTCCTGCAGGCCGGCCACGAGTTCGGCGAACCGCGCATCGACCTCGGCGTCGGCGAGTCCCTCGCCGCCGACATCGCCGGGCTCGTGCGCGCTGGTCATGGACGGCCTTCCGTGCGGGTGCGGGCGGCGCACCGTGCGGACGCCGTCGGAGATGACCATTGTGACGCACCGTCACGCGGCGACCTCGATTAGGCTGCAACGCGTTGTCGTTCGCCGAAGGGAACGTCCCGTTGTTCTATTGGATACTCAAGACGGTCATCCTCGGCCCCATTCTCAAACTCATCTTCCGGCCCTGGGTCGAGGGCGGGGAACACATCCCGCAGTCCGGGCCGGCCATCTTCGTGAGCAACCACCTGTCGTTCTCGGACTCGATCTTCCTGCCGCTCATGGTGCCTCGGAAGATGACGTTCCTCGCCAAGGCCGACTACTTCACCGGGGGCGGGATCAAGGGTCGACTCACGCGCGCCTTCTTCACCGGCGTGGGCCAGTTGCCCGTGGACCGCTCGGGTGGACGCGCCAGCGAGGCCGCCATCGAGGCCGGGCTCAAGGTGCTGCAGCGCGGCGATTTCCTCGGCCTCTACCCTGAGGGCACCCGCTCCCCCGACGGGCGGCTCTACAAGGGCAAGACGGGCGTGGCTCGGATGGCTCTCGAGGCCGGGGTTCCCGTCATTCCCGTCGTCATGATCGGCACCGACCAGATCCAGCCGACCGGGCGGGTCATCCCGCACCTGGGCCGGGTGGGCATCCGGATCGGGGCGCCGATGGACTTCTCCCGGTATGCCGGGATGGAGGAGGACCGCTTCGTCCTGCGCTCCATCACCGACGAGATCATGTACGCCCTCATGGCCCTCTCGGGTCAGGAATACGTCGACATGTATGCCGCCCAGATGAAGGACCGCATCCTCAAGGCGAAGAAGCGCAAGCCCCGCGCCGCGGCCGACGTCCCTCCCGCGACCCCCGGCGAGTGACCCAGGTATGCCGCGGGCGCGGCATACCGGTCGGCGAACTCCGCTGCTGACGGCCAGGCGGGCCCGACCCGACCGGCATCCGAGCGGGCGGAGGGGTGGTCGGGGCGGCCACCTATCCTGGTCCGGTGAGCACGACGATCGACGCCCACGTGGCGGACGCTTTTCCCCAGGCCTGCGAGTTACCGGCGGCCCAACAACCCACCTGGCCCGATCTGGGCGCCCTCCGGGGCGCCGTCGCGACCTTGGCGACCTATCCGCCTCTGGTGTTCGCCGGCGAGTGCGACGTGCTCAAGACCCGGATGGCGGCCGCCGCCCGAGGTGAGGCCTTCGTGTTGCAGGGCGGCGATTGCGCCGAAACCTTCGCCGGGGCGAGCGCGGACAACATCAAGAACCGGGTCAAGACGATCCTCCAGATGGCCGCGGTCCTCACCTATGGCGCGTCGGTGCCGGTCGTCAAGGTCGGGCGGATGGCCGGGCAGTACGCCAAGCCGCGGTCGAGCGACACCGAAACCCGCGGCGCGGTGACCCTGCCGGCCTACCGAGGCGACATGGTCAACGACTTCGGGTTCACGCGCGAGGCTCGGGAACCCGACCCCCAGAGGCTGGTGCGGGCCTACCACGCGAGCAGCGCCACCCTGAACCTCGTGCGCGCCTTCACCCAGGGTGGGTTCGCCGACCTGCGCTATGTCCACGACTGGAACCGGGGGTTCGTCGCCAACGCAGCCAACCACCGCTACGAGAAGCTGGCTCGCGACATCGACAAGGCGATGAAGTTCATGTCCGCGTGTGGCGCCGATCCCGAGGCGATGCGGACCACCGAGTTCTTCGCCGCCCACGAGGCGCTCCTCCTCGACTACGAACGGCCCCTGGTGCGGATCGACTCGCGCACGGGGGAGCGCTACGACACCTCGGCCCATTTCCTCTGGGTCGGAGAACGCACCCGCGACCTCGGCGGGGCCCACCTGGACTTCCTCGCCGGCATCCGTAACCCGGTGGGGGTCAAGCTCTCTGCCTCGGCCGATCTCGGTGAGGTGCTCACCATGATCGAGCGGATCGACCCCGACCGGGAGCCGGGGCGGTTGACGTTCATCACCCGGATGGGGGCCGGTCGCATCCGGGACGCCTTGCCGCCCCTGGTCGAGGCGGTCACCGCCGCCGGCGCCCAGGTCACCTGGATTTGCGACCCGATGCACGGCAACACGTTCAGTTCGGCGTCGGGCTACAAGACCCGCGACTTCGACGACGTCGTCGAAGAGGTGCATGGATTCTTCGACGTTCACCGAGCTCTGGGGACGGTGCCCGGCGGCATCCACGTCGAACTCACCGGCAACGACGTCACCGAGGTGATCGGCGGTTCCGAGCGGATTCTCGACGCGGACCTCGGCAACAACTACGAGAGCGTGTGCGACCCGCGCCTGAACCACCAGCAGAGCCTGGAGTTGGCGTTCCTGGTCGCCGAGATGCTCGCGCGCGACTGAGCGGACGCCAGGGACGAAGGGGTATGCCGTTGAGTCCGCGGGGCCCGTGGGTGGCCGACCTGCTGTCCGACACGCTGACCCAGCCGACGCCGGGGATGCGCTCCGCGATGGCCTTCGCCGAGGTCGGTGACGACGTGTTCGGGGAGGACCCGAGCGTGCGCGCCCTGGAGGAGCGGGTCGCCGGGCTGCTCGGCCACGAGGCCGGGCTCTTCGCGCCGACCGGTTCGCTGGCCAACCAGTTGGGGCTGCGCCTGCACGTCCCGCCGGGCGGCGAACTGGTCGCCGACTCCCTCGCGCACGTCGTGCGGGCCGAACTGGGCGCCGCCGCCGTCTTTTCGGGCATCACGTCTCGCACTTGGGTCAGTGCTGCCGGACGGTTGCGGGCCGCCGACCCGGTGTCGATGCTCCAGGTGGGGGTCGGTCCCTACCAGGTGGAGACCCGCCTGGTCGTCGTCGAGAACACGCACAATTTCGGCGGCGGAACTATCCAGCCGCTCGCCGAGATCGAGGCGCTGCGGGCCGCGACTGGGCCGCTCGGGGTCGCCATGCACCTCGACGGCGCCCGGCTGTGGAACGCGCACGTTGCCACGGGCATCGGGCTCGCGGCATACGGGAGGTTGTTCGACACGGTGAGCGTGTGCCTGTCCAAGGGGTTGGGCGCACCGGTGGGGTCGGTGCTCGTCGGGTCGGCGGCGGCGATGGCCGAGGCGCGCATCTGGCGCAAACGCTACGGCGCCGGGATGCGGCAGGCAGGGGTGCTCGCCGCCGCCGGCCGCTACGCCCTCGACCACCATGTCGAGCGGCTCGCCGACGATCATGCGCGGGCCCGGCGGTTCGCCGAGGGCGTGGCCCGGGTCGCCCCGGTCGTCGACCCGGCGTCGGTGGAGACGAACATTGTCATGCTCGACGTCGCCGGCATCGGTGCGTCGGCGGCGCCCGTGGTCGCGGCGGCGGGGGAGCGCGGCATCCGGGCGTATGCCGCGAGCCCGACGAAGGTGCGCCTCGTGTGGCACCTGGACGTCGACGACGCGGGCACCGACGCGGCGATCGCCGCCTTCACCGAGATTCTTGCGGGCGATCAGGTCTAGTCAAGCGACGCCCGCGCCGCTATTGTCTGCCCTCGGTCGGGCGCGCACTGTGGCACGCCTCACAACGGGAAGGCTCCCATGCGCCGTCAGATTTCCGCCGCCCTCGCGGCCCTCGTCCTGGGGGCGAGCGCCCTCGTCGCCGCCAGTTCCCCAGCCGCCGCGGCCACGGCGCCTCCGAAGGTCCTCGTTCTCGGTGATTCCTACACGGCCGGCAACGGAGCCTGGAACCCGACGACCGGGGCTCGGACCTATGAGGACCTCATCTGTTGGCGCAGCCCGTACAACTACGGTCAGCAGTTCGCCACCGCTATCGGAGCGGCATACAAGAACTCGGCGTGTAGCGGTGCCGTGATCGCCAATCTCACCGGCCCGCAGGGCATCCAACCCGCGCAGATCAACGCCGTCGACACCACGGCCGACGTCGTCGTGCTCACCATCGGCGGCAACGACCTCGGGTTCGCCACGATCGTCGAGAACTGCTTCGCCTACCCATGGTCGACCGGGGCCTCCTGCAAGAGCACGATCGAGGCCGCCCAGGCCAAGTTGCCGGCGATGGAGCAAAACGCGTATGCCGCGCTCGCGGCGGTGCGCGCCAAGATGCGCCCGAACGCGCGGCTGGTCTACGTCGGCTACCCCGACCTGATCGTCAACTCCAGTTATGTGTGGACCGTCAATGGCGCGAAGTGGGACATGGTGCCGCCGCTGCGCAAGTTGATGACCGACGGGGAAGCAGCCCAGAAGCGGATCGTCGACAAGCTCAACGTCAACGCCTCGTGCCAAGGGTCGTCGAGTTTCCTCAGCGTCAAGACGACGTTCGCCGGGCACGGGGTCGACCTCAACTCCTGGACGGCGACCTCGGCCGAGTGGCTGCACCGGATCAGCACCGGGACGTACGTGATGGAGTCCTACCACCCCAAGCCGGCAGGCTGGGGAGCGGAGGCGACCCTGCTCACCAACACCTACCGGACATCGCTGACCGGTTCGCTGTCCTGCACCTGATCCGGGCAAGGGCGGCGCACCCGGGCACCCGGGATCGCTGAGCGGAGGCGTCAAGCCTCGTGGTGGAGCGCCTCCGCGGGCGGGTCATCCAGGGCGCTGGCCTGAGCATCGCCGCGCGGTCGCCACTCGACGAGGTAGGTCGCGGCGATGACGAGCGCGCCACCGAGGAGCATCCGGGCGGTAAGTGACTCCCCACCGAAAAGGACGGCGAAGAAGGCCGCGAACACGGGTTCGAGAGCCATGACCAGTGCGGCCTTGGTCGCGGTCAGGTGGGCCTGCGCCCATGTTTGGGCCCACAAGGCCGACGCCCCGGCGATCAGCGCCATATAGAGCATCGAGGCCCATTGGGTCCCGCCCTGGGGCAAGGTGATCCCTCCCGGGGCCGCGGCCACCACGCAGATCGCCGCGATGACGCCCGCCTGGACGGTGGCCAACCCCACGGCGGTGCGGGCGGTCGACCAGCGGCCCAGGCCGACGATGTGAAGGGCGTAGATGGCGGCGGCGATCAGGGTCTGGGTCTCGCCCAGGCCCATGCTCAACCCGCGCAGCGACAAGATGGCCAGGCCCACGGTGGCAAGTCCGACAGCCACCCACGCGATCGGGCGAATCCGGTCGCGCAGCAACAGCGCCCCGAAGACGGGGGTCAAGACGACGTAGGTGCCGGTGATGAACCCGGACACCGAGGCGTCGGTGTGCTGCAGGCCCATCGTTTGGAGCACCTGCGCCGAGCCGTACAAGAGGCCGAGGACGACACCCAGGCGCACGTCACGACGCGACAAGGCACGCAACTGGCGGTGGAACACCGCCGCCATCGCGGCCGCGGCGATGCTGAATCGGACGGCGAGGAAGTCGGTTGGCGGGACGGTGGTGACCAGGTCCTTGATGAGGAAGAACGTGGATCCCCAGGTGGCCGTGACACCCACGAGGAGCAGGGTGGCCAGGCGCCCCCACCGGTCGGGTACCGGCACCTCAGACGACCCGGATCGTGACGGTCGAGCCCTTGGGGATCTGGGTACCGGCCGCCGGGTTCTGCTCGCGGACGGTCCCGAACACGCCACCGAAGAGCTTTTCGACCGTGACCTTGAAACCGAGAGCCTCGAGGGCTTGACGGGCCTGATCCGTGGAGCGCCCGAACACGTCGGGCACGGCCACGAGCACCGGCCCGTCCGAGATGACGAAGGTCACGGTGTCGCCCCGATGAAGCGGCCCACGGGCCGGGGCCTGGGAAATGACGCTGCCCTTGGGCACGCTGTCGCTGTTCTGGTGGGTGCCTTCGGCCGGCTTGAGGCCGGCGGCGGTGAGCGCGGCGGCGGCATCGGCATACGCCTTGCCGGTCCAATCGGCCAGGTCGATGGGTTCGCGGCCCTTGCTCACCGTGAGGTTGACCGCCGCGCCGGGTTTGAGGGGGGTCCCGGCGGCCGGGTCGGAGGAGATGACCGAGCCCTCGGGGATCGTCTCGGACCAGGCGAGCGTCTGAGTGCCCACGCTCAACTTGGTCGACTTGACCTGGTCGATCGCGGTCGCGAGGACGACCTTCTCCAGCGCGGGCACGGCATACCGTTCGGGGCCCTTGGAGACGACGACCACGACCGACGAGAAGCGCCAGATCGTCGTGCCGGCGGCCGGCTTGCTCGAGATGACGACCCCGGCGGCCACGTCTTCGGAGTAGGCCTCCTGGGTCGTGGACTTCAGGCCGGCCTTGGTCAGCGCCGCTGTGGCCTGATCCTTGGTCAGAGAGGCGAGGGTGGGGACCGGGGTGGGGGTGAGGGGCCCCACGGTGAAGAGGTAGATCGAGGCAGCGAGCAGGAGGGCCGCGAGGACGACCAGAACCCGGGGCCAGCGCCGCTTTCGGACGTTGCCGCCGGGAGTCTCATCCGTGGTTGTCGGGACGAGTTCTCGCGAACTCGGCGAGAGAGCCGCCGGTAGCGTCGCCGTGGGTTCGACGCGGGACCCGGACTGGGGAAGGACCGCGGTCGCGGCGGCGTCGACGGCCGCCGGAACGGGGAGTATGCCGAGCCGCCGGTCGAGTTGCTCGCTCCCCAAACCGGCGCGGACCTCGGTGAGGAGTTCGCGGAACGCGGTGCCGTCCACGGGCCGGTCATCGGGGTCGCGGGCGGTCGCCGCGGCGACGGCGTCGTCGAGCGCCCGGGGGGTGCCGGCGGCACGCGCCGACACCCGCGGGGCATCGTCGTGGACGTGCTGGAAGGCGATGTTGACCGGCACCTCGCCATCGAAGGCCTTGGTGCCGGTGAGGAGCTCGAAGAGGATCAGGCCCGCGGCATACACGTCGGAGCGGGCGTCGGCGATGCCGCGGGCGACCTGTTCGGGGGAGACGTAGGCGACGGTGCCGAGGAGGATGTTGCTCGCCGAGGTGACGGTCTGGCTGGACACCGCCCGGGCCAGCCCGAAGTCCGCGACCTTGACGACGCCGTCGTCGCGGAGCAGGACGTTCTCGGGCTTGACGTCTCGGTGCATGAACCCGGCCTGGTGCGCGTGCCCGAGAGCGGCCAGCGCCGGGTCCATGAGGTCAAGTGCGGCCCTGGGGGTGAGCGACCCCTCCTCGCGCAGCACGTCCCGCAGGGTGCGGCCGGGCACGTACTCCATGGCGATGAAGAGCCGCCCGTCGTCGTCGCCCTGGTCGAGGATCGCGACGATGTTGGGATGGTCAAGACGGGCGGCGGCGCGGGCCTCGCGCTCGAAGCGGCGGACGAACTCGGCGTCGTGGGCGAGGTGGGGGCGCAGGATTTTCAGCGCGACATCGCGGTCGAGACGGGTGTCGAGGGCGCGGTAGACGGTGGCCATCCCGCCGCTGGCGAGGTGTTCGAGGACGTGGTACCGACCGTCGATGACCTCACCGCTGAGATCGGGGTCGGCAGGGGAAGACACCTGCCGAGTGTAGGTGCTCACGTGTGCTCACCCCGCATTCGTGACGGTATGCCGTGTCCGGCGCCGTGGCGGTGGGCGGAGCCCTGCCACGTTACCGGTGAGGCTGATGTTATTCATGTTTCTGATGGGACAAGTGGAGAATAGCGCGGGCCATGCGCGCTGGCGGGGAATGTGCAACCCGGTGTCGTCTCTGAGTGCCGAAGGAACGGCGTGTGGTGTGACACCCTTGGGGACTGTGAGCGTGCCGTCCGACCTCGACCTGGTCCCCGCGTGGTTGACCGTTCCCGACCTGGCGCAGCGTTTCGGCGAGCGCATCACAACGATTCGTCGATGGCTCGACGAACGTGACCTCATCGCGGTGCGCCGCGGCGACCGGTCGGTGCTGTCGGTGCCCGCGGCGTTCGTCGACGAGCATGGCCCGCTGGCCGCGCTCAAGGGGACCTTCACCGTGCTCGCCGACGGGGGGATGAGCGACGCGGAGATCATCGGCTGGCTGTTCGCGCCCGACGACACCCTGCCGGTCCCGGGCGCCGCCATCGATGCCCTGCGGGCCGGCTTCAAGACCGAGGTCCGCCGCCGGGCCATGGAGACCGCGCTCTAGCGCGTTCGCGCGCCCGCTGGTCTCCCCGGGGCCGCCTCACCCGTCTCCCCTTTCCCGCCTGAACTGTCCAACGTCCACTCCGCACCCCAACAGTCCGGGTGCGAAGTGTCCCTTTCCCACTGGAACCTCGTGTGCGCGCCACCGAGCCCGGCCGGGGCCGGCACCCGACAACAGGCCAGAAACGCCCTCAGGCAGTGCGGGCGGTGGAGATGTCGACGAGGGCGTCGAGCACCTCGCGTGCCGATGCGTCGATGCCGACGGCCCGCCCCAGCGCGGCCCGGGCGGCGCAGGCCAACCGCTCGATCTCGGCCTCCACGGCATCGACTGCGCCCGACTCGGTCATGATGGAACGCAAATCGGCGACCTGCTCCGGACCCAAGTCGGCCCGGCCAAGGAGCGACTCGACCCGCCCGCGAGCCGACCGGGACGCCCCCGTCAGCGTGTGCGCCACCAGGACGGTCCGCTTGCCCTCCCGCAGGTCATCACCCGCCGGCTTGCCCGTCATCGCCGGATCGCCGAAAACCCCCAGAACATCGTCGCGCAACTGGAACGCGTGACCCAAGTCCAACCCGTACGACGACAGTTCGCTGAGCACCTCACCGGCCAGGCCACCGGCGCACGCCCCGATGAGCAGCGGGTGATCGATCGTGTATTTGGCGCTCTTGTAACGAATGACACGGCTCGCGCGAGCCACCCGCTCGGCCGGATCCACGTCGTCCCAAGGGCGCACCGACTCGACCACGTCGAGGAACTGACCCGCCATCAACTGGGTCCGCATGCGATCGAAGAGGCCTCGCGCCCGCGCCAGATGGGCCGCCGGCAAACCGCTTGTCGCATACAACTCCTCGGTCCAGTTCAGGCACAGGTTGCCCGCGAGGATCGCGCCCGCCATCCCGAAGCGCTGGGCGTCCCCTACCCAACCCCGCCCGGCATGCCGAGTCGCGAGCGCGCGGTGCGCGGCCGGCATACCCCGACGGGTGTCACTGTCATCCATGACGTCGTCATGGATGAGCGCGGCTCCCTGGAAGAACTCCATCGATGTCGCCAGCCGCACCGCCGCATCGGAGTCCGGGCACCCGGCCGCGCGATACCCCCAGTAGAGGAACGCCGCCCGCAGCCGTTTGCCGCCGGTGAGCAGCCGCCCGATCGCTTCCAGCAGATCGTCCACGTCGGGCCCGATCTCGGCCAGGACCTCGCGCTGGTGCGCCAACTCGGCATCGATGCACGCCTGCACCCGGCAGCGCAGATCGGCCTGGTCGAGCGGGCTGGGCAGCACAGACATCCTCCGAAGGGCGGCGAACCGGGGGAGAGAGCCACGGTTCGGAAGCCCCCAGCCTACGACGTGCGCCTGGTCTACCTTGGTGGGTATGGCCGCCGGTATCCCCGACCGACTGCGCGACCCGCGTCCCTCGGTGAGTTTCGAGTTCTTCCCGCCCAAGGATGACGCGGGCGAGGACCAGTTGTGGGACGCCATCCGCCGCCTCGAACGCGTCCGTCCCGACTTCGTCTCGGTCACCTACGGCGCGGGCGGCACCACCCAGGACCGCACCATCCGGGTCACCGAGGGCATTGCCTCCCAGACCTCGCTCACCCCCCTGGCTCACCTCACCTGCGTGGGGGCCTCGGTCGCCGATGTGCGCCGGGTCGTCGGGGCGTATGCCGCGGTCGGCATCCGCGACATCCTCGCCTTGCGGGGTGACCCGCCGGGCAATGTGCGCGGGGTCTGGACCGCTCATCCCGAGGGTCTCGATCACGCCGAGGATCTCGTGCGGCTCATCGCCGGACTCGGGGACTTCACGATCGGGGTGGCCGCCTTCCCCGACGGGCACCCGGACAGCCCCGGTTTCGCCCACGACGTCGACGTGCTCGTCCGCAAGGCCGACGCCGGGGCGAGTTTCGCCGTCACGCAGATGGTGTTCGACGCCGACAGTTATGCCCGGCTGCGCGATGCCGTCGCGGCTCGGCGCGACCTGCCGATCACCCCGGGTTTGATGCCGGTGACCAACCTGCGTCAGATTCGGCGGATGGCCGAACTCATGGGCACCCCGCTGCCGGCCCCTGTCGTCGACCGGCTCGACGCCGTGGCCGACGATCCAAGCGCCGTGCGTGCCGTCGGCGTCGACATCGCCACCGAGCTTGCCGACCGGATGCTCGCCGAGGGCGCCCCGGGCCTGCACTTCATCACGATGAACCATTCGACGGCCGCCATTGAGGTCGTCGAACGCCTCGGTCTTATCCGCCCGTCACCGTGAGCGGTATGCCGCCGGTCAGGGTGAGCAGGTCGGCATACGTCGTCGGGAACACCGAATGCGAGTGTCCCGCCGCAGCCCACACGACGGGGAACGCCTCGAGCGTGATGTCGACGACCGCCGGCAACGCCTGCACGTGCCCGACCGGGGCCACGCCACCAATGGCGAAGCCGGTCCACGCGCGGACCTCCTCGGGGGTGGCCCGGCGCAGCGGAGGCAGGCCCAACTGCCCGGCGATCCACGGCAGGTCGACGCGATGGCCCCCGGAGGCCATGACGAGCAGGGGGGTGGCGTCGGTGCCGTCCCCGGCGTCGGCAGCGAAGACGAGCGAGTTCGCGATCTCGGCCGGTGTCACCCCGAGCGCCTCGGCCGCGGCCGCCGCCGTGCGCACCGCGTCGGGCAGGTGCCGGATCGTCGTCGGGTGCCCGGCGACCGCGAGTGCGGCGAGCACCCGCGCGACCGCCGGATGGTCGCTGCGATCGGGGCCGGCGGGAGGTTCCATGCGCGGCAGCCTATAAGGCCGGTTCAGGGCCGGGCGGGCAGCGGGGCCGCACCAGTCGGCCGGGAGCCGGGCGCGCGGCATACTGGACTGCGCTGGCAACCCCGAGGAGGCCCGATGGACACCGAGCGGGTCTCGGCCGCCATGACGACCCGATGGGGCGCCCCGCTGCGGTGGGCGCACCGGGGGGTGACCCGGGGGCAACTGGCCGGGCTCGCGGCATACGACAGGTTCGCCGGACCGCGCCGCAGCGAGGGAGAGCGGGCCGCCGTCGCGCAGCGGGTGACCATGGCGGTCAAGACCTTCGAGCGCCCGGAAACCGTGCGCCGCCTGGTCCGCTCGGCCCGGCGGGTGTTCGACGGCCGGATCGTCATCGCCGACGACTCGCGCGCCGCGGTGGCGTTCGACGACCCGCGCGTCGACGTCCTCCCGATGCCCTTCAACAGCGGGGTGAGCATCGGCCGCAACGCGGCGCTCGACGCCGTGACCACCGAGTTCGTCTTCGTCACCGACGACGACATCGTCTTCACGGCCCTGAGCGACATCGCCGGAGCGGTGGCCTACCTCGACGACAATCCCGATGTCGACGTCGTCGGGATGCTCCGGGTCGAGGTGCCGCGGTGGTACGCCATGAGCCACGGAGCCGACGGACTGTATCCCGGGTCGCGGCCCCCGCTTCGGGCGTTCGGGGAACTCATCGACGGGCTGCCGGTCCAGGTCAAACTCGAGCAGCTCTATCTGGCCCGGACCGCCTCGATCCAACGGGTGCGGTGGAACGAGAACATCCGCATGGTCGACCACAACGACTTCTTCTCCCGGGCGAGCGGGGTGCTCGTCTGCGTGCTCGACCCGGGGATGCGGGCCTATCACGCGAGGACCCCGTTCAACGCCTTCTACACCCAGCACCGCGAGGACGTCGACCCCGACCTGGCCTACCTCGCGCAGGCCTGGGACGGCACCGCGCCGCCGGATCCGCGCCGACCCGAGGACCGCTGAGGCCATGTTCACCGCAATCGTCCCCACGCTGCAGCGCTCGCCCTACCTCATGCCGCTCCTCGACGTGCTCATGCGGGCCGAACTGGTCGCCGAGATCGTCCTCATCGACAACGCCCCCGAGCCTCTCCTGACCACCGCGCTCCCGAAACTCCACATCGTCCGCCCCGGCCGCAACCTCTACGTCAACCCCTCCTGGAACCTTGGGGCGCAGCGCGCGACCCAGGAGCGCCTCCTCATCGTCAACGACGACCTCGTCTTCCCCGGACCAGCGCTCTCGGTGCTCGCCGACCGGCTCGATGCCGGCGCGGGCATCGTCGGCCTCGACCTCTCGTGCCTGAGCGTCGACCCCGACACGGCCGAACCGGTATGCCGAGCCGCCTACGTCCGGCGTTACGGCTTCGGCTCCCTCATGGCCCTCGATCGCGCTTCGTACGTCCCCATCCCCGAGGACCTGCTCGTGTGGTGTGGCGACGACTGGCTCTTCCGCCGCCAGCGTCGCCATAACTACGTCCTGACCGGCGTCCCGATCCGCACCCGGATGGGCACGACGTCCACGGCTCCGGAGTTTGCGGCGATCAAGGCTCGCGACCTGGCCACCTTCCGATCCCGGTACGCCGCCAATCCGTATGCCGTGCGCCACCCCGTGGGGTATGCCGCCGGGCGGATCGCCGACGGGTGGCGCGGCCGGGTGCTCGACCCGTGGCGCCGGCGGTGAGGGGTGTCGCGCAGCGGTTGGCCGGTCCGGTGCTGCACCGCCGGTATGCCGCGCGGCTGAGCCGGACGCCGACGCGGGTGATCGTTGCGGACCGGGCCTGGGCGGGGGGAACGGTCTCCGAAGGGCTGAGCCTCGTGCGATCCCGTCGCGCGGTCGCCGCGCTGCCCCCGGGGGCCCAGGTGGTGCTCTCTGACCCGGCCCTCCTCGGCGCGCTGCGCACGCCGGCGGCCCTCGAACTCGTCCTCACCGGGGTGCCGGCCCGCGGCAACCCGCTTCTCGGGCCCCTCGGTCGGATCAACCAGTGGATCGTCTCGGTGGCGACCACGTTCGACCGGTCGGTCGCTGCGGATCCACCGGCCTCGACGCCTCCCGGTCCGCTCGCGGAGTCCGCGGTTGCCGAGACCAGCGCGACCGCGCGGCATACCGGGGTGGGGGTTTTCATCCACGCCCACTTCCAGGAGGAGTTCGAACGAATCGCGGCCCGGTTGAGGCTGCTCCCACCCGAGGCCCGGGTCTACGTGAGTTCGACCTCGCGCCGCCTCGACGCCGTCGTGGCGGGCGCGCTGCCGGGGGCGCGGCGGCGGGTGGTGCCCAACCGGGGGCGCGACGCCGCGGGCGGGCTGTTCGCCTGGGCCGCCGAGCATGCTGCGCACGACGTCGTCCTCCACCTCCATACCAAACGGACCGGCTACGACCCGCGGATGCGAGGCTGGCTCGAGCACGCCCTCGACGCGTTGCTTCCGGATGCTGACCGGATCAACCGGATCGTGGCCCGGCTGCGCGCCGACCAAGGCGTCGGGATCGTCATGCCCGCGCCGTTCGGGCGCCCGCTGGAGTCGCTCTCCTGGGGGCGCAACCGGGCGATCGGTGAGGTCCTGGCGGCCTGTGCCGGACTGGCACCGCTGCCGTCGAGCCCGCAGGTGCGCTTTCCCGCGGGCAGCATGTACTGGGCCCGCACCGACATCCTGCAGCCGCTGCTCGACCTGGGCCTGACCGCCGAGGACTTCCCGCCGGAACGCGGTCAGCGCGACGGCACGACCGCACACGCCATCGAGCGGCTCGTCGGGGTGGCAGCGACGGCGCGCGGCACGCGAATCGTCCTCGCCTCGGATGTCACCAACTAGCCTGGGACCATGACGAGTACTCCCTTCGGCCGCGTTCTCACCGCCATGGTCACCCCCATGCACCCCGACGGGTCCCTCGACGAGGCCGGTGCGGTGGCGCTCGTCGAACACCTCCTCGCCACCGGTCACGACGGGATCGTCGTCAACGGCACGACAGGGGAATCGGCGACCCTCACCAGCCAAGAGTCCCTCGCCATGGTCGCGCTCGTCGTGCGCACCGTCGCCGGCCGGGCCAAGGTGGTCGCGGGGGTGGGCTCCAACGACACCCGGCATGCGATCGACATGGCCCGCGGGGCCGCGAGCGCCGGCGCGGACGCCGCCCTGCTTGTGTCGCCCTACTACAACAAGCCCACCCAGCCCGGGCTCATCGCCCACTGTCGGGCGGTGGCCGACGCCACCGACCTGCCGGTCATGCTCTACGACATCCCGTCGAGGACCGGCATCCCGTTCGCCACCGAGACGCTGGTCGCGCTGGCCGAGCACCCCCGCATCGTCGCAGTCAAGGACGCCAAGGGCGATCAGTGGGCCGCCACCACCGTGATGCGTGACACCGACCTGCTCTGGTATTCCGGGGCCGACGAGGACAACCTCGCCCTACTCGCGCTGGGCGCCACCGGGGTGGTCTCGGTCGTCGGTCACGTCGCCGGCGAGCGGTATGCCGCGATGGTCGCGGCCGTCGACCGGGGCGACCTGGTGGAGGCGCGCGGCATACATCAGGACCTGGTGCCGACCGTGGAGGCGCTCATGCACACCTCTCAGGGGGCCATCATGGCCAAGGCAGCCCTGGTCGAACTCGGCGTCATCGCGTCCGCGGCGGTCCGACTGCCCCTGGTCGAAGGCCCGCCGGAACACCTGGCGCGGCTGCGCGATGGGATGCGGGCGGCGGGGCTGCTGTGATCCACCCCCATCCCGAACTCACCGCGCCGGGGCCGCTCGTCGACGGTGGGGTGCGGGTCGTCCCCCTCGGTGGCCTCGGCGAGGTCGGCCGCAACATGACCGTCATCGAGCACCGCGGCCAGTTGCTCGTCGTCGACTGCGGGGTGCTGTTTCCCGACGACGCCCACCCGGGCATCGACCTCATCCTGCCCGATTTCGAGTTCGTCCGGGACCGGCTCGACGACATCCAGGCGGTCGTGCTCACCCACGGGCACGAGGACCACATCGGGGCCGTGCCCTACCTGCTGCGCCTCAAGCCGGACCTGCCGCTCGTGGGGTCGCAACTGACCCTCGCCCTGGTCGAGGCCAAACTCAAGGAGCACCGGATCACCCCATACACCTTGGGGGTGCGCGAGGGTGACCGGGAGCGGCTCGGCGTCTTCGACTGCGAGTTCATCGCGGTCAACCACTCGATCCCGGACGCCTTGGCGGTGTGTGTGCGCACCTCCGGCGGGACGCTGCTCCACACCGGCGACTTCAAGATGGACCAGTTGCCGTTGGACAAGCGGCTGACGGACCTGCGGGCGTTCGCGCGCCTTGGCGAGGAGGGGGTCGACCTCTTCCTCACCGACTCAACGAACGCCGAGGTGCCCGGTTTCACCACTCCCGAGCGGGAGATCGCCTCGGCGATCGACAAGGTGTTCCGGCACGCGCAGCGCCGGATCATCGTCGCCTGCTTCTCCTCGCACGTGCACCGGGTCCAGCAGGTCCTCGACGCGGCGGAGAAGGCCGGGCGCAAGGTCGCCTTCATCGGTCGGTCGATGGTGCGCAACATGGGCATCGCCGCTGACTTGGGGTATCTGCGGGTGCCCGACGGGGTGCTCGTCGACTTCAAGGCGATCCAAGATCTGCCCGACCACCGGGTCGTGCTCGTGTCCACGGGTAGCCAGGGCGAGCCGATGGCGGCCCTGTCCCGGATGGCCAACGGCGATCACCGCATCGACGTGGGGCGGGGCGACACGGTGCTGCTCGCTTCTTCGCTCATCCCCGGCAACGAAAACGCGGTCTACCGGGTCATCAACGGACTCATGCGCCGCGGGGCAACCGTCGTCCACAAGGGCAACGCGCGCGTCCACGTGTCCGGCCATGCCAGCGCGGGGGAGTTGCTCTACTGCTACAACATCGTCGGCCCGCGCAACGTCATGCCGGTGCACGGGGAGTGGCGGCATCTGGTCGCCAACGCCGAATTGGCTCTGGCGACCGGCGTGCCCCGCGATGGGGTCGTCGTGGCGGAGGACGGGGTGGTCGTCGACCTCGTCGACGGCAAGATCGCGATTGCCGGGGCGGTGCCGGCGGGCTACGTCTACGTCGACGGCTCGTCCGTCGGTGAGGCCGACGACGCGCTGCTCAAGGATCGCCGCATCCTGCGCGACGAGGGGTTCATCTCGGTGATCGTGGTCGTGGACGCCATGACGGGCAAGATCGTCGCCGGGCCGGAGATCACGGCGCGGGGGTTTGTCGAGGACGACGAGGTGTTCGAGGAGGTGCGTCCGCGGCTCGAGGCCGCTCTCGATGAGGCGGTGGCGTCGGGTGTCACGGACACCTACCAGTTGCAGCAGGTCATCCGGCGGGCCATCGGCGGCTGGGTGGGTCGCAAGATCCGGCGCCGCCCGATGATCATCCCCACGGTGATCGAGGCGTAGGCGACCGCGATCGAGTGGGGCGCGCGCCGGCGCCTTGTCGCCCCGCTGCGGTAGCAGGTGTTTCGCTGCGGTACAGGCGGTTGCGCAGAAGTGATGCGGCGCAGTTACTTGAGAGTACCCTGAGACGATTTGGGTGCTAGGCCCCGCTGCGTTAAAGGGAAGGTAAAGTTGAGGCAAGACTAATCACTTCTTGCTGATCAAGGGGCCCCTGCATGACTGAGTTTCACGACCCGACCGGGGACCCGAGTGCGCCGACTGCGCGCATCACTCGGCGCCAGGTCGCCAAGGGTGCCGCTTGGTCGGTGCCGATCCTTGGCGTCGCGGCCGCGGCCCCGGCGATGGCGGCCAGTGCCCCCTGCACCACGCAGTACTACTACGTGATCTACACGCCTGACAACGACTCCTTCTGGAACGGGGCCACGGCTATCACCCCAACTGGCTCGGGGCGAAGTCTCGCGGACTATCCCGCCACGTACATTTACGAGAACGGGATTCAACCGGAGTTGTCGCCCTATAACAATAGGAAGTACTACACCGCCGCTGACCTGGGCCTGACGAGTTTCGGCGGCTTGACCGCGGCTCCCTACAACGGCCCTTGGCTGACGCTCAACCAGAGCGGTTCGACGAGCGCGGCCAAGAACCAAGAGTTGCGCATCACCTTCAACCTGCCGGTGTACTGTGTGTCCTTCTACGTCGCCGACATCGATAGTGATCTCGCGTCGCTGACCTACATCGATAACGTCGCGGTGAGCGGATTCACGGCATCCTCGTCGAGTTCGCGGATCGGGATCAAGACGACCTACACGACGAACGACACCGCCTACTGCACCCAGCCGCCGGCCACCGGGGCTGTCCAGCCCGACAACCCGCTCGGCTTGGCCAAGTTCAGTTACACCGGGTCTGCCGGAATCACGACCTTCAGCCTGCGCTTCTACAGCACCGGCACCGGCGACAAACAGCACATCTTTGTCTCACCGATCCAGTTCTCGACGACCACCCCCTGCTGCTGACCGATCAGCGCGACCTGTCCGGCCGGTTGGTCAACGCTGGTACGCGTGTGCTCCATGGGATTGGTGTGACGATCGCCTAGGGTGAGAATCATGGCGACCCGTACCTCTTCGGCCGCGCGTTCGCGACGTCCCCCGACGCGCCCGGCAACCCGGCGGACCCCCGCGCGCGGGCCCGCGAAGGGCAAGCCGCAGGGGGGCGGGCTGCCGCTGCCGTTGCGGGCCGTGCGGACTACGTGGATGGGGATGGCCACCCTCACCGGGGCCACCGTGCGCCGGGTCCACACCGCCGGTCGCGACCTCGAACCCGAGCACAAGCGCGACGGGCTCGGTTTCACGCTGATCGCCCTCGCCATCCTCGTCGCCGCCCGCGAGTGGTGGGGCATCGCCGGGCCGGTCGGCACCCTCGTTCACGCCGTCGTCGCGGGCACCTTCGGCTCGGTCGGCTACGCCCTGCCACTCGTCCTGCTCTTCTTCGCCCTACGCCTGTTGCGCGCCCCCGACGCCGAACGAGCCACCTCCCGGATGGGCATCGGCACCGCCGCCATGACGGTGGCCGGCTGCGGGCTCGTCCACCTCAGCGCCGGCGTCCCCGAGCCACCCGGTGGGGCGAACGCCATGCGCGCCGCCGGCGGGATCGTCGGGTTTCTCGCCTCCAGCCCGACGGTCGCTGCGGTCACCGTCTACGGGGCCGTTCCGCTGCTCGTCCTCCTCGGCCTCTTCGGCCTGCTCGTCCTCACGGGCACGCCGCTGCACCAGGTCCCGACCCGGCTGCGCGCGCTCGGCGATCGCCTCACCGGCGCCCAGCGCTCCGCCGAAAGCGGCGACGCCACCCCAACCAGCGAGCGCCCGCGGGGTCCTCGCCCCACTCCGGCCGAGGCCACTGCCTTTGAGCAGGCGGCCGAAGTCGCGCCGGCGGCGCGCCGTCGATCCCCGACGCGGCGCCCAAGACGACCCGCAGCGGACGACCCCTCGAACTCCCCGGCCGAGCCGACGGTCCCCGTCCCGCTGTCGGCCAAGCCCAGCCCCACACCGGCGGTCGCGGTCGCGCCAATCCCGTTGGCGGCACCGGCAACCACCCAACTCCCCGCCCGCGTCGAGCAACTCGCCCTTGCCGGTGACGTCGCCTACGCCCTCCCCGACTCCTCACTCCTGGCCCCCGGTAGCCCGCACAAGGCGCGCAGCGCCGCCAACGACCGGGTCCTCGAGGCCCTCACCCAGGTGTTCGAGCAGTTCGACATCGACGCCTCGGTCACCGGTTTCACCCGCGGCCCCACGGTGACCCGCTACGAGGTCGAACTCGGCCACGGCACCAAAGTCGAGCGGGTCACCGCCCTCTCGAAGAACATCGCGTATGCCGTGGCGTCCGCTGATGTGCGCATCCTCAGCCCCATTCCGGGCAAGTCGGCCATTGGGATCGAAATCCCCAACACCGACCGGGAAAAGGTCAGTCTCGGCGATGTGCTGCGCAGCCAGGTCGCCCGTTCCAACCATCACCCCATGGTCATGGGCGTGGGCAAGGATGTCGAGGGAGGTTATGTCATCGCCAACCTTGCCAAGATGCCGCATCTGCTCGTCGCCGGCGCCACCGGTTCGGGCAAATCGAGTTTCGTCAATTCGATGATTACCTCGATTCTCATGCGCTCCACCCCCGACGAGGTGCGCCTCGTCCTCGTCGACCCCAAACGGGTCGAACTCACGGCATACGAAGGGATCCCGCACCTCATCACGCCCATCATCACCAACCCGAAGAAGGCCGCCGAAGCCCTCCAATGGGTGGTGCGGGAAATGGACACCCGCTACGACGACCTGGCCGCGTTCGGGTTCAAACACATCGACGACTTCAACAAGGCGGTCAAGGCCGGCAAGGTCACCCCCCTCCCCGGTTCGCAGCGGGTGCTCGCGCCCTACCCCTACCTTCTCGTCGTCGTCGACGAACTCGCCGACCTGATGATGGTCGCCCCCCGCGATGTCGAGGAATCCATCGTCCGGATCACCCAACTCGCACGCGCGGCGGGTATCCACCTCGTCCTGGCGACCCAGCGACCGAGCGTCGACGTCGTCACCGGGCTCATCAAGGCCAATGTCCCCAGCCGGATGGCGTTCGCGACGAGCAGCCTGGCCGACTCGCGGGTGGTGCTCGACCAGCCGGGCGCCGAGAAGCTCGTCGGGCAGGGGGATGCGCTGTTCCTGCCGATGGGCGCGAGCAAGCCGATGCGGGTTCAGGGGGCGTGGGTCGAGGAGTCCGAGATCCACGCTGTCGTCAAATTCGTCACCGAACAACTCGCGCCGGTCTACCGGGAGGACGTCGCGGTCGCCGCCGAGAAGAAGGTCATCGACGACGACATCGGCGACGACCTCGACCTGCTTCTCCAAGCCGCCGAACTCGTCGTCACCACCCAGTTCGGGTCGACCTCGATGCTGCAGCGCAAGCTGCGCGTCGGGTTCGCCAAGGCCGGGCGGCTCATGGACCTGCTCGAATCGCGCGGTGTCGTCGGCCCCTCCGAGGGGTCGAAGGCGCGCGACGTGCTCGTCCGTCCCGATGATCTGCCCACCACCCTGGCGCTGCTGCGCGGTGAGGACCCTCCGGTCGCCGACGAAGCCTGGGGGCCGGACGACGGTATGCCGCTCGACGATGATTCCCGAGCGCGCGCGGGGGCCTATGCCGACGACGAGGAGGGCAGCGAGGACGCCTGGGAACTCACTGGGCGGCGCTGAGGGTGGATTCGCTCAGCCCGTGGGGGAAGCGGTGAATTCCAGACTCTCTGCGCCGCTGCCCGGTGCCCGGTCCGGCCAGTTCACCGCCTCGTCCGCTGACCACCGCAGGGTGACCGTGCCCGGCTCAATCTCCACGGTTGGTGCCTGGAACAACCGGATGGCTAGCCATTGACGGGTCTTGTTCTGTGGGTCCGTGCAGTGGTCATTGGGGCCGGGGATCTGAACCTGCCAGGGCGGGGTGAGAATGAGCCGATGATCGACGATCATTCCTGGGGCGGTCATGGCTCCACAGGGGGTGTCGATCCGCAGCAGATTGCCAGCTGCCGACAGGGAGTATTCGGACGTCACTGACACACTGGCCGGGACAACCGCGCGAGCAGCCACCCATCGGTTGGCGAACGCCGGGACGTCACCGATGGTTTGACCCGACGGGCTCGGGCTCGGGGAAGCCAGCCAGCCCTTGATCAGGGGGCGCGGATCACCTCGGGACACCACGATCAAGACCACGACAAGGCCACAGATTACGAGCAGAGTCCACAAGGCCCCCATCTTGACCGGGTACGGAAGGTCCCCAAGCCGTTGCGCAAACGACCGCTTGCCCTTCCGGTCCCGGCGCGTTTCGTCGCCGCCGGTGCGCTTACTCTTGCGCATCGGACACGCTCGCCAGAGCGGGGGGGATGGTCGCGAGGGCCGCTTCGATGTCGTCGAGGAACTCCGCGAGCTCGGCGTTGCCACCGACCGGACCGCCGGCGAGCAGACCGTCGGCCCCGAGCAGGACACCCGAAGGGCTCTGGACCAGGCCGAACGTCCGCCAGGTCACGCCCTTGGGGTCGAGCCAGGAGTGGTCGGTCGACAGGTCGGGCTCGCCGGGCATGACCGGCACCCCGGAGAACACCGGGCGAACATCAACCTGGGGCAACCGCGGGGCGCGCTCTTGGGCCAGCCGCAGCGCGGCGTGGGTGGACCCGCAATAGCAGTTGACGAAGACGAGCAGTTGGGGCCGCTGCTGGGCCATCTCGGCGAGGGTGTATGCCGTGCCGTCCGGGTCGTGGAGCACGGCGTCCGGGATGGGCCGGCGGAGATACTCCTCCGGGTCGGCTTCTGCGTCGATAGGGGAGGGGGCAGCTGACGTCGGGCCGGCGGGCAGTGGGGCCAGGGCCGGGTCGGGGGCTGGGGCAGCGGGGGACCGGGGGGCGATGAGGACGACCGTCACGGTGACCAGCACAGCCCCGGCCAACCAGGCCCAGCCAGTGCCGTCGAGGGCGGCCATCGTGCTCCACACGGTGTGGCCGGCGCCGGCGAACCACGCGAACACCCCGGCGGCGCCGACGAGGAAAAGGTTGCGGACCAGGGTCTTCGGGACGATCCGCTGGTCCCCGATGCGCCCGAAACAGCCGCACGTCGGGCGCGGGTCGAAAGTGAGAGCCCGGGCGACGATCACGGCATACGCGATGAAGAGGACCACCGCGGCCCCGGCGGCGGCCCGCACGACCGGGCTCCACGGGGCGAGGATCGCCACCGCGAGCAACGCCTCGCCGATGGGCAACGCCCGGCTCACCCAGGGGGCCTGCAGCCACCGCGGCAGCCGCAACAACACGATGGCGCTGCCGGTCGCTGCCGGTTCGCGCCATTTGGCCCAGCCGCTCAACAGCAGGACGCCGGCGAGAACAAGGGGCGCGAGAACGCCGGCGGGGTCGGGCATGGGCGTCAGTCTACGAGGGCTCGGGAAATAGGCTGTCGATCGTGACGATGCCCTGGGAGGAACTGGCCACCGGCCCAAGTCGACGGGATCGTTGGTGGGCGATCCTGCGCAAGCAGCCCTCGGCCTTCCTGCTCGCCATGCAGATTCTTGTCATTCTGCTGCTGCCGTGGTTGCAATCGGTGTCGTACGGGCGGGTGGTCCTCACCCTGTTGAGTTTCACGGCCCTCACGATTGCCATCATCACGGTCCGCTCCACACCGGCGCTGACCTGGCTGTCGGTGCTCCTCGGGTTGCCCGCGGCCGGCCTGGAAATCGCGACCCTCTTCACCGAGTCGAGCACCCTGGCAGCCTTCGCCCACGGCGCCCTGGGGTTGTTCTACTTCTACACGGCCTACAGCCTGATCGCCTACATGTTCGAGGACGCCTGGGTGACGAAGGACGAGTTGTTTGCCGTCGGCGCGTGCTTTACCGTGCTGCTCTTCGCGTTCGGCTACGTGTTCCTGGCCATTCAGGAGGTCTATCCCGGTTCGTTCACCGCCTTCGCTGGTCCGGGAAAGCGCACCTTCTTGGAGTTGATCTACTTTTCCGGCGCCAACCTGACCAGCGTCGGGCTCTCCGATGTGGGCGCGATCTTGCCGCACGCCCGGGCGGTGACGACCATCGAGCAACTCGGTGGCGTTCTCTACGTCGCCATGGTCATCAGCCGCCTGGTGGCGTTGACCGTCATGCGGAGCAAGTAGCGAGAGCCCGCCAAAGTCAGGGGACGGCGGCGAACTCGGCCGACTCGCTCTGACCGTTCGCGTCCTCGTAGGGCCAGGTGAACGTCAGCGTGTCGCCGGACACCGACACCCGGGCGCTGCCGCCGAATCGCGAGCGCAGCCACTCGTCGTTCTGTTGTTGGTCGTTGGCGCACGAAACCTGAGTGCTCGAGACGCGCGTGGTGTGCAGCGTCGTGGAGTTCGCGACGGTGACCGAGTAGATCTCCTGGCCGCACGGACCCCGATAGGTCAAAGCCGTGCCCTCGATGAGCAGTTCCACACTCGTCGGAATCGTGAAATCGGCGGGGAAGCGCCCGTGACCGGTGGCCCGGTAGTGCCGTGTCACCCCCGGAACGTCACCCAGGGCGTCCGCGACGCTCGGGTCGGGTTGAGAGCCGAGGAGGGAGCCGGGGTGGCCCTGAGTGATCACGATCATCACCGCCGCGGCGGTGGCCAGCGCCATGAGGGTCCAGAACATCCCTCTCTTGAGCCACTCGGGAACCTTGTCGCCCCAACCGCTCATGGAGCCTCACCGGACGGCGACAGCGCGCCGTCGAGGGCGGCATACGTGGCGAGACTGGGACTCCGGGTGGTCTGCAGGTCACGGGCCACCGCCTCCGCGTCGGCCAGCACCCGGCGGATATTGCCGCTGGTCACGGCGGCGAGGTCGGACATCGACCAGCCGCGCTCGGCGAGCGCTTCGAGCAGTGCCGGGTAGCCGCTGACGTCACCCAAGCCCTCGGGGAGGACGTCGGTGCCGTCGTAGTCGCCGCCCAGCCCCACGTGGGCGATCCCTGCGACCTCCCGGATGTGCTCGAGATGGCGGACGACATCGGCGATGGTGGCCGCCGGTTGGGGGTGGGTTTGACGACGGGTCACGCAAAAGGCGGTGTATGCCGTGTAGTCGCGCGGGTCGATCCCTTCGGCGCGGGCGGCAGCAGCCGCCTCGAGGTCCCAGTCGCGCACCGCGGGGGACAAGAACGAGGGCACGAACGTCACCATGCACACCCCACCGGCGCCGGCCAACGCCGCGAGCACGTCGTCGGGCACATTGCGCGGATGGTCACAGACGGCGCGGGCCGAACTGTGGCTGAAGATGACGGGGGCCTGGCTCGTCTCGAGGGCGGCCCGCATCGTGTCCGGGGCGACGTGCGAGCAGTCGACGAGCATGCCGAGCCGGTTCATCTCCCGGACCACCTCGTGTCCGAACGGCGACAACCCGCCGAGGACCGGCTCGTCGGTCGCGGAGTCGGCCCAGGGCACGTTGTCGTTGTGGGTGAGGGTGAGATAGCGCACCCCGACCGCATACAGCATGCGCAGCGCCCCAAGAGAGCAGCCGATCGAGTGCCCACCCTCGGCGCCCATGAGGCAGGCGATCTTGCCACCGGCCCAGGCCGCCTCGACGTCGGCGACCGAGGTCGCCAAGGCGAGCTCCGCGGCATACGCCGAGGTGAGGTGCCAGACGAAGTCGACCTGCTCGAGGGTGGCGACGACGGCGGCGTCTCCGGCGAGCGCGGCAGGCACGAACACCGACCAGAACTGGGCACCGACCCCACCGGCGCGCAGCCGCGGCAGGTCGGTGTGGGTGGTCGTCGTCCGTTGCCCGACGTCGAGGCGGCTCAGGTCGTAGCCGGCCTGGGCCCGCATCTCCCAGGGTAGGTCGTTGTGCCCGTCCCACACCGGGTGGTCCTCGAGCAAGCGGCGGATATCAGCGGTCGGGGCAGCGGGCGACGTCGGCATTGCTCGATGATCCCACGGGGTGCTTCGGCCGCGACGGGCCGTCAGCCCAGGTGAGAACGGACGAGCTCCACCACCGTCGCCGGAGCCTGCGTGTTGAGTTCGGGGCCCCCGCCGGGCACGATGACCAGCCGCGCGTGGGGGAGCGTGTCCGCGAGGAGCCGGGCGGCGGGGGCGCCGACCCGGTCCCGAGAACCCACGACGACCAGGGTGGCAGCCGTGATCGACGACAACACCGGCCGCAGGTCGGCGCGGGAGGCGACCTCGAGCAGGTCGAGCAGCCGCGCCTTGGCGACGCCGTCGTCGGCGAGCCGACTCGCCGGGACCAGTCGCACCGCCTGCCGCTGCGCCCAGATCGCGACGCGGGGCGGCCGTACCTGGGCCCCGATGACGATCAACCGCCGCACCCGCGCGGGGAAGTCGGCGGCCAACTGCAAGGCCACCATCGCCCCCCACGACACAGCGCAGATGTCGACCTCCTCGAACCCCTCGAGGAAGAGCTGCTGGTCGAGGGCCGCCGCGGCCTCCGGCAGGGGGAGGATCTCGCGGTCGATCGGCCGGGTGCCCGGGACCCACGGGGTCAGGAGGCGGCGCTCGGCATACAAGGGCGGCACGACGTCCTCCCACGCCATCGGGGACTGACCAAGCCCGTGGAGCAGGACGAGCGGGGGCCGCGCCGAGCGATTCACCATCACGAGTATGCCGCCAACTACAGTGGGCGCTATGACCCGGGTGGAGGAGCAGCGCACCGTCGCCCTCGTCACCTTGGGGTGTACCCGCAACGAGGTCGACTCCGAGGAGTTGGCCGGGCGGCTGAGCGCGGGTGGTTGGCGGATCGTCGAGGACGCCGCCGACGCCGACGTTGCCGTCGTCAACACCTGCGGCTTCATCGAGGCGGCCAAGAAGGACTCCATCGACGCCCTCCTCGAGGCGGCCGATCTCAAGGAGACCGGCCGCACCCGTGCCGTCGTCGCCGTCGGCTGTCTCGCCGAGCGCTACGGCCAGGAGTTGGCGCAGGCGTTGCCGGACGCGGACGCCGTCCTGGGGTTCGATGCGTATGCCGACCTCTCCGGTGAGTTGCGCCGCCTCCTCGCGGGGGAGCGGCCCGCGAGCCATGTGCCCGCCGATCGGCGTCGGCTGCTGCCGATCAGCCCGGTCGAGCGCGGGGCGCGCGCCGAGACGGTGGCCCTGCCCGGACACGAAAGTGGCGCCGCCACGGTCGTGCGGACCCGGTTGGGCCAGGCACCCTGGGCGCCCCTCAAGATCGCCTCCGGGTGCGACCGGCGCTGCGCCTTCTGCGCCATCCCCTCATTCCGCGGGTCGTTCGTGTCCCGCCGCCCCGCCGACATCCTCGCCGAGGCGCGCTGGCTCGGCGAGCAGGGGGTGCGCGAGGTCCTGCTCGTCTCGGAGAACTCGACGTCCTACGGCAAGGACCTCGGTGACCTTGCCCTGCTCGAGGCACTCCTGCCCGACCTGTGCGCCGTGCCCGGCATCGAGCGGGTCCGGGTGTCCTACCTCCAACCCGCCGAGATCCGGCCCGGGTTGTTGCGCGCCATGGCCGAGTTGCCGCAGGTCATGCCCTGGTACGACCTGTCCTTCCAGCACGCCTCGGGACCGTTGCTGCGCCGCATGCGCCGCTTCGGCGATGCCGGCCTGTTCCTCGACCTCGTCGGGCGCATCCGCGACACCGATCCGGCGGCCGGCTTCCGCACGAACGTCATCGTCGGTTTCCCGGGGGAGAGCGAGGCAGATGTCGACGAACTGGAACGCTTCCTGCAGGCCGGGGAGTTCGATGTCGTCGGGGTCTTCGGCTACTCCGACGAGGAGGGCACCGAGGCGCAGCGGCTCGATGCCAAGGTCCCTGAGGAGGAGGTTGCGTGGCGCGTGGAGCGGGTGAGCGACCTCGTCGAGCACCTCATGAACCAGCGCGCGCAGGATCGGGTGGGCGAAGAGGTGGTCGTCCTCGTCGAGGAGTTCGACGAAGACGACAACGCGTGGGTCGGCCGGGCCGCCCACCAGGGCCCCGAGACCGACGGCGTCACCGTGCTGCACGGCATACCGGGCCGGGACGCCGACCTCGTGGGAACGCTCGTGTCGGCCACGGTGACCGCGGCTTCCGGGGTCGACCTGGAGGCAAGGGCGCGATGACCACCTCGCAGCGTGCGCCCGCCTCGGTGAGCGTGTGGAACATCGCCAACTACCTCACCGTGTTGCGGATCGCCCTGGTCCCGGTGTTCGGGTGGTTGCTCCTCGCCGACAACGGCCGGAGCATCCCCTACCGGTGGGCCGCGCTCGGCGTGTTCGTCGTCGCGATGATCACCGACCGGGTCGACGGCGACCTGGCCCGCTCCCGGGGGCTGGTCACCGACTTCGGCAAGGTCGCCGACCCGATCGCCGACAAGCTCCTCGTCACCATGGCCCTCGTCGGGGTCTCCCTCATCGGGCTCGTGCCCTGGTGGATCACCATCGTCATCCTGGTGCGCGAATGGGGCATCACCGCCGTCCGGTTCTGGGTGATCCGGCACGGGGTCATGGCGGCCGGGCGCGGCGGCAAACTCAAGACGACGCTGCAGGCCTTCGCGTTGGCGGCCTTCATCCTGCCCGCCGAACTGCTGCCCCTGGCGCGCCTGTGGACGCTCATCGCGTCCTTGCTCCTGGGGGTGGCGCTGCTCATCACCGTCGTCACCGGCGTCGACTATGTCCTCCAGGCGTTGCGCTTGCGCCAGACGAGTGAACGCACCGCCCGCAAACGCGCCGAGCGGGCCCGGACAGGCACGGAGCGCGCCGACCAGAACGGGTCCGCAGCACCGTGACCGCCGCCTCGCCGTCTCCGGCCGCCGATGTTGCCGTCGCGGAGTTGCGTGCCCGTCACCTCACGGTGGCCACCGCCGAGTCCCTGACCGGCGGCCTCGTCTGCGCGGCCCTCACCGACGTGCCCGGTGCCTCTGCGGCCGTGCGGGGGGCCGTGGTGGCCTACGCGACCGAACTCAAGGCGGTCATCCTCGGCGTCGATCCCGACCTCCTCGCCGCGCGCGGGGCGGTCGACCCCGAGGTGGCCCGGCAGATGGCCGAGGGGGTACGCCGGGTCACCGGTGCCGACCTGGGGGTCGCGACCACCGGCGTGGCTGGGCCGGACCCCCAGGACGGGTACCCGGTGGGCACGGTCCACGTCGCCGTCGTGGGTCCGGGAAGCACGCGGGTTCTGTCGGCGTTACTCACCGGTGATCGCGCGCAGATCCGGCGTCAAACGGTCACATCCGCCGTGAAGTTGCTGGTCGAGGTGCTCGCTGACAGTCCGGGCCGGTAGCGTGTCGGTCAGCGGTTGCCCCATCCCGAGGTAGCCGGTGATCGAGCCCTGGAACGAGAGGAGGAGTTCGTGGTGTTGTTCCGTCAGGAGCTCGGTGAACTCCTCCGCGAGAAGCGCCAGGCGCGCGGTCGCAGTTTGCGCGAGTTGTCGACCGACGCGGCGGTCTCCTTCGGCTATCTCAGCGAGATCGAGCGGGGCACCAAGGAGGCGTCCTCGGAGTTGCTCTCGGCCATTTGTGAGGCCCTCGATGTGCCGCTGTCGGTGGTGCTCGCCGACCTGAGCGAGCGCGTGGCCCGCGCCGAGGCCGTGACCGCGCCGGTGCCGCTGCCCGTTGGTCCCCGCGCCCCGGTGCGCGTCAACGCCGCGTGATGGGGCGCGCCCCCAGGGGCGCTTGGGCTCGCCCGTTGTCCGTGGGTGCCAACCCACCCTGACAGGTGGGGCAACTGAAGAGGGTGCGTTCGCGCGGCGACCGGCCCGTGAGCGCCACCCGGATGGTGTCCCCGCAGCGGCGGCACGGGCGCCCCGAGCGGCCATGCACCCAACTCTCCTGCCCAGGCCGCAGGATGCCCGTGCTCGACTGGATCGCATGGTTCTTGGCGCGATCCATGAGGGCGTGGGCACGGGCCAGGACGGCGGTGAGTTGGTCCTCGGTCAGGTCCTCAACGGGCGTCCAGGGCAGGAGGCGTTGGACGAAGAGGGTTTCGCTGGCCCAGTAGGTACCGATCCCCGCCACCGTCCGCTGATCGAGCAGGGCGTCGCCGATCAACCCTTCGTATGCCGCGACCCGCCGTGTCGCATCTCGCAGGGTCGTGGCGTCCCAGCCGGGGTCGAGCAGGTCCGGGCCCAAATGGCCGACGAGGTCGTTTTCGCGCGCGGTGCTGACTAGATCGAGCATGCCCAAACGCAACCCGAGCGCGCTCCACTGTGCGGTGGCGAGGTAGGCCCGCACGTCCGTGCGGGCGAGCAGCCGGTACGTCGGTGGCCCGGGATGAGCGATCCGCCACTGGCCTTCCATGCGCAGGTGGGAGTGGAGCGTCAGCCCGCTGTCGAGGCGGTGCAGGAGGTGTTTGCCCCGGGGGCGGACCTCCAGGGTCACCATGCCCTGCAGCTGGGCGGTGGCCAGCGAGGGCCAGCGCAGTTCGGCCGCGACCAGGGGCTGACCCGCCAACGCCCGATGCAGGCGGTCGGCGGTGCGCCACAGCGTGTCACCCTCGGGCATGGGTCACCGCCGCAGGCGCAGACCGCGCGGGGTCCAGGTGAACCCGGCCCGGGCCAGGGCCGACCCGAGGGGGTGGTCGGTGCCGAGCAGCGGCATACCGTCGGCCTTCTCCACGGTGAGGGTGCCCACGGCGCCCCGGCGCACCGCGTCGGCGAGCCTGGCCGCGGCCAGGCCCAGCGGGTCGTCTGCGGTGGCCCAGGTGAGGACGGTGCGGCCACCGCGCTCGAGGTAGAGCACGAGGGCACCCTCGACGAGGACAACCAGGGCGCCGGCCTTGCGACCGGGCAGGTGCCCGCCCTCCGGCCGGGATGGCCAGGGCAGGGCCGCGCCGTAGGGGTTGGCCGGGTCGGTGGCGGCGAGGACGAGCACCTGCGGATCACCCTTGGCGTCGGCGCTGCCGGGGGCCTGTTGACGCAGGGCGTCGACCCCGCCGCCGGTGGCGAACTGGGCCGCCCCGAGCCCCTCGACGAAGTAGCCGCGCCGCACCCGTCCGGATTCCTCGGCCGCCGCGAGGACCCGGTAGACCCCGGCAAATCCCCCGGGCACCTCCTCGGCGACCACCGAGCCGCGGGTGACGACCCCGTAGCGGTCGAGGAGTCCCTCGGTGATCGCATGCGCCCGCAAGGTGGCGTTGGACTCCGGCGTCGGGGCCAGGGACCAGCGCCCGACGGTCGTCGGGGGGCCGGTGCGGGAGGGGAGAGTCGGGCGGGCGCCCGGTATGCCGCCGAGGCGCGCTCGGCGGGCGGCATACCGGCTGCGGGTCGGCCCGGCCGGTGCCTTGCGGTGGGTGGTTCGGCCACCGGAGAGCAGGGCCCGCACCGGCGCGAAGGTGTCGCCGGTGAGGCGTCCGGTCCACACCAGATCCCAGAGGGTGCGCGCGAGGGCCGCATCATCGAGGGACCCCACCGCGTCCGACAACGCCCGGAACAGGAAAGACCCGCCCGACTCGACGGCAGCGAGCACCGCTTCGGCGAGCGGCCCGAGAGGCTCCGGCTCACCACGAAGGGGGAGCGTGAGGGGCGCGGTGTCGGCCAGGTGGAGGGAGACCCACCCGTCGTCGCCGCCGACCGGAGCGTGACCGACCCAGAGGATCTCGCCAGCGCTGAGGAGCTCATCGAGGATGGCGGGCGCGTAGGAATTGATGCGCGCGGGGAGGACCAACCCCTCCCAGGCGCTCGCGGGCAGGGCGAGGCCGCCGAACTGCTCGACGACCCGCAGCACCCCCTCCGGGCCGCGGAGCCGGCCCGCGACCTGTTGCCACCGGGGGAGGAACCGGGCGAAATCGACGGCCGGCACCGGCTCGACCTCGGCCCGCAGCGCGGCCAAGGACCGGCGCCGCAAGAGCCGCAGGACCTCGGCGCCGCAGTATTCGTCGCCGGTGCCCCCGGGGAGGAATTCGCCCTCGACGAGGACGCCGCGGCCCACGAGGTGGTGCAGACTCGCGCGGGCGATCGCCACCCCGACCCCGAAGCGTTCGGCAACGTCGGTAGCCGTGAACGGTCCGTGGGTGCGGGCATACCGCGAGAGGAGCGCGCCGAGGGGATCGGTGGTTGGGTCGAGGAAGGCTTGCGGCACCCCGACCGGCAGCGATACGCCGAGGGCGTCGCGAAGTCGGCCCGCGTCCTCGATGGCCGCCCACCGGTGGGCGCCGCCGAAGCGGACGGGGAGGATGCGCCGGGCTTGCTCGAGGTCGGCAAGCCAGCCGGCGAGCGCCCCGGCGTGCTCCGGGTTGGTGCGGGCCGAGAGCTCCTCGAGGGTGAGCGGGCCGAGGATGCGCAGCAGATCGCCGACCTCGTCGGGGTCGCGGGCCTGACGGCCGGCGACCAGGTGTTGCAGTTCCTGGACCGTGCGTTCGATGGCCTCGGCATCGAGCAGGTCCCGCAGGGCCAGGCCTTCCCCGGTGCCGAGCAACTCGGCGAGCAGCGCCGGGTCGAGTGACAGCGCCGCCGCCCGCTTCTCGGCGAGCGGGGAGTCCCCCTCGTAGAGGTACTGCGCGACGTAGCCGAAGAGGAGCGACTGGGCGAACGGGGAGGGCCGGGGGGTTTCGACATCGACGATCCGGACCCGGCGGGCCTGGAGGTCCCGCATGACCGCGGTGAGCCCGGGGACGTCGAACACGTCCTGGACGCATTCGCGGACCGTTTCGTGAACGATGGGAAACGTCGGGTAGCGGGCGGCCACCTCCAGAAGTGCGGCGGCCCGCTGACGCTGCTGCCACAGGGGCTGGCGGCGGTCGGGACGGCGGCGCGGCAGAAGCAGCGCCCGCGACGCGCATTCGCGGAAGCGCGCCGCGAACAAGGCCGAGCCGCCGATCTCCCGGACGACGAGGTCGTGGACCTCGGCGGGGTCCAGGCTCACCAGGTCGAGGACTTCGGCACCGATCCGGGCCTGGCCCTCGTCGAACTCCAGGTCGGGCAACCGGACGATGATGCCGTCGTCGCCGTGGAGGGCTTGGACATCGACCCCGAACCGCTCGCGCATCCGGGCCGCCAACGCCAACGCCCACGGCGCATGGACCGGCGCCCCGAACGGTGAATGGATCGCAATGCGCCAGTCGCCCAATTCGTCACGGAACCGCTCGACGACGACGAGGGTGTCGTCGGGCACGTGCCCGGTTGCCTCGCGCTGGGCGTCGAGGTAGGCCAGCAGGTTGTCGGCCGCCCAGGCGTCGAGTCCGGCCTCCTGGACCCTCGTCAGGGCCGTATGCCGCGCCGCGCCCGCGACCTCGCGGACGAACGCCCCGACCGCCCGCCCCAACTCAGCCGGCCGCCCGAGCGAGTCGCCCTTCCAGAACGGCAGCCGGCCCGGCAACCCCGGCGCGGGAGTGACGAGGACCCGATCGTGGGTGATGTCTTCGATCCGCCAGGTGCTCGTGCCGAGCGTGAAGAGGTCACCGACGCGCGATTCGTAGACCATCTCCTCGTCGAGTTCACCGACCCGCCGACCCGGGCCGTCCCCGGTGGCGAGGAAGACGGCATACAGGCCGCGGTCGGGGATCGTGCCTCCGGAGGTGACGGCGAGACGTTGGGCGCCGCGGCGGCCGGTGAGGGTGTCGGCGAGCCGGTCCCAGACCAGGCGCGGGCGCAACTCGGCGAACTCCTCGCTGGGGTATTTGCCGGCGAGCATGTCGAGGACCGACTCCAGCAGCGGTCGAGTGAGCGTGGCGTAGGGGGCGGCCCGCCTGACCAGCGCGTGCAGGTCATCGACCGCCCACTGGTCGAGGGCGCACAAGGCCACGATCTGTTGGGCGAGGACATCGAGGGGGTTGGTGGGGATGGCGAGCGCCTCGATGGCGCCGGCGCGCATGCGTTCGGTGACAACGGCGGTTTGGACGAGATCGCCGCGGAACTTGGGGAAGAGCACCCCACGACTGACGGCTCCCACCTGGTGCCCGGCCCGGCCGACCCGCTGCAACCCCGAAGCGACTGAGGGCGGCGACTCCACCTGGACGACGAGGTCGACCGCGCCCATGTCGATGCCCAATTCGAGGCTGCTCGTCGCGACGACCGCGGGCAGGGTGCCGGCCTTGAGGGCCTCCTCGATCTCCTCGCGCTGGGTCCGGCTGACCGATCCGTGGTGGGCACGGGCGAGGATGCCCTCGTGCCCGCGCTCGGTCCATTGGTCGTTGAGGGCGGCGGTGAGCCGCTCGGCGAGGCGGCGGGAGTTGGCGAAGATGATGGTCGAGCGGTGAGCGGCGACCAGGTCGATGATGCGCTCCTCGACGTGCGGCCAGATGCTCGTGCGCGCCTGGGCACCGGCCGCGGGCCCGGAGAGGTCGTCGGTGGTGGCGCCCAGATCGGCAAGGTCGGGGACCGGGACGACGACCTTCAGGTCCCATTCCTTGGTCGAGGGTGGCGCCACGATGTCGACGGGGCGACCGCCGGCGAGGAACCTCGCGACCTCCTCGACTGGGCGCACGGTCGCCGAGAGCCCGATCCGCTGCGCCGGCCGGGTCAGCAGGGCGTCGAGGCGTTCGAGGCTGAGGGCGAGGTGGGCGCCGCGCTTGGACCCGGCCAGGGCGTGGACCTCGTCGATGATGACCGTCTCGATGCCGGTCAGGGATTCCCGGGCCGCGGAGGTGAGCAGCAGGAAAAGCGACTCGGGAGTCGTGATGAGGATGTCGCTGGGCGCCCGCACGAACGCCCGCCGCTCCTGCGCCGAGGTGTCGCCGGTGCGAACCGCAACCCGCACGTCGGGGCGCGGCAACCCGAGGCGGGCGGCGGCGTGGCCGATGCCGACGAGTGGGGCCCGCAGGTTGCGTTCGACGTCGACGGCGAGCGCCTTCATCGGCGAGATGTAGAGGACCCGGCACCGCTCCTTGGCTGACTCTGGGGGTGGGCTGGACGCGAGCGAGTCCAGGGCCCACAAGAACGCGGACAGGGTCTTGCCCGAGCCGGTGGGGGCGACGACGAGGGTATGCCGTCCCGCCCCGATCGCCTCCCAGGCGCCGCGTTGGGCCTGGGTGGGCGCGGCGAAACTGCCGCGGAACCAGGCGGCGGTGGCCGGGGAGAACCGGTCAAGCAGATCGTCCATGTCACCCCAACGCTCTCACGCCCCACCGACAACCCCTTTCCCGCCTAAAGCGCCCAACGTCCACTTCGCACCCCAACAGTCGGGGAGCAAAGTGCCCCCTTCCCACCTGAACCCTGATTCAGCCACCCGCGCAACCACGTACAGACTCCTCCATGACCACGCGCACTCCCCCCATGACCACGCGCACCTGGCTACGCTGACCCCATGACCCGCCTCGTGCTCTCCACCATCGGTGACGACCGCCCCGGGCTGGTCGCGGCCCTCGCCGCGGCCGTGGCGAACAGCGGCGGCAACTGGCTGGACAGCGAAATGGCCCACCTTGGCGGCAAGTTCGCCGGCATCGTGCTCATCGACGTGCCCGCCGACCGCATCGACGGCTTGCGGGACGCGGCCCGCAACCTCACCGAACAAGGACTCCTCGAGGTCCGTCTGACGGCGGCCGATCCCCAACCGGCCCCCGGAGATGTGCTCCCCACCGGGATTCTCCTCCGTTTGCACCTGCTCGGGCAGGATCGACCCGGCATCGTCCAAGACGTCGCCGTGGCGCTCGCGGACGCGGGCGTGAGCATCGAGGAACTGACCACCACCTCGAGCCCGGCTCCGATGAGCGACGGTCTGCTCTTCCGGGCCGATGGTCTGGTCCGGCTGCCCGAGGGCGGTTCCGTCGATGCCGCTCGGGCCGCCCTGGAGTCCCTCGCCAACGAACTCATGGTCGACCTCGACATCGCGCCCTCGTCCTCCTGACCGTCGGGTCGCACGCGCCCGAGGACCGACGAAGGGGCCGGCCCAACAACCGGAAAGCGGGCACCCCGGTGACCTGGACGCGGGCACCCGGGTCCGCCGGCCGGCATACACTCCGGCCATGCGGGAGAGCCGGTTCTGGGAACTCATGGAGGGTGAGTTCGGGCCGGCCTACGCCTCGACGGTGGCGCGCACCCACGTCCTCAGCGAGGTTGCGGCAACGAGCGAAGCGGCCCTCGCCGCCGGTGTCAGTCCGCGCGCGGTCTGGTCCGCGATCTGCCGCGACTTCGACGTACCCCCGGATCGGGCGCTGGGACGCGACCCGCGCAGCGCTCCCTGACCGCGGCATACCCGACGACGAAAACCGAAGGCGAGCCGTCGCCCGCGAGGGATACCCTTCCCGACGTGAGCGATGAGGTGCTGCTGTCGGCGAGGGGGTTGACGAAGCGGTTCGGGGACTTCGTCGCGGTCGACGGCATCGACGTGGACGTGCGGCGCGGCGAGGCGTTCGGGTTCCTCGGGCCCAACGGTGCGGGCAAGTCGAGCACCATGCGGATGATCGGGGCCACCTCCCCGGTGAGCAGCGGTGACCTGCGGATCTTCGGTCTCGACCCGGCGACCCATGGGCCGGCAATCCGCGCCCGGCTGGGCATCTGCCCCCAGAAAGACCTCCTCGACGAGGAACTCTCGGTCCAGGAGAACCTCTGGGTCTACGGGCGGTTCTTCGGCCTGACGCGCGCGCAGGTCCGCGCTCGCGCCGAGGAGTTGCTCGACTTCGCCCAACTCACCGAGCGCCGCGCCGACAAGGTCGAGCCGCTGTCCGGGGGGATGAAGCGGCGCCTGGTCATCGCCCGCAGCCTGATCAACAACCCCGAACTCCTCCTCCTCGACGAGCCGACGACCGGGCTCGACCCGCAGGCGCGGCATACGTTGTGGGACAAACTGTTTCGCCTGAAACGGCAGGGGGTCACGCTGATCCTCACGACGCACTACATGGACGAGGCCGAGCAGTTGTGCGACCGGCTCGTCGTCATGGACCGGGGCCGGATCGTCGCCGAGGGGAGTCCGCGGGCGCTTATCGAGGCCCATTCGACGCGCGAGGTCGTCGAGGTGCGCTTCGACGCCGACGACCACGGTGCGCACGCGGGCGCGCTGGCCGGTCTGGGGGAGCGGGTGGAGGTGCTCCCGGACCGGATCCTCGTGTATGCCGCGGACGGCGACGCCGTGGTTGCGGCCCTCGCGGCGCGGGGAGTCGTGCCCCTGTCCACGCTGGTGCGCCGTTCGACCCTGGAGGACGTCTTCCTCCACCTCACCGGCCGAACGCTGGTCGACTGATGGGCGCCGCGGGGCCGACGCCGGGGCCGTCGCCGACGCCTGGGCCGGCGCCGTCGCCGTCGTCGGCGCCGAGTCGGCTGGCTGCCGGGCCGCGCCCGCCGCTGTCCTGGGGTGAGCGCACCGCCGGTCTGCTCGCCTTTCACCTCACCTTGGCCAAACGCACCTGGCGAGGCCAAATCGTCAGCCGCTTCTTGACTCCCGTGTTCTTTCTCGCGGCCATGGGCCTGGGGGTCGGCTCGCTTGTGGACGCCGCCTCCGGGGGTGTCGAGGGGGTTCCCTATCTGCGGTATGTCGTGCCCGGGTTGGTCATGAGTTCGGCGATGACGTTGGCCGTCAGCGAGTCGACCTGGCCGGTCATGACATTGCTCAAATGGAATCAGATGTATGCCGCGATGCTCGCTACCCCGCAGCGGGTCGCCGATATTGTGCGCGCCCATTGGATCGTCATCGCGACCGGGATCGCCTGGGCCGTCGCGGTCTTCATCGGAATTGCCGCGATCGCCGGGGGAGTGGGATCGTGGTGGGCGCTGCTCGGCATACCCATTGCGGTGCTGACGGCGTTGGCGTTTGTGGCCCCCTTGTTCTATGTTGCGGCGCGCTCGGAGACCGACGAGGGGTTCACGACGATCTTCCGGCTCGTCGTCACCCCGCTCATGCTCTTTTCGGGGACGTTCTTCCCGATTGCGCAATTGCCCGGGTGGTTGCAGCCCATCCCGTGGGCCACGCCGCTGTGGCACGGCACGGTGCTCGCCCGTTCGGCGTTCCTCGGGAACCCGCTGCCGCCCTGGTGGTGGGCACACGATGGGGTCCTCGCGGCATACGTGCTGGTCTTTCACCGCTTGACGCTGGTCGCGTTCCGGCGCCGATTGGCGGCGTGATGCTGGCGTTGGGGTTGGGGCGCTTCGTCGTGTTGCGCAACGTGACGAGTTTCCGGCGCGGCTGGGCGGTGTTCCTGTCGGGTTTCTTTGAGCCGGTCTTCTATCTGTTTTCCATCGGCGTCGGCTTGGGCGTGCTCGTCAAGACGGTCACCATGGATTCGGGGACGGTCGTCCCGTATGCCGATTTCGTGGCGCCGGCGATGCTCGCCACGTCCGCGATGAACGGCGCGATCACCGACGTCACCTTCAATGTCTATTTCAAATTGCGTCATGCGCGCCTCTACGACACGATGCTTGCCACCCCCGCGTCGCCGCGGGATATCGCTGCCGGTGAGGTCACCTGGGCGTTGATTCGCGGTGGCGTGTATGCCGCGGGCTTCCTTCTCGTGGCGCTCGCGATGGGTTTTGTGCATTCGTGGTGGGCGCTGCTCGCGGTGCCGGGTGCCTTGGTGATCGGGGCGGCGTTTGCCGGGCTCGGGATGTGGGCGACGACATATATGACCTCGTGGCAGGCGTTCGAGTTCGTCTTCCTCGTCATCCAGCCCCTCTTCCTCTTTTCGGCGACGTTCTTCCCGCTGTCGACCTATCCGGCGGCGCTGCGCTGGGTCGTTCATGTCTCCCCGCTGTACCACGGGGTGGTTCTGGAACGGTCGCTATTCCTCGGGGAGATGTCGTGGTCGCTCGCGGGGAGCGTGGGCTACCTCGTGGTGCTCGGCGGGCTCGGGCTGTGGGGTGCCGGCCGCCGGATCGGGTCGTTGCTCTTGACGTAGCTCACTCCCGGTGTCTTCCCGCCCGGGGTGCGCGCAGCTAGCCGGTTGAATCGCTGGCACTCGTCGGCGTGTCGCGACCCTGAAATGCAGACCTCGAACGAGTGTTCGGCTATGTTGTCCACAGGTGCCCCCACCGATGGTGTGTCGTCCACAGGCCGACGGCAAGCCCGGACGACTGTCAGTGGGTGCCCCTAGCGTCTGACCTGATATCGCGACAAGACCGACAGCGAGAGCGGGTCGTCGGTGGACGCGACCGGACTCAGCAGTGAAGGAGCATCACCATGGCAGCCTCGACGATGGGCAAGGCCAACCTCTCGATGGTCAAGGCCAACGGCGGCGACAAGACCAAGGCCCTGAGCGTGGCCCTGGCCCAAATCGAGAAGCAGCATGGGAAGGGCGCGGTGATGCGGCTGGGGGACGACGTGCGCCCCCCGATCGAGGTCATCCCCACCGGCTCCATCGCCCTCGACATCGCCCTGGGTATCGGGGGGCTGCCGCGGGGGCGGGTCGTGGAGGTGTACGGGCCCGAGAGCAGTGGGAAGTGCCTGACGGCCGACACATACGTGTGGTCCGATCACGGGCTCGAGACGGTGGCTGAGGTGTTTTCCCGGGCCGGTCAGGCGGCTAGTTGCACCAGCAGGGTGACCGACATCCGCGACCTGGGCATGCGGGTCGTCAACGAGCGCGGTGAGTTGGACACGGTCGCCGCTCTCACCCACAACCATCGTCGCCCCGTCCTCAAGGTGACCCTCCGCTCGGGTCGCGCGGTCACCGCGACCCACAACCACCCGCTGCGGGTCATGAACACGCGGGGTCGCATCGTGTGGCGGCGGGTGGGGGACATTCAGGTCGGAGACGTGGTCGTTTCGGCACTCTTCGGCGCTCAGGAAGCAGCATGCGGGCCTGCGCTTTCCGAAGACGAAGCGGTGTTTCTCGGCTATCTCGTGGCCGAAGGCAGCCTCGGCTCTCGGAACGCGATCTCGTTCACCAACTGGGACCCTGAGGTCGCCGCCGAATGGTCCGTCCTGGCCGAGCAACTGTTCGGGGTCACGGTGCGGCACTACGACGACAAGGAACACCGCGTCTTCGACACGACGTTGCGCACCCGGCTGGCCAGCGACTACGGGCTGGCCTACGTCAACGCTGCCGACAAGTCGGTCCCGATCCCGGTGCGCACCGCGGGAGCCAAGATTCAGGCTGCCTTTCTCTCGGCGCTCTTCGAGGGCGACGGTTGGATCGATAAGAGTTCGACCGTAGGGTTGGGCACCGCCTCGCGGGTGCTTGGTGAGCAGGTCCAACTCATGCTCTACGGATTGGGGGTCCCGGCGACCCTCTCGGCCAGTTTCGACACCACCTATCAGCGTGACTACTACACGGTCACGATCAATCCGGCGGTGGTCCACCGGTTCCTCGACGCCGTGGGATTCCGCAGCCAACGCCGGGCCGCCCAGGTGGCCGACCACTTCCGTCCGTCGCCGCGTGACCCCCAGTTCGAAAACGTTCCCCACATCGCCGACCTGGTGCGGGACCTGCGCGATGCCGTGGGTGGAGACCGTGACTTCGACACTGTGGCTGGCGACCTCTTCCGGCGCGATGCGCAATTGGGCTGTTCGCGTCAACGTCTCGCCCGGATCGTCGAGTGGGCGAAGCAGCGCGCCGGCGAACTCCCCTTGGGAGCGTCCTCGATCGTGACCTACCTCGAAGAGCTTGCGGCGGCCCGTTACACCTACGAGACCGTGGTCAGCGTCGAAGACGCGGGAGAGCAGCCGACATTCGACCTGATGGTCCCGCAGACGCACAGTTTCGTGGCCAACGGGGTGCTGTCGCACAACACCACCGTGGCGTTGCACGCGGTGGCCAACGCGCAGAAGGCCGGGGGGATTGCGGCGTTCATCGACGCCGAGCACGCCCTCGACCCCGAATATGCCAAAAAGCTCGGCGTCGACATCGACAATCTGCTCGTGAGCCAGCCCGACACCGGGGAGCAGGCCCTCGAGATCGCCGACATGCTCATCCGTTCCGGCAGTCTCGACATCATCGTCATCGACTCGGTGGCCGCCCTGGTGCCGCGCGCCGAAATCGAGGGCGAGATGGGCGACAGCCACGTCGGCCTGCAGGCGCGGCTGATGAGCCAGGCGCTGCGCAAGATCACCGGTGCCCTCAACAGCACGGGCACGACCGCGATCTTCATCAACCAGTTGCGCGAAAAGATCGGCGTCTTCTTCGGCAGCCCGGAGACCACGACCGGCGGCAAGGCGTTGAAGTTCTACGCCTCGGTGCGTCTCGACGTGCGTCGCATCGAAACCCTCAAGGACGGCAGCGACGCCGTTGGCAACCGGACCCGCGTCAAGGTCGTCAAGAACAAGGTGTCCCCACCGTTCAAGCAGGCCGAGTTCGACATCCTCTACGGCCACGGCATCTCCCGCGAGGGCGGCCTCATCGACATGGGCGTCGAGCATGGCTTCGTCCGCAAGGCCGGCGCCTGGTACACCTACGAAGGCGACCAACTCGGTCAGGGCAAGGAGAACGCCCGCAACTTCCTCAAGGACAACCCCGACCTCGCCGACGAGATCGAACGCAAGATCAAGGACAAGTTGGGGGTCGGCGTTCCGTCGGTGGCCGAACCGGTGACCGACGTCCCGGTCGACTTCTGATCCCCCGGGTATGCCGCCTCGTGCCGCTGCTCTCCCACCACCCCCGTGGGCGGTGGGAGAGCCCGGCGATTCTTCGGCCCACGACCGCGAGCCCGACCCGCACGACTGGGCCCGGCAGATCGTCCTGCGGCTGCTGACCAACGCGCCGAAGACGCGCAGTCAGTTGCACCAGGCATTGCTGCGCCGCAACTGCCCCGAGGAGGTCGCCGACGCGGTCCTGGACCGGATGGAGCAGGTCGGTCTGGTCAACGACGCGGCCTACGCAGCGATGTACGTCCACAGCCAACAGGCCAGCAAGGGCTTGGCCCGTCGCGGCTTGGCCTACGGGCTCCGGCGCAAGGGACTCGACGACGACCTCGTCCAGGAGGTCCTCGACCGTGTCGACCCGCGGGCCGAGGAGGAGTTGGCTCGCGGCCTTGTCGAGCGTCGCCTGGCACGGCTGCACGGTCTGCCCCGCGACGTCCAAGTCCGACGGCTGGCGGGGATACTCGCCCGCAAGGGCTACGGCGCGGAGGTGTCGAGGCGCGTTATTCGGGAGGCGCTCGATGAGGCGCCCGAGCATCTCCGGGATTGACGGGCCGGCGCGCTCAGCGGTTCGCTGCCGCCCTGCCTGCCTGCCTGCCTGCCGCGCCGGGCCTGCCCGGCGTCCCGCGCCTTGGTGAGGGCAACGGGTGAGCGCCGCGGTGCGTTGGTGTGAGTTGCCTGGGCAACTTTCCTGGGCACTGTGGGGCGGGAAAGCCAGGTTCCTTGGGTCAGTTGCCCTTTGTGCCAGGCGCCCCGGCAGCGGGGTGGCCGCTTGGCGTCCGTGGGGCTGCTGGGGCGGTCAGTTGATTCGTTGGCTGGGTGCGACCGGGCGCGCCAGTGAGAGCACCCGGCTGGCCCCCCGGCAATCTCGCCGAACTCTCACACCCGCGCCTTCGTGGCAAGGGACTCGCACGCGACGCTGGCCGCCGTGTGGAACTGCTCACACCCGCGCCTGCGTGGCAAGGGAGGACGTCGCGGTGGGGCTCACCTCACACCCGCGCGTGGATGCCGTGAGCCGGTGAACGATGGAGCGGGTTTCCTTCACTCGGCGGCGACGTTCACCTCACATCCGCGTGTGCCTGGCAAGGCAGGCCCCCACCTCGATCTCGGCAGACCATGTCTGTTCGTCCCAGGGGGCCCTGGGAAAGCAGACCGAGTGGGATCGCCTGCCTGGACCCGGCCGCCGTTGGGGCGGGGGCGTCGTCGTCCCAGGTGGTGTCTCGTGGCTGCAGAGGGGGTTAGGGGTCGGGTGGGTGGGTGTAGGAGCCGGGGGTGAGGTCCCAGGTGATGGTGTTGGTGGTGGGGTCGAGTCGACCCAGGAGATGTCGGGCATGAACGACGTGGTGGTGGTGCGAGCAGAGCAGGGCGCCGTTGGCGAGCGTGGTGGGGCCGGCGTGGCGGTGCCAGGTCAGGTGGTGGGCTTGGGTCCATTTCGCGGGCATGGTGCACCCGGGGAAGGTGCACCCGCGGTCGCGTAGCCACAGT
>Ga0116175_1000076_pt1 | contig 78614 bp, 72 predicted proteins | sample AD_UKC125_MetaG_FD_89802 | JGI IMG/M metagenome (GOLD analysis project Ga0116175, IMG submission 89802) | Active sludge microbial communities of municipal wastewater-treating anaerobic digesters from USA - AD_UKC125_MetaG | ecosystem: Engineered > Bioreactor > Anaerobic > Digestate | place: USA... | reverse complement strand
GGCTTTATGAGATTTATAGTTAAGAGACTATACCCTAGTAGCTGAATCCTGTGACGCTACCACTTATTATTAAGTGAAAAATCATATTGATACTATTTAATATGATTTTAGAAACCAGGAATGAATATGAACAGTAGTAGTATAGAGGTAGCAAAGGCAGCTATTAAATTGGCAGTATCCACTAGGGAAGAGGAGAAGATAATAATAGATGAATTAAAAAAAGAAGGCATTAAATCTTGTGCAGTAGATATTGGAGGAGATCTAATCAATTCTATACCTACTATTATAGAGAGGGCTTTGGTAGCATCAAAGAAGACTGGGATTATAAAGGATATTCATGTCCATGAAGGAGCAGTAGCAGGGGCAGCTAAGGATGCTATAAGCCAATTAAATTCTAAAGCATTAGGTCTTAATTTTGGTGGGAAATTAGGTATAGCTAGATCAGGAGAACATGTAGTGGTATGCTTATTTATAAGTATAGGACTACTTCATCTAAACGATTTAGCCATAGCGGTAGGTCATAGATCTATTCCCCTGGTGGATTAAAAAAATAAAAGATTGTTGACAAAAGCTTCATAAAATATTATAATCTAATCATATATTTTTTTGTAGGTAGCCGAAAGGCTAAGGGTAGAAAGGTAGATTGGTAGATTTAAGTAAAATTAAAAATTAATATTTAGGAGGATGGTAGCATGGTAGGAAAAAAACACCTTACCAGTCTAAGTAGATGCTTAGGCTTTATTTTGTTATTGATTATTAGCTTATCTTTAAATGGATGTTCATCTCAAAAAGAAGAAGTATTTTCCATAGGGATTAGTCAAATCATTGAAAATCCTGTACTAGATTTAGCTCGGGAAGGATTTATTGATGCCTTAAAGGAGAAAGGATACGAGGATGGGAAAAATATTAAAATAGATACTCAATTTGCCCAAGGGGATATAGCTTTGACTACTACTATAGCCCAAAACTTCGTATCTCAAAAAAAGGATTTAATATTTGCCATATCTACCCCATCAGCTCAATCGGCTTTTCAATCTACTAAAGAAATTCCTATACTATTTACAGCGGTGACAGATCCTGTATCTGCAGGACTTGTAAAAAATTTAGACTCGCCAGAGGGAAATATTACTGGAACTACTGATTTAGTTCCCGTAGATAAACAATTGGAGTTGGGAAAGAAGATATTTCCCAATGTAAAGAAGGTGGGAATCCCCTACAATACTAGTGAAGTAAATTCTCAAGTGCAAGTGGAATTGGCTAAGGAAGCAGCTGAAAAACAAGGCCTTGAAATAGTAGATATACCTGTAACCAATTCATCAGAAATAGAACCAGCCCTTAGGGCCAAAGCTCAAGAGATAGATTTACTATTCCTTCCTTCAGATAATTTGATAGCTTCTAGTATGTCTATAATCACAAAAGTAGCCTTAGATAATAAAATAGGCACTATTGGTGTAGATGAGCCTATGGTTAAAAATGGTGCTTTAGCCTGCGAAGGTTTGGATTATTATAAATTAGGCTATGAAACAGGCCTTATGGCTGTAGATATAATGAATGGGAAGGAAGTAAAGGACATATCTGTTTTTAGACCTAAGGATACTCAACTTACTATAAATCAAAATATAGCTAACAAACTGGGAATTAATATTCCAAAAGAAATATTAGAAGAAGCTATTATAGTAGAGGGGGAGAAGTAAATGCAGGAATTTTTATTAGGTGTAGTTCAACAGAGTTTAATATTTTCCATTGCAGTTATGGGAATATATATAAGTTATGAGATTCTCAAATTTGCTGATTTATCAGCAGATGGAAGTTTTACTTTAGGAGCTAGTGTATCGGCAATACTTATAATTAAGGGAGTTAACCCCTTTATAGCTTTGATATTTTCTATGTTAGCAGGAGCTATAGCAGGAGCTATAACAGGCATATTAAATGTAAAGCTTAAAATACAGGATATACTCTCAAGTATATTAGTGATGGTAGGTCTTTATTCCATAAATTTAAGGATAATGGGAAGGGCTAATCTCCCCTTATTTGCTGAGTATAATATATTTTCAAAAGGGAATATATTATTTACCATAATTATTTTAGCATCTATTTCTGTAGTATTTTTTACATTATTCTACAAAACCAAATTAGGATATCTACTAAAAGGCATAGGGGATAATGAAAATATGATTATATCTTTAGGGATTAATACTGGTGCTATTAAGATATTTGCTATTTCTTTATCCAATGCTTTTATAGCATTATCAGGAGGGATATTAGCCCAATACCAAGGTTTTAGTGATATAAATATGGGTACTGGGATTATGATTATGGGACTTGCTTCTATAATTATTGGATTTAACCTATTTAGGAAATTAAATCTAGCTAATTCCAGTATATTGTGTATACTTGGGACTTTAATATATAGAACTAGTATAGCATTAAGTTTAAAAATTGGATTTAATCCTAGTGATTTAAAGCTTATCAGTTCCATTATAGTTATAATAGCTTTATCCTTAGGTAGTGGAAAAGGAATGCTTAAAAAGAAGAAGGCTTTAATGGAAGAAAAGGATAAGTCTATTTCAAAGCTTAAGAAGGTAGGTAGTGAAAATGCTTAAGTTAAACAATATTTCAAAAACATTTAATAAAGAAAGTATAAATGAGCAAAAATTGTTTAATAATTTTTCTTTAAATATAGAAGATGGAGATTTCATATCCATAATAGGGAGTAATGGTGCAGGGAAATCCACTCTACTAAATTTAATATCTGGAAGTATAGAAGTAGATGAAGGGAGTATTGTTTTAAATGGTATAGATATAACAAATGAAGGAGAACATGAAAGGTGTAGGAGGATATCTAGAATATTTCAAGATCCATCTATGGGTACTAACCCTTCCATGACCATATATGAAAATCTATCTATGGCGAAGAATAAAGGGAAAAGGTTTGGGCTTAGCTTTTTAATAGATAAAGAGGATGAAGAATATTTTAAAGAATCATTAAAGGTTTTAGGATTAAATTTAGAAGATAAATTAAACACCCCTATTTCTCAACTTTCTGGTGGGCAAAGACAATCCTTAGCATTGATAATGGCAGTTATGGGGAATCCAGAGGTATTATTATTAGATGAGCATACAGCAGCATTGGATCCTAAAACTAGTGAAATTATTATGGATATTACAAGTAGGATAGTAGAGGAAAGAAATATTACTACTATTATGGTAACCCATAATATAGAACATGCTATAAAGTATGGAAATAGATTGATAATGCTCCATATGGGGAGGAAAACAGTAGATATAGAGGGGGATACGAAGAGCTCTTTAACCAAGGAAGAGTTATTATCCTTATTTAAAAATGTAAGTGATAAAAGTTTATTTGTATAAAAAAGAGACTAAATTTAGTCTCTTTTTTTGTGGGAATAAGTTTATAGAACTATCTATGTTGGAAAATGTAAAAATGATAAAGTATAATAAGAATAAGAGTTGTTCTATTTCAAAGGAAAAGGTGAAAACTTATGGAAAAAACAATTATTGAATATTTGAAAACTTATAAGAGAAATACTATTCCTTTAAGGCAATTGGAAAATTTATTGACAGGCAGAGAAACCTATGAGGATTTTGCAGATGTTGTGGAGAATTTAGTGGATAAGGGAATTTTAATACCTATAAATTCCCATGGTACTAATGGCAAATCTATCCCTTTATATAATACATATCGTATAATTAAATTCAATTTAAGAGAAACTCTTAATAGTGAAATTCAATACTACAGTATTAAATTCAATCCTAATATTCAATTAGATATATATTTTTCATTGGATGAGGAAGAATGGTATAAGGACTTACCTTATATAGAAAAAATCCACTTTTATTTAAATGAAAAAGGACTCCCAGATGACTATACTACTACTCCAGAAAGATCTTTTCAGCTGGTAGGGGATGAAAAATGGATTGATGAAAAAGATGGTAAGAGATTGTTAGAAAGGATTAAACTTTGGGATAAACTGAAGATAACGACTAATCCAGATCCTTTGATGTTGGCAATAAATCCATTAAAACTTAAAAGAAGTGATCATATTCATTTGGCAGTAGAAAATAAAGCCACATTTTATGCTCTGATGGATTCAATAAAGGATACGGAATTTACATCTTTAGTATATGGTGCTGGCTGGAAGATAGTGTCGAATATCCATAGGCTCCCTACTCAGTTAGGATTAGAAGAGGATTTACATAGAGTCTATTACTTTGGGGACATAGATGCAGAAGGCATTTTCATTTGGTATTATCTATATGAAAAATACCAAATAGAATTAGCCCTTCCCTTTTATAAAGCTTTATTAAAAAAGGACTATTCTATTGGTAAACAGACTCAGCAGAAAAATAAAATTGCCATAGAAAAGTTTAAAAGTCATTTTGGAGAAATGGAAATAAGTATTATAGATGAATTAATTTGTAGGGAAAGTTATATTCCCCAAGAAGGATTAAAACAGGAAGAATTAATAAGTATCTGGAGGAATAGCATATGGATATTTCCATAAAGAACATAACTGAAAACTATAGGGATAGGATGGAAAGACTGGTATTATTTGATCCCCTATATACATTAGAAAGAAAATCAGGAAAAGATAATAGAAGTAAACCTATAGACTACTATGGATTAGGGTTTTTAAGTTTACTATTCTTTTTTGAGAACATGTTGATTAGGAATAAAAAAGCTGGAGTGCTGGAATTGGCAGAATTCTTATCTAAACTTACTCAGGAGGAATATGAATTAAATTTTGAAGAATATATAAAATTGTCTAGAGAGATAATTCAGGTATTCCGTCCTCCTAGTGGTAGGAGAAATAGCCGAGAATTTTATAATTGGGAGACAGGAAAAGAGGAAGTAATCCAATATTCCATACTAAAGGCTTCCCATTTTGATACAAAGACCAATACCCAATATTATGAATTAGATGAACAGGGATTAGAGCTTATATTTGCAACTAAGGAGTTTTTTTCTGAATTTCAGCTTTCTATAAATCAGCTGATACTTAGAAAACAATTGGAAAAAGGAGAGTTTGTTGGTGCTTTGCGTCAAATAGATGAAATGAGAATGGATGTAAAGGGTTTACAGGATAAAATATATAGGATAAAGCATGAAATTCAAAGGAATATTGTATCAGATGAAACTTATAAACGATATGAATCAATTGTCGATGATATTCACTTTAGATTAAGTCGTGAAAATGAAGAGTTTGAAGAATTGAAATCCTTTATAAAGGAAACAAGAGAAAGGTTAGAGCATGAAAAAAGGGAAGAAAAGATGAGAAAGGCTTATGGATTAATCCTTAGAATTGATAAGGAATTAGGAGAGGTTCACTATGAACATAGGCAATTATTATCTCAGAGTATAGATATGAAGACTACTGCTTTAAATGCTGCACAAGAATCTCTTTATTATATAGGAATTGATTCCTTTAATTTTAAAGACCAGGTAACCAATAAATTATTATCAGCTCCTTTACCCTTAGAAGCTTCTAGAAGATTAGTAGAACCTTTTTTATATTTAGAAAAGGGAGAATTTTGGTCTCCTTTGGCTGTGTTTTCGAAACAGAGAATAGGGAAAAGAGGCACAGAAGGATCTAATATATCCTTTGCTGAACCACTAGGTGACTGGGAGGTACAAGAGGAGATAAAGATACATCAGAAAAACTTTAAACATATTATGGAGATAACCATGGAGGCAATGGATAAAGACAAATCTATAACTTTAGGTAAAGTTATAGATTTTATGAAAGAAAATGATTATGAGGATATATTGGAGGATAGAACTTTTTATGATTTTTGGATACTACTTCATCATAGTTCTCCAATTAAGATAGAAATAGAGGAAAATCAAAACCAAATGTTGGATAAGGTGATAGAGCTTTTAGAAGGAGATTGCCAATGGATAGAAGTGGTAGAAGTTTCTGGGAAACTTAAACCTAATGATAGATATGTGATTAAAGACATGAGATTGACACTGGAGGGAGATAGGGATGCTATATGAACAGGAACAAGTAGTACAGGCTTTTAGGATATATTCTATCCTAGCTATTGATGGCAAAGCTTATAAAGATGATATAAGATTGTACCTTGCGGATGATTCTATAAAGGGATTAGTGGATATGTTTGCTAAGGAAGTAGATTGTACCTTGTTGGTGGTAGGAGATTTTATATATATGATACCTTTAGCTATAAATTCTCCCTTTCATGTATCTAATGAAACCATAAAAGATAAGTATCTTCCATCTAGAGCTGTAAATGCAGATATATATATGATGTATGTGGCTATAATAATCCTATTTGGAGAATTTTATGATAGTTATCAGACAACCGAGGCTACAAGAGATTTTATCAAGATGGAGGATTGGCTAAATAGTGTAAACGATAAAATATTATCCTTAAAAGGTTATGATGAAGAGGAGTTAATAAAATTGGAAAGAAAATACGAATACAATTGGATAGCTGTAATAGAAAAGTGGGATGCATTAGACGACATTAAGGAAAATGTTCAGCAAACAGCGAGGACTATAAGTAGGATGAGCTTTATGAATGTGGTGAAGAGATTTTTAGAAGAACAGGAGTTGGTAGAAGATATTGGGAACGAAGAGGTTCAGTTAACAGAAAAAGCAAAAGCTATTATTCAAAGATATTTTATGGAACTGGAATATAATAGGGAGATATTAGAGTTTATATACTCTCTAGAGGGAAAGGATGGTGAGGATATTGCCAGCTATATCTAGAATTAGACTTACTAATATAATATATGAAAATGGAGAAAAGAGATTTAATGACGAGATATTTGAATTCGATGGGTATAATGGAGTAATACTATTGGAAAATGGAGGCGGGAAGACAGTACTTATTCAGACTGTACTCCAAGCTATATTGCCCCATACTAGTTTAGGAGATAGGAAGATCAAGGATACCCTCTCTCTGGAAGGAGGAGCTAGTCATGTAGCAATTGAATGGATACTAAATGATAGGCCTAGAAGATATGGTCTTACGGCAGTAACATTATTTTTAGCTCCAGAAGGGCTAAAATCATTAAAATATGCTTATGATTATTCTACAGAAGAGGATCATTCTATAGAGCATATACCTTTTGTAAAGCAGACTATGGAAGGAGATACTAGACCAGCCAGTAGGCAGGAGATGCAAGAGTATTATCAGTATATGCAAAATCAGAAGATGAATGCTCATACCTTTGATACTATAAAAGATTTTCATCAGTATATTGAGGAAAACTTCCATATAGTGCCTTCTGAATGGAGGAGTATTGCCCATATAAACGGTGCGGAAGGTGATGTGGAGAAGTTTTTTGATGGTTGTAAAACTACGTCTCAGTTGGTAAACCAACTGTTGATACCCGTAGTAGAAGAGACATTGATGGGTGGAACAGAGGATTTTGTTCAAATATTTGAAAGGCAAAGGGAACATTTTAAAAAACATAAAGAGCTTAGGATGAGAATAGAAGAGAGCAAAAGTATAGAAGGTAAAATATCCCAATACGTATCTACTTATACTAAATTACATGAAGTAGAGAAAAAGATGTGCAGTAAAAAGAGTGAGGCAAAATCCATATACAAATTTTTTGTAGAGGAGAAGGAAAAAACAGAAGATGAAATAGATCATATAAAAGGGTTGGAAGAAATTTTGTTGAAGAAGAAATATGAGTTAAAAAGAAAAAATATCTCCTATGAATTAGCTCTGTTAAACAAGGAATTAGAAGATGCAAGGGATGAATATGAAGTTATAAAATCTCAGTATATGGATTGGGACAATAGATTGAAAACAAAGGAGAAGGCTTTACAAAATTTAGAGATTGCAGAAATTAAATCCCATATTAAGCAAAAGGAAGAACGTATAAATATATTAAAGAAACAATTAGAAGAGTTGGAAGAAGACGAGGATATTAAAGATTTAAAGGATAGACTAGAAGAAAACTCTAGTGCACTGAGAGGATATTTTGAAAGGGAAATAGTCAATTTGGGAAAGCAGAAAACTACTTGGGAAAACCGAAGGGATAAATACCAGGATCTATTACAAAGGATTTGTCAAAATATAGAATGCTTAAAGAATAATAAACAGAATCTTATAGAAGGAAGAGCAGGAGATATAAGAGAAATAAAGAGCATAGAGGATAGTATGAAAAATATAAAAAAGGATGTATTAGCTAATCCTACAAAAGAGACTATAGAGGGGGAATATCCTAAATGGAGGCAGCGAACAGAGGAGATCGAGGGGCTAAATATATCTTATAGGGAAAAGCTAAAGAAATTAAAAGAAAGAAAAGAACAGTTGTCTATTGAAATTTCAAATATTCATGATGAAATCCAAAAGCTTATAGAGTATACAACCCTTAAAGATAGGGATTTAGAATCCATAGATGAAAAACATAGGGAGATATTGTCCACCATAAAGGGATTGAGATTAGAATGGCATTATCTAGATTCTGTATATTTAAAACAGCAGTCTATAAGTCAGTATATGGAGGAGAGGTTAGAGCGAACTAGAAATGAAAAAGAGAAGTTATTAGAGAAGGAGAGAATATCCTATAGGCTACTGGATTACTATGGTAAAAATGAGTATTTTACTGGGGAACCACTTCTTGAAGAATGGGTAAATAGTTGGAGGAATCAATTTAATTTATTGGAGATTGGTACCAGATATATAGAGAAAGGGGCAGCTAATTTAAATAAGAATATAGATGAAATATATAAGGAATATCCTCTATGGACTTTAGCTATTATAACATCAAAAGGAGAAGTGGAGAAACTATATAGAAAGATAAAGGATCAAAGAGAAAAGCTTACACTTCCTATATTGATCCTATCTCAGGAGGAAGCATCTAATATACTATTGGGAAAGGGGAAAATAGAAGAGAGATATATTTATCCTCGTATATGGCAAGATAATGTAGATAAAGAAGAATACCAATTATGGAAGAAGGGGCTGGAAGAGTCCGTTAAAGAGGCTGTGAAGAAGAGAAAGGGAAAAGAAGAGGAAGAAAAGTATTGGCAGGATATATTAGTTAAAACTATTGAATTCTTATCAAATTATCCTTATGATGACTATATTCAATTAGTAGAAGAAGTAAAAAGCTTAAAAGATAAATTGCATAATAAGAAAAATCAATTGGATGAAAAACGGAGAGAAAGGGGTTTAATTGATAGGGAAATAGATGATTATCAGACTAAGGTGAAGGACTTGGAACAGGAGGACAATTATTTAGCCAGGAGGATTGAAAAAGCTTTAGATTATTTTGAAAAGGTTAAAGATAAGGAAAGAATAAATAATCTATTATACCAAAAAAATGAACAATTAATCCTTGTAGAAAAGGATATATTGATACAAAAAAAGGATAGGGATGGGAAAAAAGCTGTAATCCATGAGATGGACGAAGGAATAAGAGATATAGACAATCAGATACATGATATATTGACCAATCCTTATTATAAAGAGGTGGAAGATTTTAAACCCTTATTCAAAAAATTAAATAAGGATAGTATTTTAGAAGAAAGGGAATATATAAAGGATAGATTATTAGAGAGACAAAAAGGTAGGCCAGAGATATTAAGGGAATTGAAAGAGACACAGAATATTAAGACCGAATATGAGGAACAGTTAAAGAGGAAGTATGCTAGTGCCAACTATCCCATAGATGAAGATATAGAATACCCTTATAATGGGAGTATATGGATACAAGGGCTATTGAAAGATATTAGAGGCTTGAAGGAGGAAATTGATAAGGTATTACCGTATTTAAACGAAAAAGAAGATATATATAAGCATAGAAAATATATATATGAAGAAAGGTTGAATAGTTTTCATGAAGAATTCGAAGAGATTGTCAACTTTACACAGCCTTTGCCTAGTATAAAAAAACAATTAGCTGAAGAAAAATTGGAATTAGATGAAAAACAGATATATATAGAAACAAACTATGAAAGATTAAAAAAACAATTAAAGGAAATAGAAGAGAATATTAAGAATATGGATATAAAAAATGGCAAACATGAGTTTTTAATAGAAAACATTGAGGAGGCCATACTATCCTCGGATATAGAACAAAATCTTCCTTATGATAGGGAAGGTATTGTATCTAAAATGTTTAAAGAAATGGAGAAGTTAACTAGGGACTTAGAGTCTCAAAGGGAAAGGGTAATCATGGAAGGGAATCAGTTTATTCAGTTTTCAAATGCTAATGTAAAGGATATAAGACTAAGAGAGATGGCAGTATCTGGCATTAGAAATAAGGATACCTTTGATGAAGTTTTGGGATGGCAAAAGAATATGAATAAGACCATAAATAGGGCTATAAGGATACATGAAAAAAATATAATGGAGCATGATAGAGAACTTAATCAGTTTATTCAATATTTATATACTTATCTAAATACATTAGCTGATGAGTTAAGGTCTATACCCAAAAATACCAGGATAAAAATAGAAGATGATTGGAAAGAAATATTTCAAATTCAGGTACCTACTTGGGAGGAAGAAGAAGGAAAAGAAGAAATAAGAAAATATGTAGACTGGATGATTAGTAAGTTGGAAGATGAAGAATTTTTAGACGAAGGGGGAAAAGAAGATCATGGGAAAGTGAAAAAGGCTATAGAAACATGGCTTCAATCTAAGCAATTATTGACTAATATAATGGGTGGCAAGGAGATAAAGGTAAAATGTAGGAAGGTTACCAATGATGGCAAAGTGAGCAGTATGTATTATGCTTGGGAAAGTTCCAATCAATGGTCTGGTGGGGAAAAATGGAGTAAAAATATGGCTCTTTTTTTAGGCATATTAAACTATGTAGCTGAAAAGAAACAACACATACTACCTAAGCAAAAAAATCACAGGACTGTTATTTTGGACAATCCTTTTGGGAAAGCTTCTAGTGATCATGTACTAAGCCCAGTATTTTTCATAGCTGAACAACTAAGGTTTCAACTTATAGCTTTAACTGCCCATGGAGAAGGTAGATTTATTAGGGATTATTTTCCTGTGGTTTATAGTTGTAAGCTAAGACCTTCGGTGGAAGGAGATACTTCAATATTAATGAAGGAGAAAACCATAAATTATGCCTTTTTTAAGGATAAGGATCCAATGGTAATAGAAAGGATAGGGGATAGAGAACAACTAAGTTTATTTGAAATGTGATGAAACATAAAAGCTTATGCTATAAAACAGCATAAGCTTTTCATTATTATTTTAATACAGTTACTATATGGTATCCCCTTGGATTTTTATTTATTCTTTTGTTGACTCTCTGTAGTGATTTTATCCCCACTGGTATTATTGCCTATCATCTTACAATTGCCATCAAAATAGGCATTTTCATGGATTATCAAATTTGCAACTTCTGCATCACCAATCAATTTTCCCTTAGGAAGAATGGTTAACTTAGACTTTAACTTAATATTTCCTTCTACTTTTCCAGTTAGGGATACATTACTACAGGATATATTGCCTTTAACTTTACCTGTTTCTCCTATAATTATATCTCCCTTGTAATCAATATCCCCTTCTACTAATCCATCGATTCTAAGATTTCCACTACCTTCTATTTTGCCAATTATTTTTATATTTTCACCTATTAAAGAGTCAATATCTATAGTAGACTCTTTTTTCTTGCCAAGCACTTTCCTCTACCCCCAATGCATTATTCTAATATATCTAATGGATTTATTGGATTCCCATTTTTATGTATTTCAAAGTGGAGATGGGCCCCTGTACTTCTTCCAGTACTTCCCATATTTGCGATAACTTGTCCCTTTTCTACTTTGTCCCCTACATTGACCAATAGTTTTTGATTATGACCGTATAGTGTATTGTATTCATTACCATGATCTATGATTATAACTTTACCATATCCACCCTTATTTCCTGCAAAGGTTACTGTTCCTTTGCCTGCGGCTTTTATATCTGTTCCTGGAGAATTAGCAATATCTATTCCCTGATGGAACCGTATACCTTTTCCAAAGGGATCTTTCCTATTTCCAAACCCAGAAGTAAATCTTCCAGCTGCTGGCCATAGGTCAGGGACTCTTTCAAGATATTCAAATCTTTCTTCTAATTCATCGATGAATACCTCAAGTTCCCTTTCTTTATCATCTAAAGTTTCTTTTAACACCTCCATTCCCTTTTCTGTTTCTAATTCTTCAGGCCTAATCTCCCTTCCAACATTTCCTCCTCTAGAAGGACTTTTTATACCAGCCATCTTTTCCAATTGCCGTTGCAGTTTATCAATTTCTGCTAATTTATTTTCTACTTCACTGGTTATCTCATATAGTTCCGAATTTTGTGACTTTAGTTTTTTCAATTCTTTTTCCTTATCTTCGTATTCCTTTTTAAGATTTGATATTTCTACAAGGCTATTGTCGTAGTCTTCTTTTAAATTCAATTTAGAAGAAGACATATAATTAAAGAATATGATAACTGTTACAACAATAGCTGCAACAGATGTAATAATAGCTTTGGGAATCCATTTAGATATGGTAATCCTCTTTACTTTTTCAGTATGAGGAATTATCATAATGCATATCTTTGAATTATCTTTACTTTCCATAGTTATACTTCCTCTCTTTCTAAAAGATTAATTCCCAATAGGCCACTTAATACTATTCTACATAAAACTTAAAAATCCTTTTTTTATATTCAAAAAAAGTTAAGAATTTAGTTTTAGATTATTTATCTATCTTATTTTACTATATCACCAAATATCTTTATAGCCTTTAATCTATTCCATTTCATACTAACCATCTATTCTGTCTCCCCAAAACTTTTCTCAATCAGTCTATAAAGCATAAATATCTTTCAATTGGTAAATATCGTACTTGTCAACATTATATCACAAGAAAAGGGCTGGATTAAATGAATTTTATAAAAAGGAGACAAATATAAGGATAATTCACATATTTTCCTTGCAAAATAGACATATTATAGGTATACTTTATAGGTTGGAAAAAACGAGGAAGGATGTATTAAGTAGATGAAAAAATTAAAATTTGAAGAAGTGAATCTTTCAGACGAGGTTCAAAAAGCTGTTTCTGATATGGGATTTGAGGAGATGTCCCCTATCCAATCCCAAGCAATTCCTAGTATACTTGATGGACAGGATATTATAGGTCAGGCACAAACGGGAACAGGGAAAACTGCTGCATTTGGAATACCAATAATTGAAAGGTGCAAATATGAAGATAGAACACTACAGGCTATAGTTCTATGCCCAACTAGAGAGCTTTCCATTCAGGTAGCAGAGGAGATAAAAAGATTGTCCAAGTATAAAAGGGATATATTTGTGCTTCCAGTATATGGAGGACAGCCTATTGATAGGCAGATAAAGGCTTTAAAAAAGGGCGTACAGATTGTAGTTGGTACTCCAGGCAGGGTAATGGATCATATTAGGAGGAAAACCATAAGGCTAGAAAATATAAATATGGTAGTATTAGATGAAGCAGATGAGATGTTTGATATGGGGTTTAGAGATGATATAGAGTGGATTATGAATCGTATGCCAGAAGAAAGACAGACGGTATTCTTTTCCGCCACTATGCCAGATGAGATAGTCAAATTTGCAAAAAGATATCAAAAGAATCCTAAAATTATCAAGGTGGTTCACAAAGAACTAACTGTGCCAAAAGTAGAGCAGTATTATTTTGAATTAAAAGAGCATATGAAGACGGAAATACTATGCAGACTAATAGATATACACAATCCTAAATTATCTATAGTGTTTTGTAATACCAAGAAAAAGGTAGATGAACTAACTATCGAATTGCAGGGAAGAGGGTATTTTGCAGATGGACTCCATGGAGATTTGAAACAATCCCAAAGGGATAAAGTGATGAATAAGTTTAGAACTGGGAATATTGACATACTTGTAGCCACTGATGTGGCAGCTAGAGGTATTGATGTAGATGATATAGATATAGTGTTTAACTATGATATTCCCCATGATGAAGAATACTATGTTCATAGGATAGGTAGAACCGCTAGGGCAGGACGAGAGGGTTTGGCTTTTAGTCTTGTAGTTGGTAGAGAGATATATAGAATAAGGGATATTGAAAGGTATACAAAGACTAAAATAAAAAGAAAAACCTTACCTACATTAAAGGATATAGAAGAAAAACAGACGGATATATTATTAGATAGAATTAGAGAAGAAATAGAAAAAGACCAATTAGGAAAGTATGAAGATATGGTTCAGACTCTATTGGATGAGGATTATAGTTCTTTAAATATAGCAGCAGCTTTGATGAAATTTTACTTGCTAAATAACAAATTGGATACTCATAAGGGGTTGGAAACAGTAGATTATGGACATACTGAAATTGATTCTATGGAAAGAATATACATTAATATAGGTAAGAGAAAAGGAGTAAGCCCAAGGCATATATTAGGTGCAATATTGAATGAAACCAATTTATCTAGAAAGATGGTTGGAGATATAGATATGTATGATAAATTTACATTTGTAGAAGTGCCAGGAGAATATTTATCTCAAGTTGTAAAGAATTTAAATAATAAAAGGATTAAAGGCTTTAAGGTAAAAGTGGAGCCAGCTAATCCTAAAAATAGTTAATAAAAATGGAAGGGTAGCACTACCCTTCCATTTTTATTAAAATCAAACAAAATAAGCCAGTATATATGATAGGATTAAAAGAGGTATTCCAAATAAAAAAAATTCCTTATTAGACCATTTGTCTTTATAATGTTCTTCACAGAATTCATGGAATTCCATTATATTTTCATTATGAGTATAATCATAGTTCATATGTTTATTAACAGTGGACTTATTAGTATTGGATTTAATATTTCTTAGTTGCCTTTTTCTATATCTATGATAACTTATAAGTTTAAAGAAACCTACATTACGTACATAAAAAACAAGGCCTATGAGAATATATATCAACCCAATAATAAAAAAACTATTGGATAAATTTAAAACAAAGGATAAATGTCTGTTAAAGAACGTATATATGATTAAAAAAACTATTGTTATCAATCCTAATATTTTCATTTCAAAATCCTTTCTAAAAATAATCTTCTTTTATCTTATGATACCATTAATAGAGAAAAAATACTATAATCTAAAAATTATTCTCAGGAAATTATAATTATTAGAATGTAAAAAACATAAAATTAAAATCATGCAGAAAGATGAATAAACATACAAAGGTAAAACAAACCAATCCGTTTAATTTTAGCAAACTATGAGATTAACAAAAAAATAGTCGAAAATTTATAATATTACTAGATGTAATTTTATTTAAAAGTAAAAAAACATGAAAGATTGTGAATTTTTAAAAGTTTGACTTGTAATCTAAAAATGTGTTAGCATAGAATAAATATATTTAATAACCATTCAAAATAGTTGAATAGAGTATAAATTTTTGCTAATTTGAGTTTTTAAAAAATTTGAAATACTGAACCAGATTAATATTAAATTTATAATTATACAAATTTATGGATGCTTGAAGATCCAATTTAATATAAGAGATGTGTCAAATATTTTTAAAGAGCTATTTAATGGTTATTGAATAGACTCATCGTTTTTGACTAACATTAGACATCTTAGTGCTAAGGTGCCAGATGAGTTAGCAAAATATAGTATACAGGAGGAGATTAAATGAAAACATCAAAGAAACTATTACTATTATTATTAGTTGTAGTAATGACTATGTCAGTATTAGCGACAGGATGCGGCAAAGGTAAAGATGTTAAGGATGAAAACAAAAGTTCAAATGTAGCAGAAGAATCTCAAGAATCAACTGGACCAAAAGTTCTAAGACTTGCAGGAATGCCTGCGAAAACTTTTAACCCTCATACATCTGATTCAGCAGAGGATAATGAACTAATAAGCTATATCTATGGTGCCCTATTGGATATAATCTATAATCCAGAAACTGAAAAGGTAGAATTTATTCCATATCATGGAGAAGCGTTACCAGAAACTGAAGACAACAAAGTATGAACATTTACAATAAGAGATGATTTGAAATGGACAGATGGCACACCTATTACAGCAGAAGATTATGAATATTCTTATAAGATGTTATTGGATAATAAATTAGCCAATCGTAATGCCTTCGTATTATGGGACAATATACCAGTAGTAAATGCTGAAAAATATTTCAAAGGTGAAGTAGAATGGGAAGATGTTGGAATTAAGGCATTAGATGAAAAGACATTGGAAATCACATTAGATACAGCCATGCCTGAGATAGATGTTTATAGTACTTTTGCAGGTGGTGGAGCTACATCACCAGTTCATAAAGAATTATATGAAGCTGGTATGAACGAAGATAGAACAGAAACTACTTATGCAACTACTTTAGAAAGTGTTCCATCCTGTGGGACCTATAAACTTACAGAATGGGTTAGGGACCAACACAGGGTATTTGAAAAGAACGAAGATGCTATATTAGGGGACATCTATAAACCAGATAGAATCGAAAGTAGAGTTATAACAGAGTCTGCAACAAGACTACAATTATTTGAAAATGGTGAATTAGATACAGCAGTAGTAAGCGGAAATGAATACGACAAATACTCTGAAGACCCAAGAGTAGTATTCCAAGAAAGAAATACTATATGGGGATTCTTTATAAATAGTACATCTGAAGACAATCCAATACTTCAGAATAATGATTTAAGAAAAGCTTTATTCTATGGTATTGATAGAGATAAAATATCTAAAGGCGTATTTAAGGTATATGAGTCAACACCATATTATATATCTTCCGTTCCTATGGTGGATTATGAAAATGGCATAAAATATTGTGATACAGATGAAGCTAAAGCAGTAAGACCAGAAGGTTCAGGATTTGATCCAGATTTAGCTAAAGAATATTTTGAAAAAGCTTATGAAGCTAATGGGAACAATAAGATAGAAATAGAAATAATATATTTTGAAGCTCAAGAGACTATGAAAAGAATGACCGAAGTTGCAGAAGAAGAATATGAAAACCTATTTGGAAAAGATAAGCTGGATATAAAACTTAGAGCTATGCCACCACAAGCGGCATATGATGCTTATAGGGATGGAGATTTTGATATGGGTATAGGAGCGTATACTCAAAGTGCCTTTAACCCATGGAGTAGTATGTTTGTATGGACTACTGACTTTCCAAACAAGAGTCATAGATTTGCCAGTGAAGAGTTCGACGAATTATATAATAGAACTACTCAAGGGGATTTATTGCTAGATCCAGAAGGAAGGATAAAAGCATTAGCAGAAATGGAAAGTATGTTAATAGATTATGTACCCCAAGTGCCTATTTTCCAAAACAACAATGCACAAGTATTTGCAGATAGAATCAAATTAGTAACTACTGAATATATGCCAGCAGTTGGATTTGCAATATTACAAGCAGATATTGTAGATTAATCTATTTTTATAAGCATAAAAAGTCACAATCAAGTGCTAATATTAGCACTTGATTGTGCCCTATATATATGGAAAGTTTTATTTTATTTGAGAGGAGTAGGCCTATGCTTAGATATATAGTACAAAGATTGATTGCAATGGCTATAACGCTATTTATAATAATAAGCATATCTTTCTTCATAATACATTCTATGCCTGGAAGTATAGTAGATGATCCTATGTTACCAGAAGATGTAAAATTAGCCATTGAAGATAAATATCATTTAAATGACCCTTTACCAGTACAATATGGATATTTTTTAAAGGATTTTTTATCTTTTAATTTTGGGACATCTATAAAGGTTCAACCTAGAGTATCGGTATTTGATATTATAAAGGCAAAATTACCTATAACTTTACAGGTGAATATTTTTTCCCTCATATTAACAGTTCCTGTTGGAATAATACTTGGAATAGTAGCTGCACTAAAGAAGAATAGGGCAGCAGATCATATAATATCTATTATGGTTATTTTATTTATATCTGTTCCATCCTTTGTATTTGCAGCACTATTACAGTATTTTGTTGCTTTTAAATGGGGATTAGCTCCTATACTATTATCTACTGATGCGACTTTAACTTGGACTAAGTTTAAGTCTATGATATTGCCTGTATTGGCATTATCTTTTGGTGGAATTGCTACTATAACTAGGTATATGAGAGCAGAACTATGTGAAGCGTTAAATTCTGAGTATATGCTTTTAGCTAAAACCAAGGGATTATCCCAAGTTCAAGCTACAGTTAGACATGCTATACGAAATTCATTTATACCTTTAGCTAATATTATAATTCCAATGTTTTTCTCTATATTGGGAGGGTCTATGGTTATTGAAAATATATTTGGTATTCCTGGTTTAGGGCAGTTATCTGTAAGCTCTATAAATGCACTAGATCATCCTCTTACTATTGCTACGTTGTTCTTTTATTCATTGATAAGTTTATTGAGTATACTAGTAGTTGATTTATCCTATGGCATTATTGACCCTCGAATTCGTATAGGAGGTAGAAAATAATGAGTGACATTAATGATGTTAAGAATATAAAAATAGATAAAGAGGATTTTGAATTTGTACAATTAAATGAAGATATAAAAGATGAAAAATTTCAGGGAGAAGCAATTGGATTTTTTAAAGATGCTATGCTTCGCTTTAAAAAGAATAAGGCTTCTATAGTTGCTGGATGGATAATATTGATAATAATAATAATGGCTATAATTGGTCCAAGTATGAATGGATACACTTATAGAGAACAGCATATTGATTGGGCATTATTGCCACCAAGGATACCAGGTTTAGAAAAACTAGGTATATTTGATGGAACCAAAGTTATGGATGTAAAGAAAGACAATCTAGATGAAAAGTATTCAGGTTGTGTAGTTAAGATATTAGATGAATATGACATAGAATATATGGGAAGTAAGACTTCTATGGTGAAGGCTAAAATAGATATTTATAAATTAAAAGATGCGGAAGATGTATATTTTTGGCTCGGTACCGATTCTATAGGAAGGGATTTGTGGACTAGACTTTGGAGAGGGTCAAGAATTTCATTATTTATAGGAATTATGTCGGTGTTGATCAATATGTTTATAGGAGTAGTATACGGAGCTGTATCAGGTTATTATGGTGGATGGGTAGATATGGTGATGCAAAGGATAATAGAAATAATAGGGGGAATTCCAAGCCTTGTTCTTATAATACTATTTGTAATGTATTTAGGAGCAGGTATAGTTCCTTTTATATTAGCTATGATACTTACAGGTTGGATTGGTATGAGCCGTATGATAAGAGCTCAGTTTTATAAGTATAAAGGCCAAGAATATGTGCTAGCTTCAAGAACTATGGGAGCTAAGGATAGAACCTTAATATTTAGACATATTCTACCTAATGCTATTGGGCCAATTATTACTCAAGCTACTCTAGCAGTGCCAGGAGCTATATTTACTGAATCCTTCTTATCATATTTAGGCTTAGGAATAGAAGCACCTGAACCATCTATTGGAGTATTATTGGCAGAAGGGCAAAAAGTATTGTTGGACCATCCTCATTTAACGTTATTTCCAGCTATAATTATATCCCTGTTGATGTTATCCTTTAATTTGTTTGGTAATGGTTTAAGGGATGCCTTTGACCCAACACTAAGAGGACAGGAATAGAAGGAGGTTGTTGTTGTGAAGAATAGAGAAAAAGTATTACAAGTTAAAAATCTATATATAACTTTCAACACCTTTTCTGGTAAGGTCCATGGGGTTAGAGGTGTTAACTTTGATCTACACAAGGGAGAAACATTGGCTATAGTTGGGGAGTCAGGTTCAGGAAAATCTGTTACCAATAAAGCTATAATGGGGATATTATCTAAAAATGCAAATATTGAAGATGGGCAAATACTATATAAAGATAAAGATTTAACTAAATTTAGTGACAAGCAATTTACAAAGATAAGGGGTTCTGAAATATCCATGATATTTCAAGATCCAATGTCTTCATTAGACCCAGTAATGAAAATTGGCAAACAAATTATGGAAGCTATGCTAGTAAAAGAAAACATTAGCAAGGCAGAGGCAAAGGAGAAAGCTTTGAATTTAATGGCTGCTGTAGGAATTCCAGAGCCAGAAAAGAGATTTAATCAATATCCGTTTCAATTTTCTGGAGGGATGAGACAGAGAATAGTTATAGCTATAGCCCTTGCTTGTGATCCGGATATATTGATATGTGACGAGCCTACTACTGCCTTAGATGTAACTATCCAAGCCCAGATATTGGATTTAATAAAGGAAATACAAGAGGAGCGCCAAATTTCAGTAATATTTATTACCCACGATTTAGGAGTAGTGGCCAATGTAGCAGATCGAGTAGCGGTAATGTATGCTGGGAAAATAGTTGAGACAGGTACGGTAGATGAAATATTTTATAATCCTCAACATCCTTACACCTGGAGCTTATTGGCATCTATGCCGGATCTAGATACAGATGCATCAGATGAATTACTGGTAATACCTGGTACACCACCAAATATGCTTTATCCACCAAAAGGAGATGCTTTTGCTCCTAGAAATAGATATGCTATGAAAATAGATTTTAAAAAAGAGCCACCAATGTTTAAAGTAAGCGATACTCACTATGCAGCCACATGGCTTCTTCACCCAGATGCACCTAAGGTAGAGAAACCTGAAGCTTTGACAAGGCGTATTGAGAAACAAAAGGAAAGGCAGGTGGCAGATAATGAGTAAACAACCAGTATTAGAAGTCAAAAATTTAAAGCAGTATTTTACCAGTGGTTATGGAAAAAACAAAGTAGTAGTAAAAGCTGTAGATGATATTAGTTTTAATATATATAAAGGGGAAACCTTTGGATTGGTAGGGGAATCTGGTTGTGGTAAGACCACTACAGGGCGAACCATAATAAGACTATACGAACCTACTGATGGAGAAGTGTATTTCAACGGGAAATTGATTTCTGGAAAACTCACTAAGGAAGAAAAAAGGGAAGTAACTAGAGGTATTCAGATGATATTTCAAGATCCTATTGCCTCCTTAAACCCTAGGATGACTGTAAAGGAAATTATAGGGGAAGGCTTGAAAATTAATAAACTTTGTGATAGCGAAGAGCATATGATGGAGCTTATATACAATATGTTGGAAACCGTTGGTCTAACCCCTGAACATGCTACCCGCTATCCCCACGAGTTCTCTGGGGGACAAAGACAGCGTATTGGAATTGCCAGGGCATTGATTACCAATCCAGATTTAGTAATTGCCGACGAACCGATTTCAGCTTTAGACGTATCCATACAGGCTCAGGTATTAAATCTGTTGAATAAACTAAAAGAACAATTAGGATTAACAGTATTGTTTATAGCCCATGATTTATCTGTTGTAAAATATTTTTCTGATACAATTGGGGTAATGTACAGAGGGAAGATTTTGGAGCTAGCTGATGCAGATGAATTATATAAAAATCCTATTCATCCTTATACTAAATCTTTGCTATCTGCTATACCTCTTCCTGATCCAAATTATGAAAGATATAGAAAACGTATATATTATGACCCAAGTATTCACAATTACGATGTGGAAGAGCCTAAATTAGTTGAGATAAAACCAGGACATTTTATATATGCATCGGAATCGGAAATACATGAATACAAAAAGAATATATAAATTAAAAGGAGCTTGTTTATTATAGGAATAAGCTCCTTTTATTATGATAAATGACAATATTATTTAATATGTTTAAACAAATGGGTATAAAGATAATAAGTCAATGGTTTATAATAAATCATATTAGGGATGGATAAAAATGTGTAAAAAACAAAAGATAGCCAGTGTTATACTTACTATTATTTGTATTTTGTTATTCTGCAATTATAAAAATGCTAAAGCATATGAACTACCAGTTGATGGAAATAGAATTAAGATAAAAGTTGCTGGTGATAGTAATTTTCCACCTTATGAATTTGTCGATGATAAAGGTAATTATAGAGGATTTAATGTGGATATAATGAAAGCCATAGAAGAGGCTATAGGTGTAGAAATACAACTGTTACCCATGAGATGGTCTGATGCAATTCTTGCTCTTGAAAGACAGCAAATAGATGCTATACAAGGGATGTCAAAAATTCCTAGCAGAGAAGAAAAGTATCTATTTACTCAGTCCACTATAGTCAATTCTAGTGCTATTTTTATAAAGAAAGATGTAGACTATATAAAGGGAATAGAGGATTTAAAAGGAGCTAGAGTAGCTTACCAAGTAGGAGATATTAATGAAGATAGAATTAGAGATATTCCTTATGGGATCATGGTACCTAGATATAGCCAAATCGAAGGGCTTCACGCTTTATTAGAAGGGGAAGCAGATGCTTTTATTGGCAATAAGTTAACAGCTATATATAATCTAAACAAGATGAAAAAATCAGATGAGGTAAAAATTGTAGGGCATCCTATTGGACAAACAGCCTATGGACCTGTAACCCATAAGGAGAACAAGGAAATACATGAACTGTTAAATACTGGATTAGAAAAAATAAAAGAAGATGGCACTTATGACAAGATATATAAAAAATGGTTTGGTGATGAAATGTCCTTTGGAGGGTTTATGTTATGGGCTTATATAAAACAAATATTAATAGTAGTTTCTATAATAGTTATAGTATTATTAGGATTATTTTATTGGAACCAAAGATTAAAGGTTGAAGTATCTAAAAGAACCAAAGAATTAGAATTAGCAAATGAAAGTTTAAAATCCCATCAAGAAGAAATATATAAATTAGCTTATTTTGATTCTAACACATCCCTACCTAATAGATTATATTTTGTAGAAGAATTAAATGAGAGTTTAAATAATTTAAAAGAAAATGAGAAATTAGCTGTATTATATATAGATTTAGACCGGTTTAAGTATATAAACGATACATTAGGCCATGATATAGGAAATGAAGTATTGAAATTAATAGGATTTAGATTGGTAAAACTTATGGATATGGAAAATTTAGTAGCTAGAGGTGGGGGAGATGAATATCTTGTTCTTATAAAAGAAATATTTGAAGAGGAGGAAATTATTCATATAGTAAACGAGATAATAGAGAATTTTAAACGTCCTATCCTGACTAATGGACATAAACTATATTTAACCACAAGTATAGGTATAGCAGTATATCCAGAGGCAGGGACTACTAGTTTATCTTTAATAAAAAATGCAGAAGCTGCATTATATAGAGCTAAGGATATGGGGGGTAATAGCTATTTTATATATAATGAAACAATTGGAGTAAAAGAATATGAAAATTTAACAATATTAAATGAATTGAGAGAAGCAGTAAATAATGAAGAATTTGTATTATATTATCAACCTAAAGTAGATATTAAAAGTGAAGAAATAGTTGATATGGAGGCATTAATTCGCTGGAACAATCCTAAAAGGGGATTGATATTTCCAGATAAATTTATTCCATTAGCAGAAGACACAGGTTTAATAGTTTCCATTGGGGAATGGGTATTAAGAGAAGCCTGTATGCAAAACAAGAAGTGGATCCAAAAGGGCTATAAGCCTAAAAGGGTTTCTGTTAATATATCAGCTAGACAATTTCAGTATTATAATTTTTTAGATACAGTATCTAATATATTGGAAGAAACAGGACTAGAACCTGAATATCTTGGTTTAGAGATAACAGAAACTACTGCCATATCTGATATTGAATATACTATAAATGTATTAAATAAATTAAAGGACTTAGGAGTATTTGTAATTATGGATGATTTTGGTACAGGATACTCTAGTTTAAAATATTTAAGGGAAATGAGTATTAATGAAATTAAGATAGATAGAGCTTTTATAGGGGATATAGAAACTAATGAAAAAAATAGAGCTATTTCAAGAACCATAACATTATTGGCAAAACAATTTAATATATTGGTAACAGCTGAAGGTGTAGAAACTAAGGAACAACTTGATATACTAAAGGAAATAGAATGTGATAAAGCCCAAGGCTATTATTTTAGCAAACCAATTCCTAAAGAGGAATTTGAAAAATTATTGGATTAAAAATCTAGGTATTTAACCTAGATTTTTTTATTTTTGATTTAGGTCAAAGAAATTAAAAGTTTAGGTTCTATGATAAAGGTTCATATTTGGCTTGTTAAAGGATTTACAAAACTTAAATAAAAAATTAATGCAATAGGTGATTATAAAGGTTATAATAAAAATAAGCAAAGGAGGTATTCAAATGTTAAAAGAAATGACTCGTAAACAAGAAAGAAGATTTATTGCTGCAATTGTATTGATAGTATTATTGCTGTTTATATTAGAAAGAGTATATAACAATAGAGATGAATTTCAGGTAGTGGCAAAAGATGAATCCTATTATGGAATAGTTGAAGCTAAGCTTAGAACTAAGGAAAAAATGCAGGATTTTGAATACCTGTATGATGTATTGGAAGAGAATTATCCTTTCTTTAAGGTAAATGAGAGGCTATATGGCATAGATTGGTTAGGAAACAAAAGAAAGTATAAAAGGCTAATTAGGAATACAAAAAGTGATGCAGAGTTTCTTGTAGCCATGGAGAGGATACTTGGGGATTTAAACGATAATCATGTGAGTATTTTAGACGGCGAAGATTTTAGGAGATTTTACAAATCCTATTATTTATCTCTTGCTGAAACTGGCAATTTTAGAGACTTTTTTTGGCATGATACTTTTTCTAGTCCTTATGTTATGTACAGATACCAATTTGATGGTAATATAAATGATGTTAAACTGTATAAAGAGCCTGTTTTAGAAACTAATGTATTGATAGAAGATGAGTTAGCATATATGAGGATTAAAAAAATGGCTAGTTTTGATACTGCTAAGGAAGATTATAATAAAATAAAAGAATTTTTAAAAGAAGTTGAGGATTACCCAAAACTGATCATTGATATAAGAGGTAATGATGGGGGTGAAAACGATTATTGGATAGATATGGTAAAATTATTAGCAGATAAACCTTTAAGTGTTGAATATTACTCGTTTTTTAAAAGTGGTCATAGATACAAGCATGATCCATATAGAGTGGAAGGATTAACTACTATTAAACAGCTAGATGAAAAAGTATTAGCACAATTCCCTGAGGAGGTAAAAAGGGATTTTAATTATTATAAAACCTATTCTATTCAAATAGAACCAGCAGATATTGACCATAATTTAGACGACAAGATAGATTTTAGAGGCAAGATATATCTATTAGTAGATAGGAATGTTTATGGAGCAGCTGAAAACTTTGCTGCCTTTGCAAAAGATACTGGTTTTGCTACATTAGTTGGGGAGCCTACTGGAGGAGGAAAAGTATTTGAATCTATCCCTATTGTTTTCTTACCAAATAGTAAATTTGCAATTAGATATAGTAGAGAGTTAGGATTAAATAAAGATGGTACAATAAATATGGAAACAAAAACGATTCCCCATATCCAAGTAGATGCTACTTATTATGAAGATTTTAATAAAGATAAATGTGTTCAAGAGGTTATTAAAGATGGAGAGAATTAAAAAAAGCTTAGAAACAATATGTATATTTTACAGAGCAGATTACTAGGAAAGTAGCATTTTTGTGAAAAGCTAATTTATATGGAGCTATAGAAATACTGGTAAAAGAACAATTTGTAATTAGAGCCAAAAGAAATAGAGATTAAAATCCATACAATCACTCCATTAAGATAAGATTTAAGATTCAATCGCCTTATGAAGCTAAATCCATTATTAACAGATTTCAGAACAATTCAATCCCAATTCTAGATATGTATAAGAGTAAATATGAATTGAAAGATTTATATATGGATCTGGTGAAAAAAGATAAAGGAGTAGTGAAACAATGAATTTATTAATTGGACAAATAAAAAAGACCTATATAGGAATTAAGCGTTATTGGTTTGGCTCTTTAACAGATTTATTATTTTATTATATTCTTTTCATGATTATATTTCTATATACAAGGAATATGAAGGCAGTGGATCCTATCGTAATTGAAATGGAAATTACAAAGCTAATAGTTGGGTATGTAAGTTGGTTTTTCTTCTCTCTTACATTATCTTTTATTAGTAATAGTTTGTATTCAGAAATGCTAACAGGTACATTTGAACAATTATGCTTAACAGGTACTTCAGTTCAGAGCATTATGTTTGTAAGATTTTTAGTTGCTGCTTTGCAAAATATATTGACTATGGTCCCATTTACTATTATTCTGTTACTAAGTACAGGTATTCGTTTACATCTTTCTATTGAAATGTTATGGGTATTTTTAATTTTAATGATTGGTATTTTAGGTTTGTCATTTTTTTAAACCCCTAAACAAAGAGAGCCTTTGTATACTAAATCTTCCTGCTAATTCCTTTAATTAAAAATATTAAAATACAAACGTTAGGGACAGGTACCTACCTTGGTTTACTTCCATGGGTGCGCAAGGCTTTTGTTTGACCAAAATAATTTGTGTGCCAAGTTTTTAAATATCCTTAACACTTAATCCTTATTCTGCATAATATATAGTGCAGAATATTATAAAGGAAAGGTGATAAATATGAAGGATAATTATGAAATAGAACGGACTTGCCCTACTGGAAGTTTTGCATATACAATTAAGTCAGGGGATACTTTATTTCAATTAGCTCGTAGGTTTAACACAACTGTAGAAGGAATTATGGCAATAAATCCAGGAATAGATCCAAATAATTTACAAATAGGTCAGGTGATATGTATACCTAAGGTAACTGCACCACTTCCTCCATGTCCTAATGGTTTTTATTATACCATAAAGTCAGGGGATACCCTATATAATTTAAGTCAAAGGTTTAATATACCCTTACAGGAGATAATAAATGCTAATCCAGGAATAGATCCAAATAATTTACAAATAGGTCAGGTGATATGTATACCTAAGGTAACTGCACCACTTCCTCCATGTCCTAATGGTTTTTATTACACCATAAAGTCAGGGGATACCCTATATAATTTAAGTCAAAGATTTAATATACCCCTACAGGAGATAATAAATGCTAATCCAGGAATAGATCCTAACAGATTACAAATAGGGCAAGTGATATGTATACCCCAACCAGTACCATATTTGCCCCCATGTCCTGAGGGTGTTTATTATGTTGTAAAGGCAGGAGATACACTATTCTCAATTGGGCAAAAATTTAATATACCTTTACAGGAAATAATAAAATCTAATCCAGGTATAGATCCTAATAGACTACAAATAGGGCAAATAATATGTATCCCGAGAAGATGTGTAGTATTTTGTTTCTAAAATATAAAAGGAAAGCCAATATTGGCTTTCCTTTTATATTTTGGTGGGCGATACAGGACTCGAACCTGTAACTTTCACCACGTCAAGATGACACTCTACCATTGAGTTAATCGCCCTTGTGATAAACATTATACACTATAATTTTATTTTGTGCAATCCTTACTTTTCATAGTACAAGTACTAAAATAGTGCTAAAATTAATAAATAATACGATATTTATAATCAAAGGTTTATATAGTGAAATGTAAGATTTTCAAATACACATATGATAGAATATATATATATAATAAACAATACAATATAGCAATATCAATATATATTAGGTTGTTTCTAATATTTGTAATTTAATATTAATTATGCTATAATTCACTTAATCTATTGAATTATGTAAAGGAGTTTACTAATTATATATAAATAATATAAGGGGGTAGAAGCAGCTTAGCTGCAATAGTATGGCTAAAATACATTTAGGTTTAGACGTAGGGTCCACTACTGTTAAGTTAGTGGCACTAAATTCATCATATGAAATAATATATAGCACCTATAAGAGGCACTATTCCGATGTTAGAAATAGTGTAAAGGATGTAATATTAGACGCATATAAGAGATTTAAAAATGAGAGTGTAACCATAATGGTTACAGGTTCAGGTGGGCTTTCCGTTCACAAATGGTTAGATATTCCCTTTATACAGGAAGTAGTTGCATCTACTACTGGGATTAGAGAATTTATTCCAGAAACAGATGTAGTTATCGAATTAGGTGGGGAGGATGCAAAGATCATCTATTTCGAGGGCAATGTAGAACAGAGGATGAACAGTATATGTGCTGGAGGAACTGGAGCATTTATAGATCAAATGGCTTCTTTAATAGAAACTGATGCAGAAGGGTTGAATGAATTAGCTGCAAATCATAAGGCCATATATTCTATAGCTTCCCGCTGTGGAGTATTTGCTAAAACTGATGTTCAAGCTTTGATAAATCAAGGAGTGTCTAAAGAGGATATAGCTGCATCGGTATTTCAATCAGTGGTAAACCAAACCATATCCAATTTAGCTTGTGGTAGACCTATAAAGGGGAAGGTGGCATTTTTAGGAGGACCACTTCACTTTTTGCCAGAGCTTAGAAAAAGATATGTAGAGACCTTGGGACTAAAAGATGATGAAATAATATTCCCTGATAATTCCCAACTATTTGTAGCTATAGGGGCAGCGGTTTCTTCAGTAGAGGAAAAGACGATAAGTTTTGAAGAATTAAAGAATAGAGCTATAGATTCTACAGGGCCTATAGAATCGGAAATTCGCAAGATAAGACCTTTATTTAAAGATGAAGAGGAATTAAAACGTTTTAGAGAAGAACATGAAACCCATAAAATGTCCTACAAGGATATAGGAGAACATAGGGGAAGATGTTATCTAGGAATTGATGCTGGTTCTACTACCACGAAGGCAGTATTAATTGACGATGAAAACAATATCCTTTACTCTTATTATGGGAATAATAAGGGTAAGCCTTTAGATTTGACTGTAGAGATACTAAAGGATATATACGGGAAACTTCCAGAAGGAGAGAGAATTACCTATTCAGCTGTTACTGGATATGGAGAGGAGTTTATCCAAGCTGCCTTAAATATAGATGAAGGAGAAGTAGAGACTATAGCCCATTATAAAGCAGCACAATTTTTCCAGCCAAAGGTGGATTTTATACTGGATATTGGTGGTCAAGATATGAAATGTATGAAAATCCATGATGGAGTAATTGATAGCATATTATTAAATGAAGCTTGTTCTTCTGGATGTGGTTCTTTCTTAGAGACTTTTGCCCATTCTTTAAATATGTCAGTGGAGGATTTTTTAAATGAAGGGCTTTTAGCAAAAAATCCTGTAGATCTAGGTTCTCGATGTACTGTATTTATGAATTCTAAAGTAAAACAAGCTCAAAAAGAAGGGGCAAGTATTGGAGATATAGCTGCAGGTCTTTCCTATTCCGTTATTAGGAATGCTATCCAAAAGGTAATAAAAATAAGAGATCCAGAAGAGATGGGTGAAAATATAGTTGTTCAAGGAGGTACCTTCTATGGTGATGCAATTTTAAGATCCTTTGAATTAGTTTCAGGAAGAAAAGCAGTAAGACCAGATATTCCTGGATTAATGGGAGCATTAGGGGCAGCTTTAATTGCTAAGGAGAGATATGAAGAAGGGGAAGAATCCAATATACTATTAAAAGATGAATTAGATAGTTTTAGTTATAAAACCAAGAGGGTAAACTGTGGTAGGTGTGGAAACAACTGCTTATTGACCATAAATATATTTTCTGATGGGGAAAAATATATAACGGGAAATAGATGTGAAAAGGGAGCAGGAGTAGAAAAATCCACTAAGGATATTCCCAACTTATATGAGTATAAATACAATAGGGTATTTGACTATAAATCATTATCAGAAGAAGAAGCTATAAGGGGAACTGTAGGAATACCTAGGGTTCTTAATATATATGAAAATTATCCATTCTGGCATACTTTCTTTACAGAACTAGGATTTAGGGTAGTACTATCTGGTCATTCCAATAGAGAAACTTATGAAAAGGGCATAAGCTCTATACCTAGTGAAACTGCTTGTTATCCAGCTAAAATTTCCCATGGACATATAATGGATTTGCTAGAAAAGGGTATTAAATTTATATTTTATCCTGCAATATTCTATGAACGTAGAGAAGATGAAGAAACAGACAACCATGTAAATTGTCCTGTAGTAATAGGCTATTCAGAAGTAATAAAGCATAATGTAGAGGAATTAAAAGATGAGGATATACTATTTTTAAATCCTTTCTTGACTTTTGACGATAAAGAAGGATTGAAGAAGAGACTTGGAGATGAGCTAAAACCTTTATCAATACCTAAGAGAGAAGTAAAAAAAGCTGTAGATAAGGCTTGGAATGAATTGATGGCCTATAAGAAAGACATGGAAAGAAAGGGAGAAGAAACATTAAAGTATATTGAAAAAGAAGGAATTAGAGGAATAGTATTGGCAGGAAGGCCTTACCATATAGATCCAGAGATAAATCACGGTATACCTGGACTTATTACGTCTTTAGGTATGGCAGTATTAACTGAAGATTCAGTGGCTCATTTATCTAAACCTGATAGACCTTTAAGGGTTTTAGATCAATGGGTATATCACTCTAGATTATATAGAGCAGCTTCTTTTGTAGCCACCCAGGAAAATTTAGAGCTTATACAACTAAATTCCTTTGGATGTGGCCTAGATGCGGTAACCACCGATCAGGTAGAAGAAATACTCCATGCTTATGAAAAAATATACACCGTATTAAAAATAGATGAAGTGAATAATCTAGGTGCAGCAAAGATTAGGATAAGATCTTTAAATGCAGCTTTAAAGGAAAGGGAAAAGAGAGGATTTAAGCTGGAGAAGGTATATGAGCCAGATGAAAGAGTAATATTTACAAAAGAGATGAGGGAAAAACATACTATTTTGGTACCTCAAATGGCACCAATACATTTTAAATTGTTGGAAGCAGCTTTAAATACCTGTGGATATCATTTGGAGTTTTTACCTGCATACGATCCTAAAGCTATAAATGAAGGCTTAAAATATGTAAATAACGATGCTTGTTATCCTTCAATAATAACTGTAGGACAATATATAGCTGCTTTAAAGTCAGGTAAATATGATTTAAACAATGTATCTTTGTTGATGAGTCAAACAGGAGGAGTATGTAGAGCTTCTAACTATATTGGATTTATTAGAAAGGCTTTAAAGGATGCAGGTTTTGGAAATGTCCCAGTTATAGCTGTATCCGCTCAAGGGATAGAGACCAATCCTGGTTTTACTTACTCTATGGATATGGCTAGAAAAGGTATTATGGCAATAATGTATGGAGACCTTATTATGAGGTTGTTGTACCGAGTACGACCCTATGAGAAAATAAAAGGCTCTGCAAATCTATTGGCAGAACACTGGTTAGAAAAATGCTCTCAAAGCGTTAGAGTAGGAGATAAAAAGGAATATGAAGATAATATATACCAAATGGTAAAGGATTTTGATGAACTAGAGATAGATGAACAATTGGTAAAACCACGAGTAGGTATAGTAGGGGAAATATTGGTAAAATACCATCCTATGGCTAATAATAATGTTGTAGACATATTGGAAAAAGAAGGAGCAGAGGCAGTAGTATCGGATTTAACTGACTTTTTAATGTACAGCTGTTATAATGCAACCTATAAATATAAGTATTTATCTAAGGGATTTTTGCCTAAAGTAGGTAGCGATATAGCTATTAAGTATATGGAGTATTATAGGAAACCTTTAAGAAAAGCTTTGAGAAATAGTAAAAGATTTCACGAGCCTATGACTGTATATGAATTGGTAGAAGAAGCAGAAAGACTAGTATCAATAGGTAATCAATATGGAGAAGGCTGGCTTCTTACCGCTGAAATGTTGGAATTGATCCACAGTGGTGCTGAGAATATAATATGTGTACAGCCTTTTGGTTGTCTTCCAAATCATATAACAGGTAAAGGGGTTATAAAAGCTGTTAGGGATGAATATCCACAAGCTAATATAGTGGCTATTGACTATGATCCAGGGGCTAGTGAAGTAAATCAATTGAATAGGATAAAATTGATGCTATCCACAGCTCACGATAATGTAAAGGAAAAAGAAGAAAAGAAAAGGCAAAAAAGAACCTTAAAAAAAGCTTATAATGGTAAAAGATAAAATAAAAATTATCACCCTAAGGGTTTTATTATTTACCCTAGGGTGATAATTTTTATTTCATGAATTTTTTGACCCATTTTAGTTTACCTTTGTAAGGTGGATATCGAGTATCTACATCTGGACTAAGGCTTTTGTCCAATATACTTTTATAATGGGTAAAGGTGTGAAAACTATATTCCCCATGATAGGCACCCATGCCACTATTTCCAATTCCACCAAAGGGCATGTGAGGATTGGCTAAATGCATCACAGTATCATTAATACATCCACCACCAAAGGATAGACTATTTATAACTTTAGTAACTACTTTGGGATTAGTGGAAAATACATATAGAGCTAAGGGGCGGGGTCTTTTCTTTATCTCCTCTATGACTTGTACTATGGACTCGTATTCTAATAGGGGTAGTATAGGGCCAAATATTTCATCTTCCATAACTGGATCATCCCAAGTTATATTATCCATGATAGTAGGAGAGATATAAAGACTTTCTAAATCTGAATCTCCTCCATAGATTAGTTTGTTCTCATCTATTAAAGAGATTAATCTATTAAATTGTTTTTTATTTATAATTCTTGGGTATTCATCATTATCCTTTATGTTTTTTCCATAAAAATATTCGATATATTTTACAATATTTTCGATTAGTTTATCCTTTATATCTTTATGAACATATACATAATCTGGAGCTACACAGGTTTGTCCAGCATTTAAAAATTTTCCCCATACAATTCTTTTAGCGAATATATCAATATCCCCTTCTTTATCCACTATACAAGGGCTTTTACCTCCTAATTCTAATGTAATAGGAGTTAGGTGTTTAGAGGCCTTTCCCATTATCAATTTCCCCACAGAAACACTCCCTGTATAGAATATATAATCGAATTTTTTATCTAATAAATAATCAGCAGATTTTGAATCCATATTAATTACATGAATAAATTCTTCAGGAAAATTTTCATTTATCATTTTTTCTATTGTATTACTAGTATGAAGGGAGGAACTGGAAGGTTTAATTAGAGCAGTATTTCCTGCAGCTATAGCACCAAGGAGAGGAGCTAAGGTAAGTTGTAGAGGGTAGTTCCAAGGAGAAATGATAAGTACATTTCCATAAGGTTCTGGATATATATAGGATTTAGCTTTAAAATTAGTTATAGGGGTCTTTACCTTCTTTACTTTAGACCAATTTTTGATATTCTTTTGGGCATGGGATATTTCAGATAAAACCATACCAATTTCGGTAGAATAGCTTTCAAATGGAGATTTCCCTAGGTCTTTATATAGACTGTCTATTATTAGATCTTCATATTCTAATATAATATTTTTTAATTTATCTAGCTGTTCTATCCTAAAGTATATATCCTTGGTAGAATTTAAATTAAAAAAGGCCTTTTGTTTATTTACTATTAAATCTATATATTCCCTATTGTCCATATTAACACCTCCTTTATACTTATAATTAAATTATAACATTTATTGTAACTCATTTGTAACGACTTTTAGCTTATAAATTGATATATTATTATACATAATAATAATCATAGCAAAATACTGTCAGGAATTGTGTTTTTAAGATATAATATATAAGAGATAAGGATTAAGATAATAATAGTGAAATGAGGTAAGGATATGAGAAACAAAACTATCATTTTATCAATTACTATGATCATAGTATTGATATTGTTCTTTTCAGGTTGTAGCTCTAATAATATGCAAGGGAATGATGAAAAGGTAGTAGATAATATAGAAGAGGAAGCAGCTATAGCGGAAGATAAAGAGGATAATCTAAATGTAAACATAATGAAGGATTTTAGGAATATGGTAGAAAACCATAATGAGCCTATAGATCTTATAAAATATATAGAAGAGAATATAGAAAAGGTTTCCCCAGAAGAAAGGGTAGAGATGATTGAAAAATTAGAATTGGTACAAGAATTATATATAGAAGAGTACACGGATCAGTTGTTTATTGAGGATTTCCAAGCAGAATTGTTGAATTTATCTGGAATTCATCAATTAGCAAAACAACAGGAAGGGGAGATACATTCATATTTATTTTTTGATGAGAGTAAAATAGAAGAAATAAAAAATGGGGACCTAAAGGAGTTAATAGATAAGCTGATACAAGGAAAATATAAGTTGATTAATTTAGAAGGAGCTTTTTATCCAATTATAGATTATGAAGCCTTGAAAGTTTATGACAAATATATATCTAATGAATTAAAGGACTATATCCATATAAAAGCAATGGAATCAAATAAACCTACAATAATTGATTCAGCTTTGATAATACCTTTTGATGAATTAGCAGGAAGACTTATAATAGTTGAAGAATATATAAAAAAATATCCTGAAGGTATAAAATATGAAGAATTATTAAGGCTTTATGGAACCTATTTAAGGTTTTATCTAGAAGGTTCAGATAATACTCCTATATATGATTATGAAACCAATGAAATAAAAGAAGAAGTATTGTCGAGTTATAAGAAGACGGCAAAAAATAAAAACACTGTAACATCTAGCATAGTTAGTAAATATATAGATATAATAGAGGAGAACCAATTTAAAATAGATGAAAAGGTACTCTCTAAAATAACAACCCTTCATAATGAGGCTATTGCCACATTAGAAGAACACAAATAAGCCCACCATTGGCATAGTTCTAACCCCTTCAATTCAAAAGGAACTATGCCATATTTTTATTTTTGGTAAATTTCCCTATTATTGATATAATATATATGAATATTTTTTTAGGAGGGTAGAAGAATGAAAAAGGTTTTATTGTTGTTGGCTGAAGGTTTTGAAGAGGTAGAGGCTCTTACCACAGTGGACTATTTGAGGAGAATGGACATTATAGTAGATACTTGCTCTATAGAAGAAAAAAAGGTACAAGGAGCTCATAGGATAACTATAGAAGCAGATAAAAAAATAGACGAAATAGATGATATCAAAAATTATGATGGATTAGTTATTCCAGGAGGCATACCAGGGGCTACCAATTTAAGGGATGATGATAGGGTTATCAAATTAGTAAAGGAGTTTAATCAAGAAGAAAAGATAATAGCTGCTATATGTGCTGGACCAATAGTATTGGAAAGGGCAGGGATTCTCAAAGGTAAAAAGGTCACATCCTATCCAGGCTTTGAAGATGACCTAAAGGAAAGTTCATACAAGGAAGATTTGGTAGTACAAGATGGAAATATTATAACGGCTAGAGGACCAGCTGTAGCGGTATATTTTGCTATAAAATTAGTAGAAAATTTAGTAGGGAAAGAAAAGGCCTCTGAGCTAAGAAGGGATATACTATTAGATATGGTAGAAGATAATATTTGTAATAAAAATTGAGAATAATAAAAAAACAAAAAAGGCAATTAATTGCCTTTTTTGTTTTTTTAGATAAAATATATATCAACAATATAATATTTCAGTAAAAGGTGGGAATATAATATGAAATTGGATAGAAGTTTTTATAATAGGAATACATTAATAGTGGCAAAAGAGCTTTTAGGGAAAATTTTAGTACACAATATAGATGGGAAATTATTAAAAGGGAAAATTGTAGAAACGGAAGGTTATCTAGGACTTAGGGATAAGGCAGCTCACTCCTATGGTGGGAAGAAGACTAACAGGGTAGAAACTATGTATGGAGATCCTGGAAGAGCTTATGTTTATCTAATATACGGCATGTATTATTGCCTTAATATTGTAACAGAAGAGGAAGGTTCTCCTGAGGCAGTTCTCATACGGGGAGTAGAACCTTTAGAGGGAATAGATGAGATGTCCATAAATCGATTTGGAAAGTTCTACCATCAATTGACTAAGTACCAAAAGAGGAATTTGACCAATGGGCCAGGAAAACTTTCTATGGCTTTTAATATAGGTAAAACCCTAGATAAAGAGAATTTATGTGGAAATAGATTGTATGTAGAATCAGGTCTAGAAGAGGATTTTAATATTATTGAAACCACTAGGATTGGTATAGATTATGCAGAAGAGGCAAAGGATTTTCCTTATAGATTTTATATAGAAGGGAACCCCTATGTATCCAAATTGTAATCTTATTTTCATTGCAAAACACCTCCATATCTAGTATTATTTAAAATATAGGCTGTACACATTGGAGGTTATAACTATGAAAAGAAAATTTTGGACTACTTTTTTTATATCATTAGTGTGTTTTTCTGTTTTATTTGCTATGGCAGGGAAACATTTATCTAATAAGGAATCTGCTATTTCTTTAGATGAAGATGAAATGAAAGATACATTTGGCGATGAAGATGAGATTTTAGTTTTACTCATGGGTATAGATGATAATGATGGTGTAGGAGGTATAAAAGCTGTAAAAGAAAAGAAGATAAAAGGTGAAAATAGACATGAACCAACTGGGTTGCGTACGGATACTATGATATTGGGTAAATATAATTTTAAAACTGGGGAGATAACTCTATTGTCTATTCCCAGAGATACTAGAGTTCAAATAAGGGGAAGAAAAAATCCAGAAAAAATAACCCATGCCCATTCCTATGGAGGACCTTATTTATCTATAAAAACGGTAAAAGATCTGTTGGGTGTGGATTTAAAATATTATATAACAGTAGATTATTTAGCTGTAAAGAGTATAGTAGATGCAATTGGAGGAGTGGAAATAGATGTGCCTGTAAAAATGCGTCACCCTGATCCATATATTAATTTAGATCCAGGGTTACAAACATTAAATGGGGATGAGGCTTTAATGTATTTAAGATTTAGATCCTATAAGGATGGAGATTTAGGACGAGTTAAAGCTCAGCAAGTATTTATGAAGGAGTTTATGAAACAGATATTAAAACCTAAAAATCTATTAACTTTACCTAAGATGGTCAAGACCTATTATGATTACGTAGATACCAATGTACCCTTTGAGGCAATTATGAAAGGGGCTATGTCAGCAAGAAAGATAGATTTAGAAAAAATGAAAATAGCTACATTACCTGGTAAAGGAAAGTATATAGGAGATACATCTTACTTTATATATGATGAAGTGGAAACAAAAATTTTAGTAAAAGAGTTGTTTGGGAATTTTTTATTAGGAGATTAGTTTAACAAATATTTGTGAATATTTAGACAATTAAAAATATTCAGAATAATATTGATGTTTTTTGAAGTTTATTGAAGTCTATATTATATACTTCTACTAAAAAAATGAGGGGGTATATGTATGGACTTTTTTATTAGGCTAAATGAAGTGATTAATAATTTTGTTTGGGGCCCAGTAATGCTGGTTTTACTAGTGGGAACAGGAGTTTATTTAACTATTAGAACTAATTTCATGCCAATTACAAAACTTGGTTATATCTTAAAAAATACATTGTTCAAAATATTTGAGAAGGATACTACTGGGGAAGGAGAAATTACTGCTTTTCAGGCTGTGTCAACTGCTTTGGCTGCTACAGTAGGCACTGGAAATATTGCTGGAGTTGCAACAGCCATAGCCATTGGAGGACCTGGAGCTATATTCTGGATGTGGCTTTCTGCTTTATTTGGAATGGCTACCAAATTTGCTGAAGTTGTCCTCAGTATAGAGTATAGGGAGGAAACAGAAGATGGTAGATTTGTTGGTGGACCTATGTATTATATTGCCAATGGTCTTAATGCTAAATGGTTAGCTTATATTTTTGCAATATTTGCTGCTATAGCTGCTTTTGGCATAGGAAATATGGTTCAGTCCAATTCAGTGGCAGCTTCCCTTGAAGTGACCTTCGGGGTTCCCAAGCTAGTCACAGGGATTGTATTGGCAATACTAGTTGCTCTTGTTATGTTTGGTGGTTTGAAAAGGATTGCCACGGTAACTGAAAAATTAGTTCCCTTTATGGCAGCTTTTTATATTTTAGGTGGTTTGATTATTTTAATTATGAATATTTCAAAAATTCCAGCTGCTTTTGGATTGATATTTAGAAGTGCTTTTTCGGGTTCTGCAGCAGCGGGAGGATTTATAGGGTCTACTATGGGATTAGCTGTAAAAATGGGTATAGCTCGTGGAGTATTTTCAAATGAAGCAGGTCTTGGTAGTGCACCAATAGCCCACGCGGCAGCAACTACAGATCATCCTGTACGTCAAGGATTATGGGGAGTTTTTGAAGTTTTTATGGATACTTTGGTTATATGTAGTATAACTGCATTATCAATTTTAGTAACAGGGGTTTGGAACTCTGGAGAAACTGGGGCAGCTCTTACTACAATGGCTTTTGAGACATCTATTCCAGTAATTGGTGGATATATAGTTTCCATAGGAATACTATTATTTGCTTTTTCTACATTGCTAGGTTGGTCTTATTATGGAGAACGTTCAGCTGAGTTTATATTTGGGCCTAAAGTTATTACCCCGTATAGAATAATTTTTATACCCTTTATCGTGATAGGTGCAGTAGGAGGCCTTGAAGTTCTTTGGGATATTGCAGATACATTAAATGGTTTAATGGCTATTCCAAATTTAATAGGAATTTTAGGATTAAGCGGTGTAGTAATTAAACTTACTAAGGATTTCTTCGGCACAAAATACATTGAAGAATTAAAATATGTGCCAGAAAAGTATTAAAAAACAATGCATTTAGTATAAATACCAAATAAATAATTTAACTTTTAAATTTTACCTTTTTCTTTCACTTTGGAAAGATTTTGAAGGGTCTAAAAGTGGTTTGGAACCCATTGTATATGCTATTCCATACTGTGGGTTCTAATTCATTTTTACTTATTATGTAGGCTTGAATATGGGAAAAGGCAACAAAACTATATAAAAATTTACGAATATTAGGACAATTCGGAAAATTGATTGACATTATCCCAGAAAAAGGTTATATTCTTAATAATAAAAAAATAAAACATAAGGGGGAATATATATGGATGATAGAGCTAGAAATCAAGGCAAAGACAAAAGAGAAGGCTTTGCTAGTAGTTTTGGCTTATTGGCTGCAGCCATAGGTTCTGCAGTAGGATTGGGTAATATATGGAGATTTCCCTATATTACTGGGGTGTATGGAGGAGGAGCATTTTTAGTTGTTTACTTAATCTGTGTTGCAATTATAGGAATTCCCGTCATGATTGCTGAATTTATCATAGGTAGAGAAGGAGGAAAAGATGCTATAGGCTCTTACAAAACTTTAGCACCTAAAGGGAAATGGTATATAAGCGGTATTCTTGGTGTAGGAGCAGCTTTTTTAATCCTTTCATTTTATGGTGTGGTAACTGGTTGGGCGTTAGAATATATTTTTAGCGCTATTGGTAACAAATTTGTAGGACTTAGTGCTGGAGAGGTGGGAGATTATTTCGTTGGCTTTATTTCTAATCCTATTAGACCAATTATTTGGCAAATAATTTCTATGGCTATTACTGCATACATAGTAGCAGCTGGTGTGGAAAAAGGAATTGAAAAATATTCTAAAATATTAATACCCCTATTATTAATATTGATTATAATATTAGATATTAGATCTGTTACTCTTCCAGGAGGAAAAAAAGGTTTAGAATTTTTATTTAAACCAGATTTTAGCAAATTAACAAGAGAAGGAGTTTTAGCAGCTTTAGGCCATGCTTTCTTTTCTTTAAGTTTAGGTATGGGAATTATGGTAACCTACGGCTCTTATATCCCAAAAGAGGAAAAATTAGGACCTACTTCGTTAAAAATAAGTATTGCAGATACATTAATAGCTCTATTAGCTGGAATTGCTATATTCCCAGCAGTATTTGCTTTTGGCATAGAGCCTGGTAGTGGAGCAGGATTAGTATTTATAACTTTACCTAATGTTTTTGCTCAAATGCCTGGGGGATATCTATTTGCTATCATGTTCTTTGCTCTATTGGCCTTGGCAGCTTTAACTTCTACTATATCTTTATTGGAAGCAGTAGTAGCTTATGTGATAGAGAAATTTAATATGGAAAGGGTAAAAGCAACTATTATAACAACCATATTCATTACATTAATAGGAATATTAGCTTCTTTATCTAATGGACCTTTAGCTGATTATACTATACGCGGATATAATTTCTTTGATTTTTTAGATAATTTAACTGCCGATTTCTTTTTACCTATTTCTGCACTTATAAGTTCAATATTTGTTGGTTGGGTATTAGATAAGAAGATTGTTGAAAATCAATTGACCAATGATGGAAGTCTACAAATTGGATATTTGAAGGTGCTAACCTTTATGTTTAAGGTAGTATCTCCAATAGCTATTATAATAGTATTCTTATCTGGGATTGTTGAAAGGTGGATATTGTAGATATATAATAAGGAATTAGAGATGGGACAGAAAGTTTTTCTGTCCCATTAACTATGGGCGAGGCTATTATGTTATGATTGTATCAATGAATGTAATACTAAGGTGGTGTCTACATGAGAAGGAATATATTATTGATGTTAAAAAAACACAGGGATGAATTTATCTCAGGAGAGAGGATTAGCCAAGAACTGGGGATAAGTCGTACTGCAGTATGGAAACATATAAATATTCTAAGGGAAGAAGGGTATGAAATTGAATCTATGCCTAAAAACGGCTATAAGCTTGTATCTTCTCCAGATATATTGATTTTAGAGGAAATAGAAGAATATTTAACTACAAATTTTATAGGAAGGAATATATATTATTTTGATAGTTTAGATTCAACTAATACTAAAGCCAAAGAGATGGCCATAGATGAGGAGGAAGGTACAGTAGTAGTAGCAGAGGAGCAGATCAAGGGCAAAGGACGTTTGGGGAGAGACTGGGTCTCACCAAAGGGGAAAGGCATATGGATGAGTATAATATTAAAGCCTAATATGCTACCTTCAGAAGTAGCAAAGTTAACTTTAATAGGGGCAGCTGCTGTAAATAAAGCTTTAGAAGAAATGGGCATAATATCTTATATTAAATGGCCTAATGATATTGTTATACAAGGTAAAAAGGTATGTGGTATTCTTACGGAGATGAGCTGTGAGCTGAATATAATTAACTATGTAATTATGGGAATAGGTATAAATGTAAATTTATTAAAAGAGGATTTTAGTCAAGAACTGGTAGATAAGGCCACATCATTAAAGGAAATTACTGGTAGAGATTTAGATAGAAAAAGGTTATTGGCTAGTGTATTAAACCATTTTGAGAATTTATATCTTCCTTTTAAACAAAGGGGAGATATATCAGCTACTATTGATATATCAAGGGGAAAATCCCTTTTAATTGGCAAAGAAATACGTATATTAAGGGGAAATGATGAAAAAATAGGGAGGGCTTTGGATATAGATGAACAAGGAGGATTAATAATAGAATATAAAGATGGTACAAGGGAGCATATTTTTTCTGGTGAGGTTTCTATACGAGGTCTAAGAGAATATATATGATAGGTAATTATTACTAAAATTCATTATAAAACTAAAATATCCACTAAAATGTGATAGAATATACCAGGTAGCATTTGAAAGTTCAAAAAACGAGAGTAGTGGTGAACGCTGTTGGAAAATAAATCTATTTGTGTAACAGAAAATGCACTAGATGAAATATTGATTGAGGATATATTTGATAATAAAGGAAATATATTGATAGCTAAGAATGCTATAATGAATAAATATTCCGTAGAATTTTTGTCTAGATTAAATATAAAAGAGATATATGTATATCCATCTAAAGAAGAAAGCCGTCTCTCAAAAAATAATAATTTTCCTTTAATATATAAGGAAAATATACTGGCAATGCAAAAGATAGCTAGAAGATTAGCAGCTGGAAAAGGTGTAGCACCAGATGATTTAGGTGAAATGTCTAAAATATTATCTATTGAAATAAATAAAAATAGTAAGATGATAGGACATACGGGAAGGATTAAGGATACTGACGAATATACCTATAATCATAGTGTCAATGTGGCTATATATTCAGTATACATAGGGAGATTATTGGGCTTAGATGATGGAAGACTTAGGGAACTATGTCAAGCTGCTTTACTCCATGATATAGGCAAGGCCAAAGTCCCTAAGGATATACTAAATAAAAAGGGTAAGTTGACGAAAGAAGAATTTAGCATAGTTAAGAAACATACAATAGATGGTTATGTACTATCTAAAGGGATGTCATTTTTGACGGAAGAGGTTAGAGATGCTATTCTTTGTCATCATGAAAGGGAAGATGGATCGGGCTATCCTTATGGAATAAAGGGAAGGAAAATCAATTTGTATGCAAAGATACTTGCAATAACTGATGTATATGATGCGTTAACTTCAGAAAGGGCTTATAAGAAAAAAAGTACTCCTTTTGATGCTATAGAGGAATTTTACAATATGGGAATAAATAAATTTAGCAGACCTATATTGAATATATTTTTGAAGAATATTTCTCAATTATATGTAAATTCTAAAGTCATATTGAATGATGGCAGGGTTGGGAAAATAGAGTTTATTCCACCTAAGGATTTAACTTTTCCTATTATAAATATACATGGTGAATATATAGATCTATCTACAAACCCATCTTTAAAAATAATAGGTATAGTAGAATAAACCATTAGAATTAATTCTAATGGTTTATTTGTTTTTTAAAAGTGCTTTATCTATGGCTATTTTAGGCATTCCTATGGTTTCTACAATTACATCGCCAGTCAAATTCTCGTTATTAACAAGTCCTTTTTTCATAAGTTGAAAGGTTACAGTTTTGTTAGGCTTAATAGCTATGCCTAGTATTTTCCCTGTATCAGAATCCATGCCAGAAGGTATATCTATTGATAATATATATTTACCCATTTGATTTACTAGGGAAAATGCATCTTTGTATATTCCCTCCACTTCTCTAGTTAAACCTGTTCCAAATACTGAATCGATTACCATATCTGATTTTGATAAGGATTCCTCTAAAGTTTTTAAATCTTTTTTGTTATTTATATATTTTAAAGGAATATTCATATTTTTAAGTATATTATAATTTATCATAAAATCGTGACTACCCTTATCTACATTTCCAAGTATAAATATATCTACTTTTTTATCTTCAACTATCAGATGTCTTGCTACTGCTAGTCCATCTCCTCCATTATTACCGACACCACAAAGAATTGTAAAGTGATTAAATTTATTTAAGTCTATATTTTTAATTACTTTTAATGCAGCATTTTCCATTAATACAATTCCAGGTATGCCTAATTTTTCTATACAATACTTATCTATAGATTTCATCTCTTCTCCAGTTATAGCAATCATAATACCCCTCCTCTCATTAAGTATTATATCAAAAGAGAAAGGTTATTGCCTATTCATTGACTAATTTAATTCTTTGAAGAACTTTTGATGCTATCAAAGAGGAGACTATAGCTTTTAATGTATCTCCAGGTAAAAATATAATGCAACCAGTTTCTAAGGCTGTAGCAAAAGAGATGGATTTTCCCATTACATGATTAATTATCATATACATATAAGGGACACCAAATAAATATATGACAAATGTTCCTACAAGGGAAGCTACAAATATTCTTGTAAAGCTTATACTATCATTACTGTGAGTAATTAATCCAACGATAAAAGCTGCAAATATGAATCCAATTAAAAATCCAAAGCTTGGTGAAAAAACACTTTGAGGACCTCCAGAAAATCCTGCAAATATTCTAACTCCTAAAAGACCTAGTAATACATAAACTAATTGGGATAGAGCTCCTAATTTAGGTCCAAGTAAAAGTCCAGACAATATAACAAACAAGCTCTGTAATGTGATAGGGACACTACCTACAGGTATACTCAAAAAAGCCCCTATTGCTGTTAAAGCAGTAAATAAAGATGCTAATACCATTTCTTTTGTAGATATTTTCATATAATCCCTCCTATATGTAAACTAATAAAGATATTAGGTTGACAATAAGATTTTAATCAATTATAGGGATAATGTCAACCATAAAATAAAACAAGTTAACAAACTGTATTTATATTAAATTTTCATTTAAACTATTGACAAGTTTTAAAAATAGGCCTATACTGTATATAAACAATATAAACAGTATAGACACAATTAACACTATATACTTTTGCTAGGAGGATGGTTATGAAGATTATCATTTCTAATTCTTCAGATGAACCTATATATGAACAGATATCCAAACAGATAAAAGGCATGATTTTAAAGGGAGAATTGAAAGAAGGAGATTTATTGCCTTCAATCAGGGGCTTAGCTAGGGATCTTCAAATATCTGTTATAACTACTAAAAGGGCTTATGATGAATTGGAAAAAGAGGGGTTTATTGAGACAGTACAAGGAAAAGGTTCTTTTGTTGCAGCTCAAAATAAGGAATTAATGAAGGAGAAAAAGCTAAAAATCATAGAAGAAAAATTAGTTGAAGTAGTAGAAGAAAGTAAATTACTTGGTTTAAGCTATGAAGAAATAGAAGAAATGTTGAAAATATTATTTGAGGAGGTATAGCAATGGATTATATTTTGGAAGTTAAGGATTTGAGAAAAGAATTTAAAAACTTCACTATAGATGACATTAGTTTCAAATTGGAGCCTGGATATATAATGGGGTTTATAGGACCTAATGGTGCAGGAAAAAGTACCACAATAAAGTTGATAATGAATCTACTTAAAAAGGATGGTGGAGAGATTAAGATATTTGGCAAAGATCATGTTAAATATGAAAAGGAAATAAAGGATAGAATAGGATTTGTATATGATGAGAATTACTATTATGAGGATTTGACCATCAATCAAATGAAGAGCATAGTAGCACCCTTTTATTCAAGATGGGATAATAATCAATTTAATTATTATATTAAAGAGTTTGATTTAAATCCTAGGGTAAAGATTAAAACTTTATCTAAAGGTATGAAGATGAAGTTTTCGTTGGCTATTGCACTTTCTCATCATGCTGACCTTATAATCATGGATGAACCTACATCGGGATTGGATCCAGTATTTAGAAGGGAGATATTGGATATTTTATACAATATTATCCAGGATGATACTAAGAGTATATTTTTTTCCACTCATATAACTACAGACTTGGAGAAGATAGCGGATTATATAACATTCATCAATGAGGGAAAAGTGGTATTTTCAAAGTCTAAGGATGAAATATTAGAAAGCTATGCCATAGTTAAAGGAGGTACTGATCTTCTAGATGAAAATACAAGAAAGCAATTCATAGGCTTAAGGGAGACCAAGGTTGGATTTGAAGGATTGACTGATAATTTAAATAATATAAAAAGCACCTTTGGAAATAAGGTACTTATAGAAAAGGCAAGTTTAGAAGATATTATGGTTTATAGTGTAAGGGGGAAAGAGTATGTTAGGGATTATTAGGAGAGATTTAATGCTAGTATGGCATAACAAACGGGAAAGATTTTTTATAATATTTTATATACCATTTTTATTATTGATATTGGAATCTTATGAACCAAGTTGGTTATATCTTACAATACTTGTAGCGTATACTTATCTTTTATCTATAATACCTTTTTCTTATGATATTAAAGGTAAGTCACAATATATTATTAATTCTTTACCCATTACTCGAAAAGAAATAGTCTTTTATAAATATTTATCTACTTTTGTATATTTGGCTGTTATTATTGTGTATGCTGGGGTTTATTTGTGGATAATTAATAGAATGGGAATAAAAACTGTGGATTATTTTGATTTAGAGATGATAAAGGAATCTATCCCTATAATAATGATTTTAACATCCATAGTTTATCCAGCATATTTTAGCTTTGAGCCTAAAATAGCACAGATTATTCATGTGATAGTATTCGTCACCTTTTTTATTGGCATAGCAAGTTTAGGATCATTGGGAGATAAATCTATAGTAAGTAATATGGAATTTTTAAGTGGAAGAGGCATGATATATGCACCTATAGCAATGTATATAATCTCCCTATTCCTATCTATGAGACTATATAAGAATAGGGATCTATAGGGGAGGGATAAGATGTTTAATCTAATAAAAAAGGATTTTATATTATCCAGAAAGATCAATATATTCGTAGTAATATATGCCTTGTTTATTGCAGCTATGGGACTTGTAATGCCAGATCCTTTAGTATCAACTTTTCTATACACTTTGGGGATGCTTACACTTATATTTATTACGGTTATATATACAAATGGATATGATGATAAGTATAAAAGCGAAATAGTTCTTAATAGCCTTCCTATAGAAAGGGAAAATATTGTCAGAGCAAAGTATATGACTCTTATACTATTTATAATAATGAGTTGTAGTGCTGTATTGATATTTACCAATATTATTTTGAAATTAGGAGTTGTTAGCATTGGAAAAGGTGCAAGTATATGGAATGTCATCTTTGCTACTAATATATCTCTGATATTCTATTCTATATACTATCCAATTTATTTTAAAGTGGGAGAAGGTCTAAGGAGCTTTAATACCATATTGTGGATACTGATAGCAATAGGGCCATCGGTTTTAAGTAAATTGATGAAAGGATTAAATACTACAGGTTACTTGGAAAAAATAATTGCTATAGATATTAATAGGATAAATATATATGTGCTAATAATTTCTTTGTTCATGTTCTATATGTCTATGAAGATATCTGAAAAAATTTATAGAACGAGGGAGTTCTAACTATTAGAAAAGGGAGTCATAGGAATTCAATCAGTATCCATGGTTAAAGCAGAATTAAAGTTGCTAAAGCATTATCGTATTCGCCACTAAACATGAGTATATTCACCTTTTTCTTCACAAGCAACCCTCCTTTCCACTATTTTAAATAGAAAGGAGGGTTTTATACTTTAAATTATATTTTTTTCTATTGTATGCGATTTGGTTTAACAATTCTATTAAAACATTTACTTCTTGATAATCATTATATAGACCGAAACTTATTCTAACAGTACCTGGTCTTAATAGACTTTCATCCTGTTTGTACTTTTCCATTTCATCTATAGAAATATTGAGTAGTTTCTGTATATAGGGCTGTGCACAAAAACAACCATTTCTTACAGCGATGCCACCTTCTAAGGATAGGATACTTGCTACAGTTCCATGATATAGGCTATCTATATTAAAAGATATTATAGAGATTTTATTTTTAATATCCATATCATCATATAATATTATATTGGGTATTTTTTTTATCCTTTCAAGGGTGTATTGAGTTAGTTCCCTTTCATAATTGGATATTTTATCCATGCCTATGGATTTTAATATTTTCAAACTTTCTATTAAAGCTACGACCCCTAGGAGATTAGGAGTACCTGCTTCTTCTTTTTGCGGGGGTTTTTCCCATATAACATCTTGAGGTGTTACTAATTTTACTGTACCTCCTCCAACATATTCAGAATGCCCTTTATTAAATGTGGTCTTAGGTGCAATTAATACGCCTATACCAAAAGGGGCATACATTTTATGAGCAGAGAAAGCAATATAATCAATATGCTCAGGATGGTATATGGGTTTCATATCTACTGGATGATGAGGTACTAATTGGGCTCCATCTACTAGGATTTTACTTCCATATTTATGAGCAATTTTTGCTATTTTATGTATTGGATTTAAATAACCTGTAACATTGGAAGCACCAGTTACAGTTAATAATTTTACTTTTCCATTATATTTTTTTAATAGATATTCTAAATGATCTAAAGATAATCTTCCATTTTTATCTACTTGGACATAATCCACTTTATATTTATTTCTCCAAGGAAGATCGTTGGAGTGATGTTCCATATATGTGGATAGAACTATCCCATCTCCTATTTCATCTTTTAATCTATAAGATAATTTATTGATAGCCTCTGTTGTATTCTTTACAAATATTACTGTGTGATATTTATTGTTGCCCTTTACAAAATTTAATACTTCATCCCTCGCGTTTTCATAAAACTGAGAGGATATTATGGATTTATATCCTGTACCCCTATTGACAGAGGAATAATAAAGGGAAAAATCATTTATTCTTTTGATTACTGAGACAAAAGGGGGAGTAGTGGCAGCATTGTCAAAATTTATACATGGAACTTTACTTCTATTGGCTAAAGGGATTAAGGTATTTTCCCCATAAATCAAGTTTTTGTACATATTATCACCTGTATTCTATTTGATAATACTATTATATTTAATCAAAAGAAAAAGGTTACGAAATAGGTAGTAAAGTTAGGCAAGTTTATATTATAATAAGTATATAAGCATATAGCAGGAGGGTAAGAGATGGAAAATAATAAAAGCCTATTTGCAGACCTTTCATTATTAGCAGTAGCTATTGTATGGGGAAGTGGATTTGTAGTTACAAAGAATGCTTTGGATCATATTACTCCTTTTCATCTATTAACTTATAGATTTATGATCTCATCTATAGTTATGGCCTTGGTGTTTTTTAAAAAAATAAAAAAGATAAAATTAGAGGATCTAAAAGCAGGATTTTTAATAGGTGTATTTCTGTTTGGAGGATTTGCTACTCAGACTGTTGGGCTTAAATATACTACAGCTGGGAAACAAGCCTTTATAACTGGAACTAATGTGGTTATGGTACCTTTTATATATTGGGGGATTAGCAAGAAAAAACCAGATATTTATGAAGTAATAGCAGCTTTTCTGTGTTTTATAGGGATAGGAATACTGAGTATTGAAAAGGACTTAAAATTTGGATATGGAGAATTTTTAACCTTTATATGTGCTATATTTTTTGCACTCCATATATCCTCTATTGGATATTTTGCTAAAGAACAAGATCCTGTAATCCTATCCATAATTCAAATGTTTGTAGCTGGAATCCTATCCATAATATTTGTCATTATATTTGAACCTGGTGTAAAAGGTGTCTCTATGGAATCCATATTTCCCATATTATATTTAAGTATATTTAGTACTTTGATAGCTTTTTTGATCCAAAATATAGCACAAAAATATACTTCATCTACACATGCTGCTATAATATTGAGTTTAGAAGCTTTATTTGGTGGTATTATGTCTTTAATATTTTTGAAAGAACCTTTTACATTGAGGTTTTTAATAGGCTCTATGGCCATATTTGTGTCCATTATAACCACAGAAACCAAGTGGGCTTTTTTGAAAAGAACAAATCAAAATAAGCACACTTAAATTTATTAGGAGGGATAAGCATGAAGAATCTGGGATTTAGTACGAAGGCGATTCATGGAGGATATGTTAAAAACGAAGTAGGAGCTTTAGCCACACCAATTTATCAAACATCAACTTTTATATTTGATTCTGCAGAACAAGGAGGAAGGAGATTTGCAGGAGAAGAAAAAGGTTATATATATACCCGTTTAGGAAATCCAACTAATACTCAAGTAGAAGATAAATTAGCCCTTCTTGAAAATGCTGAGGCCTGTGTATCTACGGCTTCGGGAATGGGAGCAATAACTAGTTGCTTTTGGACTATTTTAGAATCAGGAGATCATGTAGTAGCAGCTCAAACCCTATATGGTTGTACTTTTGCATTTTTGAATCATGGTCTTCAAAAGTATGGTGTAGAAGTAACCTTTGTAGATACTAGGGATCCAGAAAATGTTAGAAGAGCTATGAGGGATAATACCAAAGTAATATATCTAGAGACTCCTGCCAATCCTACTTTGGATATATCCGATATTGAATCCATTTCAAATATTGCCCACGAAAAAGAGGATTGTGTAGTGGTGGTAGACAATACCTTTTCTACTCCTTATCTACAAAGACCCTTAGATTTAGGAGCAGATATTGTGGTTCATTCAGCTACTAAATATTTAAATGGCCATGGGGATGTAATAGCAGGATTTGTTTGTGGGAAAAAGGATTTTATAGAGAACGTAAGATTGGTAGGAATTAAGGATATGACAGGGGCAGTTTTAAGTCCTTTCGATGCATTTTTAATTAATAGGGGTTTAAAGACTTTAGAGATTAGAATGGACCGGCATTGTGAAAACGCTTTTAAGGTAGCAGAGTTTTTGGAATCCCATCCAGTAGTAGAAAAGGTATATTATCCAGGGCTAAAAAGTTTTCCTCAATATGAATTGGCAAAGAAACAAATGAAATTACCTGGTGCAATGATTTCTTTTCAAATAAAAGGGGGAATAGAAGAAGGTAAAAAGATAATGAATACTGTTAAATTGTGCACCTTAGCAGTAAGTTTAGGAGATGCAGAAACTTTAATACAACATCCTGCTTCTATGACCCATTCTCCATATACCCCTGAAGAAAGGGAGGCTTATGGAATTCCAGATAGTTTAGTTAGATTATCTATAGGCTTAGAAGATGTAGAAGATATTATAGAAGATTTAAATATGGCTTTAGATGCTATATTGTAAAATAGGGTACCTTCCCAATATTTGGGAAGGTGTTTCCTACATAATATAAGGTGATATAATTATGAAAAAATATAAAATTCTTATTATTGCTTCTTTAGTTGTTGGATTATCCACTCAACTATATATAGATTTTTATACAACTAATTTAAAATTTTCTTTTGGTGCAGTAGTATTTCCCTTTATACTATTTATTTATGATGAACTTCATCCTATAGTTTTTAGTATTACATCAGGGATTTCATTATTGCTGTTTAGGGGATTGTTCTATGGATTATTTCAAGGTATATTGCTAGAAACCCTATGTTATAATGCACCAGAGTTTGTATTTTATCTAGTGTATGGTATTATACTTTATATATTTATGAAAAGAATAGGGTCTGTAAGCCAAAATCTAATGTTTGTATTTTGCTTAATTAGTGATTTTACTTCTAATATAGTGGAAATGTATATTAGGACTGGGAATAATTCTTTTATAAAAGATAATAATACTATTAAGATTTTTATATTAGTAGCTTTTGTAAGGGCTAGTATTGTATGGATAATTATAATGGGGTATAAATATTATAAGCTTCTTTTAGTTAAGGAAGAACATGATAGAAGATATAAAGAGTTATTATTATTAATATCAAAACTTAAGACAGAAGCATATTGGATGGAAAAAAATATGGACCATATTGAAAAGGTAATGTCCAATGCATATGCATTATTCACTAATATTACTAATGGGATTAAAAAAGATCGTTGGGCTCAAGATGCCCTAGACATAGCTAAGGATGTTCATGAAATAAAAAAGGAATATAGTACAGTAGTAATGGGTATAGAAGAAATAGTAGCTGATAGAATGGATGCTACAGGCATGTATTTTTCTGAGCTAATAAGCATATTAAAGGAATCCATTGAAAGGGAAATAAAAAATCAAGGAAAAGATATTAGGGTACAATATCATATAGGAAAGGATTTTTATACGGAAAAGCACTATTATCTAATGTCTATATTGAGAAATCTTATGGCAAATGCAATAGATTCTATTGATAAAAAGGGCAATATAATTTTAGCTCATAATTTAGAAGGGGATATGCATGTATTTAAGGTGATAGACGATGGTAGTGGTATTGAAGAAGAAGATTTACCTCACATATTTTCTCCTGGATATTCAACTAAAATAGATTATGGGACTGGGCAAGTCTATAGGGGATTAGGTTTAACTCTTATAAACAATATTCTTCAAGTCCATATAAAGGGGAATATAGAAGTTGCTTCTAAATTAGGTAAAGGTACTACTTTTATAATACATATTCCATCGATGGAATTGGAGGGAATTAATAGTTGAAAATATTTATATTAGATGACGATAAAAATGTAATTAGAATACTACAGAAGATAATAAAAGATAAAGAATTAGGAGAAGTTGTAGGAGTAGCTAGGGATGGCAAAGATGGATTAGAAGAAATTAAAGCTACCATGCCAGATATAGTGCTTATAGATCTTTTAATGCCAGAAATAGATGGGCTTACAGTTGTCAAAGAGTTAAAAAAAGAATATCCAAATATAGAATTTATAATGATATCCCAAGTTTCCTCAAAGAATATGGTAGAACAAGCCTATAGACATGGTGTAGAATATTATATATATAAGCCGATAAATGCTATAGAGGTAGAAGCAATAATAAAGAAGGTAATAGAAAGAATTGAAATAAACAGGAGTATCTCAAAGATACAACAGATATTTGCAGGTAAATCCAATAGTAGGCTAGAAATGGAGGAAGAATTTTTTGAACAATGTGTAAATGGAGTTTTGATAAAATTAGGAGTTATGGGAGAAAAGGGAGCTGAAGATATAATTGATATTAGTAATTATATAATAAAAAATGATATAAATTTAAATCAGGCAACTATACGAGAACTATGTAGCAAATTTACAGATAATCCCAAAGCTATGGAACAGAGGATGAGAAGGACAATAGGCATGGCCATGTCCAATATTGCTAATTTAGGAATTGAAGATTATATGAATGAAATATTTGTGGAATTTTCCAATACTCTATTCAATTTTGAACAGGTGAGGAGGGAGATGGAATATATAAGGGGAAAGAATAAAAAAGGAGGCTCTGTAAATATTAAAAGGTTTTTAGCAGGGCTAACATCTTATTGCGAAAATATTAATAATTGAAATGAATAAGCCCAATTTGGGCTTATTCATTTTTCTTCTCGTTTCTATACTTATCCATGACTCCAGCAAATATATCTGCAGAAGATGGTGGAGTATAGGTAATAGAATTAGCTCCTGCTTCTATGGTTTTTAATATACTGTCATCAGTAGGACCACCTGTTGCAATTATTGGAAGTTCCCTTCCATATTCATTGCGAATTTTTCTTACTATATCTGCCGTTTTAGGCCCACCAGATATGTTTAAAATCCGGGCTCCAGCATCTAATTTTGCCTTATAGTCGTCGTGTTCCGATACTACTGTTGCAATAATAGGGATATCAATTCTATTATACATTTTACTTATAACTTCTGGAGAGGTAGGAGCATTTACTACAACACCATAGGCTCCCATTAATTCAGCTTGAAGGGCTATATCTATAGATCTTTTACCAGTAGTAATCCCCCCTCCTACACCAGCAAAAACTGGTACTGGTGCTACCTCTAATATGGCTTGAGTTATGGATAATTGAGGGGTGAAAGGGTATACTGCAATAATGGAGTTGGCATTTGTATTCTTGATTATAGCCACATCTGTGGAAAATAATAGGGATTTTATCCGTGTACCTAATATCTTTATTCCACTAGCCCTATATATAACAGGAGGAACCTCTATTATTCTTGACCTTAACTGGGATTTAACTTCTGGAATGTACTTTTCTTTTTCCATAAAATGACCTCCTTTTATTATAAAAGATTTTATAATAATGTTTATCAGTTAATGTTACCCTACTTCATATAAATTAATCACAAATTATTAAATATATTATAGTATTTATAAAACTAGTTTAAAGTCCACAAAACTAGCAAATCCTTTTATATCTAATACAATTATAGTATAATTATATTATTGCCTGTATTGTCTATACTAAAATTGCAAGGAGGAAGGTATTATATGAGAGTATTGGAAAGTTTAGGAGCTTTATTGGAGACCTTAAGAAGCATACTTCCATTAACAGCAATACTTGTCTTTTTTCAACTAGTGGTATTGAGAAAGCCTATTGAAAATATGAAAGAATTTGGTATAGGATTTTTACTTAGTGTATTTGGATTACATTTTTTTCTAAAGGGTGTATCTATGAGCTTATTTCCTTTAGGGGACTCGGTAGGATCTAATTTAGTGGTATTAGAGAGGAAATGGTTAATAGTACTTATAGCCTTTATAATAGGTTACTTTGGTACTCTTGTAGAGCCGGCTCTACAAGCTTTGGCCCTAGAAGTAGAGGAGATATCTATTGGAGCTATTCCCCATAAAGTACTAATTCACGCTGTTGCTATTGGTTTTGGTGCTGGAATGGGCATAGGTATATATAAGATATTAAATGATGTATCTTATATTAAGATTATAGTACCACTACTATTGATAATTATCGTTTTAATCTTTTTAGCACCAGAAGAATTTGTTTCTATTGCTATGGATTCAGCTAGTGCTACAACAGGACCAGTAAATATTCCTTTGAATATGGCTTTAGCTATAGGATTAACTAAAATAATAGAAAGTGCAGATCCATTATTATCTGGTTTTGGTATAGTAGGACTTACCTCTGTTGGGGCAGTAATATCCGTGTTGGCCTTAGGTATATTAACTAAGATATAGGGAGGGGTATATATGGACGAAATTAAATGTATTATTGCCATTGTGGAAAGAGGAAAAGCAGATAAAATTGTAAATAAAGCAAAAAAAGCAGGAGCAAAAGGAGCTACGATTATGTATGGAAGGGGAACAGGGCAAACGGAAGCATTAAAGTTTTTTAACATATACATTGAAGCTTCAAAGGAGATAATTATAATACTTAGTGAGAAGAAATTTTATAAAGACATATATAATACTATTATTGAAGCAGGTAGACTTAAAGAACCAGGTACAGGTATTATATTTACTGTTCCCGTAGAGGAATTAGTTGGACTACATCATAGGACACAGATAGAAAAATAAAGGGTCTAGATTAATTTTAATGTAGTATAATGGATATAGGATAGATAGTTTAATACAACTACCTATTCTATATCTTTTTTATATATTATATTTATTAAACAGTAATTTAAATTTACCATCTTCTTTCTGTTTTTATAAAGTATTTATAAAGATATACTCCTGCTAGAAATCCAAATATATGAGCCCACCAAGCTACTCCTCCTATCATTCCAATAATACTAGACATTATTCCCGAACGGAGTTGACTTATAAACCATATAAACAGGTATATAGGAGCAGGCACACCTATGAAAAATGGAAAGAAAGGTATCAAACTTATTATTCTAGAATGAGGGAACATAATAAAGTAAGCTCCCATTACTCCTGCAATAGCACCTGAAGCTCCCACAGTGGGAAGATCTGACATAGGATTGAAAATAAAATGAGCAAAACCAGCTATCAAACCTGTAAGTATGTAGAATATGAAAAATCTAAAAGCTCCCATATGATCTTCTACATTATCTCCAAATAGCCATAAAGACCACATATTACTTATGATATGCACCATATCTCCATGCATAAACATACTGGTAAACAATGGGATATAAGATTCTATATGCTTAAATCCCTTCACAAATCTAGAAGGAATAAAGGCATATTTATATATCATATCCAATGCTTCATTATAGGGTAATAGCATTTGATTTATAAATACTATTATATTTATAACTATAATTGTCAAAGTCGCTATTGGTAATTTTCGTCTAGAAGCAGTATCTCTAAGAGGTAACATATACTATCGCCTACTTTCCTCAAATATTTACTATATTATAACAAATATATGGAAACTTTAAAACAAAAACCTCCCAACTTAAATTAAAGTTTAAGTTGGGAGGTTAAGCCATTATTTTATTCAACATCAATCTTTATTGTTTTCTTTTGGGTTACTTCAGCTTTAGGAATTGTTATTTCTAAAACTCCGTTCTTTAATTTAGCCTTAGCTTTATCTGGCATTACTTTTACATCTAGAGGTATTACTCGTTCAAAAGACATCTTTTGTGGACGTTCTTTAATTACATATCTTATTTCTTCTTTTTCTTTTTTGTCATCTTTATTATATTCTTCAAATTTTCCCCTGATAGTTACACTATCTTCTGTTACTTCAATATTTATATCTTCTTGTTCAAATCCTGGCACATTAGCTTTAACCAAAACATCTTTTTCCTTATCTATTACATCAACATATACATATCCTTCATCGCCTCTTTCTACAAAAGGCCACATGCTTTCGCTCCATCTAAACAACTCATCGAATAATTGATCCATATTACGTTGCAATGAAATCAAAGATCTCCCTTCATCAAATATAGGATTTTTTCTAGCAATGTTTGCCATCAAACATCACCTCCATAAGATCAATTTTTCTTATCTTTATTGCCTGTTAGTTCTTTTTTATCGTCATCATCTTCTACGGTAATTTCTACATTGTGGGTTTTATGCTCTTCTGATAATGGTATACTTATTTCTAAAATGCCATTCTTATATGAAGCTTTTACTTCTTCTGGTTTTATTGAAACTGGCAGTTTAAATGTACGACTAAAATTACCATATCTACGTTCACGCATCAATACCTTAGAGCCATCTGGAACTTCTGGTAATTTAAAATCCCCTTTAATTGTTAAAGTATCTTCGGTAGTAGTAACTTCTACATCATCACTATGAAGTCCTGGTGTTTCAACATACATAAGCAATTTATCATCTGTTTTAAAAACATCTACTTTTGGTGTGGATATTTCTATTCTTTCTTCTGGTAAATTAATAAGGGATCTGTCAAAGAAACTATCCATTTCTCTACGGATACGATCCAATTCTCTAAAAGGATCAAATGGTAGCAAACTTGCCATAAGCACCACCTCCGTTTATTTTTATCAGCACTCTCCGTTATTGAGTGCTAACACAAACCTTCAATTCATCTTTATAATATCATATTTAATGAAATATAGCAAAACTAAATAAATTGCATATACATTAATTATTATAAATTTTCTTACAATATCTTAATATTTCTTATATTTTCTTATTTTTTTGCGAGTTTACAATATTGTTGTTTTATTTCAAATTATTTATTTATATCTTGCCCTTTCTCCACCTATAAGCTTTGGCCTTGTTCTAGCTGCTGTTAAATGGGCAGAACCAATATTTTCAATAGATAATCTAATCGGTACAGCAACTTTTTTTAAATGCATGCCAATAAAAGTATCCCCTATATCTATTCCTGCATCAGCTTGTATATCTTCTACTACTACAGGGTTTTTCAAATATCTATAATAAGCTGAACTTAAGGAACCTCCTGCATTAGGATAAGGTACCACAGAAACAACAGGCAAATTATATTTTTTTGCACATCTTAAATCCACTACTAAAGCTCTGTTTAAATGTTCACAGCATTGAGTAGCTAAAAAGAGTTTTTCTTTTTCAATAATAGGCATTATGCTCTCTATAAGCTCTACTCCAATTTCTGGTGAAGAAGCAGAACCTATGGATTTGCCTATTATCTCACTAGTACTACAACCTATGACTAAAATATCATCTTCCTTCAATTTTGCTTTCTTCAACAATTCTTCTACTACAGTGATAAAGTCTTTCTTTAAATTTTCTATTTTACTCATTATTAACACCTCTTTTAAATTTTATCTTTGCCACTTATTGATAATGTATTTAGATAATTTATATATTCAATAATATAATTATTTAATATATATTATACTACAGATAGCTATTAATATAATAATACCCATTTAGATTTATTATATTAATAGTGTTATTTGAAATTTTACTTTTTATCTATTATGATATAATTATATCCATATGTATATAGGGGGTGCTCACATGTTTAAATGGAGAGAGGATTTTAGTGTAAATATTAAGATTATAGATGATCAGCACAAAGAATTGTTTAGAATAGGAAATGCCCTTTATGATATAGTATCTATAAAAGACGGAATCGATAGATATGATGAAATACTGGAAGCGTTGTATAGCCTAAGGGACTATGCTATTTATCATTTTGATTATGAAGAACAGATGATGAAGAAAAATGATTATCCAGGGTATTTTGAACATAAAAAGCAACACGATGAGTTTATAAGAAAGGTGAAGTCCATGGATGAGGAAAGCATAGATAAAGATCAGATAAAAGCAAGTATGGATCTAATCATATTTGTAGCAAATTGGATAGAAAACCACATACTAAAAACTGATATGGAATATAAAGATTACCTCAACAATAAAGGTATATTTTAGCCCACTTATTGGGCTAATTTTTATAGTGAACTATCACCACTTATAGAAGTAGGTGGCTTCCTGCTTCCTAGAATATCGTCTAATAACTAGGTCTTATGCCGTTCTCCATAGACTTGAATTCGGGCAGTCAGTTTCTGTAATAAACCTTATATACCTAGTTATCAATGAAAAGATCTATTAGAAATGATATCATATAATTATATGCATATATGTAGCAAAGGAGGTAGGAGATTTTTTATGGGAATAAATGATAAAATGTTTGAAAAAGAGAATGTTAGTAAATTACTATTTAAATTTTCTATACCATCTATAATTGCTATGTTGGTAAATGAATTATATAACATGGTAGATACAATATTTGTAGGAAGAGCCATTGGAGGAAACGCTATAGGAGCTTTAGTAGTAGTATTTCCCATTCAAAGGATAGTAGCAGCTATTAGTATGATGTTAGCAATAGGTTCATCTACCTTTGTAGCTAGAAGAAATGGTGCAAAGGATTATAAAGGTATTAGCAATGTTATTAAAAATGGAATAACATTGGTATTTGTTATAATGATACCTTTAATCATATTGATATATACTTTTAGGGATAATATTTTAAGCATGTTAGGAGCTAGTGAGAATATACTTCCTTATGCCCATGAATATTTATCTATTATAATATTTGGTAGCATATTTATATGTATGACCACTGTAATGGGCTATATAATGATGTCCTTAGGAAATAGAAAAGTGACATTGACCAGTACTTCCTTAGGCGCAATTTTAAATGCTATTATAGACTATATATTAGTGATTAAATTATCCTATGGGGTTAAGGGGGCAGCTATAGCTACGGTAGTTTCCCAGTTTGCAGGTTTTTTATATGCTTATTATAAATTTAGAGGAGTTAAGAAAAAATTAAATCTATCTTTGGGTTTTCAACTGAAAAGGGAAATGGCTGTAGGAATAATAGCTGTAGGTTTCTCAGCTTTTATAGTGGAAGCAGAAGATGGAATACTTTTAGCTATTCTAAATAATTTATTATTAAATCATGTGGGAGATACAGGAGTTATAGTATTAGGAGTTATTTCTAAATTGTCTATGTTTTTATTTATAACTATGCTTGGTATTAGTTCTGCTATGCAACCTATAGCTGCATATAATTTAGGAGCTAAAAATTACAAGAGACTTAAAAAAGTAGTTAAAGAAACTATTATATTTGCATTTATTACATCAGTAGTTTTGTGGTTGTGTGGAATGATTTTTACAGAGCAAGCTATTTCATTATTTGTAAAGGAGCCAGAATTAATATTAGCATCTGCAAAGGCTTTTAAAGTTATGATAGCTGTATTTCCCATATTGAGTATTTATTATGTATCAATATATTATTATCAGTCCATAGGGAAAGCTAAAAGTTCCTTTGTATTATCCATATTTAGGCAAATAATAGTGTTGTTACCTGTGTCTTTAATACTGGTAAAGATATTGGATATGGGTGCATTAGGAGTATGGCTGTCCTATCCAATAGCTGATTTTACTTCAGGAGTTTTATCTATATTTTTAATAAGAAAAGTATTTAACAAATTAGATTATAGAATAGAAGAAAAAGAACTAAAAGATTTAGAAAAAAGCTATTCAATGGAACCCTATAAATCAAAGGAAATTGGTAAAGATACTATATAGTAAAAGTAATATAGTTTTAGGCAGGAGATTATGGCATATAATTCCTGCCTATTTTTATGTTAAATAATATATTAAATAAAACATTGAACAAGTGTATTGTAAGTGTTATTATATATACAGATACAGTTATATTAATATAGGAAACTGTACCTATACATATTGTGAAAGGAGGGTGTTCCCATGAAAGATGATAGTTTAAAAACATTGGTAAGATATGCTATGTTAATAGCATTAACTACAGTTATGACTATGGTAATTCAAATTCCCACAGTAGGGACTGAAGGTTATTTAAATTTGGGCGATATGGTGGTTTTTTTAGCAGCTTTTATACTAGGTAAAAAAGGTGGGTTTATAGTAGGGGGTTTTGGTTCCGCTCTAGCAGATTTAATTACTGGATATACTCATTATGTACCTATTACATTTGTGGTAAAGGGGTTAGAAGGGTTTATTGCAGCTAGTTTACTAGAAACTAAAATAGGCAAAGATAGACCTATAATGGCTACATCCATAGCTGGAGTATTTATGGCCTTTGGATATTTCATACCAGAAACTTTTATGTATGGAAAGGCTGCTGTAGCATCTATTCCAGGGAATATACTACAAGGTTTAGTGGGAGCTATAACTTCTGTGGTATTATATAATGGGTTAAGTAGAGTTAATAGATTTAGTTAAAGATTTGTATATCAAGCTATAGTAAGGGCGACCTATAGTCGCCCAATCTTAAAATGCCCAATTGCCATTTTCAAATATTTGGACTTTTTCCCCATCTTTAGTTTCTCCAATTATGGATAAATCTTCTGAACCTATCATAAAATCCACATGAGTTAGGGAGTCATTAACTCCTTTTTTTTCTAATTCTTCCTCAGTCATATTTTCTCCACCTTCAATATTTGTAGGATAAGCTTTGCCTAAAGCAAAATGACAGGAAGCATTTTCATCAAAAAGTGTATTTAAAAATATTATATTGGAATTGGATATAGGAGAATCATCTGGTACTAAAGCAACTTCTCCTAAATGTTTAGCACCTTCATCTAGAGAAAGTAGATCTTTTAATACCTCATAGCCTTGTTTAGCTTCAAAATCTATAACTTTTCCTTTTTCAAAGACTAGTTTAAATTCGTCTATTAAATTTCCGCCATAGTTCAATGGTTTTGTACTATAAACCACACCATTAACTCCAGTTTTTAAAGGCATGGTAAATACTTCTTCTGTAGGCATATTGGGAACGAAGAATACATCTTTAGCATTTTTACTCCCACCACCTGCCCATATATGATCTTCAGGCAATTCTACTTCTAAATCGGTACCATTGGAAGATTTATAATATAGTTTTTTAAATTTCTTTTCATTTAGGAAATTAACTTTTTCCTCTAAATTTTTAAGATGTTCTTCCCAAGCTTTAATTGGATCTTCTAGATCCATTCGAGTAGCTTTAAATATAGCTTTCCATAGTTTTTCCATAGCTTCTTCTTCTGATACATCAGGAAAAACTCTACTAGCCCAGCCTTGTGTAGGGATAGATATTACACACCAAGCATTTATATCATTCATGGTGTAATTTCTAAAATTCTTTAATGCCATAGATGAGGACTTGTTGTAAGCTGCAATTTTCTTAGAATCTATATTTTTAAGTAATTCTGGATCTTGAGAATATATGGATAAAAATCCTGCACCATCTTCTGCATACTCCTCCATGCCATCAGCATACCATTTAGGAAAGTTTTCAAATACTTCCATAGGAGCATTTTCGTATTTCATCTTAGTTAGTATTTCATCATTCCAATTTACATGAACCTCTTTTGCCCCAAGTTCATAAGCATGTTTTGCCACTAATCTCACAAAATCCGCTCCTTCTATGGGAGCATTAATAACCAATGGTTGACCTTTTTGTAGGTTAATGCCTACTTCTACACAAAGTTTTGCATACTCATCTAACATAATATTAAAATCCTTCATTTAATCACCTCTAATTATGTATTTGAGTATAGTTTATAGGATTAGGGAAGAAATGTAAATAGTTATGTATAATAAAAAAAGCGAAAAAATATTAAAACATAATAAACTAAGAGTGAAAAAGAATTCGCGAGTTTTTGTCCAAAATTAAGGGGTCAATCCGTCTATCTTATATATCATTTATCCCATATTTACTGTTGTTTTTTATGGGAAATTCCAATAATACAAAAAGAGTAGGACATGTGCCCTACTCTTTTTGTATTATTCTAACCACACAATTGGTTTTATTAAATCCTTTGGTTTTTCAACCATAAGGTTATAAGCATCGGCTATTTTATCTATCCCTTTGAATTCATGAGTTACTAGCTTAGATGGATCCACTCTCCCAGCCATTACAAGCTGGATCATAGCTTCCATTCTCACTCGCCCACCTGGAGTAAGACCACCTTTAATAGTCTTATGTGCCATTCCAAACCCCCATGCTGGACAAGATATTGGTATATCTCCCATACTTTCATACATATTAATATTTGCAACAGTTCCCCCTGGGCGAACCATCATTACAGCTTGATTTACTACATCAATTCCGCCGCCTGCAATAATGACTCTATCAGCACCATTACCATCTGTTATTTCCATTACTTGCTCAACTATATCTCCTTCTTTATAGCTAATTATTTTTGTGGCGCCATATTCCTTGGCCAATTCAACAGCTTTAGGTCTAGTACCTACACCAAATATCTTACCAGCACCTCTAAGTTTAGAACCTGCAATTGCCATCAAACCTACTGGTCCAATACCTATTACTACTACAGTATCACCAAATTCTATATCTGCAAGTTCTGCACCATGGAACCCTGTTGTCATCATATCTGTAACCATAACAGCAGACTTTAAGTCCATACCTTCAGGTAGAAGAGCTAGATTCATATCTGCATATCTAATACGGGCATATTCAGCATATAGACCATCTTCATAACTAGAGAGATTTATACCTTTCAGTTGTCCTCCACTATGCTGGTGCATATTATATTGTATTTCTTTTTCACTCCAATCTGGAGTTACTGCAGGTATAATCACTTTGTCTCCAGGTTTTATTCTCCTTACATCTTCTCCTACTTCAGTAACTATTCCTATTCCTTCATGTCCCATAATTAAGTTTGGGGGTGCAATTCCCATTTGAACACTATGGACATCAGATGAACATGCTGCAATAGCTGTAAGTTTAACAATTGCATCTTTTTTTCCACAGGTTGGTATTGGCTTTTCAACAAATCCAATCTTACCTTTTTCTAAAAAAGCATATCCTTTCAATGTACTACCTCCTCACTATATTAATTAGGAAATTTATGTCAAAAATATATTTATGAAATATATGAAATATATTTTCCTTACATTACTTATTACCCATTAATAGTATTTTATATTAAAAAAATAAAAATATTTGTAAGAATTAAAAGAAGGAAAAGATTACATATAAGACTAATATTATAGTCAACCATTAAATATATTTGACAACTATCTAATATAAATATATAATATAATCATAAAAAAGAAAGGGTGATTTGATGAGCACAGGGTATGACATTATTAGTTCTCCTAATTGGCCTTTAGAAGTGGTAAATTTTCTATTGGAAATTAAAATAGAACGGGAAAAGGAGGTTATAAAAAATCATAAATCCTTTGGGAAAACAGAGGAAGAAATGCTACAGTTTTTTAAACCTTATTTAGATTATAAGGAAGTATTAAAAAAAGAAATATTACCTATTTATAAAGAATATCCAAAACTAGAAATTGCTTTTAGATTAGATGATGAAGATAATACTCATGTTCAGCCGGATTTAGTTCGTTATACTACCAAGATAGAGGATGAAAAATATAGAAGACCTCTAACTGATGAAGAAGCAAGCAAAATTGTAGAAGATGCTATATTGGATGTGCTTCGAACTTCTTTTGTAGAATTAGAAGATAATGCAGAAATAAGATCTTTGTCCCATCTTATAGAACTTCTGGAGAGTGTAGAAAAAACAGCAGAACAAAAATTACAGATTATTTCTCTTTATGAAAATAGATGTGAATTTATGAGAGAATTTCAGGAATTTATCAAAAGAGCTATACCTATATTTAAAGCTCATTACCCTATTATATCTAAGGATGTTAATATTGCTTTAAAAAAATTAGAACAAATGGAAGATTTAAAATCTACACTATGGAAAATATTTTCTACAAAACCAATAGATGCAGAAGAAATTATTATTAGAATAGGTATTTTTTCTTTTAATCAATTATCTGCTGAATATGATGAAAATATTTTAGAATATACTGTTGGGATTTATTTCTTTTTACTTGATGAATTAAAAGAAAAATATGGAATTCAATTAGATGCTTTAGTTACAGATTTAAAAGCAATAGCTGATAATACTAGATTAAATATTATGTATAGCTTAGCAAAAGAGCCTATGTATATTCAACAATTAGCAGAAGAATTAAATTTAACTCCAGCAACTATATCCCATCATATAGACGTTTTACTTAAAAGTGAATTAATATCTATTACCATGGATGTAGAGAAAAGTAAAAAAATTTATTATGAAGTTAACAAAGAAAAATTAAAAACTTTAGCTAGAAATATTGAATCCATAGGGGAAAGGAGTAATATGGATGGAAAAACAGATAAAATATCCATTTTGTAAAACCATAAATAGATTGATTAAAAATGTAAATGAAAAAAATCCTAAATTATATATTTACTTTTTTATCTATACTATAGCTGCTATTATATACCCATTTTTTTCTATTCTTCTGCCTAAGTTGTTAATAGAACAATTTAGTTTAGGAAGTATGATAAGCTTAAAAAATATCCTCCGTATAATTTTAAGTTTCTTTATTCTTAGTAGTATAGTAGGATTTATTGAAACTTATATAAAAAGTTCTTGCTATACTAAAATTACAGCTTTAAGACTAGATTATTTAAAGGATCAATTTCAAAAATTAGTGGAAATGGATTATAAATATGTAGAAGATGCTAGTTTTTATGAAACCTATGATAGAGCATTGGAGGCCAATAATAGTAACGATAATGGTGTAGAGGGAGTTTATCATAAATTATTTACAACACCAGCAGTATTTATAACTTCCATATTGTTTTCCATTTGGATTGGTAGGGTTAGTGTTTGGATTTTACTATCATTAATTTTAAACGTAGTAGCTAATCTATGGATTCAAAGAAAAGTAAATGAATATGAATATAGCATGAAAAAAGAATTATCTCGTCAAAACAGGAGGAAGAGATATTATTATGAAACTACCCATGATTTTAGCTTTGGAAAGGAAATTCGGCTATATAATTTAAAGAATAGGGTTTTAGAAAACTACAATAAAGAAATTCAAAAATATATAGATTTAAATAAATTAATTAAAAAAAAGGAGTTTACTTTAGGATTTTTAGGACTATTTACTTTATTCATAAACCAAGCTGCACTATATGGCATATTGATATGGAAAGTAGTCCATGGTATGAGTATTGCAGATTTTTCTATGTACTTAGCGTTAATACTTCAACTTTCCCTTTTATTAAATACTCTAATAGAAGATATATCCTTCATATATCGTGAATCTTTATATGTATATGATTTCTTTAAATTTTTGGATACTGATTTAGGAGAAGTTGGTGGAGAAAAAAAGGCCATTGAAAAAGACACACTGGAAATTGAATTTAAAAATGTTAGCTTTAAATACCCTAAAACAGATAATTATATATTTGAAAATTTAAATTTTAAAATACCTAAAGGTCAAAGACTAGCTATTGTGGGTTTAAATGGAGCTGGGAAATCCACTTTGGTTAAATTAATTACAGGACTATATGATGTAGATGAAGGAGAGATATTAATTAATGGCATTCCCATAAAAGATTTCAATAAAAAAGAACTTTATTCTATGTTTTCTGTAGTGTTTCAAGAGGTAAACATTTTAGCTTTTACCTTGGCAGAAAATATAGCTTGTACTTCAGAAAATATAGATATAAATAGAGTATATGAAGTTTTAGACAAGGTAGGGCTTAAAGATAAAGTAGATTCATTTCCAAAAGGGTTAGAGCAAATGATGTTAAAGATTATAGATGAAAATGGAATAGAATTATCTGGAGGGGAAAGCCAAAAGCTAGTCATAGCACGTGCACTATACAAAAATGGAAATATGGTAATAATGGATGAACCTACCTCTGCATTAGATGCATTGGCTGAAGCAGAAATATATAAAGATTTTAGTGAATTAGTAGAAAATAAAACTTCCATATATATATCCCATCGTCTATCTAGTACTAAATTTTGTGATGTTATAGCTTTATTTGATAAAAGGGGTTTGATAGAATATGGTACCCATGAAGAACTTATGGAAAAACGAGGGGAATATTATAAGATGTTTACTATTCAAGGGAAATATTATCAAGAAGGAGGAGAAATAATTGAAACAGCTTAAAAAAATGAAATCATTTTTAAGTATTTCTTGGAAGGCTTCCCCTAGCTATATTATACTATTACTGGTAAATGCTTTATTAGAAAGTGCTAGAATTGTTGTAAATATTATATTACCTAAGTATCTAATAGACGAATTATTAGGGAATAAAGATCCTCAAATGCTTTTAATTTTAGGTTCTGCCATTGTTTTATCCAATGTAATTTTCAAACTTATTGAAAATATAATGAAAAAGCAATTGACCATAGGACGAATTAAATTAGAAGAAAAGATGAGTCAAATTATGGCAAATAAGATTATGAATGTGGATTTTTCCTATTTGGAAAACCCATATTATTTGGATTTAAAGGAAAGAGCTGTTTTTGCCATTAATAATCAATTAGCATTGGAAAATATAATTGTAGGAATAACTAATACAATAAGGGATTTAATCACCATAATTAGTTTACTTATAATACTATTTTCATTATCCTGGGTATTGGTAGTATTTTTATTATTAACTATTGGCTTAAACCTTTGGATATACAGTTCCTTTGCCAATTATCAACAAGAATTTTTCCAATCTATAATCCCCATCAATAGAAAATATGGATATTATATGGGGCTTGGTTTTCAGGATAAACCTCAAAAAGATATTCGTCTTTATAATATGGGACAAATGTTAACTCAGAGAGTGATAGAATACAATAAAGATTTAATGGATGAATTTCAAGTTTTTTACAATAGATTAGGAAAGATAGAAGGATTATATAATGTAATCAATGTTTTACAAGCAAGTATCGCCTATGGATATGTGGGACTTAGGGTTATTAGTGATAAATTTGGTCCCAATATTAGCATTGGTTCTTTTACCATGTATGTAAATGCAGCAATTAACTTTTCTCAAACTACTACAAAATTAGGAAAGAATATAACATTAACTTTTCAAATGTTACAATATTTAGATCCATTTATGGAGTTTATATCTCTTCCTGAAACCAAGGAGTATAGTGGGAAATTAAAAATGGAAGATGAAATTAAATCCATATCCTTTAAAAATGTTTCCTTTAAATATCCAGGTAGCGATAAATATGTATTAGAGGATATTTCCTTTGATATCAAGGGGGGAGAGAAAATTTCTATTGTAGGATTAAATGGAGCAGGTAAAACTACATTGATTAAATTATTGTGTCGTCTTTATGAACCAGATTCTGGAGAAATATTTGTAAATGGACACAATATATATGATTATGAATATGAGTCCTATATGGAAAAAATAGCTGTAATATTTCAAGATTATAAACTTTTTGCATTTACTGTTGGAGAAAATATTAGTTGTAATGAGAGATATAAAGAAGATAAAAAAATAATGGATTTAATAGAAGAAGTAGGATTGAAAGAAAAAATTGATTCTTTACCCAATGGGCTAGATTCCCTTATAGGTAAGGCTTATGATGATAAGGGTATAGAGTTATCTGGTGGAGAAAGTCAAAAGATTGCAATAGCTCGTGCACTATATAAAGATGCTCCTTTAATTATTTTAGATGAACCTACATCTGCATTAGATCCTTTAGCAGAAGCGGAGATATATGAACATTTTAATACTTTGGTAAAGGGTAAAACTGCCATATATATTTCTCACCGTATGTCTAGTAGCGTATTTTGTGATAGGATTTTACTTATTGAAGATGGCAAGGTAGTAGATTATGATAGTCATGCTAATTTAATGGAGAAAAAGGATAGTCTATATTATAAGTTATTTACTACTCAAGCGAAGAACTATCAACTAGATATAGCGTAAATACTTTCTTTATTTTTCCCAATAAAAACTGGTATAATAATTTGGAAGGAGTTGAGTATATGGCAAGGAAAAAGAAAATAATTGAAATGGAAATAAAAGATAATATCTTTCCAAATAAATCTGTAGGAGAATTTGAAGGTAAAAAGATCATATGTAAAGGTGGTATAAAAGGGCAAAGAGTTAAGGTTCTCTTAGGCAGAAAGAAGAGGGATTATATTGAAGGGAAAATACTTGAGATATTGGACAAATCCCCTATAGAAACGGAAATAGGCTGCCCTCATTTTGGAAGTTGTGGAGGTTGCACTTATCAAAGAATTCCCTATGAAGAGGAATTGAAATTTAAGGAAAGTTTAGTACTTGAACTATTTGAGAGAGAAGGTATAAAGGATTTTAACTATTTAGGAATAGAAGAAAGTCCCCGTATAGAAGGATATAGAAATAAGATGGAATATACTTTTGGGGATATAGAGAAGGGAGGGCCATTATCTTTAGGTCTTCATAAAAGGGGAAAATTTTATGAAATTGTGGAGGTTACAGAATGCAATATTGTAGATAAGGATTTTGTAGTCATATTAAAGGAAGTGTTAAATTATTTTAGGGAAAAGGGAATACCTCACTATAATAAAAAAAGTCATACTGGGATATTGAGGCATCTAGTTATTAGAAAAGCTTTATCAACAGGGGAAATACTTATAAATTTAGTGACTAGTTCTCAAGGAAAGATAAATCTAGGGGAATTTAAGGATTTGCTTCTTGGATGCAAGAAGATAAAAGGAAATATTGTAGGAATATTTCACACTATAAATGATAGTTTAGCCGATGCTATTAAAGTAGATGAGCTAAATCTAATCTATGGTAGGGATTATGTAATAGAGGAAATATTAGGCTTGAAGTTTAAAATATCCCCTTTTTCATTTTTTCAAACTAATACCTTTGGTGCAGAAAAGTTGTATTCCATAGTAAGGGAATTTGTTGGAGATGAAAAGAATAATGTAGTATTCGACTTATACTCTGGTACAGGTACCATAGCCCAGATTTTGTCACCAGTTTCTAAAAAGGTAATAGGGATAGAAATCGTTGAAGAAGCTGTAGAGATGGCTCGGGAAAATGCTAAGCTAAATGGTCTTGACAATGTGGAGTTTATTGCAGGGGATGTCTTAAAAGAGGTAGATAATCTAAAGGAGACTCCTGACTTAATAATAATAGACCCACCTAGAGATGAGATTAATCCTAAAGCTATAAACAAGATAGTAGACTTTAATCCTAAAACCTTTGTATATGTATCCTGTAATCCTGTTACATTGGTTAGGGATTTGAAGGTGTTTATAGATAGGGGATATAAAATAGATAAGATGAAGTTAATGGATATGTTCCCGAGAACGACACACGTTGAGAGTATAATTCTGATGACGTATTGTGGTTTGGAGGACAAATAGCAAGACTTGACCACAATATGTAGTGGTTTGAGTAACAAATTTGGGTCAAAAATCGGTGAAAAAACACCCTTTTTTGACCCTTTAAAATAGGGCGTTTGGCAGATGACATTGGAGAATTAGGGATATTTGAAGGGTAAATGGTTAATTTTGGTTGATATTGTGGTAGTGGAATAATATACTATAGATGAATGATAATAGATTTATGCGAATTACATATGAGATATAAATATTTTATTTAGAAGATAAATTGGGATATAATTTTGATATATTAGGAGGAAAACATCTATGAATATGGATACAAGGCATAAAAAAATCATAAAAATTGTTCAAGAAAAATTAACTTGCTCAGCACATAATTTAGATCATGTGTTTAGAGTTTACAACCTTTGCTTATTACTTGCTAAGGATGAGAAAGATGTTGATTTAGAAGTCCTTATTCCTTCAGCATTATTACACGATATAGCAAGGGTTGAAGAAAGTAACGATAAAACTGGAAAGATAGACCATGCTATTTTAGGAAGTATAATTGCAGAGGATATATTAAAGTATTTAGAATATGAAGAGGATAAAATTGAAAAGATAAAGCATTGTATTCTAACACATAGATTCAGGACTGGAAATGAACCTAATTCAATAGAAGCAAAGATACTTTTTGATTCAGATAAACTTGATGTTATAGGGGCTAGTGGAATTGCTCGAACTTTTATGTTAGCTGGACAATTTGGTCAGAGACTAACATTTGATGACTCATTAAATGACTACCTAAAATCTAATACTGTTGAGAATGGAAGATTAAAGGATGTTTCGAGACATACACCTTTCATTGAATATGAAGTAAAGTTTAAGAAAATTCCAGACCGGCTATATACCCGAAAGGCAAGAGAAATTGGGCAAGAAAGAATTAAATTTATGGAAGAATTTTTCAATCTATTAAAACTGGAGATAGAAGGAATTAAGTAAAATTAGGTCGCACTATTTATAAAATAGGACATGGAAATAGTTAAAAATATTATCTTATAGGGGGAAATCAATATGAAAAAAACAGCAGTATTATTATATAATACATGTTGCCTATTTGAACTTACTGTAGCTTTAGAAATGCTACAGATGGCTGAGAAACCTGTAGTTTATTTTGCAAAAGAATTGAATAATGAATTATTGATATAAAAGATTTAAAACATAGAACAAGATGGAGAAGTTTAGGTCCAAGACCAAAGAACTTCGCCATTTTTTTATGCCCAAAAACAGAAAGAAAGGAATGAGAACAATGTCAAAATTATTTATGTGTGGAACATCACTAGAAGGAATAGAAGAGCTAATGGTAATGGTGCCTAATTTTCAACCAAGAAGAAGTGGTATAGTAATCAATAATTATTTTAACTGCAAGGAGGTGATGGATATTGTAAGTTGAGTGTGATTAATGTTGATGATAGATGCAAGAACTGTGGATACAATGATTTAAATCTAAAAAGAAATGTGGATAAGAAAAGATACAAGGACTTAGTAATGGATTGCTTTGGAAAGATAAATAATAAATCCTTAAGAGATAGGTTAAAGGAACTGAGCATAAATTTTAAAGGAGAAGTATTTATAAATCACTACCACAAGGAAAGGTCCTATAACTTCCTAGAAGGTCAAGACTGGAAAATGGGAAATATACCATCCAGATTTATTGCTATTCTATTTTTACTTACTGCTGATGAAAACTTATGAAAGATTTCTAAAAATACTAGTTGACAAAAATGTAAATATAGATGAATTAAATTACCTAATGAAAAGATTAGATAGCTTCGATTCAAGAGAAATGGAAAAGTTCTATGCTGCAGCCTTTGGTGAAAGGCTGGAAAGAATTGATGACCTGATAAACTTAACCTTTAATATACACTGCTATAGCCTAGTAAATAATTTCAGTGACCTTGATAAGCTAGGCAGGGATCTATTCTAACAGAAAAGATAGGGGTAGCAACTAAGGAACTAGAAGACCTAGATGGGGAAGCCTATGCTATGGAAGTAATAGAAAGTAATACAAGTGGCAAGGTAACTCCCTATGGTGTCCTATATAAAAATGCAAATGAGTCTGAACAAGTCTATGATGGTAAACACTTCCCGCCCTATATTTGGAAAGAATCCATGGCAACCCTTGAATTAAAGGCAAAGGGAAAGTGAATTTATTTATCTTCCTTCTTCTGATATTGAAATTGAAAAGACATTGATGAGACTTGGAGTGCTATATTTACAAGACTGTGAACTATGTATTGATAATCACGAACTACTTGATAGAGTACTGGAGATGATAGCTGATGATGGGAATAATATAGAAAGACTAGATACTCTAAATAAAATCGCCCAATAGATTTATGGATATGGGTGGAAATGTAAAATACTTTGAAAAACTTTTGAAAAACTTATGGACTATGTAAATCCTTCAACCATTGCTGAAGTCCATTTGTTATACAAACGTCAATATTTTTTTGTACAAAAGTGCAAATATTTTCATGTACAATTAATTATCTTTTTGGCCTACCTTGGATAGTGTCTAAGCAGTCCTGTAAGAACTGCCAAGGATTTTTATAATACTAGAATAGTGAACTAGTCTATCAAGAATGTCACTTGCTAACATATTAGCTTTTTCTCCTATAGGTAAATAGCCTAAAATCAATAATAAGAAGTTTATATTTTGCAAAATGCTTTATTCTAGTTTCTAACCTATTTTCTAAATAAGCCTTTTTTAATTGATCTATTAAATAATGACATTTAATTCTTTATGATGCGGAAATCCTTCTACTTTTACCATTGCATTCATTTTCTACTCCGTAGGACTTAATTTAGGAGTGCCTTTAGGTCTCTTTAAGTCTTGCATTTTCCTTAATTTAATAAATTGTTAATAATTAGTTTATAGTTATTCAAGATAAATAATGTATCATATAATTATACTACATAAAAGCTTAAGCTTTTTTTAGTAAATTATATGATGGGAGGCAAGGAAAATGAGATTTAGTAAAAAAACTGCTACAATATGTGCTTTTGTGCTAGGGGCTACAATTTTAGCAACGTCAGCTTTTGCAGATACTATGCTTGGTTCAGGATATTATAGCTTGAAAAATTCTATAAAGACAACAATGACAAAATTAACAAGTGAAGTTGACAACTTTAGTGTTGATGCTACCCTATCTCTTAAAATTGACGGCAAGGTATTTTCAGAATCAACATCTAATACAAAATTCGATATTAAGAACAAAGCTAAAGAATCAATAGATAAGGATTTTAAAAAAGGGGAAGTAAGAGAGAATTATTGGTACAGTGATGAAAACCAGAATATATACAAAAATTTTGAAGATGATTCTTATGATGTATTTGAGAAAAGAAAATCTAATAATGAAACTAGTAGAATGATTGAAAATCCATTTGAGGAGGAGCAAGTAAAGGATGCGGAAAAGGTTCTTGATGCACTTGTAGGGAATTTACAAGATGCTATTCAAGTGGAGGAATCCTCTGGAAAGAAAATGTATGTAGGTAATTTATCAGAGACTCAAATTCCATCTGCTGTTAATGCTATTTCTTCCTTTATTTTCAAATACAATATACTTGACGAATGGGATGCAAAGAATCTAGATGTTCCACATCCTAAATCAAATATATATCTTATGGAAGCAGCAGGAAAGGCAATTGAAAATGAAGATGGGATTATAGAAAGTGGAATTTTTACTGCAAGTATATCTGCACAGGATAGTAAAGGAATTGAACACATTTATTCAATAGAATTTTCAATTGATATAAAGGATGTTAATAGTACAGTTGTTAAAGCTCCAAATTTAGAAGGTCAAAAAGTCACATATAGCAAAGAAGGTTATGAATTTGACAGTAAATATATTGGCAAATACAAAAACGATATTGTTAAAGAGGAAGGTAATTCCTTTATAAAAGTTGGGGAAAGGTTTATAGAGATAACTTCTGTTAAGGATGGCAATATAAAAGGTAAATATTATGAGGTCTATAATGAGGGATATGAAGTTGATACTGTAAGAAGCTTTGATTTCTACTCAAACCATGATGAATCAATCGGTTTTACAATAATACATTATACAGATGATAAGGGAGAGAAGAAAAGGGGAATTATCGATCGAACAGACTTACAAAATATTAGGGTATCTTTTAATGTTACAATAGATGAAGAAAATGGTAGTTACTCCTATTCAAATAACGAAGATGGATTTGATAATACCTTTATTAGAATATTTGAATAATAACTAAGGGTGCAAAAGTTTTTACTTTTGCACCTCTAAGCTATTTAAAGGAGGATTAATATTGGATAAAGCAATTGTTATTGAAAATTTATCAAAAAAGTACAAAAATAATCGTGGAATACAGGACATTAATTTAGAAATTGATCGAGGAGAAATATTCGGTTTTTTAGGACCCAATGGTGCAGGTAAAACCACTACAATGAAAATTATGGTAGGTCTTATGAAGGCTGACAAAGGTGATGTTAGAATAAATGGCTATAGTATTTCAAAGGACTATGAACAAGCAATGAAAAACGTTGGCTGTATTATAGAGAATGTAACACCATTTCCTTATTTAACAGCTTATGAAAACATGAAATTATGGGGACGGTTTTATGACGATGTTGATGATACAAGAATCGATAAAAGCTTGGAGATTACAGGAATTATTAAATATAAGAATGAAAAAATAAAAAATTATTCCTTAGGAATGAAACAAAGACTTGGTATTGCTATTGCAATTTTATCCAATCCTAATGTTGTAATTCTGGACGAGCCCTTTAATGGATTAGATGTTGAGGGAATGGTTAAAATGAGGGAATTAATAATTCGCCTGTCAAAGCAGTACAAAACAACATTTTTTATATCTAGTCATTTAGTACATGATATAGAGCTTACATGTGATAAAGTTGGAATTTTATACCATGGAAAACTTTTAAATATTGATAGTACGCAAAACATTCTAAAAAACTATTCTTCTTTGGAAAACTATTATTTAAGTGAGGTTGATTTAAATGGAGATGCTTAAGGCGGTTTACACAAATGAAATATTTAAAATATCAAAAAAGAAAAAAATAACTGCAGCATTGATATTCTCGGCTCTATCTGTTATAGTGTTAGCAATTGTGGTGTATTCGTTAAATAACTTTGCAGGAATACGTGTGACAGGAAGTTCAGAATTTTCAATAATGGTTTTGACGATTTTGAGTTATTCCATTTTCCCACTTTTTACTACATTTATTTGTATAGATATGTTTGCTGGTGAATTTGCTGATCATACAATTAAATTTACTCTCACAGGACCTGCATCAAGGATTAAAGTATTTTTGGGAAAAATCTTTACAGTTGCTACTTTTATAATTGGTAATCTAGTTTTTGTCATGGTTCTTTCAGTTGTTGCCTCATTATTTATAAATAAGAACATACCAAATCTTTTTAAGATAATAATATCTTATATTATGGCATTTATGCCAATTTTTATTTTTTCATTAGTGGTTATTTTGATTTCTAACATTACAAAGGGTACAACAAGTGCCTTTATGCTTTCTATTTTTATATTTTTGACTTTTAATGGATTAGGTTTTGCTTTTCCCCAAATTAAAAGTTTTTTATTTACATCTACTTTTGACTGGTACAGATTGATTTTAGGAAACTATATAAATTTTAGTAAGATTATTAGGATATTTCTAATTTTACTGGGTTACGGTATAATGTTAATTGCAGCGGGCTATTATTTATTTGAGAAAAAGGATATTTAGGATGATTATATGAAATTAAGACAAAGATTTTTAACACAAAGTGTATTGATCCTCATAAGCACAATTGTTATTACTAGTTGTTTTGGTTTTATATATACCTATTTTTACAATTTATTAAATGATTCTCAGGCTACTAGAGGTTTAGGTAAAACAGCTATTGTTTTAATGGAGAAGGATAATATTTTATATAATAGCGAAGGTTTTACTATGCTGGAGATTAAAGAAATGCTGATGAATCTCAGTGTTGGAAATGATTATTATGAATATGGGAGTAATAGATATAGAATAAATGCTGAAAACTTTACAACGCAAGATGGCAATAATTATAGAATAATAACCCTTAATCAAATTATAAATGTTGGTGATTATTATAGATCGCTACTTGTATTTGTTTTTATAATCTTTTTAATAGTTTTTGTTATAGCTAGCTTAATTGTTCAAAGGCAAAACATGAAAAACATTATAATTCCAATTACTAATTTAACAAAAGAAATGGAGAAATTAAGAATTGGTGAGCTGGAAACAGCAATTACAGATAAGGGATATGGTGAAATTAGAGAACTTGGAATTGCTATTGAACAATTGCGCCTTCAGCTAAAGAACTCTATATATTATCAGCAGAGAGTTGATGAAAATAGAAAGTTTTTAATATCAAGTATTTCCCATGACCTTAAAACCCCTGTAACATCAATAAGAGGGTATATAGATGGAGTTCTTGATGGGGTTGCAGATACGGATGAAAAGAAAAAATATTACTTATCAAAGGCTATAGAAAAAACAAATATGATAAATACAATGATTGAGGATTTATTATTATATTCTAAACTAGATTTAAATCAAATGACATTTGAAAAGGAGAAGGTTGATATTGTAAAATACATAGAGAGTTGTATTGAAGATAGTTCAGAAGATTTTTTACGTGAAAATAAAAAAATATATTTTGATAATAAACTTTTAACTACATCTTTTGTTATGATAGATGTTGAAAAGTTTAAACGAGTTATCCAGAATATTATGGATAATGCTAAAAGAAGTATAGAAACACAAACAGGTCAGCTTAAAATAATGTTAAGAGAAACAAATTCTTCAGTTATAATAGAATTTAAGGACAATGGAAAAGGAATCAGTAAGCAGGATTTGCCACATGTTTTTGAAAGATTTTACAGAGCTGATACTGCAAGAGAGGTTGAAGGTTCAAGTGGTTTAGGCCTTGCAATTGCAAAACAAATTGTTGAAGGATTAGGGGGTAGAATATGGGCAATTAGTGAAACTGGTCAAGGAGCCTCCATTATTATTTCTCTGAAAAAGGTTAAAAAAGAGGAAGTGATAACTTGAAAAGGATTTTAATAATTGAAGATGATAAAAGTATATCAGAGCTTCAAAAAGATTATTTAGAAATGAGTGGTTATGAGGTTGTATGTGCTTTTGACGGTAATTCTGGTCTTGAATATATTAAAAATGAAGATTTTGATCTAATCATTTTAGATTTAATGCTTCCCAAAAAAGACGGATTTGATATATTAAGAGAAATATCCGATACAAAACAAATACCTGTACTTATTGTATCTGCAAAATCTGATGAAATATTTAAGATTAAAGGATTAAACTTGGGAGCTGACGATTATATAACTAAACCTTTTGGTATGGGTGAACTGGTAGCGAGAGTAAATAGTCATATAAAAACATATGAAAGGTTTAAAAATAGTTCTAAAAGGAAATTGATAACAGTTGGAGCATTATCTATTAATAAAGAAGATCGGAGAGTTTATATAGATGATAATGAAGTTTTTTTAACTCAGAAGGAATTTGATTTGCTTTTATTTTTAGTAGAAAATCCAAATAGAGTTTTTAGCAAAGAAGAATTATTTGAAAGGGTTTGGGGCTATGACTCTTTGTCAGATGCATCAACTATAACTGTACATATAGCAAGAATAAGAGAAAAAATTGAAACTAATCCTGAAGGGCGTACATTTATTGAAACTGTATGGGGTGCAGGATATAGATTTAAAATATAAGCTGATATTTTTATAAAAGGTAAAAACATGATCAAAGTTGTATTTAGTGATAGTGAGAAAGGTCTTATAAAAGCAGCAAAAACCATTGGTTTGTTATAAAAAAATTTTATACTCAAAGGGCAATGATTAATAATATTTATAATGATTGACTTTAAAATTTGGAGATACTATTATTTATAATGGATTAAAAGATATACTAAATAAAGAATATACTAAAAAATATTATGTAAAGGAGCAATGACATGAGAAGGAAAAGTTTAAGGTTTGTATCTTTACTATTATTGTTAGTAATAGCTCTTACAGCTTGCGGGCAAGGAACAGACAATAAAAAAGATGTAACAGAGCCTCAAAATCAGGAAGCCAAAGAAGATGGAAACACAAATGAAGAAGAAAAGCTAGATTTTGAAGGAAGACAAATGAATGTAGTAACTACATCTGAAAAATATGTAGAATTATTTGATCAATTTGCGAAGGAAGTAAATGCAAAGGTAGATTTTTTATCTATGTCTAGTGGAGAAGTAATATCTAGAATAGAAGCAGAAGGCGGAAAACCAATGGCAGACTTATGGTTTGGTGGTGGCATTGATGCATTTATGGCTGCGAAGGATGCAGGACTACTAGAATCCTATATTCCAAAAGAAGCAGATAAGGTAAATAGTCAATTTAGAGATGAGGAAGGCTACTGGATTGCAAAAGGATTAACCGTAGTTGGTTTTTTAGTTAATGAAGAGTTATTAAAAGAAAAAGGATTAGAAGTTCCTACAACTTGGGAAGAGTTAGCAGATCCTAAATATAAAGGTGAGATAATAATGGCAAATCCAGCTATATCAGGAACTAACTATGCAGCAGTCAAAGGCATATTAGATATGTATGGTGAAGAAGAAGGTTGGGCATACTTAGAAAAACTAAATAACAATATTCCATTTTATGGTAAAAGAGGCAAGGATCCAGAAGAAAAAACTGTAGCTGGTGAATTTGCAATAGGAATAATACCAGTAGATAAAACTTCTTTTGATTTAGCTGAGAAACATAATTTAACTGTTATATATCCAGAGGACGGTATACCTTGGGTACCAGAAGGAGTGGCAATATTTAAGAATAGTGATGGAGCAGATATAGCAAAAGCTTTTATAGATTTTATGTTAAGGGATGAAAATCAAGAAAAATTAGCAGAACTAGATGGTAAAGATGGGGCGCAAATGGTTAAAGAAGGAATTAGTGGTTATGATTTAGGATTACCAAAAGATAGATTAATAGACCAAGATATTTCTACCTTTGGAACCATGAGAGAAGCAATACTAAGTAAGTGGGAAGAATTAACTACAGGGAAGTAAAAATAACAGGTGAAATGTTTACCATTTCACCTGTTTACTTTCAATAATATATAAAATATAATTATATTACCATAGATTGAAAGGGAATAAATATGCCAAATAAATTTTTAGATATAATAGATAAATTATTAATGTTACTAATATTATTATCCATATTAGTATTTATACTATATCCATTTATTTCAGTATTTAAAACTGCATTGGTAGAAAACGGAAGTATTGAATTATCACATTTTTCTATCATAAAGCAAGAATCTTATTTAATAAGAAACTCGTTAACTACTGGGATATATACTACTATTTTAAGTACTCTATTTTCTATAATGATTGCAATATATTATTATATGTCTACAGATAGAGTTAAAAAAATTATAATGGGGATATTGATGCTAACAATCATTTCTCCCCCATTTGTTACATCTTTATCTTATATAAAGCTTTTTGGTAAAAGAGGTCTTATAACTTATGGGATATTGGGATTATCTATATCACCCTATGGACAATTAGGTATAGTTTTGATGCAAAGTTTAGGTTTTACTTCTATGAATGCAATATTGCTCATAGGTTATTTAGG
>Ga0116175_1000073_pt1 | contig 82329 bp, 76 predicted proteins | sample AD_UKC125_MetaG_FD_89802 | JGI IMG/M metagenome (GOLD analysis project Ga0116175, IMG submission 89802) | Active sludge microbial communities of municipal wastewater-treating anaerobic digesters from USA - AD_UKC125_MetaG | ecosystem: Engineered > Bioreactor > Anaerobic > Digestate | place: USA... | reverse complement strand
ATCGTGTGGGACCTGACCACCGGCACACCCCGCCACACCCTCACCGGCCACACCAACTCGGTCACGTCGGTGACCACCACCACCATCGACACCACCCCGGTGGCCATCACCACCAGCAACGACCACACCGCGATCGTGTGGGACCTGACCACCGGCACACCCCGCCACACCCTCACCGGCCACACCAACTCGGTCACGTCGGTGACCACCACCACCATCGACACCACCCCGGTGGCCATCACCACCAGCGGCGACCGCACCCCGATCGTGTGGGACCTGACCACCGGCACACGCCGCCACACCCTCACCGGCCACACCGGCCCGGTCACGTCGGTGACCACCACCATCGACACCACCCCGGTGGCCATCACCACCAGCAACGACCACACCGCGATCGTGTGGGACCTAACCACCGGCACCACCCGCCACACCCTCACCGGCCACACCAACTGGGTCACGTCGGTGACCACCACCACCATCGATACCACCCCGGTGGCCATCACCACCAGCAACGACCACACCGCGATCGTGTGGGACCTGACCACCGGCACCGCCCGCTACACCCTCACCGGCCACACCGGCTCGGTCCGGTCGGTGACCACCACCACCATCGACACCACCCCGGTGGCCATCACCACCAGCGGCGACACCGCCATCGTGTGGGACCTCACGACCGGAAGGGCCAGGCAACGACTGCCGCTGCCCCAGTCGCCCGCACACCTGGCCATCGGCCCCGACGGGTCGCTGATCGTGACCTTCGGCCGGGATATTGCCTGCTATAGGTGGCTGCCATGACGATCCGTGTCCTCGGAGTCCACGGCGTCGGCAACTACCGACGCGAACGCACGGCTGAGAGTTGGGCCGCCACCTGGGCGGCATACCTCCGCGAGGGTTTCCGCGAGGGTCCGGTCCCGGACCTGTCCCTGACGTTCGCGTACTACGCCCCGGCCCTGCACCTGGCCACGAGCCAGGGGCCGCAGGACCTCGAGCAGTTGCGTGAAGACGAGGTGGACGACGTGTGGGCCTGGCTGATCGCCTCCGGGATGCCCACCGGCGCGACCGCCGAAGGCCGGGTCACCAAGCCCATCCGACAGGGCATCGAATGGTTTGCCCGCACCTATGGCCTCGACCACGATGTCGTCAAGAAGTTGGTCGTGTCGTTCTTCCCCGAGGTCGGCACCTACTTCGCGCCCCAGCACACCGAGCGCCGCCAGCGCGCCCTCGACATCGTCCGCCAGGCACTGGACACGCAGCAGCCTCACATCGTCCTCGCGCACTCTCTCGGCAGCGTCGTCACCTACGAGGCACTGTGGCAGGAACCTCATCACGACATCGACCTCCTCATCACCTTGGGCTCCCCGTTGGCGATGCCGACCGTCGTCTACGACCGCCTCGCCCACCCGCGCGACGGGCGCCCTCGCAAACCCCCCGGGGTGGCTCGCTGGGTCAACGTCGCCGACCCCGGTGACTTCATTTCCATTCTTCGGCCGCTCTCCGCACACTTCGACGGTGTCGAGGCCTGCCTCGAACCCGCCATCCACGCCCTCGACTTCCACATGGCGCGCCACTACCTCTCCTCCCCGACCGTGGCCGCCCTGGTGACGGAGTTCGCCACCGGCACCGGGCCGCGCGGCATACCCGAGCAACCCTCGTCATGAGGTCCGCGCGGGGGTGATCCCCCGGCCTACCCTGCCGGAGGTGGGGTCATCGCCACACCTCCGGCAGGGTAGGCCGCACGAGGACGGGGCGCGGGGCCACCGACGGGCCGCACCCCTGCGCACAGGGATGGACAGGGAGCGCGCCCTCGGGTAGCGCAGGACGGGACCCCCAGGCGGGGCTGGATGGCGACCGTGTCCCGGGTGGTTCTGGCCAGGACCACACCCCCGGTGGCGCTGGACGGGACCCCCGGGCGGGGTTCGATGGGAACCTCCCCCGGTGGGGCTGGACGGGAACCGCCCCGTTGGCGCTGCGGGCGTACGCTGCCCCGGTGACCCCCGCCCCGACCGCCGCCGACGAGGAGGTGCGGCGCGGGACGGCATACGGGATCGCGGCATACGGGATCTGGGGTCTGTTCCCCATGTACTTCCACTCCCTCGCCCCGAGCGGTCCGTGGGAAATCCTCGCTCACCGCATCCTGTGGACCCTCGTCCTGTGCGCCCTCATCCTCACCGTGCGGCGCGACTGGGCCTGGCTGCGCCCGACGCTGGCGCATCGCCGGCTCACGCTCGGGCTGGTGCTCGCCGCGTTCCTCATCGCCGGCAACTGGGGTGTCTACGTGCTCGCCGTGCTCAGCGGCCGCACCTACGAGGCGGCGCTCGGCTACTTCCTCAACCCCATCGTCACCGTCTTCCTCGGGGTGCTCGTCCTCGGCGAACGGCTGCGGCCGGGTCAGTGGCTGGCCGTCGGCGTCGGCGGGGTCGCCGCGGTCTACCTCACGGTGGCGGGCGGGATCATCCCGTGGATCCCGCTCGTGCTCGCCCTGAGTTTCGCCCTCTACGGGCTCACCAAGAAGCGGGTCGGCGCCCGCCTGACCGCCATGCAATCCCTCGCGGCCGAAACCCTCGTCCTCGGGCCGGTCGCCGCGGGCATCCTCGCCTGGGTCGCGATGAGCGGCGCGACAACCCTCGGACGGCACGGCGCCGCCCACACCGGGCTGCTCCTGTCGGCCGGCGTCGTGACAGCGGTGCCGCTCCTGTTCTTCGCGGCGGCGGCCCGGCGGGTGCCGCTGGTGACGATCGGGCTGTTGCAGTTCATGACACCCGGGTTGCAGTTGTTGACGGGCGTGTTCCTGCTGGGCGAACACGTCTCGCCGGCCCTGTGGGTCGGGTTCGCGATCGTGTGGGTGGCGCTGGTCATCCTCACCGTCGACTCGGTGCGCGCCGCTCGGGCCGGCGCCGCCGCCCGGTCGGCCACCTCGACATCGACGGCCCCGGGCACCCCGGTGGCCTGATGGGCACCCCGGTGGCCTGATTCTGAGGCGCCCGCCCCGGCGCTCCACGTCGAAAGTACGCAACTTGCCGTGTGCGAACCCGCCAGACGGCAAGTCGCGTACTTTCGACAGCCGGTTGCCCCCCTCGGCGGCCGTCCCGTCGGCTGCCCCCTCGGCGGCTGTCCCATCGGCGGCCGCTCCCTCGGCGACCATCGCCCCGGTGCCGCCCGCCGAAGCCCTGTGGATAACTTCGAGGCCCCAACCACGTATGCCGTCATCCTGGGACGGTGCAGCCTCGCCCCCTTCCGCCGGAACTGGCGTCCGGCCCGTTCACCCGGGCCCGCGCCCGTGAACTCGGGGTGCCCGATGCCCGGCTGACACGGACCGACATGCACCACCCCCTCCACGGGGTCTGGACTGCTCGACCCGCGAGCGCAGCCGCCGGCCCGGTTGCCCCACCGCACCAATCCCGGCTCACTCCCATCGACCCCGACCTTCGCCGCCGCCTCGACACGGCCGGCACCGCACTCCCCGCCGGTGCGGCGTTCTCGCACGCGACCGCGGCCCTCATCCACGGGCTCCCCGTCCCGGCCCACCTGGAACATCGCCTCGACCTCGACATCTGCGCGCCGACCAGCTCCGGGCAGCCGCGACGCGAGGGCTGGGCGGGTCATCGAGGAGCCGAGCGCCGACAGGTGGTGACCGTTCACGGCCTGCCCGTGACCGATATCGCCGACACCTGGGTCGACCTGGGCGCGCTCGCGACGCGACGCTGGCGTCTGCTCGACCTCGATGACTTGGTCGTCGCCGGCGATGAGGTGCTCAACCGGCTCATGGGGCGGCATACTCGGCGCAGCAACGCCCCCGGCCAGGCGTGGCACCACAACCCACGCCTCGTGGCCGCCGCCGGAGCCGACCTCGAACACGTCCTCGGCGGCCGTGTCCGTCCCCGCGGCAAGGCGCTTCTCATCCAGGCGCGAACTCTCATGCGCCCCGGGGTGCGCTCCCCGCAGGAAACCCGCGCTCGGCTGCTGTTCGTCCGAGCCGGCCTGCCCGAGCCACAGGTCAATGCCAATCTGTATGCCGTCGGCGGCGGCTGGCTCGGGGAAGGCGACTTGGTCTGGCCCGGCCGCCGCGTCGTCGCCGAGTACCAGGGCGACCATCATGCTCAGCGGTCCCGCCGGAGCGCCGACGCCCAGCGGTTGGCGGTGTTGCGCGACGAGGGCTGGACGGTCCACGAGATCTGGGCCGAGGACCTCCTCCCAGGAGCCCGCAGGTCGCACCTGCTTATCCGGGTCGCCGACGCCCTGGGCCTCGATCCAGGCACCGTCCACCTGTGGTGAGTCAGGCGATGAGCCAGCAGCACGCCCCACCAGTCGAAAGTACGCGACTTGCCGTCTGACGGGTTCGCACACGGCGAGTCGCGTACTTTCGACTCGGCGTTGGCGCCCCGCCCGCCCCGGGGGCTCAGCCGACGCGGTCGACGACTCCGGTCGCGAGGGCGTGCAGGGCCGTCTTGGCCTCCGAGTCCGGCAGGGACGAGAGGACGTCCTGGGCGCGGCGAGCCACGGCATACGTTTCCTGGCGGGCCCGCTCCATCGCCGGGTGCGCCCGCAACAGGGCCAGCGCCTCCGCAAGGTCCGCGTCGTCGCTCAAGTCTCCCCGCAGCAACTCCTGCAGCCGCGCATCCGCCGGATCGCCCGAACCCAACGCGTAGAGCACCGGCAGGGTTCGTTTGCCCTCGCGCAGGTCGGTGCCGGGGGTCTTCCCCGTCTGCTCGGCGTCCGAGGCGATGTCGATGAGGTCGTCGGCCAGTTGGAACGCCATCCCGAGGTGCTCGCCGTAGACCCGCATCGTCTCGACGACCTCGGGCGGGCAGCCGCCGAACATCGCCCCATAGCGCGCCGCCGTCGCGATCAACACCCCCGTCTTATCCGCCAACACCCCAAGGTAATAGGCAATCGGATCGGCGTCCGTTGGCGCGGGGCGGTCGTCGCGGATCTGCCCCGAGCACAGCCGCACGAAAGTCTGCGCCTGGATCTTGACCGCCTCCGGGCCGAGGTCGGCGACGATGTCGGAGGCGGTCCCGAAGAGCAGGTCACCGACGAGGATGGCGGTCGAGTTGTCGTATGCCGCGTTCGCACTCGGGGTGCCCCGGCGCACCATCGCCTCGTCCATGACGTCGTCGTGGTAGAGCGAGGCGAGATGGGTCAACTCGACACCCGTGGCCGCCGCGACGACCTCGGGGTTGACGCCGGTGCCGAGTTCGGCGGCCAGGATGGTGAGGAGCGGGCGGAACCGTTTCCCGCCCGCAGCGGCCAAATGGCCCGACGCGGCGGCGATGAACGGGTCGTCGTGGTCGATCCGGGCGCGGAGCAGGTCGTTGACGGCGTCGAGCCCCGCGGCAAGGCGCTCTCGCAGCCCCGTGCTCGCCCCCGGGAGGGCGAGCACGGACGGGGTGCCGCTGACCCGCGGTGGCGGGGCGACCTGATCGGCAGCGGTCGTCACAGGAGGAAGACGGATGCCGAGTGGGCCAGTTCGAGGAGCATCCCCGGGGCGACACCCAGCAGGATCGTCGCGAGCACCCCGACGGTGACGACGACGGCGGTCGCCGGCGAGGGGGTCAGCGCGACGACGTCGTCATCGGCGGGGTCGGTGAAGTACATGAGGACGAGAAGCCGGAAGTAGGCGAAGGCGGTGATCGCGCTGGCGAGGACACCGATGGTGACCAGCACCAGACCCATCGTGCCGCCGTACTGCACGGCCGGGGCGAACACCGCGAACTTGGCCGTGAAACCAGCCGTGAGCGGGATGCCCGCGAAGCCCAGCAGGAGGAGCAGCACGATGCCGGCAAGGAGGGGGTGCTTGCGTCCCAACCCGGCCCACTGGGACAGGTGCGTCGCTTCCGAACCGCCCTGACGGACCATCGCCACCAGCGCGAAGGCCGCGATCGTGGCCAACCCGTAGGCGACGAGGTAGAAGAGCACGCCCGACACACTCGTGCGGTCGAAAGCGAGCACCCCGACGAGGATGAACCCGGCATGCGCGATCGAGGAGTAGGCGAGCAGCCGCTTCATGTCGGTCTGGGTAACCGTGAGGATGGCCCCGACGAGCATGGTCAACGCGGCAATGAGCCCGACGACCAGCCGCCAGTCCCACCGCGACGCCTCGACTCCCACGTAGACCAGGCGCAGGATGGCGCCGAAGGCCGCCGCCTTGGTCGCCGCCGCCATGAACCCGGTGACCGGGGTCGGCGCGCCTTGGTAGACGTCGGGGGTCCAGGAGTGGAAGGGCACGGCGCCGACCTTGAACAGCAGGCCGATGAGCACGAGGATCGCGCCCGGCAGCAGCAGGCCGTTCATGAGGGGCGAATTGGTCGAGATGGCCGCGGCGATATGCCGCAAGTCCGTGGAACCGGCGAAACCGTAGAGCAGGGCCGAACCGAAGAGGAAGAACGCCGAACTGAAGGCCCCGAGGAGGAAGTACTTCAGCGACGCCTCCTGGGACAGCAGCCGACGCCGACGCGCCAACCCGACGAGGATGTAGAGCGGCAGCGAGAGCACCTCAAGAGCGACGAAGAGCGTGATGAGGTCGTTGGCCGCGACGAAGATGAGCATCCCGAACACCGAGAACAGCGCGAGCGGATACACCTCGGAGGTCGCCAACCCGGCCTTGGTCGCCGCCGTCTCCTGCGGGGAACCCGGGGAGGCCGCGCCCATCGGGGTGAAGGCATCCGCGGACGCCGCGCCGAACCGCTCGGACATCGCCAACACCCCGAGCAGCCCGAACACCAACAGCGCACCCTGGAGGAACACCGCGGGCCCGTCGATGGACAGCGACTGCCCCAAGGTGATGACCTGGTTCGGCATGGCCCAGAACACCAACGCCCCGAGCGCCGCGACGAGGGTGACGAGCGCGAGGATCACCTGGACCTGGTAGCGCGACCCGCGCCCGACGAACGCCTCGACGAGCACCCCGAGGAGCGCCCCGGTGGCGACGACGAGCATCGGCGAGATCGCGGCATAACTGATCGAGACCGGCTCGAAAACGGTCGGAACCGCTGCGGACATCACTGGGCACTCCCGGTGGCGTTGAGCGCGGGCGCAGGATCGGTGGCACCGACAACGTGCAGCGTCTGCTTGACCGCGGGGTTGACGAGATCCAGCACCGGCTTGGGATAGAAGCCGAGGACGAGGAAGCTGGCGATGATCGGGATGACGACGGCCTTCTCGCGCCAGGACAGGTCGAGCGGCGCCTTGCCCTCGGCGAAACTCGGCTTGGGCCCGGTGAACACCCGCTGGTAGAGGAAGAGGATGTAGAGCGCGGCCAGGACGATGCCCAAACCGGCGACGACAGCCGCGGCCTTGTTGACCGAGAAGGTGCCCACGAGCACGAGGAACTCGGAGACGAAGCTGCTCAACCCGGGCAGGGCCATCGAGGACAGCCCGACGACGAGGAAGGTGCCGGCGAGCACCGGGGTGACCCGCTGCCAGCCGCCGTAGTCGTCGATCCGCTTGCTGCCCCGCCGGGCCACGAGGAACCCGGCCAGCAGGAACAGCCCGGCGGTGGCGAACCCGTGGTTGACCATGTAGAGCGCCGACCCGGCCCCCGCGGTCGTCGTGAAGGCGAAGATGCCCAGCACGATGAACCCGAAGTGGCTGATCGACGTGAACGCGATCAGGCGCATCATGTCGGTCTGTCCGATGGCCAGCAGCGCGCCGTAGACGACCGAGATGACGGCCAGGACGATGACGACCGGGGTGGCCCACTGGCTGGCCTCGGGGAAGAGGGTGAGGCAGAAGCGGATCATCCCGAAGGTGCCGACCTTGTCGAGGACACCGACGAGGAGCACCGCGGTCGCCGGGCGCGCCTCGGTCGCCGCGTCCGGCAGCCAGGTGTGGACCGGCCACATCGGAGCCTTGATGGCGAAGGCGATGAAGAAGGCGAGGAACATCCACCGCCCGGCCTCGACCGACCCGCCGACGTTGCCGATGAGCTTGTCCATGAGGAAGCCGTCAGTGCCACCGGGCCCGTAGTGGTAGAGCGCGATGACCCCGACGAGCATGATGAGCCCGCCGACGAGGCTGAACAGCAGGAACTTCATCGCGGCATACTGCCGGCGCGGCCCCCCGAACATCCCGATGAGGAAGTAGACCGGGATGAGCATCGCCTCGAAGAAGACGTAGAAGAGGAAGACGTCGGTGGCCGCAAAGACCCCCACCATGAAGGTGAGCAGCACGAGCATGAGCGCGAAGTAGCTCTTGACCCGCCGCGGGCATTCGTCGGCGCCGAGGTCGTTCCAGGCGGCGAGCAGGCAGATGGGCGTCAAGATGGCGGCCATGACGATGAGCGAGAGCGCGATCCCGTCGACGCCGAGGGCGTAGGACACCCCGAACTGCGGGATCCACGAGTGCACCTCGGCCAGTTGGTAACGCGCACCGGCCGAGTCCCATTGGCCCCACGCGACGAGCGCGAGGACCAAGGTGATGAGCGAGGCACCCAGCGCGATGGTTTTGGCGTATGCCGCGCTGCCGCCGGGCAGCAGGGCGATCACCACGGCACCGACGAGCGGCACCACCATCATCAGGGTGAGCAGAGGCAGCGAGGACATCAGTTCATCACCCACAGGACACCGAGGACGGCGACGACACCGGTGAGCATCGTCAGGGCATAGGAGCGGACGTAACCGTTCTGGAGGCGACGCAACCGCGAGGACACACCACCGACCGTGGCCGCCAGGCTTCCCACCACCCCGTCGACGCCCTTGCTGTCGGTGAAGACGAGGCCGCGGGTGAGATGGATGCCGGGGCGCATGAACAGGCCCTCGTTGATGACGTCCTGGTAGAGGTCGGCGCGAGCGGCCTGGGTGAGCAGGTTGCCCTCGGGGGCGCGCACCGGAACCTCGGCCGCGGCATACCGGGTCCAGGCCAAGGCCAACCCGGCGACGACCACGGCGAGGGTCAAGACGATGAGCAGCGTCGGCGCGAGCACCGGCGCGTGTTCCTCGGCGGCCCCGACGACCGGCTCGAGCCAACTGGAGAACAACCCGGTCGGGCCGAGGATCAAGCCGAGGCCGGCCGACCCGAGCGCCAACACCATCATCGGCACCGTCATGAGCAGCGGCGACTCGTGCGGGTGCTGGGCCCCCGGCCCGGAGTCGCTCCAGCGGCGCTTGCCGTGGAAGGTCATGAAGAACAGGCGAGACATGTAGAACGCGGTGATCCCGGCGCCGATGAGCGCGGCCCCACCGAAGACCCAGGGTCGCCAGCCCTCACCGACGAACGCGGCCTCGATGATCTTGTCCTTGGACCAGAACCCGGAGAAGGGCGGTATGCCGAGGATCGCCAACCAGCCCAACCCGAAGGTCACCCAGGTGACCTTCATGAGGGCCGACAAGCCGCCGAACCGTCTCATATCGACCTGATCGCCCATGCCGTGCATGACCGAGCCCGCTCCGAGGAACATGCCGGCCTTGAAGAAGCCGTGGGTGAGCAGGTGGAAGATCGCGAAGACGTAACCGATCGGGCCCAGGCCCGCGGCGAGCATCATGTAGCCGATCTGGGACATCGTCGAGGCGGCCAGCGCCTTCTTGATGTCGTCCTTGGCGCAGCCGACGATGGCCCCGTAGAGCAAGGTGATGGCGCCGACGATGGCGACGGCCAACTGGGCGTTGGGGGCGGCGTTGTAGATCGCGTGCGAGCGCACGACGAGGTAGACACCGGCGGTGACCATGGTCGCGGCGTGGATGAGGGCCGAGACCGGGGTGGGGCCGGCCATCGCGTCCCCGAGCCAACTCTGCAGGGGGAACTGCGCCGACTTGCCGCAGGCCCCGACGAGCAGGAGCAGCCCGATCGCGGTGACGGCGGTCGTTGAGGCGCTGCCGGCCTGGCCGGAGACGGTCGCGAAGTCGACCCGGCCGAAGGTCACGAACATCATCATGATCGCCAGGGACAAGCCGAGGTCACCGACCCGGTTGACGATGAACGCCTTGTTGGCCGCACTCGCGTAGGCCGGGTTGTGGTTCCAGAAGCCGATGAGCAGGTAGGACGCCAACCCGACGCCCTCCCAGCCGACGAAGAGCAGCAAGTAAGAGTCGGCGAGGACGAGGAGCAGCATCGCCGCGACGAACAGGTTGAGGTAGGCGAAGAAGCGCCGCTTGTCGGGGTCGTGCTCCATGTAGCCCAAGGAGTAGACGTGAATGAGCGAGCCGACGAACGTGATGAGCATGACGAAGGCCATCGACAACTGGTCGACGAGCAACCCGGCCGACAGTTGGAAGCCACCGGCGGGGATCCAGTTCCACAAGGCGATGTGGCCGGCGCGCTCTTCGGCGCTCTGCCCGAGCATGCCGATGACGATGACGAACCCGACGAGGAAACTGCCCCACGACATGGCGGTCGCCAGGACCGGGCCCCACTTGTTCGTTGCCTTGCCGCCGAGGAGCAGCAGCGCGGCCCCGAGCGCCGGCAGCGCGATGAGCAGCCACGCCTGCGCGGTCATGCCGGTCGCGGCCGCGACGGCCCCCGGGCTCGACGTGGCGACGCCGGCCTCAGTGATGACGGACAACACGGTCTGACTCCTCACAGCTTCAACAGGTTGGCGTCGTCGACCGAGGCCGAGCGGCGGGCGCGGAAGATCGCCATGATGATGGCCAGGCCGACGACGACCTCGGCAGCGGCGATGACCATGACGAACAGGGCGATGACCTGTCCGTCGAGGTTGCCGTTCATCCGGGCGAAGGTGACGAAGGCGAGGTTGGCGGCGTTGAGCATGAGTTCGACGCCCATGAAGACGACGATGGCGTTGCGCCGGGTGAGTACCGTGGCGCCCCCGATGCAGAACAGGATCGTCGCCAGGTAGATGTAGTTGATGAGGCTCATCGGTTGCTCCCCTCCTCGATCTCGTGCCGAATCTCGAGTTCGGGTTCGACGTAGCGCTGCGGTGTGGTGACCTGGTCACGGGCGGTGAGCACCCGGGAGACCGACAACGGCGACGGCGTGCCGTCGGGCAGCAGGGCCGGGGTGTCGACCGCGTTGTGGCGGGCGTAGACACCGGGCACCGGCAGGCCGGCGACGTGCTCGCCGCGGGCGAAGCGGCGACGGCTCCAGTCCTTCTGGTTGCGCCCCTTGCCCAGGCGCTCGCGGTGCGCGAGGACCATCGCGCCGAGCGCGGCGGTGATGAGCAGCGCCGAGGCGACTTCGAAGGCCCACACGTAGCGGCCGAAGATGAGTTCGGACATCGCCGAGAGGTTGCCCGGCGACTGGTTGACGTCCGCGAGCCCCACCGGCGCGGGGTAGACAACCGAGCCGATGGCCGAGACGAGCAGTGCGCCCAGGCCGAGGACGAGCAGGGCCGTCGCGATTCGTTGCCCCTTGAGCGTCTCGACGAACCCGTCGGCGGAGTCGACCCCGATGAGCATGAGGACGAAGAGGAACAGCATGATGACGGCGCCGGTGTAGACGAAGATCTGGATGATCCCGAGGAACGGCGCGTCCTGGGCGATGTAGAACACCCCGAGGATGATCATCGTCAGGGCCATTCCGATGGCCGCGTGGACCGCCTTCTTGGCGAACACCAGCCCGAGCGAGCCGATGACCGCCAGCGGCCCGAGAATCCAGAAGAGGACGGCTTCGCCGCCGCCGGGAGCGTTGCTCACGAGGTCACCTCGGTTTCGGATTCGGTCGTATGCCGCGCGCTCCACTCCCGCTGGGCCGGCGTGGCTTCGGTCACCTTGCCGAGGAAGTAGTCGCGTTCCTCCATCCCCTCGACCATGGGGTGCGGCGCGGCAACCATGCCGGCGCGCAGCGGAGCGAGCAACTGTTCCTTGGTGAAGATGAGGTCGGCGCGGCTGTGATCGGCCAACTCGTATTCGTTGGTCATCGTGAGCGCCCGGGTGGGGCAGGCCTCGATGCACAGGCCGCAGAAGATGCAGCGCAGATAGTTGATCTGGTAGATCCGGCCGTAGCGCTCACCGGGGCTGTAACGCTCCCCGGTCTCGTCGTTGTTCGAGGCGCCCTCGACCATGATCGCGTCGGCGGGGCAAGCCCAGGCGCACAACTCGCAGCCGACGCACTTCTCCAGCCCGTCGGGGTGCCGGTTGAGTTGGTGCCGACCGTGGAAGCGCCGCGCGGTGGGGCGCTTCTCCTCGGGGTATTCCTCGGTGGCCACCTTGCGGAACATCGTCTTGAAGGTGACCCCGAAACCGGCGATCGGAGCGAGAAGGTCGCTGAGGAAGCCGCCGGAGGGCTTGGGTGCGGTGGGCTCAGCCACGGACGGTCTCCTTCGGCGAGGCGGCCGACGACTCGACGGCCGCGGCATACGAGGGTTCCTGCACGGTTTGGCCGGGCAGCGGGGGCACCGGGTGGCCGCCGGCGAACGGGTCGACGATCGCGGGCGGGCCTTGCGCGGCGCGGGCCTCGCGGGCTTCGACGCGCCCGTCCCACCACCAGCCGAGGAGCAGCGCCGCAACGGCGATGACACCGACGATGAAGAGTGAAGCCACCGGGAAGGTGCGGCCCAAGATGGTGACCCCACCGGTGCCGAACCAGCCGTTCTGGGCGCCGCGGAAGAAGGCGACCAACACGACCCAGCCCAAGGTGGCGGGGATGAGGAACTTCCAGCCGAACTTCATGAACTGGTCGTAGCGCACCCGTGGCAGCGAGCCGCGCAGCCAGACGAACATGAACATGAACAGCCAGAGTTTGATGGTGAACCAGAGCAGGCCCCACCAGCCCTCGTTGAACATGCCGTTGTTGATCGCGGAGATGCCGGGAGGTGCGAGCGGGCCGCCGAGGAACATCGTCGTGGCGAGCCCGGCGACGGTGAACATGTTGATGTACTCCCCGAGGAAGAACATCGCAAAGCGCATACCGGAGTACTCGGTGAAGTAGCCGCCGACGATTTCGCCCTCACCCTCGGCGAGGTCGAAGGGGAGCCGGTTGGTTTCGCCGACCATGGTGACGACGTAGACGAAGAAACTGAAGAACGCCGGGATGATGAACCACAGGTTCGCCTGCGCCCCAACGATCTGCGAGGTCGACATCGAGCCCGAGTAGAGGAAGACGGCGACCAGCGAGAGACCCATGGCGATTTCGTAGGAAATCATCTGGGCGCTGGCCCGCAACCCACCGATGAGGGGGTAGGTCGAGCCCGAACTCCAGCCGGCGAGGACGATGCCGTAGATGCCGACCCCGGCGACGGCCAGGACGAGCAGGACGGCCACCGGCGTGTCGGTCAACTGGAGCGGGGTGCGGTGCCCGAAGAGGTTGACCACGCCCCCGATCGGCATGATCGAGAACGACACGAAGCACATGGTCGCCGTGATGAGCGGGGCCAGGGTGAAGACGAACTTGTCGGCATTGGCCGGGCGGACGTCCTCCTTGAGCATCGACTTCATGCCGTCGGCGAGGCTCTGCAGCAACCCGAAGGGACCGTTGCGGTTGGGGCCGGGGCGCTGCTGCATCCGCCCGATGACCCGCCGCTCGAACCAGATGACGATGAGCGTCGAGATCAGCAGGTAGACGAAGATGATGACAACCTTGATCAGCGAAACCCAGACGGGGGTGTCGCTGAAATCGGCAAGTGGGTTGTCTTTGCCATCGGCGACGAGAGTCGGTATGCCGTGGGCGAGCGTTGCCAGGGTGCTCATGCCGCCCCTCCCTTCGAGACGGACACATGGTCCCCGCCGGGAGTGGCGAGGGCCGAGCGCAGGTCACAGCCCGCGGAGTTGGTGGGCAACCAGATCACCCGGTCGGTCATCTCGGTGATCGCCACCGGGACGACCACAGTGGCGCCGTCGGCCAGCCCGATGCGCACCTGGTCGCCGTCGGCGAGGCCGAACTCGGCGGCCGTGGCGGCCGAGACCCGCGCGAGCGCGGCCGGGGCGGTGCCGGCGAGGAAGGGTTCGCCGTCCTGGAGGCTGCCCTGGTCGAGCAGGTGCCGCCAGGTCGCCAGCGCCAACTGGCCCGGGTCGACCTCACGGACCTCGTCGGCCTCGACGGCCGGGGCCGCCGGCCGGGCACCGGTCCACGGGCCGAGGGCGTTCATCTCGGCCCGGACCTCGCTGACGGTGCGGGCGCCGAAGAACTCGCCCATGGCGTCGGCGATCATGTCGAGGGCACGGTAATCGCTGACCGCCGTCGTCGGGGTGGCCGCGGCGAAGGACCGCAGGCGGCCCTCCCAGTCGACGAAGGTGCCGGCCTTCTCGGCGTGCGGGGCCACGGGGAGGACGACATCGGCATACGCGGTGACGGCCGAGGGCCGGATCTCCAGCGAGACGACGAAGGGGGCGGCGAGGGCGGCCACGGCGGCGGCGCCACCGAGGTCGACCGGGTCGACCCCGCCGACGACGAGGGCGTCGATGGTGCCGTCGGCGGCACCGGCGATGATGCCGGCGGCGTCCCGGCCGGGACGGTCGGGCAGGCCGACAACCTGCCAGGCCGCGCCCACCTCGGCGCGAGCGGCGGCGCTGGCCACCGGGCGTCCGCCGGGGAGCAGGGTCGGGAGCGCACCGGCTTCGAGGGCCCCTCGTTCACCGGCGCGGCGCGGCACCCAGGCGAGAGTGGCGCCGGTCTGCGCGGCCAGCGCGGCTGCCGCCGAGAGGGCGCCGGGCACGGTGGCGAGACGTTCGCCGACGAGGATGATCGCGCCGTCGCCACGCAACGCCTCCGCAGCCGCCGCGACGACCTCGGAGTCGTTCGAGGCCTCGGCAAGGGCCTGGAGGACCTCCGGTTCGGTGCCCGGGGCGGCGGGGATGAGGTGACCGCCCACCTTGGTCAGGCCCCGGGTGACCAAGGGCGCGACGGCATACACGGCGGTCTTGGCGGTGCGGAAGGCACGCCGCAACCGGAGGAACACCATGGGCGACTCGTCCTCGGGTTCGAACCCGACGAGGACGACGGTGCGCGCGGCTTCGAGGTCGGCATACGTGACGGCGCCCCCGGCGGGACCGGTGCCGACGACGAGCGCGGCGAGGAAGTCGGCCTCCTCGGCCGAGTGCGGCCGGGCGCGGAAGTCGACGTCGTTGGTGCCGAGGACGGCGCGGGCGAACTTGCCGTAGGCGTAGGCGTCTTCGACGGTGACCCGGCCACCGGTGAGCACGGCGGGAGCCTTGGCGGCGCGCAACCCGGCGGCGGCGGCCTCGAGGGCCTCGGGCCAGGAGGCGACCCGCAACTCACCGTCGACGCGGATCATCGGGAACTCGAAACGGTCGCCGGTGCTCGCGTAGGCGAACGCCCAGCGGCCCTTGTCGCAGTTCCACTCGCCGTTGACGGCGGGGTCGTTGAGGGCCATCCGGCGCAACACGGTGCCGCGGCGGTGGTCGGTGCGCAGGGCGCAGCCGCTCGCGCAGTGTTCGCAGGCGCTCGGGGTGGAGACCAGGTCGAAGGGCCGCGAGCGGAACCGGTAGGCCGCCCCGGTGAGAGCCCCGACCGGGCAGATCTGGACGGTGTTGCCCGAGAAGTAGGACTCGAAGGGCTGCTCCTCGTAGATGCCGACCTGCTGGAGGGCACCGCGTTCGACGAGGGCGATGAACGGGTCACCGGCGACCTGGTCGGAGAATCGGGTGCAGCGGGCGCACAGGACGCAGCGTTCGCGGTCGAGGAGGACCTGGCTGGAGATGTTGATCGGCTTGGGGTAGGTCCGCTTGACCTCGTCGAAGCGCGTCACCGCGGCGCCGTGGGACATCGCCTGGTTCTGCAGCGGGCACTCCCCACCCTTGTCGCACACCGGGCAGTCGAGGGGGTGGTTGACGAGGAGCAACTCCATGACCCCGTGCTGGGCCTTGTTGATCGCCTCGGAGGTGTTCTGGGTGTAGACGACCATGCCCGGGGCGACGGTCATCGTGCAGGACGCCTGCGGCTTCATTCGGCCGGGCGGGCCTTGCATTTGCCGCGGTTCGCTCGGTATGCCGTCCGGTCCGGGCGGGCCGGGCATCCACACCTCGACGAGGCACTGGCGGCAGGCACCGACCGGGTCGAGTCCGGGGTGGTCGCAAAAGCGCGGGATCTCGATGCCGGCTTCCTCGGCGGCCCGGATGATGAGGGTGCCCTTGGGCACCGACACCTCGATGCCGTCGATGGTGCAGGTCACCAGGTCGGCGCGCGGGGCCGGCGGGGCGACCGTCTTGTCGGGAGTCGTCGTCATGCCGACACCGTCTCCTTGATCGGGAAGAGGGCGGCATCCTTGGGGTCGAAGGGGCAGCCGCCGTGCGTCAGGTGCGCGAGGTATTCGTCGCGGAAGTACTGGATGGAACTGGTGATCGGGCTCGTCGCACCGTCGCCGAGGGCACAGAAACTGCGGCCGAGGATGTTGTCGCAGATGTCGAGGAGGGTGTCGAGGTCGGCCTCGCTGCCCTCGCCGTGCTCGAGCCGGCCGAGGATCTGCTTGAGCCACCACGTGCCTTCGCGGCATGGGGTGCACTTGCCGCAGGACTCGTGTTTGTAGAAGTCGGTCCAGCGGTCCACGGCCCGCACGACGCACACACTCGTGTCGAAGATCTGCAGCGCCCGGGTGCCGAGCATCGAGCCCGCCGCCCCGACCGCTTCGAAGTCGAGCGGCACGTCGAGGTGCTCGGCGGTGAACATCGGGGTGCTCGACCCGCCCGGAGTCCAGAACTTGATCGGCCGCTGCGGGTCGCGCATGCCACCGGCCATGTCGAGCAGTTCGCGCAGCGTGATGCCCAGGGGGGCTTCGTACTGGCCGGGGTTCTTCACGTGCCCGGACAGGGAGAAGATGCCGAACCCGGTCGAGCGCTCGGTGCCCATGTCCTTGAACCAGTTCGCGCCGTGCAGCAGGATCGGCGGCACCGAGGCGATCGACTCGACGTTGTTGACGACGGTCGGGCGGGCGTAGAGACCCGCGACGGCGGGGAACGGCGGCTTGCTTCGCGGTTGTCCGCGACGCCCTTCGAGGCTGTCGAGGAGCGCGGTTTCCTCACCGCAGATGTAGGCCCCGGCGCCCGCGTGGACGGTCACGTCGAGGTCGTAGCCGCTGCCGTGGATGTTCTTGCCGAGGTGGCCCGCGGCATACGCCTCCTCAACGGCCCGCATGAGCCGCCGGTAGACGTGGACGACCTCACCGCGCAGGTAGATGAACGCGTGGTGGCACCCGATCGCATACGAGGTGATCGCCACGCCCTCGATGAGGAACTGGGGAGCGGCCATGAGGAGCGGGATGTCCTTGCAGGTGCCCGGCTCGGACTCGTCGGCGTTGACGACGAGGTAGCGGGGGCCTCCGTCGGGCGGGGGCAGGAACGACCACTTCAAACCGGTGGGGAAGCCGGCACCGCCGCGGCCGCGCAGCCCGGAGTCCTTGGTCATGGCGACCAGGTCGGCGGGCTTCATCGTCAACGCCTTGGCGAAGGCCTTCCAGCCGTCGTGTTTGGCGTAGGTCTTGAGGGTCCAGGACTGCGGGTCGTCCCAGAACTTGGTGAGGATCGGGGTCAGCGTGGTCATGCCTTGTCCTTCCCCGTGCGGGCGCCGGTGGGGCCGTCGGCACGCGCCGGCGTCGTGCCCTGAGGTGCGGAAGTGGTTTCGGGAGCGGTCCAGCCGTGGCCCTTGGCGACCTCAAGGCCGGCGAGCGAGGCCGGCCCGGCCCCCGGGCCCTCGTCGGCGCGCCCGTCGGCGAACCCGGCGAGCACGCGGGACATGTCCTGGAACGAGACGACCTTGTCGGCGCCGCGCGTGGGCCGCACGTCCTTGCCGGCCCGCAGGTCGTCGACCAACTGGATCGTCGACTCGGGGGTCTGGTTGTCGAAGAACTCCCAGTTCGTCATGACGACCGGGGCGAAGTCGCAGGCGGCGTTGCACTCGACCCGCTCGAGGGTGATCATGCCGTCGGGGGTCGTCTCGTCGTGGCCGATGCCGAGGTGGGCCGACACGGCCTCCCAGATGAGGTCACCGCCCATCACCGCGCACAGCGTGTTGGTGCAGACCCCGACGGTGTAGCGCCCGTTGGGGTGGCGCTTGAACTGGGTGTAGAAGGTGGCGACCCCGGACACCTCGGCCTCGGTGAGGTCGAGCAACTCCGCGCACAGGGCGATGCCGCGGCCGGTGATGTAGCCGTCGACGGACTGCACGAGGTGGAGCATCGGCAACAGCGCCGAGCGCTTGTGGGGGTAGCGCGCGATGATCTGCGCGGCGTCGGCGCGGAATGCCGCCTCGACGTCCGCGGCATACGCCTCCTTGGACTCCGCGGGCACGGTGAGGTGCCCGGCCGCCGTTTGTAAGCCGAAGTGGCCCATCAGCGGTCCACCCCTCCCATCACCGGGTCGATCGAGGCCACCGCGACGATGACGTCGGCGACCATGCCGCCCTCGCACATCGCGGCCACGGCCTGCAGGTTGTTGAAACTGGGGTCCCGGAAGTGGGCGCGGTAGGGCCGTGTGCCCCCGTCGGAGACCAGGTGGACACCGAGTTCGCCCTTGGGCGACTCGACCGCGGCATACGCCTGGCCCGGCGGCACCCGGAAGCCCTCGGTGACCAGCTTGAAGTGGTGGATCAGGGCCTCCATCGAGGTGCCCATGATCTCGCGAATGTGATCGAGGCTGTTGCCCTGCCCGTCGGAGCCAATGGCCAACTGGGCCGGCCAGGCGATCTTCTTGTCGGCGACCATGACCGGGCCCTCGACGCGGCGCAACCGCTCCAGGGTCTGCTCGACGATCTTGAGCGACTCGTACATCTCGGTGATGCGGATCATGAGCCGGTCGTAGGCGTCGCAGCCGGTGCGGGTGATGACCTCGAAGTCGTAGGTCTCGTACCCGCAGTAGGGGTTGGACTTGCGCAGGTCGTGCGGCAGGCCGGTCGAGCGGAGCACCGGGCCGGTGATGCCCAGGGCCACACACCCGGTGAGGTCGAGGTAGCCGACGCCGACGGTGCGGCCCTTGAGGAGCGGGTTCTCCTTGAGGAGCATTTCGAGTTCGTGCAGGCCGGCGCGCAATTCGGGGATGATCGCCGCGATCTGGTCGAGGGCCCCCTCGGGCAGGTCCTGGGCGACGCCGCCGGGCCGGATGTAAGCCATGTTCATCCGCAACCCGCTGACGGCCTCGAAGACCCGCAGGATGCGCTCGCGCTCGCGGAACCCGACGGTCATGACCGTCGTCGCCCCCATCTCCATGCCCCCGGTGCCCAGGCAGACCAGGTGGGAGTTGATCCGGGTGAGTTCCATCATGAGGACCCGGATGATCGTGGCCCGCTCGGGGATGTCGTCGGTGATGCCGAGGAGCTTTTCGATGGCCAGGCAGTAGGCGGCTTCCTGGAACATGGGGGTGAGGTAGTCCATGCGCGTGCAGAGCGTCACGCCCTGCACCCAGGTGCGGAACTCCATGTTCTTCTCGATGCCGGTGTGGAGGTAGCCGATGCCGGCGCGGGCCTCGGTGACGCTCTCCCCGTCGAGTTCGAGGATGAGGCGGAGCACCCCGTGCGTCGAGGGGTGCTGGGGGCCCATGTTGACGACGATCCGCTCCTCGTGGAGGGCGGTGGCCTCGTCGACGAGGTCACCCCAGTCGCCACCGGAGACGGTGAAGGTGGGCGCGTCGGGTTCGCCCGCGGCATACACGTCGTCGCCTTCGAGGACCTCGCGGTCCTGGTAGGTCGTGTGGTCGATGTGGGTGCTCATCAGTTGTACGCCCTCCGCTGGTCCGGCGGCGGGACCGTGCCGCCCTTGTACTCCACGGGAATCCCGCCCAGCGGGTAGTCCTTGCGTTGCGGGTGGCCCGGCCAGTCGTCGGGCATGAGGATGCGGGTCAGGCTCGGGTGTCCGTCGAAGATGATCCCGAACATGTCCCAGGTCTCGCGCTCGTGCCAGTCGGCGCCGGGCCAGGTGGCGACCACCGACGGGATGTGGGCGTCGCCCTCGGGAGCGGTGACCTCCAGGCGCAGCCGGCGCCCGCCGTGGGTGAGCGAGGTGAGGTGGTAGACGGCGTGCAACTCCCGGCCGGCCTCCTGGGGGTAGTGGACCCCGGAGACGCTCAGGCACATCTCGAACCGCAACGCCGGGTCGTCGCGCAATGCGCGGGCGACCGCCGGGAGGTGCTCCCGGCGCACGAACAGGGTGAGTTCGCCGCGGTCGACGACGACCCTCTCGACGGCGGCCGCGTATGCCGCGCCGCTGCTGCCGCTGCCCTTGGCGGTGCCGTTGTCGGCCCGGTCGAGGGCCGCGGCCAGCGTGTCGACGATCGCGTCGAAGTAGCTGCCGTAGGGACGTTCGGCGGCACCGGGGAAGAGGATCGGGGCCTGGAGGCCGCCGTAGCCGGTGGTGTCGGCGCCCTTGGTGGCACCGAACATGCCGCGGCGCTCCCCGATCTGGACCGGGGCGGTGTCGACGTCGCCCTGGCGGACGAGCTCTTGGTCCTCGCTCATGCGAGCAGGCTCCTCCCGGGAGTGGCGGACAGGGGCGCGTGATGCTCATGGGTGGGGGCCATGAGCGAGGTGGGGGTCGCCGCGAGGGCGGCGGCTTCGGCGGCGCGCGCGGCCTCGATCCGGTTGACGCCCAACTTGGCGTGCTGGATCTTGTCGTGGAGGGTGATGATCGCGTTGAGGAGCATCTCCGGGCGCGGCGGGCAGCCGGGCAGGTAGATGTCGACGGGCACGATGTGGTCCACGCCCTGGACGACCGCGTAGTTGTTGAACATGCCGCCGCTGCTCGCGCACACGCCCATGGCGATGACCCACTTGGGGTTGGCCATCTGGTCGTAGACCTGACGCACGATCGGGGCCATCTTCTGGCTCACCCGCCCGGCGACGATCATGAGGTCGGCCTGGCGCGGGGTGGCGCTGAAGCGCTCCATCCCGAACCGGGCAATGTCGTAGTCGGGGGTGCCGACAGCCATCATCTCGATGGCGCAGCACGCCAACCCGAAGGTCGCCGGCCAGATGGACGCCTTACGCATGTAGCCGACGACGGCCTCGAGCGTGGTGAGCGCGAAGCCCGCGGGGAGTTTCTCCTCGAGTCCCATCAGCGCTCCTTGCGTGCCGTAAAGGTGAGGTGGTCAGGGGTGGTGAGGCGCGGCATACCGGATGCCGGGAAGCGGCGGGTCAGTCCCATTCGAGGCCACCCCGGCGCCACACGTAGGCGTAGGCGACGAAGACGGTGAGGATGAAGAGCACCATCTCGACGAGCGCGAACAGCCCCAACTGGTCGAAGCCCACCGCGAACGGGAAGAGGAACATCGATTCGATGTCGAAGATGATGAAGAGCATCGCGGTGAGGAAGTACTTGATGGGCACCCGCCCGCCCCCCTCGGCGCGCGGCGTGGGCTGGATGCCGCACTCGTACGCCTCCGCCTTGGCGCGGTTGTAGCGGTTGGGACCGACCACCAGGCTGGTGCCCACGGACAGCACGGCGAAGCCGAAGCCGAAGGCCATCAAAATGAGGAGCGGGACGTAGGGGTTGCTCATGATCGGCAAACTCCCCTTTCCTTCAGAGCGCACGTCAGCGGGTCGGGGGACAGACCCGTCGCCATCCTAGAGGGAGTGGGGTGTCCGCTACCGGCCGACTCGACAGGGGCCGTTTCCGGGTCGCCCGAGCCGGTGATCTCGCCCGGGACACGAGCGCTTGTGAAAGCGTTCACGAACACCCGGCGAGTGTATGCCGCGGGGCTCCCCCTCGGCACTTAGGTTCACCTAACTTCCGGCTTGCCCCCTGGCTGGCTCCCCCGCTCGTCCCACCTGTCACCCCTTTCCCGCCTGAACAGCCCAACGTCCACTTCGCACCCCAACAGACAGGGGGCGAAGTGACCCTTTCCCACCTGAAGTGGCGGGCGGCGCCAGCGAGATGTCCCTGAGCCACCTGAAGCACCCGGCCGCGCTGGACAAGTGCCTTCTTCCCCACAGCAACCTCGTCCGTGCCCCATTGGCTGAAGCGCCATGGCGGTCCCCACGACCACCAGGCTTCAGCCAAGCGCCAGAGACGCCCCGCGCGGCGAACCACCGAGTGTCAGGGGCGCACCGCGCGATGCAGGACCACGATCCCGACCGATCGTCAGGGGCGCACCGCGCGATGCAGGCTGACGGCGGCGGACATTGCGGCCCCGCTGGTCGTCCCGACCGAGCGTCAGGGGCGCACCGCACGATGCAGTGCCACGATCCCGCCCGACAGGTTGCGCCACTCCACCTGCGTCCAGCCCGCATCACGCACCCGGCCGGCCAACCCCCGCTGGTCAGGCCACGCCCGAATCGACTCGGCCAGGTAGACGTACGACTCCGGATTGGAGCTCACGCGGCGCGCCACCGGTGGCAACGCCCGCATGAGGTACTCCGTATACACCGTCCGAAACGCCCGGCTCGTCGGCTGCGAGAACTCACACACCACCAACCGACCGCCCGGCCTGGTCACCCGCGCGAACTCGGCCAGCGCCACCCCAACGTCGGCCACATTGCGCAGCCCGAAACTCATCGTCACCGCGTCGAAGGCCCCATCGGCGAACGGCAGCCGCATCGCGTCCGCGGCCGTGAAGCCCAAGTCCTCCCGGCGGCGTTTGCCGACGCGCAGCATACCGAGGGAGAAATCGGCGGGAACGACGTCAACCCCGGCGTCCGCGAACGGCTCACTCGACGTGCCCGTGCCGGCCGCGATGTCGAGGACCCGCTCCCCCGGCTGCGCCGCGACCGCCGCGATGACCGCGCGTCGCCACAGCCGGTCCTGCCCGAGCGAGAGCACGTCGTTGGTGACGTCGTACTTCTGGGCCACGACGTCGAACATCGCGGCCACCTCGCGGGGATCCTTGTCGAGGGAGGCTCGGGTCATGGCGGTCATCATCGCATTGGCGCAGGTTTACCCTGGATTCCTGATGACGTCCATGCCCCTGCCCGTGCGTGCGAGCGCGCCGACCCCGCTCGTCGCCCGCAGCATCGCACTTCCGGTTGCCGAGGTGACGCCGCTGCTGCACCTGTTGCCCGCCGCGGAGGCGAGCGACCTGTTCTCGTGGGTGCGCCGCGGCGAGGGGATGGTGGGCTGGGGGCGGGTCGCGAGTTCCACGGCATACGGGGAAAAGCGGTTCGCGACGTTGCGCCGCTGGTGGGAGGCCGTGTCGGCGGCGGCGGTCGTGCGCGACGAGGTGGGGGTGCCCGGCAGCGGACCGGTGGCGTTCGGGTCTTTTGCGTATGCCGCGAGCTCACCGGCCGGGGCCACTCTCGTCGTGCCCGAGGTGATCGTCGGGCGGCGCGGGGATCGGGCGTGGCTGACGACGCTGTCCGTGGGACCGGAGTTGCCGGCGGCCGGGGGTTTGGACGCGGTGCTGGGCGGGCGCCCGGGCCGGCAAGCGGGGGGACGCGCGACGGAGGCCGCGCGCGGGGAAGCGCACCCGGGCGCGGAGGCGCACCCCGGCGAGGCGGCGCCGGAGCGACCGCGCGACGTGACGTTCGCCGACGGGGCCTCCTCACCCGCGCAGTGGGCCGGCGCGGTCGCCCGGGCGGTCGAACTCATCACCGCCGGCGAACTCGACAAGGTGGTGCTTGCGCGTGACCTCGAGGTCCGCAGCGGCGGGGCACTCGATGTGCGATGGCTGCTGGAGCGGCTCGCCGAGAGGTACGACGCGACCTGGGTGTTCAGCGTCGACGGGCTCGTGGGGGCCACGCCCGAGATGCTCGTGCGCTCGGAGAAGGGCCTGGTCACCTCGCGGGTGCTGGCCGGCACGATCCGGCGCACCGGCAACGACGAGCACGATCTGGCTCTCGCCGGCTCGCTGGCGCGCTCGAGCAAGGACTTGGAAGAGCACGAGTATGCGGTGCGGTCGGTCGCCGATGCGTTGCGCCCGCACTGTTCGTCGATGAACGTGCCGGAGACCCCGTTCGTGCTCCACCTCGCCAACGTCATGCACCTGGCGAGCGACGTGGCGGGGGTGCTCGTCGACGGGGCCAGTTCGTTGGCGCTGGCGGAGGCCCTGCACCCGAGCGCGGCGGTGTGCGGCACCCCCACCGCTCGTGCCGATGAGGTCGTCGCCGAGTTGGAGGCGATGGATCGAGGTCGGTATGCCGGCCCCGTCGGGTGGATCGACGCCTCCGGTGACGGGGAGTGGGGTATTGCGTTGCGGTGCGGGGCATTTGACCCTATGGATGCGTCGCGGATGCGTCTGTATGCCGGGTGCGGCATCGTCGCCGGCTCGGACCCCGAGGCCGAGGTCGCCGAGTCCGACGCCAAACTGGTCCCGATGCGCGACGCCCTGACTGCCTGAGGATCTCGCTGGCCCGAGTGCCGCCTCGGTCGGGTGGCCTCGCGCGCCCTTCCCCGCAGGAACTGGCGCGTCATACCCTGCAGGACTTCGAGCGTCCGACCCTGCAGACGGTGGGGTGATCACCACGCCAACTGCACGGTAGGCGGCAACTTGACCATCCAACCCTCAGCCCACGCCACCACCCACGCCCTCCCGTACGACTCGCGCATCCTGCGCTGCAAGAACTCGAGCGTCCTACCCTGCACAAGGTGGGGCGATCACGACACCTACTGCACGGTAGGCGGCAACTTGACCATCCAACCCTCAGCCCACGCCCTACCCCGCAGGAACTCCAGCGTCCTACCCTGCACAAGGTGGGGCGATCACCACACCAACTGCACGGTAGGCGGCATACGGGTCAGGTAAACGGAGGCCGGTGGTCCAGCCGGACCGAACGCCGCCCCGCCCAGCGCCACACGCGGGCGGCTCCGTCGCGGTCCTCGTCGGTGACGAGGTTGCCCATCCAGCGCAACGCCAAGGTCATGAGCCAGTCGCTGCGCATCCCCGCCGGCCCCAGGGCCGGCAGCATCTTCGGCACCGTGAACACCGCGGCCAGGCGGCGGGCGATCGAGAATGCCTCGCCGTACTCGCGGCGCAGCGTCGCCGGCCACGACACGGACAGGTCGGTGTCGAGCAAGCCCGCCACCATCCGCCCGGTTTCGAGCCCGTAGTCGATGCCCTCACCGTTGAGCGGATTGATACAGGCCGCCGCGTCGCCGATGAGGGCCCAGTTGGGGCCGGCGACATTGCTCACGGCCCCACCCATGGGGAGCAGCGCGCTCGTCGGCAGCCGCGCCGGGCCCGACAGCCCGAAGTCGCCGCGCCGCGCTTCGACATAGTGGGCCATGAGGGGTCGCAACGCGATGTCCGCCGGGCGCCGCGTGGTCGCCAACGTCCCGACCCCGACATTGACCTGCCCCCCGCCGAGGGGGAACACCCAGCCGTATCCGGAGACCACCTCACCCGAGGGCCCCCGCAACTCCAGGTGACTGCTGATCCACGGGTCATCCGCCATCGCCGAGTCGACGTAGCAGCGGCCGGCCACGGCATACACGGTGTCCTTATGCCACTGTCGGCCAAGGACTTTGCCGAGCCCGCTGCGAGCCCCGTCGGCGACGACGAGGCGTTCGCACGCGATCTCGACCGGGGCGCCGCCGATCCGGAACGTCACAGCCCGCACCCGGCCACCCTCGACGCGGGCCCCGATCGCCTTGGCACCTTCGACACCGGTCGCGCCGGCGGCCAACGCCACGTCACGGATCCGGGCGTCGAGAATCGAGCGCGGCGCCGCCGACCCCCAGTCGGGCAAACTGCCTCCGGGCCAGGGCAACATCAGCGTTTGCCCGAACCCGTGCGCGCGCAACCCGCGGTTGACGGTGCGCGAGCGCAGCCAGTCGGCCAGGCCGAGGGCGTCGAGCTCGCCGATCGCCCGGGGGGTGAGGCCGTCGCCACACGTCTTGTCTCTTGGGAAGGTCGCCGCGTCGGCCAGCACGACCTCGCGACCCGCGCGCGCGGCCCACGCAGCCGCCGCCGAACCCGCCGGGCCCGCTCCGACGACGAGGACATCGGTGCGCAGCGGGGTCGTGGTCACCGCGGCATTGTCGCAACCGGGGCCGGTCGCGCCGAAATCGGCTATCGCCGCGGTTCAGCCAGGGCGTCCGCTGCGAGCGCGCGCAACCGGTCGCGTTCGGCGCGATGGGTGCCGCGGTCGACGGTGATTTCGACCACCCGTATGCCGTCCGGCCGGCTGGCGACGGCCACCTCTAGTTCCGCTGTGCTGCCGACCTTTTCGTGGCGTATGCCGTGGGCTTGGCAGAGTGCCCGCAGGTCGGTGCCGGTTGGGGTGCCGAAAAGTCGCTCGAAGGGGGCGGCGCGGGCGGGTTCGCCGGGTTCGAGCGTGGTGAAGATGCCGCCGCCATCGTCGTTGACGACGACGATGGTCAGGTCGGGGCCGGGTTCGTCGGGCCCGATGAGCAGGCCGCTGCTGTCGTGGAGGAAGGTGAGGTCGCCGAGAACGGCATAGGTGGGGCGGTCGGGGGCGGCCAGCGCGAGACCGACGGCGGTGGCGACGCACCCGTCAATGCCGGCAAGGCCCCGGGAGGCGACGACGTCGACGCGGTGCGCAATGACCGCGGCGGCGTCGAGGTCTCGGGGAGTGTTGGAGGACCCGAGGAAGACGAGCGCATCGTCGGGCAGGGCAGCGGCGAGGGCGCGGGCGACCTGTATGGCCGTCGCCGCCGTCAACAATCGACCAATAGGTGGATTGTTGACATGTGCGGCCACTGCGCGCCCGACGGCGCGTCCGGCGTTGAGCCAGGTCCTGCACCAGTCGGTGGGATCGCCGGTGAAGTTCCAGGTGTCGTGGTCTGAGAAGTTGACCCGCTGACTCAGTCGCCCGGGGATGTCGAGTTCGAGTCCAGCGTCGAGGAGATAGAGGTCGGGGCGGGGACGCCGGATGAGTTGGGCGTAGGGCCGAGACAGGGTAGGTCGGCCCGCGACCACGATGGCGTCCGGCTCGTGCTGGTCCACGAACGCGCCTGTGCCAGCCACCAATACCCCATGCGCGACCACCCCTGGCCGAGGGTGGGCACCGAACGGCTCGGCGAGCACGGGAAGTCCGCGGCGCCGCGCCCAGGCCAGGACCGCGCGGGACTGGTCGAGAGTGGGCAGGTCCCCAAGGACCACGAGCGTGCGGGCCGGCAGGGGAGGCAAGGAGGGCGGAGCAGGCGCGCTCGTTCCATGCGGGTGGTCACCAGACTCGGTGTCAACAATCCACCTATTGGTCGATTGTTTACGCGCGTGCGTGAGGTCGATGCTGGTGACGCTCTCGGGGGTGGCAGCGGTCTCGGGGGTGGCGGCGCGGCCGGGCGCGGTGTCAACAATCCACCTATTGGTCGATTGTTTACGCGCGTGCGTGAGGTCGGTGCTGGTGGCGCTCTCGGGGGTGGCAGCGGACTCGGGGGTGTCGGCGCTGCCGGGCGCGGTGTCAACAATCCACCTATTGGTCGATTGTGTACCCGCGGGCGTGAAGTCGGTGCTGGTGGCGCTCTCGGGGGTGGTGGCGCTGCCGGGCGCGGTGTCAACAATCCACCTAATGGTCGATTGTTTACCGGCTTCCCCGTTGGTCGATTGTTTACCGGCTTCCCCGTTGGTCGATTGTTGACGCGCCTCCCTGTTGGTCGATTGTTGACACGTCTCCGAGGGGTCGGGCTGGGTGGGGAGGTCGGGGACCAGGGGTTCGTCGAACTGGATGTTGAGATGCACCGGCCCCTCGGCTTCGCACGCTGTTGCCGCCAAGACCGCAGCCCTCGCCTGGGCCGTCGCCTCATCGAGCGACCCATCGGCAGGCAGGTCCACGGCATACCGGGGCGCCCACCCGAAGAGCCCCGGTTGGCGCGTCGTCTGGTTGGCCCCGCTCCCCCGCAGCCGCGCGGGCCGATCGGTCGACACCACGATCAAGGGCACCAAAGCGTGGCGGGCCTCGAGCACCGCGGGATGAAGATTGGCCACGGCCGTGCCCGAGGTTGTCACGACCACGGCAGGCCGACGCGACACCTTCGCCAACCCCAGGGCCAAGAACGCAGCCGACCGTTCGTCCACGCGGACGTGGAGGCGGAGGCGACCGGCCCGCTCCGCCGACCACACGGCATACGCCATCGCCGAGGAGCGCGACCCCGGACAGAGGACCACCTCGCGGACCCCAGCGTCGACCAACGCGTCAACGAGTGCCGTCGCGAGCGCCGTGGACGGGTTCACGAGCGAGGATTCTGCCATTCCCTGGTGAGCACGTAGTCATGCACGATCGCCCGGGTGCCCGGTTGCCCCACGAACGGCTCGATCGTCGCGTGCCAATCGACGTCGGTCGACGACGGCACGGCACCGGATTCGAGGCCTCGCGCCAGGGCGGCATACCCCGCACCATCGTGTTCGGCGACGGCGCTGCGCCCACCGGGCCCGGGAGCCGGGTCGGCGACGATGGTCCGCCAATTCGGCTCCTGGCGGGCCGGGGTGCCGTCCAGGCGCGGCACCGGGTCCCTCAACTTCTCGAGCGAGACGACCCGGGTGGAGTCCGGGATGTCGAAGCCCCCGGTCGGGGACCCCGAGGTGAGGGCGCCCGTGATGGTGCGACCATGCCGAAAGCCCGGCTCGGACGCCAGAGTGAGCGCGACCATCCCGCCCAGGCTGTGCCCGCTGGTGAGCACCGGGTCGGCACTCGTGTCCACTCCGGCGCGCCCTTGCGCGTCCAGGAGCGCCAGGTTGACCCCAATCGCGGCCGCGGCGGAGTGCTGCCTGATGACATTGGCATCGGCCGTGGCGTCGAAGGGGTCACTCCCCGGCGCCAACCCCCAGTCCTGGGTGCCCGAAATCGACACCAGCCAGGCCCGGGAACCATCCGGCCGGATGAGTTCGGTGACGCGCACCAGGCCCGGGGTCTTGGAGACCTCGACATCCTCGGCCACCAGGTCGGCCAACCCGGCCGGCGCCCGCCCTTCACGCGCCGCGAGCGGCTTGAGGGCCACGACCCGGTCGGTGCGTTCGTTGAGGAAGCCCCAACCGTCCGCGAGACCGACCAAGGGGCCGGCGACAGGCAGGATCCCGCGCGCACCCCATTCGGCCACCTCGGGGTGGTCGTAGAGGAACCGGTCGAGGCCGCTCAGCCCGGCGCGCACCCCGTCCTCGACCGCGGCATACACCCGGGCCGCCTGTCGCAACGAGGTGCCCACGCCGTGCAAGGCGAGACTCTCGGCGGCGACCATGCCGGCGAGGACGGCCACGTCGCGCTCGATTGCGGCGACCGCTTGCCCACGCCGGTATGCCGTCTCGAAGCCGCCGTCGAGCGGCCCCAGGGCCGCGGCCCGCACCCCTGCGGCCGCGGTCACCGCCGTCGTCGTCGCCGGCCGGCCCCGAGCGAAGGCGTCCTCCATGGCACTGGCTCCGCGGTCGAGGAGCACCGCGGCGCCCGCCAGGTCCTCGGGAGCAACGCGCGTTTTCATGCCCCACGCTCCAGGGCGGCCAGGCCGCGAAGTCGGCCGGCGAGGGCATCCATGCGATCCGCAATGGCCGTCATGGCGTTGCTGCGATCTTCGACGACGGAGTGGTAGTTGGTGGCGCCCGGTCCCTCCCAGGTCACGGCGCGGGCGCTGCGCACCAGGTGGGCTCGGGAACGGACATCGTCGGCGCATTGCTGCCACCCGTGGGCGAGGTGAAGGAGTTCATTCATAGGACCAGCCTTCGTGGGCCCGGGCACCGCCTCAAGGGCCCCGTGAAGGTTGTGGACGACACACCTTCGCGGGCAGCGGCTGTGGACAACCGATGGCCGGCGTTCGCCATACCGCACCGCCCGAGCCAGCCCTCCTACGCTGGCCGCATGCGCCATCACGACGTCGTCCTGCTCGGCACCGGCTCGGGCAACACGATCTTCACCCGCCGATTCACGGGCCTGGACATCGCGATCGTCGAACCCGGGCCCTTCGGTGGCACCTGCCTCAACGTCGGCTGCATCCCGACGAAGATGTTCGTCCTGCCTGCCGACCGGGTCCAGGAGGCGCGCGACAGTGCCCGGCTCGGGATCCGGTTCGCCGATCCCGGGGTCGACTGGCCGGCCATTCGCGACCGGGTGTTCGGACGCGTGGACCCCATCGCCGACGGCGGGGAACGGCACCGACGCTCCCAACACAACGTGACCGTGTATGCCGCGAGCGCCCGGTTCGTGGGCGAGCGCCGGTTTGCGCTCTCGAGCGGCGAGCAGATCAGCGCCGACCGGGTGGTCGTGGCGGTCGGGTCCCGCCCCGCGGGCTACCCGGTCGACGGGTTGCGCGAGCCCGCCCCCCAGTTCGGGCTGCACACGTCCGACACGATCATGCGGCTGCGCGAGTTGCCCGAGACCATGATCATCGTGGGTGGCGGGTTCGTGGCCTGCGAGTTTGCCCACGTGTTCTCCTCGCTGGGGGTGCGGGTGACGCAGGTGCAGCGCTCGGAGCACCTGCTCCGGGGTGAGGATGAGGCGGTGTCGCGGCGCTATACGGAACTCGCCGGGGAGCGATACGACCTGCGCACGCAGCGGCTCGTGACGGCCGCGGTCCACGACGGGCGCACCTGGCGGCTGACGTTGCGGCATACCGGAGAGAGCGGCGCCGACAGCGGAACTGCCGGGGGCGGCGCCGACGAAATGGAAGCGAGCGGACGGCCCGAGGGGACCCCGGAGACGGTGACGGCGCCGGTCGTGCTGCTCGCGGTCGGCCGCCGGTCCAACGCCGACCGTCTCGACCCGGCCGCCGGCGGGCTGGCGCTCACCGCGCACGACCGGATCGTGGTCGACGCCGAGCAGCGCACCACCGCGCCCGGGGTGTGGGCCCTCGGCGACATCTGCAACGACTGGCAACTCAAACACGTCGCCAACCGCGAGGCGCGCACTGTCTCGCACAACCTCCTCCTCGACCTCGGCCGCCTCGACCCGGGCGCGCAGCCGCTTCAGACCGATCACCGGTTCGTGCCGCATGCGGTATTCGGGTACCCGCAGGTCGCCTCGTTCGGCCCCACCCGGGGCGACCTGATCGCCGCGGGCCGGCCGTTCCTGGAGAAGACGCAGGCGTTCGGTGATGTCGCCTACGGCTGGGCGCTCGATGACCACGAGGGGTTCCTCACGGTGTATGCCGACCCGGACACCGAGCGGATTCTCGCCGCCCACTGCATCGGGCCGCAGGCGTCGACACTCATCCAGCCGCTGATCCAGGCCGCGACGTTCGGGCAGCGCGCGCACGACGTGGCCCGGGGGCAGTACTGGATCCACCCGGCCCTGTCCGAGGTCGTCGAGAACGCGCTGTTGGGGCTCGCGCCCGCCTGATTCGAGGTAATACCGCACGGATCCCCCGGCGTTTTTACCTCCAATCGCGGGCGGCGCACCGCGGCGGGGGCGCCGCAGCGGGATGGCGAGCGGAGGCGTAGGTTGGGGGTGGCCCATCAATGAGGAGGAACCCATGTCCCAAGAGGTCGTCGTTCGCGACCTGAGCGTCGACGAGTGCTGGAACCTGTTGCGCGCCAACACGTTCGGGCGCTTGGCGTACCACCTGCGGGGGCGCACGATGATCGCGCCGATCAACTACTCGCTGATGGGCGAGAAGATCGTCTTCCGGACCGCCGAGGGCTCGAAGTTCTATGCCCTCAAGGTCGAGGACTTCGTGGCCTTCGAGTTCGACGAGCACGACGGGCGCACCGCGTCCAGCGTCGTCGCGCACGGCACGGTCAAGGAGGTCCTCGCCGAGGAGGATGCCGCCGAGATCACGGTCAACCTGCGCCCGTGGGTGCGCACCGAGAAGCGGCATGTCCTCGTCATCGAGGTCAACGAGATCACCGGCCGCACCTTCATCCTCGACAGCGAAGCCTTCTAGGGCGCGCTTCGGAGGCGGCCCGTGGCCGGGTTGCGGTCGGTGAGGCAGTAGGTCCGCCCGAGCGGGTCGCGCAGTACGGTCCATCGCGGGCCGTCCCCGACGATGGTGGCGCCGTGGGCGGTATGCCGTGCCAGGGTTGCGTTGCGGTCGGCGCAGGCGAGGTCGAGATGGGCGCGGGCGGGGCCGGCCGACTCGCCGAGGCGTTGGAGCAGGAGCCGGATGGGTATGCCGTCCGGTCGCCGCAGCGCGGTGAACTTCGCGCGCGTGTTGGGCAGGGGCGGCCAGCCGGTGAGGCTAGCCCAGAAGTCGACCTCGCGCGCGTAGGCGCTGTCCGGGATGTCCAGACACACCTGATCGACGAGGTCGGGCTCACCGACACGGACCTGGGCCGACATGGACGCGGAGGCTTCGGGGTGGGCCGAACCCGCGCCGGGCGGCGCGGCATACCGGGTGAAACAGAAGACGAACCCGGCGGGCGAGGCGAGGATGACCACCTGATCGTCGCCGAGGGTGGCGAGTTCGCGGGCGCCGAGGGCGAGGGCTTGGTGGGCGGCAGCGCGGGGACGTTCCACATCGAGGTCGAGGTGGATGCCGCGCCCGGACCCGGTGGCCTGCATCTTGAGCCACGGTGCGCCCAGCCGCGGGAGCAGGGTGAGGAACTCGTCGTCCGCGCCCCGGCGGGGCGAGGCCGTGGTGCGAGTGAGGGCGCTCCAGTAGGTGAGGGCCTCCTCGAAACTCGCGCGGGGTTCGTCGAGGAAGGCCCAGACCCATTGGATGCCGCTCATGCCCCCAGTGTGAACGCTACTTTTTGCACACGTTCTACGCTACCTTTCGCACACCCCACCACGGCGTCAGGCCAAGGCCATCGCACGGGTGACGAGGGGGCGGGAGGCCCACAGGCCGAGCACGCTGAGGAAAGCCGTCGCGACCACTGCGCCAAAGAAATACACCAGCACCTGCAGCCCCATCATGGAGATCGGCAGCAGGATGAGCGAGGCCACCCCACCGGCGAGGACGAAGGTTGCGAGCAGCGGCGCCACCACCTCGAGCAGGCGGGCTCGGTGCAGGGTTTCCGGCGGGCAACCGGCCAGGGCCAGGGCGCGGTAGCCAAGGCGTTGGTCGATGACCCGCGAGGCATGCACGACGCCGGCCGAGGTGGCGGCGACCAGCCCGACGATGGCCAACGTGATGAGGGCGCCCATGCGCATATCGGTGCCGACATAGGGGTAGTCGCCTGCCCCGTCGGGAATGACACTCGTCACGGCGGCGAGCGCGGCGAGCATGACGGTCAGGCCCATCGTGCTGCTCGCCCGCCACGCGCTGCGCGGGTCGTCGACGATCCGGCGCCCGGCAAGGAGCCGCTCCGGCGTCGACGCGGTCGCGGCCACCGCCCGCCCGAAGAGCATCATCACCCAGGGGCCGATGACGTTGATCGCGGCCACCATGGCGACGAGGAACCCGATGACCACGGCGATCCCCCCGCCGAACACGCCTCGGCTGGCGACCACCCAGCCGATCAGCACCACGACGAACACGAGCAGACGCAGGGCGCTGAGTTTCGCCGGTGTCGTGCGCGCACTCACGCCCAGCGGGGTGACGACGACCGCGGCCAAACTCACCGCGCCCGAGACCACCGCGAGGGCGACGACGCCGAGGACGACGAGCAGCGCCAGTCCCCACCCCACCCAGAGCGGCGCGACCCCAAAAGGCTTCCCGTCGAACGGGATGCGGGCGAGCAGCGGCAAGCTCGCGGCATACAGGCCGATGCCGGCCACCCCGCCGAGGAGGGCTTGCGAGGCGGACTCCAGCAACGTCATGGCGAGCGTTTGACCGCTGGTCGCGCCGGCGAGGCGAAGGTTGGCGAGGCGGGCGTTGCGGCGGGCGACCGTGAGGCGCGCGGCGAGGCCGCCGAGGGTGAGGATCGGGACGGCCATCAGGCCGGCGGCGATGTAGGCGAGGACGACATAGAGGTATGCCGGGTCGTGGACGGGGTCCGCCCCCGGCGCCACGCGGGCGCGAAAGGCGAGGACCCCACCGAGGGCGACGAGCAGTGAACCGGTCGCGACGGCGAAGGCGGTGACCGCGAGGAGGCCGGGCAGGCGGGTGGTCGCGGACTCGTGGCGGCGCAGCAGCCACCAGAGGCGCACCGTGGTCATCGGGCCACCGCCTGGAGAGCGCGCGCGGTGTCGTGGACGATGGCGCCGTCGCGCATGGTGACGACGCGCTGGCAGAGCCCGGCGACTTCCGAGTCGTGGGTGACGACGACGAGAGCGGCGCCGTGGGCGCGGGTGGCGGCGAGCAGTTGGCCGAGGACGCCGGCGCCCGTGTCGCGGTCGAGGGCTCCGGTGGGTTCGTCGGCGAAGACGACTCCCGGGTTGGCCGCGAGCGCCCTCGCGATGGCGACCCGCTGGGCCTGGCCACCAGAAAGTTCGCCGGGGCGCCGGTCGGCGAGGCCGGTCAGGCCGAGAGCGTCGAGGATGGGTTGGGTGCGGGCCAGGGCGGTCGCGCGCGGGACGCCGGCGAGCATGAGCGGGAGGGCCGCGTTCTCGCCGGCGGGCAGTTCGGGCAGGAGTTGGCCCGACTGGAAGACGAACCCGAAGTCGCTGCGGCGCAGCCGGCTTCGCTCGCGATCGGAGAGCTTGGTGAGGTCGGCGCCGCGCCAGTGGACGCTGCCCTCGGTGGGGCGCAGGACCCCGGCGAGGACGTGCAGCAGGGTCGTCTTGCCCGAACCCGACGGACCCATGACCGCTAGCGATTCGCCGGGAGTGACGGTGAGGTGGACCCCGCGTAGCGCGGGCGCCTCGTCGGGGCGCGCGGTGTAGCGGTGGACCAGTCCGGTCGCGACGAGCGGGCTGCCGGTGGTCGTGAGTTGGCCGGTTGCGGCCGGTTCGGCGTGGCTGCCGCGGCCGGGGTATGCCGCGGGCATCGTGGTCGTGGTGTTCATGCTTCCAGCGTGGCTGGGTGGGCAGGGTCAGCACATCGGGCCACGGTCTGGTCTTGACCGCTCGAGGGGCGGCGCGGCATCCGACCACGGTCTGATCCTCAGCGTTGGCGCCGATGCCTCGGGCCCCGCGCGCAACTGAGGGCCTCCACTCGCCCCCTCCCCGCAACACCCCCCCCCGCATCCCACTCCTTGTCGTGGCATAGTCATGCTATAGATATGGCATGACTCGGGTCAGAGTGAGCACGACCGTGGACGCGGAGTTGATCGCGACGGCCCGTGAAGTTCACGGGGGCGGCACCGATGCCAGCGTGATCGAGGCAGCCCTGCGCGCACTCCTCGCCGCACACCACCGGGCCGAAGTCGATGCGGCATACGACATGGCTTGGGCCGCTATGCCGGTCGACACGCCCGACGAGTGGGGCGATCTGGCCTCGTTCGGCGCCGCGGTCCGACGGGCGTCCCGTTGAGCGCGCGCTTCTCCGGCCCGCCCGAGCGCGGCGAGGTGTGGTGGTGCGAACTCGACACCATCGGGCGACGACCGGTTGTCGTGCTCTCGCGCGACGCTGCCATCCGGGGGCGCCGGCTGGCGCTCGTCGCGCCTTGCACCACGACCGTTCGCGGCCTGCCCAGCGAAGTCGGTCTGGACCCAGGCACCGACCCCGTCCCACGGCCGTGCGTCGTCACGCTCGATGCCTGCGAGTCAGCGCCGGTCGCTCTCTTGGTGGACCGCCTCGGCCGCCTCTCAGGAGCGCGGATGGGTGCCGTGTGCCGCGCGCTCGCCATCGCGGTCGACTGTCCTGCGTGAGGTGGACTCCGCGCCGGTCAGGGCATCGCAGTCGGGTTCCGTTGGGTTCGCCGCTCCTCGCCGAGATCGGCGCGAGTCTTGGTCAGTCGGCGCGCGGCGACGTGCGGTCGCCCACCAGGGCCCGCGCCGCCGCGGGCAGGTGTGGCCAGGTGGCGGTGAGGCGCTCGCGCCACCAGGCCGCCCGTTTCGGCGGGGCGGCCCAGCGGGTGAGGAGGTCGGGGTCGGCGGCAACGCGGCATACGGGCAACTCTCCCGCGACCGGGCGCAGCGGGGAGGCCGCCACGTCCCCGGTGAACAGGCCCACGGTCCCCAACCCGCAGGCGTGCTCGAGCTTGGGGAGGGCGGCGGCGAGCGCGACCCCGGCGGCGATGCCGATGCTCGTGTCGAGCGCGGAGGACACGACCGCGGGCAGGCCGGTGGCGGCGACGATGTCGAGGGCCGCGGCGACCCCGCCGAGGGGGGCGACCTTGACGACGATGAGGTCGGCGGCGTGCAGGTCTCGCACCCGCAGCGGGTCGTCGGCCTTGCGGATCGATTCGTCGGCGGCGATGGGGACGTCGATGCGGCGGCGGGCCAGGTCGCGACGCAGAGCGGCTAGGTCTTCGACAGTGGCACAAGGCTGTTCGGCATATTCGAGGTCGTATGCCGCGAGTTTGGTCAGCGCCTCACTCGCCTCGGCGAGGCTCCAGGCGCCGTTGGCGTCGACCCGGATGCGGGCGCTCGGGCCGAGGGCGGCGCGGACGGCGGTCACCCGGTCGAGGTCGTCGGCGAGGGTTTGGCCGGGTTGGGCGACCTTGATCTTGGCCGTCGTCGCGCCGGGGAATCGGGTCAAGATCGCGGGAACGTCGTCGGCGGGGATCGCGGGAACGGTCGCGTTGACCGGCACCGTATGCCGCACCGGCGCCGGCCAGGTGCCCCACGCCGCTTCGAGCGCGGCGGCGAGCCAGCGGGCCGCTTCGGGCGGTGGATAGTCGAGGAAAGGACCCCATTCGCCCCAGCCGTTCGGCCCTTCAATGAGGGCGACCTCGCGGGTCGTGATTCCCCGGAACGACACCCGCATCGGGATGCCCACGACCTGCAGGCCATCCAGTGGCTGCGGCGAACTCAACACCCGACATCCCATCGTCTATGGCGACTCACACATGGAGCCTAGTGACAATTGCTGAGGTCGACCGTCGCCGACAGATCTCCCATATGAAAAGTGACCGACCGCGAAGTTCCCACTACCCCTGCTCCGTAGTCAAGGGAGATCTCTCCCACACTCGTCACAGTAAGGCTCTTGTCGCCATTGTGCTCATACGCCTCAACGGCACCATCGTTGTACGTAATCTCAGTCCAATAAGACAATTTGGAGTTAGGCTGCAAGCCAACGGCGTTCACGTCTATCGAACAGTAGGTGAGATTGTCACTCCGAACTTTTGGCCCTACGTAAACGGCATTCAAAGCAGGCTTTCTTTCCGCAGTCAAGTATTCTTCATCCCTGTCGATGGACGATCCAAATCGAGCTACTGCCGACACCGTCATCGAAGTGCCCCATGGGATGGTGGTGCGGCATGAGTCCACCGCTGTCAAGGTCGCAGGGCAACCGGGCAACGGTTTTCCTTTGTCATCCACCAAGGTCGTCACTACACCATCCCTGCCATCTGGCGGGGTCCAACTCAAGGTAAAGGTGTCGCCCTGTGGCCAGTCCGCCCTTCTCGCCGTCAGGATCGGCCTTTTTGGTTTTGACTCCGAGCGCAATAGATCGAAGTAGACATCAGGGCTGGAAGGAAGAGGCAGACCCTGTGTCAAGTCTTTGCGAGTCTCCTCAGGGAGCAGAGTAACTAGCACTCCATTTACTTCCCCTGACTTTCCGAGAATTGTCGAACCGAACCTAACACCTCGATCAATGCGCACTTTTCCGTCGACAAGAACTACCATCGGATGGGTCATTTTGTAAGCGAGCAGACCCCCGAACCCGAGCGACAACGTCACGACCACGATCGTCGCCAAAACAAGGATCCGCCTCCCCCGCCGAAGCCCGCTCCACCAGGTACGAATCCCGCGTCCTTTCGCAGAGGGCGTGGCGCCCGAAGCGTCAGAGAGTTCGCTGAGCGGCGCAAGGCCCGTCGGTCGCTGCCCTTGTGGAGCCCCCTTCACCGCCTTGGACGGTTTCCCGTCCTTCTTGGCCCAGGTGAACGACGGCCGCTTACGTGCCGTCCCGCGGTCGTCAACCACCGCTATCGCCGCTCCCGCGAGCGGCGCGGCTGCTGGGAGCGACGAGAAGTCCAAGACCCCGACCGCGTCGTCCTGGCTGCCCAGATCAGTTTCCCCGCCAGGGCTGCCGTCAGCGACCGCAGCCAAGGGCGCTGAGAGCGGCTCCACAAACGACATGCCCCCCGGAGAACTCTCTATCCCCACACCTGGGCTGGGGGTCTTGGTCGCCGCGGCAAACCAATCGGCCTCGCCCTCCACGCCACCGGAAACGGTCACGTCGCCGGCACCGGCAGCCGCAGCCGTGGGATTGTTCGGCGGCATATGGGCCTCTTTGGACGAGTCCTCGGGAGGTGAAGCGCGCTCTTCACTCGACACTGAGGCCGCCGCCGACGCCTGCTTGACCGTCGGAGCCAGAGGCTCCTCCGCTTCCTCGGGAACTGCGCCCGAGTCCCGGCGCTCTTCCGCCCCAGCCTGCTCTTCGGGACCGGGCTGGGCCCGTGCAGCGGGAGGTGAGGCCGGATCGTCGGCGTCGTGGGCGTCAGCGGTAGCGCTGGCCCCCAGGAGTCCAGGCGCTTGCGGAACGGCAGGTTCCAAGGCATTCTCGGCCGCTCGCGGCGCGCCTGGCTCGTCAACGGATCGGGCAACAGCCGCGATGGCAGGCCCTGCAGCGGCCAGGCCACCGGCCCTCTTGATGGTCGGCGGCACCGCGGGCACCGCCGTTATCGTCGGCGGCGTTGACGACATGTCCGTCGAGCGCAGTTCTCGGTCCTCCGTGAGCGGCAGCTCCTCCAAAGCCTCGAGCAATTCTCGGGCGGAAGCAAATCGATCGGCCGGCTCGCGGGCAAGGCATCGGTTCATGACGGCTCGCAAGGCGTGGTCGATATCGAGGGATTCGCTGGCTCTCACCTCCCCCATGATCGCGCGCGTAATCATGGCCTGGACGCTGTCGTGATTCGTCAACGCATACGGACTCCGCCCAGTCAACAAGGTGAACAGCAGGGCCCCGAAGGAAAAGATGTCTGAGGCCTGGCTGGCTCGCCCGCCGAGAAGCACCTCGGGCGCCGTGTACGCGATCGTGCCCGTCACTCCCACCGAGAGTGTTTGCGCATTCGTCAGCCGCGCGATGCCGAAGTCCCCGAGCACCGGGAGTCCACGGCGCGAGATAAGAATGTTCGCCGGCTTGATATCGCGGTGCAAAACCCCGGCCTCGTGGGCCGCGACGAGAGCTCGAGCCACATGTCGGGCGATTTGGACGACCTCATCGCGGCCGATCGGCCCCGAACTCGCCAAGCGGTCGGCCAAAGACCCACCCGGACAGAACTCCATGACGAGATACGGCTGCCCCTGCGCGTCCGCTCCGGTGTCATAGACTGTGACAATTTCGGGGCACCAATCCACCTGTCCCAAGGTGCGGCATTCGCGCTCGAAATCCGCAAACGACTCAGCGCTGACCGCGCCAGCCAGCACCTTGACGGCCACCGTGCGCTCCAGGCCCAACTGGGTCGCCCGATAGACCACGCCGGAAGCGCCCCGGCCGACAATCTCCTGGCCTTGGTAGCCACTCACCTGAAGGACCAACGCGGTCCCTTCCACGCTCGCCCGTGCGAGGCACGGATGCCGAAGTCGGACGCCTCCGAACCTAGCCCACCGCGGACGTCCGGTATCCCACTTGTCCCCAGAAGTGAGGACACGGCCGACCGCCTCGAGCGGCGCGTGGTTCCCCACCACGCATTTCCACCGGGCTGGGATTATCTTCGTTTCGCGACTTCATATCGAACTGGTGTTCTGGTAGTATTAGTGCATGGGTGAGGGGATCGCACGTGAGGCTCTTGAGGGCCTGTATGCCGCGCTGTCGGCGACCGGTGCGACCACCAGTCCACCCGCGGGCGCCGCGGGCCTCGACGCGCCTGCCCTGCTCGACCTCATCGGCGAGTTGCAGGCGATCATCAACGTGGCCGAGGCCTGTCAGACCCTCACCATCGCGCATGTCACCGCCCAAGAGTTGACCCTCGCCGAGGACGGCACCGATCGATGGGTGCATCACGGGCTCGGGCACACCGAGATCGACGCGCCCTCGATGATCGCGCCCCGGCTGGGGGTCTCCGAGATCACTGCCTCTCATCGGGCGAGCACCGCCGTGGAGCAAGCCGTCCGCACCCCCGAGCTCATTGCGGAGATGGCCGCCGGGACACTGGGTTCGTTCGCGGCATACGTCGTCACCGACGAAACCCACGACGCGCCGCCCGAGGTGGCCGCCGCCATCGTCGCCACGCTCCGCGACGAGGGTCACCTGGCCACCCTCACTCCCGGGCCCCTGCGCCGCCGGGCCCGGGCACAGCTGGCGAAACTGGCGCCCGAGGTGCTCTCCGCGCGCGCCGAAGCCGACCGGGCCCGGCGTGGGTTGTATCGCACGCTCGAATCCCCGGCCACCGACCGCTGGGAAGGCAGCTACCCCGCCGAGTTGTCCCGACCGGCCTGGGCCGCCATCGACCGCCTCGCCCAGGAAATGGTGCGTGACGGACGCGCCGACACCATCGCCCACGCCCGTGCCGACGCCCACATGCAGCTCCTCCTGGGGCAGGTGACTGCCGTGGTGCATCTGCACGCCACCACCGCCGCCACGCTGCCCGACCACCCCGAGGAGGAGCCCACCGCAGGCGTCGACGCAACTCCTGGCGCGTTTGTCGAGGTGTCCGGGTTCGGCGCCCCGGGAACGACCATCCTTCCCACCGAGGCGCTTGCGGGTGCGACCCACGATGGCACCGTCACCTGCCACCCCGACACCGGAGCCGCCCTGGCCGGCGACATCCGCGACAGTCTCGCGCCCACTCGAGCTTCCGCGGACCACCCCCGGGCCAGCGTGGACACAGGGGCCCGAGGAGCAAGCGGCGACTCGGCGGCATACGCCAGTCCCGAGAGCCCGGCCTACCGGCCGCCCGCCGCAATGGCGCGGCTGGTGCGGTTCCGCGACGGCCATTGCCGCTTCCCCGGGTGCTCCGTCAACGCCCGGTTCACCGACCTCGACCACGTCACCGCCTGGCCCGCAGGCCCAACCGCCCCGACCAACCTCATGTCCCTCTGCCGCCGACATCACCGCGTCAAACAGCGACTCGGCTGGCACGCCCGGCTCGACCCCGACGGAACGGTCACGTGGACCGACCCCACCGGGCTGCGGCGCACCACCGCCCCGGTCGACCACCTCGCCGGTCGATCCACGCTGCCCGCTCCCCCACCGGGCTCCGCGCCGCCGACCGGGCGCGCCGACCCACAGTGCTGCCACCCGTTCTCGTTCCTCGAAGACACCCTCGAGCGCCTCATCCTCGCCCATGACACCGCACCGCCGCCCTCCCCACCTCCCCGCCCGGATCCCGGGCCGCCTCCCTTCTGAGCGGCGGCGGTCCAGGCGCGTATGCCGGGTCGCCCGCTCGCTAGCCTGGTCCGCGTGAGCGCGATCCCAGGAGTGAGCCAAACCTTCGACCCCGACGCCTGGCGGGAGGTCGAGGGCTTTGCGGACCTCACCGACGTCACCTACCACCGAGCCCGCGGCACCGGCCCCGCGTCGGGTGTGGTGCGGATCGCCTTCGACCGGCCCGACGTGCTCAACGCCTTCCGCCCGCACACCGTGGATGAGCTTTATCGCACCCTCGATCACGCCCGCCGCACGCCCGACGTCGGCGTCGTCCTCCTCACCGGCAACGGCCCCTCGCCCCGGGAAGGCTCCTCGCCGACGACGGCGGGGTGGGCCTTCTGCACCGGCGGTGACCAGCGCATCCGGGGCCGCTCGGGCTACCAGTACGCGACCGACCCCACCGGCGACGACAGCGCCGCAGGCATCGACACCCTGCGCGTCAAGGCCGAAGGCGGGCGGCTGCATATCCTCGAGGTCCAGCGCCTCATCCGCACCATGCCCAAGGTCGTCATCGCCCTCGTCAACGGGTGGGCCGCCGGCGGTGGACACTCCCTCCACGTCGTCTGCGACCTGACCATCGCCTCCCGCGAGTACGCCCGCTTCAAGCAGACCGACGCCGACGTGGGCAGTTTCGACGGCGGCTACGGGTCGGCATACCTGGCCAAGATGGTGGGGCAGAAGTTTGCCCGCGAGATCTTCTTCCTCGGCCGGGCGTACACCGCCGAGGACATGCACCGGATGGGCGCGGTCAACCTCGTCGTCGACCACGCCGACATCGAAGCCGAGGCCCTCACCGTGGCCCGCGAAATCATGGGCAAGTCGCCGCAGGCGCAACGGATGCTCAAGTTCGCGTTCAACCTCCTCGACGACGGCCTCATGGGCCAGCAGGTGTTCGCCGGCGAGGCCACCAGGCTCGCCTACATGACCGACGAGGCCGTCGAGGGGCGCGACCAGTTCCTGCAGAAGCGCGACCCCGACTGGTCACCCTTCCCCTGGTACTTCTGAGCGCCGGGTCACCCGGGGTTTCCCGCTCCCCCGTTGACTGGTATGCCGCGAGGCACCCGGACGCGACGGTGGCCGTCAGCCGGAGCCGCCGATGTCGACGGAGTACGCCTCGTAGATCAGATCCGACCCGCGCTGCCGGTGACGCGCCAACCGGTGCAGCACCTTGTTGAGGCGCTCCCGGTGCGCAGCCACCGCGTCCCCTTGCACCCCGTCGTCCCGCTCGTCGAGAAGCCCCGTCACCTCCTCGACGAGGAAGACATGGTCGGCCAACTGGGCGTCCACACCGGCGGCGAGCCGGGGCGCCCGAGCCCGCAGATCGGCATACAGACCCTCGGGAGCCTCGGTGAGATCGACGTGAACCCGCAGGTCATGGGCGAGTTCGGTGAGGGCCGCGAGGACCCGCTGGCGCCACAGCGGGCCAAGGCCCACGGGCAGGGCGAGCGCGGCATCGAGGGCCGCCATCGCCTCCCCGAGTTCGCCGCGGTGCGTCCGCACCTGCTCAAGGTGTGCTGCAAACGTGCCGTTCATCGCGCCCTCCCGGCCGGTGTGAGATGAACCACTATCGTCCCCGGTCGCGCCGCCTTGCGCTACCCCCATCGACGGCCAGCGGCTACGAGCCCCGGTGCGCGACTGCCAACCCTAGGTCGGCCGCGGCCCGCCGCAACCGCACGTCATAGGCCACAAACACCAGTTCGTCATCGGCGGGGACGGCGATCCCGGCGGCGCTGGCGAGATGGAGGGCGCCGAGAGAGTGCCACTCGGGAGGTCCGACCGCGGTCGCCAAGGCGAGCGTCGCGCTGTCGATCGGCACCTGGGCTATTTCGGCGAGCAGGGCGAAGGCTGCCGGCACCGTGTCCGGCGACCGCCGGCGGGCGGCCCGGACTCACACTGCTACCTGCCATGAATCGGCCACCAGCCCCCGGAGGCGCACCCCCGGCCGGACGGCATACCCTCATCCGGTGAGTCGCAAGCGCAACCCCGGCTGGGTGCCCAACCAGCACGGCGCCTGGGCGATGCTTGCGACCCCGTTGCTCGTCGGGGCCCTCGCGTCCCACCCGGCCTGGGTTCACCTGCCGCTCACGGCGTTCTGGTTCCTCGGCTACTTCGCGTTTTTCGCCGCCAGCCTGTGGCTCAAGGCCCCGCCGCGCCGTCGCCCGCCGCTCGTAAGGCCTCTCTTTACGTATGCCGCGGCCGCCACCGTGGCGGGGCTGCTCACCCTGGCGCTCCACCCGAGTCTCATCCGGTGGGCGCCGCTGTTCCTCGTGCCGATGGCGGTCGGGTTGTGGTCGAGTTGGCGGCACGACGAGCGCAGCCTGGTGTCCGGCATCGCCACGACGGCCGGCTCGTGCCTCATGACGGTGGTCTCCTATGACGCCGGCGGCGGCACGGATCTGCACCGGGCGTGGGTGCTCACGGCGGTGCTCGCCGCCTACTTCGTCGGGACGGTTCTCTACGTCAAGACGATGATCCGCGAACGCGACGAACCCGCCTATCACTGGCTTTCCATGGGAGCGCACGGCGCGGCGACGGTGGGAGTCTTCGCCGTCAGCGGGGCGCTCGGCGTCGTGTTCGCGCTGCTCACCATCCGGGCCGCGATCGTGCCGGCCTTCCGCGTGTCCCCCAAGGCCGTGGGGATCGGGGAAGCCGTCGCCACCGTGGTGGTCGCGGTCGTCGCGTTGCTGGCGACGGCATGAGGCCGCTCACCCCGCTGCCGCTCGCCCTCGGCCCGGAGTTGGCCGAAGCCCTGCCGCTGCTTGCGGCGGCCCTCGCGGGTGAGGCACCGGTCGCCCCGTATGCCGCGGGCTCACCTCCCCCGCCCGGCTTCCCCGCGCCCGGCTCGGGTGCCGTCCGACTCGACAGCGGTGGCGTTCCCGACGACCTCGCCGTCGTCATTGGCACCTCCGGGTCGACGGGCGCCCCCAAGGAGGTGCTGCTGTCGGCGCGTGCGCTCGCGGCATCGATCGGGGCGACCCACCGGCACCTCGGCGGCCCGGGCCAGTGGCTCCTCGCGCTGCCGCCGCATCACATCGGCGGTCTGCAAGTGCTTTTGCGCGGCCTCGTCGCCGGCACGACGACCGTCGTGCTGCCGCGGCCGGCGAATCCCGCGGCATACCCCTCCACATCTGGCCCGACGCCACCGACGGCACCGGGTGCAGGCCGTTTCGTCCGCGAGTTCGCCGCCGCCACAACGCACCTGGACCCCGACCAGCGCCGGTACACCTCGCTCGTGCCGACCCAGGTGCGACGCCTCCTTGCCGACGAGGAGGGCGTCCAGGCGCTGCGCGCCTTCGACGCCATCCTGGTCGGCGGCGCCGCCCTCCCCCCGGAGTTGCGCGCCCGCGCCGACCGCCAAGGTATCGTCCTCGTCGCCACCTACGGGATGTCCGAAACGGCCGGTGGCTGCGTCTACGACGGCACGCCCCTCGAGCCCACCTCGATTCGCCTCACCGACGACGGGCGCATCCTCCTCGGCGGCGCCACCCTCGCCCACGGCTACCTCAGCGACCCGGCCCGGACTGCCGCGGCGTTCACGACCGACCCCGACGGTGAGCGTTGGTTCCGCACCGACGACCACGGCATACGAATGCCCAACGGGCGGCTGCACGTGACCGGACGGCTCGACGACCTCATCAACACCGGCGGCCTCAAGGTCGCCCCTCGGCCCGTGGAGGAAGCGCTCCTGGCCCACGTCCCCGAGGCCGGGGAAGTCGTCGTCGTCGGCACACCCGACCCCGAGTGGGGCGAGCGGGTGGTCGCGGTGCTCGTGCCGGCCGCGCCGGGATCGCTGCGTCCCGGGGAAGCCACCGCAACCACGCACCTGCCGAGCCTGACCGAGGTTCGCGCCCGGCTGAGGGGCGCCCTCCCCGACCACGCCCTGCCCAAGGAAATCCGCTGGGTCACAGCGATCCCCACGCGAGGCCCGGGCAAGCCCGATCGTCGGGCCGTCGCCGACGCCCTGCGTCAGGGATAATGGACGGGTGCTGCGCGCCCTCCCGTTCGTCCTCTCGCTGGCGCTGTCGATCTACTGCGTCATCGACTGTGTCCGCACCGACGAGCGTGCCGTACGCGGGTTACCCAAGGTCGTCTGGGTCTTCGTGATCCTCCTCTTCCCGCTCGCCGGTTCCATCGCCTGGCTGCTCGCCGGCCGCCCGGCCTCGATCCCGCGCACCCAACCTCCGCGCCCACGCGGCCCGGACGACGACCCCGACTTCCTGCGCCGCCTGTGAGCGCTGCCTGGGCGCCCACTGCGCCCCTGATCCCTCACCGCACCCCCCACTCCTCCTCGACACCGGAACGCTAGGACCATGGCCACGCTCACCGAATGGGTCGCCGGAGCGCGCCCCCGCACCTTGCCCGCCGCGCTCGCTCCGGTGCTCGTCGGCACCGGTGCCGCCGCGCTCGCCGGGCATGTCGTCATCGCGTATGCCGTGCTCGCCCTCGTCATCGCCCTCGCCCTGCAGGTCGGGGTCAACTACGCCAACGACTACTCCGACGGCATCCGCGGCACCGACGCCGATCGGGTGGGGCCGGTACGCCTCGTCGGGCAGGGGCTGGCCCAGCCCGCCAACGTCAAACTGGCCGCCTTCGCCTGCTTCGGGCTCGCCGGCCTGGCCGGGTTGGCGCTCGTCGGCTTGTCCGGCGCCTGGCTGCTGCTGCCAGTCGGGTTACTGTCGATCTGGGCCGCCTGGGGGTACACCGGCGGCGAACGACCCTACGGGTATGCCGGCCTCGGCGAACTCTTCGTCTTCGTCTTCTTCGGGCTGGTGGCCACGCTCGGCACGCAGTATGCCCAGGTGCTCCGGCTCAGCTGGTTCGGCCTGCTCGGTGCCGTCGGGGTCGGGGCGATCGCCATGGCGATCCTCGTCGCCAACAACGTGCGCGACATCCCCTCCGACACGGTGAGCGGCAAACGTACCCTCGCGGTGCGGCTCGGCGATCGGTGGACCCGCCGGCTGTGGTTGGGGTTGGTCCTCGTCAGTGCGCTCGCCTGCGGTGGAATGTGGCCGTTCGCGCCGTGGGCGCTGCTCGGTCTGTTGGCGTTGCCCCTTTCCTGGCGTGGGGCGCGCGCCGTGCTCGGTGGGGCGCACGGGCGTGACTTGGTGCCCGCCATCGCCTCGACGGGGCTTTACGAGATCGGGTATGCCGCGCTCGTCACCGTGGGCGCCTTTCTCTCCCGCTGACGAGCCCTCCCGCCGCCCTCGGTCACCAATCGACCAATAGGTGGGTTATGCACGGCGGACACGACCCCCGGGCAGCGCGTGCCAGTGGCAGCGCCTGTCAACAATCGACCAATAGGTGGGTTATGAACGGGGGACACGCCGCCGGGCAGGCCGTCAGCGGAAGGCCGGGACCGCGCGCCAGCGGAACAGCGGGTCAGCGGAACGCGTCGGCCGCGGTGTCTTCGGCGTCCTCGACTGCCTCGTCGCTGTGGACGTGCTGCTTGCGTTCGGCCCGGTGCTGCAGCTTCTCGGCGATCTCCTCGCTGTACTTCTGCCGGAACGGGCGCAGCGCAAAGAACGAAATGATCATCGAACTCAACGCGGCGGCCAGCACGAGCGGAATGAGGTTGTCGCGCCCGCGCAGCCCGACGAGCCAGAAGACCATGAGGCAGCCGAAGAAGACGAGCGTGCGCAGCAGGGTGTAGCGAAGCATCAGCGACCCAGTCCCGAGTATGAGTGTTGACCGACGAAGAAGAAGTTGACCACCGTGTAGTTGATGATCAGGCAGGCGAACCCGGCGAGCGCGATCAAGGTCGCGTTCTGCCGTCGCCAGCCGCTCGTCACCCGGGCGTGGAGGTATGCCGCATAGGCGACCCAGATGACGAAGGACCAGACCTCCTTGGGGTCCCAATTCCAGTAGGAACCCCACGCCTGACGGGCCCAGATCGCCCCCACGATGACGGTGAAGGTCCACAGCGGGAACGCCATGATGTGGACCGTGTACGACAGGTGCTCGAGTTGCCGAGCCCCCGGCAGCCTGTTCATGAAGGACCGCGTGCCCGCGGTTTCGACCCGGTCCTGCCACAGGTAGAGCACGCTGAGCGCGGCCCCGATCCCGAACAGCGCCGTGGAGATGACGGCGATGGAGACGTGGATGACGAGCCAGTAGCTCTTGAGCGAGGGCATGAGTTCGGCGGCGTCGACGTACCACACCGAGATCGCGAGCATGAGCGTGCCGAGCACCGGCGCGACGACGAACACCCCGAGCCAGCGCAGATCGCGCCGGAACGACCAGGCGACGTAGGCGAGCATGGCGACCATCGAGCCCGAGATGGCGAACTCGAACATGTTGCCCAGGGGCGCCCGATGCACTTCGAGCGCACGCAGCAGCACGGCCACCGTGAGCAGCACGGTGCCGAGCAGGGTCAACGACCAGCCGATACCGGCCGCCTTGCGGGCCCGCACGGGCACTCCGATGTCGATGGCCCGCCCGGACGGGGCACTGTCCCCCGCGCCGGCCTTTCCGCCGACAGCACCGATAGCGCCCGGTATGCCGACCGAGGCCGACGGCATACCGTCACTGGCCACGGCGTCGGGAGCGGACGGCATACCGACTCCGCCGGCCGCAACGCCCGACCCGACCCCGGCGCCGACCAACTCGCGATCCTCGGCGACCGCGCTCTCGCGGGCGGACTCTCGGGCCGCCGAGCGCGCTGGGACCAGCCCGGCGAGGTAGGCGGTGTAGCCGAGCAGCGCCAAGGCGAGTACAGCCATCGCGCTGTAGAGGCTCCACATGGACAGTTGGGCCAATGTCAGGTCGCTCATCGCGGGTCCTCCGGTCGGTCGGCGAGCGTGGCCAACTCCTGAGCCATGCCCTCGTCGTCGTCCTTGGCCAGGGCGCCGACACGCACCAGGGTACGCGGCTCACCGTCCGGCCCGGGCGCCGCCTCGGCGACCCGGACAAACACGCGGCGCCGCCGCACGACGAGGACCGCGATCAAACCGGCGAGCGCGAGCAGCGCCGACCCCAATGTCAGCGACTTGCCCGGGTCGGTGCGAATCGACAGACCGGCCCACCGCTCGACACCATCGAACGTGATCGACCCGCGCCCACCAGGCAGTTGGTAGGTCTCCCCGACGGCCAGCCACAGGCGCAGCGCATCCTTCCCGTCCTCGGCCTGGACCTGCGTCATCGCCGTGGTGTCGAGGGCGTAGACCGACTGGGGCGCGCCCCGGGGAAACAACTCGCCCTCGAAGACGGTGAGCGCCAACCGCGGGTCCAGCGGCTGCGGGAACATCGACACCGGCCCGTGCGCGGTGACCTTGCCCGTCGGGAGGAACAGGCCCGCGAAGCCGAGTTGCTTGGGTGCGGCACCGGCGACCTTGACCGCCCCGACCGACTTGTAGTTGTTGTCCTGGGCGAGGAACGGCGTGGCGTCGGAGTAGAGGACGTGGCCGGCCGCGTCGCGCACGGTGATCTTGGGGGCGTAGCCGTTGCCGAGGAGGAAGACCGTGCCGTCCCCGGTTTCGAGGGGATGGTTGACCTTGATCGTCTCGTGCTGCACCGCGCCGCCGGCCGTGGGAGCGAAATCGACCGATGCCGTGAAGTCGCGCGGCATCCCCAACTGGTTGCCCGCGGCGACGTCCTCGTTGAATTGGGCGTCGAGTTTGGTCAGCGTCAGGGTGTAGGGCGCGAGCCGGCTCGGGTCGACGTTCGGGCCCGGGCTGAAGGTGTCGTAGCGCGAGAGGGTGTTGGCGAAGGTCTTGCCGACCGGGAGGATGACGTCGCCCTTCCAGCCCCACAGGTGCCCGATGCCGACCCCGACGATGACCCCGATGAGGGCGAGGTGGAAGACGATGTTGCCGGTTTCCTTGAGGTAACCCTTCTCCGCCGAGAGGGTGCCGTCCTCGTGGCTGACGACGCGGTAGTGGGCTTTGCGCAGCCGGGCTCGCCACTGCTCGAGGACCTCGCCGGCGGTCGCGTCGACGGTCTCGACGTGTGCGGAGGCGAGGCGTTCGGGGTTTTTCGGGGGCCTCGGGGGCGGGGTGCGCAGCGCCCGCCAGTGCTGAGCCGCGCGGGGCAGGACACAGCCGACAAGGGAGATGAAGAGGAGCAGGTAGATCGCGGCGAACCACGGCGAGGCGTAGACCTCGAAGAAGCCCAGTTTGTCGAGGATCGGGCCGGCCGTCGGGTGGTCGGTGATCCACTGGGTCGTACGGGTGGGGTCGATGGAGCGCTGCGGGAAGGTCGAGCCGGGCAGGGCCGCGACGGCGAGCATGAGGAGGAGGAAGAGCGCCGAGCGCATGCTCGTCAGTTGCCGCCACGTCCAGCGCAGCCACCCGATGGGGCCAAGCCGGGGCAGCCGCGGCGCGTCGGTTCCGTCGGCCGCGTCGGCGTCAAAGGGATCGGTTGCGATGTCGGCCGCCGGTTCGTCCGGTATGCCGTCCGCATCCCGTATGCCGTCCGCGCTCGGTTTGGCCGTCACAAGGGCACCTCGAATCCGTTGCTGAGTTCGGTCTGCAGCCAGGTGACCAGGCTCATCCAGAGCCCGGTGACGAGGAGCAGACCGATGAGGATGAGCATGAGCCCCCCGAACATCTGGACCGCCCGGCGATGCCGCCCCAGCCACCGCTGCACCGGCGCGAACCGTTCGACGGCCACGGCGGCGAGCAGGAACGGCATACCCAATCCCAGGCAGTAGGCCGCGGCGAGCACCGCGGCCCGCGCCGGACTGGGGCTGTCGGTGGCGGTCGCCACAATGATGACGGCACCGAGCGTCGGGCCCAGACAAGGGCTCCAGCCGAGGGCGAAGACCCCACCGAGGAGGGGAGCGCCGAGCAGACCCGCGCGCGGGCGCCAATGCAACCGTGCTTCGGCCTGGGTCCCCAGCCGGGCACCCGCGCCGATGAAGACGAGCCCGAGGAGGATGACGATGACCCCGCCGATTCGCGTGAGCAGCACCCGGTGCTGCGCCAGGGCCAGCCCGGCCGCGCTCGACACGAACAGGGTGAGCACGATGAAGACGGCGCTGAAACCGGCGACGAAGAGCGCGGCACCCGTGACGAGGCGACCGCGGGAACGGTCCGCGAGGGCTTCTCCAGAGAGTCCGGTGACGTAGCCGAGGTAGCCGGGCACGAGCGGCAGCACGCATGGGCTGGCGAAGGACACGAGTCCGGCGAGGGCGGCGAGGGCCAGGGCGAGCGGAAGGGCGCCGTCCGTGATCGTGGTGCCGGGGCCTTGGGCCAGGGCCAGCGCTGGCAGATCGGTGACCGCCTGGGTCCCGCCGTGGTTGGCTGCCTGGGTCAGTGCGTGGCTGACCGCCTGGGTCACCCAGGGCACCGCGGCGAGTGTCACTTCGACGCCAGGACGTCGTCCACGAGCCCGGTCAGCGTCGCCTCCGTCACCGGGCCGCTCACGCGAGCCGCGATCCGGCCTTGTTGGTCGAGCACGAGGGTGGTCGGCTGCGTGGTTGCCTTGCCCTGCAGTTTGAGGATGAGCACCCCGGACTCGTCGGTCAGGCTCGGGTAGGTCACGCCGACGGACTTGGCGAACGCCGCTCCCCGCGCGGGGTCTTCGCGGAAGTTGATGCCGACGAACTGCACCGACTTGCCCGCGGTCTGGATGGTCTTCCACGCCGCTTGGAGGTGCGGCGCTTCGGCAACGCATGGGCCACACCAGGACGCCCACACGTTGACGACGACGACCGTTTTGCCGTCGCTCGGCATGCTCCACGTTGACCCGTCAACGGTTGGACCGGAGAGGACAACGGGTTCCTTGCGGCTGCCCGGCGCGATCGTCTCGATGCTCCCGTCACCGGAGACGTAGCCCTTCTGATCTCCCTTGTTCGCCTGGGCAGCAATCGAGTTCGGGTCAGTTGAGCAGCCGGCCCCGAGCGCGACGAGACCGGCGAGCGCGAGGGCGCTCACGGCATACCGGAGCCGGGACCGCGCCGGAGCGGACGTGGCGCGCATCAGGCCCCCGCTCCGGGCTGGGCCTGCGACAGGAGCGAGGCGGCGGGTTCGCTGTAGGCGAGCGAGAGCAGGTCGTCGCCGACGAAGGTGAGCGAGGTAAGGGAGGCGAGGGAGCATTCGCGGCGCCGCGGGTCGTGGATGAAGCGGCGGCCTTCGAGGGCGCGGCGCACCGCCCAGATCGGGGCTTGGTGCGAGACGATGACGGCTTCGTGACCGCGGGCCGCGTCGCGGGCGTCGGCGATGGCGCTGCGCATCCGGGCGGCCAGGTCGGCATACGGTTCGCCCCAACTGGGGCGGAACGGGTTCCACGCCTGCCGGAGCAACCGCGGGTGTTTGAACAGGTTGGCGCCGCCGGCAACCTCGAGCCCCTCGAAAAGGTTGGTCGCCTCGATGGCCCGTTCGTCGATGCTCACTTGCAGGCCGTGCATCTCGGCGACCGGGGCGGCGGTTTCGCGGGCCCGCTCCAGCGGGCTGGACACGACGTGCGTGATGTCGTGATCGGCGAGATGGGTCGCGGCGAGCAGCGCCATCTGGCGACCGAGCGCGGAAAGGTGGTAACCGGAGAGGCGCCCGTAGAGGATGCGCTGCGGGTTGTGGACCTCTCCGTGGCGGAGCAGGTGCACGACCGTGCGCGGCGCGGGGCCTCCCGGGTCACTCATGGGGGGATTGTCGCAAAGGATTCTGTATGCCGTGTGCTCACCTGCCGCTCCCACCTCACCGGTCCCCCTTTTCCCGCCTGAACCGTCCCACGTCCTCTTCGCACCCCGAATGTCCCTGTGCGAAGCGCTCCTTTCCCACCTGAAGCCTGGCCCAGCGGGGTAACAAATCGCCGCGGGCCCCCAACTACCGCGCGCAGGATGACCCAGTGGGTCCGATCCCCGCCGGGCACCTTGCCCGGCCTGCACCCAACCCACGTCCGCTCCGGTCAGGGCAGCGACGTGCGCCAGATCGTCGCTCCCGACGACTCCCCGGTGGCGACGTAGATGTGCTGTCCCCACACCGTGACGGCGGATGGCGACGCCGGCGGACCGGCCGACACCGCCGTCGAATCCACTCCGACGCGAACGATCTCGCTCCCTGCTCGGTCCGAGCTTGCCAGCACCACAACACCCCGCTCCTGCACCACGACGGGCGTCACCAGGTGTTCGCCGAGCACGGGTCGCGAGGGCAACTGCGCCGACCGGACCTCGGGCCTCCCGCTGCGCGTCGACACCCACCAGCCGGACAAGGTGGGAGCACCGGCCGGGTTGCCAGCGGTTCCGACGACGAGGCAGGTCGACCCGTCGCAGGCCAACCGATTGGCTTGTCCTTGCCCGGACCCCCCTCCCGGGCCGACTGGGAGGTCGAGGCGCTGCCACGGACCATCGAGTCTGGCCGCCCACCACAGCGCCGGGTGCGACGACACGCCATGGCTGAGGTCGGCATACCAGCCCACAATGAGGATCATCTCGGGGGTGGCGGCCGCCGCCTGTGCTTCGGGAAGGAACGTCGCGGTGTGCGCAAGCGGGGTGTCGAGCGTGCGCTGCCGTTGCCACCGGTCGCCCTCCGAGCGCCAGAGCATGATGTCGTTGCCGACGCCGGTGCTGGCCCAACTCCCCACGACCAGGTCGGTGCCCGGGTCGGACGCCGCCGCGCCCGCCGTCGCGCCCGCCGCCGTGGGTATCACGGCCACGAGGCCCCCGGCATCCTCGCCGCCGAATGTCTCGAAGGGTTGGGGTTCGTTCGTCACGCCCCCACCGAGCGTGCCGCGCCAGATCGTCCAGCGGGTGTTGGCGTGGGCACCCCCGGGCGCGCCGCCGAGGGCGATCACCCGATCCCCCGAAACGGCGACGCCGGCCCAGCGAGCGGACGCGGCATACCCACCCTCCGGGAAGTGCAGCGGCAGCGCCGACGTCGTGCCGTCGCCAGCGAGCAGGAGCAAACTCGGGCGCACTGGGGCGTTCTCGTCGTAGGCACCGACGAGGACGCCACGCGCAGTCGCGGCGAGGGCCCGGACCTCGCGGTGCGGCCAGGATTGGACCCGTGCCCAGTCACCGCTTGTCGGCGCCGGGCTGCTGCACGCCGCGCTGGCGAGCACCACCCCGGCGAGAACGCTCCAGACCCTGCCTGCCACGCGAGGACCATCGTGGCGTCGTCTCGCCGAACGCGAGAAAGCCATTGCGGCGGCCCCTTCCGCCCTAGCCGCCGACAGCGGCGGCGCGGGCGGCCGCCGGCAGCGCCTCGAGAATGACGCTGAGTGCCTCCTCGTCCAGCGCCCCCGACACGAACCACGTCTCGAACGCACTCGGCGGCAGATGCACCCCGCTCCTCAGCAACGCGTGGAAGAACCGCCCGAACGCCGCAGTGTCCTGATCGCGCGCATCGTCATACGTGAGCACCGGCGCCTCGCGGAAGAAGATCGAGAACATCGACCCCGCCCACTGGACCCGGTGCGCGACCCCCTCGGCACGCAGCGCCGCCGAGGCCGCCGACGCGATCGTCGTCGCGCTCTCGTGCAGCCGCGCATACAAGTCGGGGGTACACCCGCGCAGCGTCGCCAGCCCGGCCGCCGCGGCCACCGGGTTCCCCGACAAGGTACCGGCCTGGTACACCGGCCCCTCGGGGGCAAGACACGCCATGATGTCCGCGCGCCCACCGAAGGCCGCCGCCGGGAATCCGCCCCCCATGACCTTGCCGAAGGTGAAGAGGTCCGGCGCCCCTGCATCGACCGCCCCGGAGTCCGGCGCCACTACCCCCGGCGCCACGGCACCCGACCCCACGGCCCCCGGGTCCGCGGCATACGGGCCCTCCAACCCGTACCACCCGGCCGGCGAACACCGGAACCCCGTCATGACCTCGTCGCTGATGAGCAACGCCCCGTGCGCCGAACACAGCGCACGCACCCCGGCGGTGAAGCCGGGCACCGGCGGGACGACCCCCATGTTGCCCGGCGCCGCCTCGGTGATGACCGCGGCGATCCGGTCCCCGACCCGCGCGAAGACCGTCGCGAGCGCCTCAAGGTCGTTGTAGGGCACCACGATCGTCTCGGCCGTCATCTCCGCCGGTATGCCGGCCGAGTCCGGCAGCGCGAACGTCGCCACCCCCGACCCGGCCGCGGCGAGGAGGGCATCGACGTGCCCGTGGTAGCACCCGGCGAACTTGACGATGATGCTGCGGCCGGTGAAACCGCGGGCCAGCCGGATCGCCGACATCGTCGCCTCGGTGCCGCTGGAGACCAGGCGCACCTGCTCGACGGGAGCCACCCGGGTGACGATTTCCTCGGCGAGGAGCACCTCGTTCTCGCTCGGCGTGCCGTAGGAGAAGCCGCGCGCCGCCGCCCGCGTCACCGCCTCCACGACGTCCGGGTGGGCGTGGCCGAGGATCATCGGCCCCCACGAGCACAGCAGGTCGACGTAGCGACGCCCGTCGACGTCGGTCAGCCACGGCCCAGACGCGGAGGCAATGAACCGCGGTATGCCGCCCACGGCCCGGAATGCGCGCACCGGCGAGTTCACCCCGCCCGGGATGACCGCGCGGGCCCGGGACAGCAGGGCTGCCGAGCGCGGCGAGGCAGCGCTTTCGTCGTGGGCAGCGCTTTCGTCGTCGTGGCCAGCGATGGAGGTGGTCAGGTCAGCGGCGGCACGGTTGGGCACTCGATCGAGTGTAAACAATCCACCTATTGGTCGATTGTTGACAGCCCAGTGCGGGAGGCGCGTCAGTGCGCGCGCGTCAACTCGGCACCCGAGCGAGTGTTGGCGTCGCGCACCGACTGCATCGCATCCCCCAGGGCGGCGAACTGCGCGGGCGTGAGCACATCGACCAGATGACGTCGCACGCTCTCGATGTGGACCCGGGCCAGTACCCGCAGCACGGCCCACCCCTCGTCGGTCAAGGTGATGATGACCCCTCGCCCATCTTCGGGGGCGGGCCGGCGCGTCACCCAGCCGCGCTTTTCGAGCCGCACCGCCGTGTGCGTCACCCGGCTGCGGGACTGGACGATGAAATCCGCGAGCGTCGACATCCGCTGCTCCCCGGACGGCGCCTCCGACAACATCGAAATCAGTTCGTACTCAGGCAGACTCACCCCATGAGCACTCAGATCACCCTCGAGGGCGACGACGAGTTCACGGCTGCCGCGCAGATAGGCGCGCCAGGCCTCCTGCTCACGGGGCGACAACCAGCGCGGTTCCCCCGCCTCGGCTGCCCCGCTGACTCCTCCGCCGTTGACGGCCGCCACCAGCGCGGCCCGAGCAGCCTTCCCCTTGCCCCGGCCCTTGCCCGCCTTCTTCCCCTTCGCAGCGGCAGCGGGACTGCTCGCCGCCCCGGCCCCCGGGGTCTGTGCATGTGCCGCCATCGACTATCCGTCCCGCAGCGCCGCCGCTGCCTCCATCGCGAAATACGTAAGCAGGATCTGCGCCCCCGCCCGTTTGAGATGGGTCAAGGATTCCATCATGACCCGGTCTCGGTCGATCCAGCCACGCTCGGCCGCCGCCACTATTTGCGCGTATTCCCCCGATATTTGGTATGCCGCGACCGGCACCGGGGACATCGCCGCCGCCGCCGCGATGACGTCGAGGTGCGGCTGCCCCGGTTTGACCATGACGATGTCGGCCCCCTCGGCTAGGTCGAGCGCGATCTCTCTCAGGGCCTCGGTCCCGTTCGCCGGGTCTTGTTGGTATGCCGCCCGGTCACCGATGAGGGACGAGGCGACCGCCTCGCGGAACGGGCCGTACAACCCCGAGGTGTACTTCGCGGCATACGCCAAGAGCAGGGTGTCGGTGTAGCCGGCGGCATCGAGCGCGGCCCGGACATAGCCGACCTGGCCGTCCATCATTCCCGACAGGCCGAGCACCTCGGCGCCGGCGCGCGCCTGCGCGAGGGCCATCGCGGCATACCGGTCCAAGGTGGCGTCATTGTCGACCCGGCCGGCCGCGTCGAGGACCCCGCAATGCCCGTGATCGGTGAACTCGTCCAGGCACAGGTCGGCCATGACGACGATCCGGTCCCCGACGGCCTCGGCGACGGCGCGGACGGCGACGTTGAGGATGCCGTCGGGGTCGTCGGCGCCGGACCCGCGGGCGTCCTTGACCAGGGGCACGCCGAAGAGCATGAGCCCCCCGAGACCGGCCGCCACTGCCTCCCGGGCCGCCTCGACCAGCGAGTCCACGGTGTGCTGGACCACCCCCGGCATCGAGGAAATCGGCTGCGGCGCAGCGATCCCCTCCCGCACGAAGAGCGGCAGCACCAAGTCGGCGGGGTGCAGCCGGGTCTGCGCGACCAGGCGCCGCACCGCCGGCGAGCGCCGCAACCGGCGCGCCCGCACCACCGGGAACGCCCCCGGATCGGCCAGGCCCCTCACGAGCGGGCTCGGCGCCGAGTCGCTGGGCGCCGCTGACTGGGCCGCCGCACCGGTTCGCCGGCCTGGGCCGCCGCGTGGGCACGCGCCGCTCCGTAGTCGGCAAGCGCGTCGATGAGGACATCTGCCGCGGGCGTGGCTGCGAGGACGTCGACACGCAGACCGTGTTCCTGGGCGGTCTTGGCGGTCGCCGGCCCGATGCACGCCACGACCGTCGTCGCGTGCGGCTTGCCGGCGATCCCGACGAGGTTGCGCACCGTCGAACTCGACGTGAAGACCACCGCGTCGAAGGCTCCGCCCTTGATCGCGTCGCGCACCTCGGGCGCCGGCGGCGCGGCCCGCACCGTGCGGTAGGCCGTGACGTCGTCGACCTCCCAGCCCATGTCGAGGAGCCCGGCGACGAGCGTGTCGGTCGCGATGTCGGCCCGCGGCAGGAGCACCCGGTTGATCGGGTCGAGGATGTCGTCGAACGGTGGCCACTCCTCGAGGAGCCCGCGCGCCGACTGCTCCCCGGAGGGCACGAGGTCGGGATTGAGGCCCCACGCCAGCAGCGCCTTGGCGGTCACGCCGCCGACGGCCGCGATCTTGAGCCCGGCGAACGAGCGGGCATCGAGCCCGAGCGCTTCCAGCCGCTCCCGGATCGCCTTGACCGCATTGACGGAGGTGAACCCGATCCATTCGTACCGCCCGGTCACCAGCCCGGTGATGGCCCGGTCCATTTGTTGCGGGGTGCGTGGGGGTTCGACGTTGATGGTGGGCACGATCGTGGCGACGGCACCGTATGCCGCGAGCCGGCCCACGATGGATCCCGACTGTTCCTTGGTGCGCGGCACGAGGACGTTCCAGCCGAAGAGCGGTTTCGTCTCGAACCACGACAGCGCATCGCGCATCGCCACGGTGGGTCCCACGACGGCCAGCGCCGGCCCCTGGACGGTCCGCAGCGCACTGGCCACCTCACCGAGGGTCGTCGTCGCCGTCACCTGGGCCACGGACGTGCCGCACTGAGTGAGTGCCACCGGGGTGTCGGCGGCTCGCCCCGCTTCCAGCAGTGCGCCGAGCCCGCGCATCAACACGTCGGTGTTGCCGACCGCGACGACGGTCGCGTTGGGGTCGGTGCACGCGTGGTCGACCGCCCCCGACATCCCCATGACATGGACGGCCGTCGAGGTCGCACACGTGAGGGGAACCCCGGCATACGTCGGCACGGCCGTCACGGCACTGACACCGGGGACGACTTCGAAGGGGATGCCGGCCTTGGCGCAGGCCAGGGCCTCTTCGGCGAGCCCGTTGAAGGTGGCCGGGTCACCGTCCATGAGGCGCACGACGGTGCAGCCGCGGTGGCTTTTCGCGGTGGTGACGACGAGTTTGGCGTTGGCTGCGTGGGTGAGCGGCTGACCATGGTCGCCGTGGCCGGCGTCGATGATTTCGACGTCCTGCGGGCAGTGGCGGCCGACGACGTTCTCACGGGCGAGTTGGTCGAGGATGACGACGTCGGCACGGGATAACGCCTCGGCGGCCCGCAGGGTGAGCAGCCCGGGGTCGCCGGGCCCAGCCCCCACGAAGGTGACCGTCGCCGGCGTCGTTGCCGGGCGAAGTGTCGTCGAGGTCGTCGCGGTCATCGCAGGATCACGCTCCAAGGCCGGTGGTTTGCGAGCGGGCGAGGTCGGGGACGAGGGCAGCGGCGCCGTCGTCGAGGAGGAGGTGGGCCAGGCGGGTGCCCAGGGCCACGGGCAGGTCGTTTTCGCTGGTGGCGTCGGCGCGCGGGTGGGCTGGGCCGTCAGGCGTCGGTATGCCGTGCCGCACCTCGGGCATGGGCGCGGACACCCGACGGCGCAGGAGCGCCGAGCCATCGGCGGCCGCCACGACGGCCTCCACCTCGATCGTGGAGGGGCCGGAGGCATCCGACACGATCCGGGCCAGGGCCCCGACGGGCGCGGAGCAGCCCGCCTCGAGGGTCGCGAGCACGGCCCGCTCAGCGGTGACGCACGCGCGGGTCGCCGGGTCGTCGAGGGCGGCGAGAGCGGCAGCCACCTCGGGGCGGGCGGCATACGACTCGATCGCCAACGCCCCCTGGCCCGGCGCGGGCAGCATGAGCGCGGGGTCGAGGGCCTCGGTGATGACGTCCGCGCGCCCCAGGCGGCGCAGGCCGGCGGCGGCAAGGATGACGGCATCGAGATCGCCGCGAGTGACCGCCGCGAGGCGGGTATCGACGTTGCCGCGCAGGTCGCGCACGTCAAGCCCGGTGCCGAGGGCAAGCAACTGGGCCCGTCGGCGCGGGGAACCGGTGCCGACCCTGGCTCCCGGCCGCAGGTCCGCAAGCCGCGCGCCCGCGCGGCTGACGAGCGCGTCGCGGGGGTCCTCGCGGGAGGGAACGGCGGCGAGGACGAGGTCTTCCTCGGCGTTCGTGGGCAGGTCCTTGAGGGAGTGCACCGCGAGGTCGACCCGGCCCTGCCGCAGCGCGGCCCGCAGCGCCGAGACGAACACCCCGGTGCCGCCGAGATGGCGCAGCGGCGTGGCCCGGTCCCGGTCGCCCTCGGTGACGATCTCGACCAACTCGACGGTGTGTCCGAGGGCGCGCAGCCGCTCCGCCATCTGGGTGGACTGGGTGCGGGCCAGTGCCGAGCGGCGAGTGCCCAGGCGCAGGTGGAGCGGCACGGTCACCGGGACCCCTCCGTCCCGAACGGCACCGGCACCGGCGCCGACACGAGCGAGACATCGCGGGGGTCGAGGTCGAAGAGTTCGCTGAGGGCGCGGGCGTAGTCGCCGCCGTCGCCGCGCTCGGCCAGTTCCTTGACCCGCACCGTCGGGGCGTGCAGCAACTTGTCGACGACGCGCCGAACGGCCTGCTCGACCTCGGCACGGTCGGTCGCCGCGAGCCCCGGGGTGCGCCGCGCCAAGCGGGTCAGCTCGGCGTCGACGACCTCGTTGGCTCGGGCCCGCAGCGCACTCACCGTCGGCGCCACCGCGCTCACCAGCTGGGCGGCCACGAACTCGGCCACCTCGGCGGTGACGAGGTCGGCGACCTCGCGGACCTCGGGGGCCTCGCCGGTGGCGGACAGGTCGGTGGCCAGGTCGCCCAACCCGGCCAGCGTCACCGAGGGCACCGTGGCGACCTCCGGGGCGATGTCGCGCGGCACGGCCAGGTCGACGAAGAGTTGCGGGGTACCGCCACGCTGCCCGGCCGCCGCCTCGACGGCCGCCTTCCCGATGACCAAACCGGAGGCCCCGGTGCTCGACAGCACCACGTCCGCGGCGGCCAGGGCCTCACCCAGGGCCGTCCACGTCAGCCACTCGGCCCCCAGCCGGGTCGCCAGGGTGGCCGCCCGCTCCGCCCCCCGGTTCGTGATGAGCAGGCGCCCCACGCCTCGCCGCACCGCCGCGGTCGCGGCCAGCGCCCCCATCCCGCCGGCACCGACGACCAGCACCGTGCGGGCCCCCAGGGGGCCGACGACGGTCTCGGCCCGATCGAGAGCGGCATCGACGAGCGAATGGCTGACTGTGTCGATCGCGGTCTCGGCATGGACGCGCTTGCCGACTCGCAGGGCCCGCTGGACGAGTCCGTTGAGTTGCGGGCCGACATGCCCCTGCTCCTGGGCCCGCCGCAGCGCCCGCCGCAACTGGCCGAGGATCTGCGCCTCCCCGATCGCCATCGAGTCGAGCCCGGCGGCAACGGTGAAGGTATGGGCGACCCCGCGCTCCTCGTAATGCACATAGAGATAGGGCTGCAACTGGGTCAGCGGCACGCTGGTCACGTCGGTGAGGGCGGTCGTGAGGTCGGTGAGGCCCCCGTGGAAGGTGGCGGCGTCGGCATACACCTCGGTGCGGTTGCACGTCGACAAGACCATCGCCTCGCCGACGTGTTCGCCGGCGAGAGCGCGACGTTCGAAGGCAACCGCGGCCGCGTCGTCGGCAGCGACCCGTTCCAGCACCTCGATCGGCGCGCTGTGATGGGACAGGCCCAGGACGAGCAGGCTCATGACACCTCCGCCTCGGCGCCAGTCTCGAGGTCGCGCTGCTGGGCGAGGAAGGCGAGGATCTGCAACTCGGTCGCGAGGTCGACCTTGCGGACATCGACCCCGGGCGGCACGGAGAGCACCTGCGGCGCGAAATTGAGAATCGACCGCACGCCGGCCGCGACCAACTGGTCGGCGACGAGTTGGGCCGACCCCGGCGGGGTCGCGATCACCCCGATCGCGAGGCCCTCGTCGGCGACCAGGCGCGGCAGCGCGCTCATCGGTTGCACCGTGTGCCCCGCCGTGCGCAACCCCACGAGCCGGGCGTCGTGGTCGAGGACGGCGACCACCTTGAACCCGCGGGTGGCGAACCCCCGGTATGCCGCGAGCGCCCGCCCGAGGTTGCCCATCCCGACGATCGCCACCGGCCAGTCGCGGGCCAGTCCGAGGACGTCGGTGATCTCCTCGGCGAGCCGGGCCACGTCGTAGCCGACCCCGCGCACGCCGTAGGAGCCCAGGTGGGAGAGGTCTTTGCGGAGTTTGGCCGGGCTGACGCCGGCAGCCGTCGCGAGTTCTTCGGAGCTGACCGAGGTGATGCCGCGGTCGACGAAGGCGGTGAGGGCTCGTAGGTAGCCCGGCAGACGCGCCACGGTGGCGTCGGGCACGCCACGGCGCGAGGCCGCCTCAGTGCTCACGCGGGACGTCCTTTCCGCTGGACCGGCCGGCGCGGCCCAGAGAGAGGCACCGCCACCGGAATGCGGCCCACAGTACGGCCTTGTGAAGGTATGCACAAAGTTGATGACACCCCGCGAGACGAGCGTCACGGAGGGTGTGGTATTTGGGGTCCTTTTGGGATGGTATGCCGCCCCTCCGGCGGGGTCCAGCTACCGGTCGCCGTCGAGAGCGGCGCCCAGCACAGCAGGGGCGATCCGCCAGGTCGCGACGATCTCGCCGTCGACCTCGATGACGGGGATGAGGTCGGCGTATGCCGTGCGCCGCCGCGCGTCGTCGAGGATCGAGCGCTTGGCCCAGGGCTCGCCGCGCGCGTCACACACGGCGGCGACGACCTCCTCGGCGTCGTCGCACAGGTGGCACCCGTCGCGCCCATAGAGCACGACGCGCGGACCCGGGCCCGGGCCCGGCTCAGCGGCGGCCTGCGGGGCGGACCCGACGGCAGCGGGCGGCATACCGGGGGACGGCACCGGGGCGGACGGCATACGGGAAACCCGGCTCAGAAAAAGACCGAGGTGCGTCGCATGAGCAGGGCGTAGAGCGTCTGCTGGATCGTCTCGCGGACCTGATCGGTGAGGTCGAAGACGAGCATCGGGTCCTCCTCGGCGCGCGGCCCGAACCCGTCGGTCGCGATCGGCGCCCCGAACTCGATGATCCATTTGCTGGGCAACGGGATGAGTCCGAGCAGCCCGAGCCAGGGGAAGGTCGGCGTGATCGGCGCGTAGGGGAGCCCGAGAACCCGGGCCACCGTCGACATGTTGCCGATGATCGGGGCCACTTCTTCGGCGCCGACGATCGAGGTGGGGATGATCGGCACGCCGGCCTTGAGCGCCGCTGCGACGAACCCGCCCCGCCCGAACCGCTGCAGCTTGTAGCGCTCCTTGAACGGCTTGCCGATGCCCTTGAACCCCTCGGGGAAGACGCCGACGAGTTCGCCGCGCTCGAAGAGCCCCTCGGCATCGGTGTTCGTCGCCAGGGTCGAGCCGGTGCGGCGGGCGTAGGTGCCGAGGAAGGGGGTCGAGAAGACCAGATCGGCCCCGAGGGCGCGCATGACCCGGTGCGTGGGGGTTTCGTCGTGGACGGCGACCTGGAGCATGACCGAGTCGATGGCGATCGTCCCGGAATGGTTGGCGACGATGAGGCCGCCGCCTTCGGTGGGCAGGTGCTCGACGCCGCGGACCTCGACGCGGAACCAGTTGCGGTAGATCGGGCGCAGCAGCGGGAGCACGACGTGGGTGGTGAAGTCCGCGTCGTAGCCGAATTCGTCGACGTGGTAGTCGCCCTCGACGCGCCGCCGCAGATAGGCCAGGGCGGTGGCCAGCCGCCGCTCGACCTCCTGGGGGGACATGCCCGAGGCCTGCGCCGCGACCCGCACGAACGTGATGATGCCCTGGACGACCTCCTCGACGGACGGCATACCGGGCACGCTCAACCCGCCGCCCGACACCGGTGCCGGGGCGAGCGCTGCGGGCCGTCGGGCCTCCCCCGCCTCCCGCTGGGGGGTGGGCGCGTCGGTGCCGGCGCTCGCCTCACCGTCGGCGTCGGGGAGCGGAGGCGCCAAGCGCAACCGGGCCTCGGTCGCGTCGGCAGCGGCCCGCTTGGCCCGCGGGCTGAGGCGGGGAACGCGGCGTTCACCGGTGAGTTGGCGGGCCGTCGGGGTGGGCTCGGAGAGGATTTCGGGCTTGGGGCGGTGTTTGCGGCGGTCCGTCGCCGCGGTGCCTTCGGCCGGTATGCCGTCGCCGCTCGTCGCGTGGATTTCGCTCACCGTGGCGTCGGGTATGCCGCCCGCTTCCGGCGCGCTGGGCCGGCGGCGCGCGCGCGAGGTGGCGCTGGTGGGCGTCGTGGCCTTCGTGCCGGTCGTGACCTCCGCCGTGGGATCGGCGGTAGGTGTGGGACCGGTCGGGACGGCGAATGGCCTGGCGGCCCGGGCCGTCTCGGCGCGGGTGTCGGGATCCTCGACGACGGAGAGCAACGGGGTGCTGCGCCGCTTGGCCCGCTCCCCGCCGGCGCGGGCGGCTCCGGCGGCGAGCGCGTCGGTGGCGCGCCCTGGCGTCTGCTTGGCCATCAGTGATCCCTTCTCGCCCACGAGCCGACGGTGCCGGCTCGACGGCTCGTCACGTCGATGATGCCGCCGACCACGGCCCCGAGCCCGCCGGCGGCACCGACGACCGCGGCGTCGAGGGCCTTCACCCCGGGGATGAGGGGCCCGATGCTGCGCGCGAAGTCGGCGAACGCCTCGCGGGTGGTGTAGTGGGGTTCGAAACCGAACTTCTCGCGCATCAGGGTCGTGTCCAGCCCCCGCCCGAAGGCGAGTAGGTCGAGCTGGTCGGGCGAGTAGTCGATGAGCCCGAGTTTCTTGGTGACCTTGCCGACGGGACCGGCGGCCGCCTTGACGATGGGCAGGACCGGCCGGCCGGTGAGGGCCACCGCCTGCATGACGGTGATGACCCCGTCCCCGGCCACGTTGATCGCCCCGGAGGTCTCGCCGAGGGTGCCGCGGACGAGGGCCTCGACGGCGTCGTCCTCGTGGAGGAACTGCAGCCGGGCGTCGTATCCGAGGGGGATCGGGATGACGGGCAGGCTGAAGTAGTCGGTGATGGCGGTGCGGATGTGTGGCCCGACGACGTTGGCCAGCCGCAGGGTGAGAATGTCGACATCGGGCCGGCGCCGGGCGAACCCGCGGACATACCCCTCGACCTCAATGGTGTCCTTGCCGAACCCCGACGCAGGCACGCGCTGGGCGGTCATGTTCTCGGTGAACAGCGCCGGGTCGCGGGGGCTGGCCCCGTAGACCGCGGAGGTGGACTTGACGACGAGTCTGCGCACCGATTCGGTCTTCTGGCAGGCCCCGAGGAGTTGCATGGTGCCGATGACGTTGATCTCTTTTTGCGGGGTTCGCCCGCCTGCGAGGGTCGGCGTCGCGATGACGTTCATGTGGACGACCGTGTCGACCTCGGCGTCGGCGAGGATGCGACCGATCATCGGGTTGCGGATGTCGGCACGGACGAACTCGGCGTCGCCGATGGGGTGCGGTGGCGGGATGACGTCGACCCCGAGGACGCGCGACACCCGCGGATCTCCGGAGAGTTCGCGCGCGACGATGCCGCCGAGGTGCCGCGACACCCCGGTGACGAGCACGGTGCGAGTCACGGGCCTCTCCTTCCTCGACGTCGTCCGGGCGTCGGCCGTGGTGCGACGGGTCCCGACAGTGCGCATCTCGACCCTACCCGGGCCGGGGCTCCCGTCGCCCGTCATCGCCGTCGCTTGTTGAGCGCGGCGTGCTCGGTCTGCTCTTGTGGTGGATCGTCCGGGTTGGGACCCGGACGATCCACCACAAGAGGGCCAGATCTCGGCGAACGACAAGGGGCCCCGACGTGGCGACGTGGGGCCCGCTATCGATGGCGCGGCGCGTCGGCCGCGCCGCTCACTTCTTGTTGCGACGCTGGTGACGCGTCTTGCGCAGCAGTTTGCGGTGCTTCTTCTTCGCCATCCGCTTGCGGCGCTTCTTGATGACTGAACCCATGTGTTGTCCTTGTCGTACCGATGATTTCGCGCGCCGCGCGCGCAGAAGCGGACGACGTCGACTGCTCAGCCTAGCGAAGCCCGCCGTTGCCCCCCAAAACGACGTTTCCCCCCCACCTCACCTGTCCCCCCTTTCCCGCCTGAACCGCCCAACGTCCACTTCGCACCCCAACAGTCCCAGTGCGAAGTGCCCCTTTCCCACCGCAAGCTGCCCCAGCGGCGCGGCATACCTCCCTCGGAGAAAGCAACGAGGGGCGGCTCGCCATCCCGGGGCCGCCCCTCGCTGCAACTCATGACTCGCTCATGCGGTGTCGACGAACGAGGAGCGGAGGTACTTGTGCACCTCGTCCTCGGGCACGCGGAACGACCGGCCGACGCGGATGGCCGGCAACTCGCCGGCGTGCACCATGCGGTAAACGGTCATCTTCGACACGCGCATGATCGAGGCAACCTCCGCGACGGTGAGGAACTGGACCTCACCGAGCTGACGCTCCGACATGTAGGGACCTCGATCTCTGCCTCCGCGCAGGGCCGACTTCCCCATCGACCGATGTCTACGCGATGCATGGGTAACCATAGGGGCTCAAGTGACGATTGGGGAAGTCGAAGGGCGGAAAATCCCACGTTGTCCAGCCGACACGCCGTCGACGGGCCGGTTTCGGTGGCTAACAGGGCCCGCGGGGCAGTTGGTTGGTCCAGTTCATAGGCCGGTCGGCTTGCGTTTCGTATGCCGCGCTTTCCGCCCCGGCCCCCGGACGACCTACCTTGCACGAAGTGGGGCGATCACCCCACCTACTGCACGGTAGGCCGCGGCGACGGAACACCGAGCCCCCTGCGACACCACCCGCACCCCCTCGGGCACCCCCACCACAACCGCCCCCACACCACCTACCCTGCACGAAGTGGGGCGATCACCCCACCTACTGCACGGTAGGGCGCCCCGCGCCCACCGACCCCAGCAGGTGCTCAGTCGAACCAGGGGTCGAGACCATGGTGGGAGAAGACCGCTTCGCGGGTGGCCATGATCGCCCGATCGGTCGGATTGTCGGGGTTGTGGCCCATCGCCCACGGCCGCACCCAGATCGGCAGCGCCTCCGGGGGCAGGTCGCCCATGCGCTTGGGCCCGGGACGACCGAACCGGCGCTGCACGTCATCCCGCCACGCCTGGGGCACGAGCGTGTCAGGAGTGATAGGCCGGTGCGCCGCAATCGCGGCCAGGTGCGTCCAGGACCGCGGCACGACATCCACCAACTCATAGCCCCCGCCGCCCAGCGCAATCCACCGACCCTCCGACACCTCATGCGAGAGGTAATGCAGGGTCTCATGGGCTCGCCGCTGCGCGTCCATGGACACCGAGAAGTGCGCCAACGGGTCGTCGAAGTGCGTGTCGCATCCGTGCTGGGTCACGAGGAACTGCGGTTTGAACGCGTGCAGCACCGCCGGCACGACCGCGTCGATCGCCCGCAGCCAGGACGCGTCGTTCGTCGCCGGCGGCAACGCGACGTTCACCGCCGTCCCGCGCGCCGCCGAGCCGCCGATGTCCGCCGGCCAGCCCGTCCCCGGAAACAGGGCGCGCCCCGTCTCATGGATCGAGACGGTGAGCACCCGCGGGTCGTGCCAGAAGATCCGCTCGACCCCATCGCCGTGGTGGACGTCGATGTCGACATAGGCGACCCGCTCGACCCCCTGGTCCAGCAGCCACTGGATCCCCACGGCCGCGTCGTTGTAGATGCAGAACCCGGCCGCATGGGTCGCCATCGCGTGGTGCAAACCGCCGCAGTAGTTGACCCCATGATCGATCTCACCGGCATACAAGGCCTGGCACAACTCCAAGGTGCCGCGCACGACCCGCGCCGACGCCTCGTGCATCCCCTCGAACGCCGGATCGTCCTCGGTGCCGATCCCCCGCCGCGGGTCGGCGAGCGCGGGATTGGCCGACGCGACCTTGACGGCGGCCACGTAGTCGCGGTCGTGGGCGAGGGCCAACTCGTCGTCGGTCGCGACTCCCGGCGAACTCACCTCGACGCTGTCGAGGACCCCGAGTTGGCGGGCCAAGGCGGTGGTCAACTCCAGCCGTGCCGGACCCATCGGATGGTCGGGGCCGAAGTTGTATGCCGTGAAGGCATCGTCCCAGATGACGCGCGTCCGTGGGGCCATACCCCGCACGGTACTCGCCTCCTCTAGCCTGTGGCCGAAGACCCCGGATCGCGGGGTTGACCGGTCCCATCTCGAGGAGCAACCGATGTCCCCGCGCAGCACGAGCCAGAGCGATGTCCTCGTCATCGGGCTGGGCCGGTTCGGCGCAGCGGCGGCGATGGAGTTGCGCCGCCTGGGGCACAAGGTGGTCGGCGTCGAACGCGACGCGGTCCTCGCCGAACGCTTCCTCGGCAGCCTCACCCAGGTCATCCACGGCGACGGCAGCGACCCCGCCGTCATCCGCGACGTCAAGGCCGCCCGATTCCCGATCGCGGTCATCGGCATCGGCTCCTCCATCGAGGGCTCGGTGCTCGCGGCGGCCAACCTCGTCGACGTCGGGGTGCCCGACATTTGGTGCAAGGCCATGTCGGTCGAGCACGCGCGCATCCTCGACCGGATCGGGGTGCATCACATCGTCCGCCCCGAATCCGACACCGGCCGGCGCGTCGCGCACATGGCCAGCGGCAAGTTGCAGGACTACATCGAGTTCGAGGACGGGTTCGCCATCGTCAAGATGCGCCCGCCGCAGGAGAGCGTCGGTTTTACGTTGGAACAGAGCCAGATTCGCTCAAAGTACGGCGTGACTGTCATCGGGGTGAAATCTCCCGGCCGCGATTTCACGTATGCCGTGCCCTCGACGAAGGTGTCGGCGCACGACACGCTGATCGTGAGTGGGCCGACGGGGCTGATCGAACGACTCGCCGCCCGGCCGTAGGGGCCGGGCTCGCACTCGGCCGCGTCAACAATCGACCAATAGGTGGGTTGTGGACATCGCCGACCGCTCAGGGGCGCGGCGCGTTCCCGATCCGATCGGCCAACGGCAGGTCCATGGCGATTTCTTCCTCACCGTCGTCCTCGCTGACCACCCGCATCGGGCGGCGCTCGGACGTGGGCCGGAACCCGAACCCGGAGGCAAATGCCACCGCCCGCCCGTTCTCGGTGCCGACCCAGTAGAGCAGGTGCCGCTTGCCCTGAGCCCGAGCGACGATCGCGCCCGCCCGAACCAACTCGGTGGCCGCCCCGGTCCCGCGCCGCTCGGGGTCGACCCAGAGCCCGAACAACTGGGCCGCTTCGTCACGGCCATGCACCGCCCCGACGCTCGCGATGCCGACGACCTCGTGGTCGATCTCGGCGAGGAGGCGCTGCGAGCGCTGCATCCGCGCCTTCCAGTAGTCGTCGTCGCGCTGCACCTCGTCGGCCAGCACCGCGACGAACGCTTCGGGAGACTCCTCGAGCGCCCGCAGCCGCACGGACCGGTAGAGCTGCCAGTCGTCCTCGGTCAGTTTGCGCACTATGACGTCACCCATGCGCCCTACTCTGACATGGGAAGCGCCTCGGCTGGTATCCGAGTCACCTGTTGTTCACTCGCACACCCTCCCCCGTACCCGTTGGCGACGGCCCGCCGGCCGGTATGCCGCGCGGAACCCCGACGGCGGCATACCCCCACGGGCGGCGGCTCAGCCGGCCGACAACTGGGCCGAGCGCTTGGCGGCGGCCTCCATCGCGGTGATGAACGCGGCGCGCACCTTGTGGTCGTCGAGGGTGCGCAGGGCGGCGGCGGTTGTCCCCCCCGGGCTGGTCACCTGTTCGCGCAGGACGGTGGGGTGCTGCCCGGTTTCCTTGATCATCGTCGCCGCCCCGAAGAGGGTCTGGACGACCAACTCGGTGGCGGTGACCCGCGGCATACCCAAAACGACGCCCGCCTCGATCATCGCCTCGACGACGTAGAAGATGTATGCCGGTCCCGAGCCGGAGATGGCGGTCACGGCGTCCTGGAGTTTCTCGGGGACCTCGGCGACCCTGCCGGTCGCGGCGAGCAGATCCATCGCCTCACGCAACTGCGCCTCGCTCACGGAGCGCCCCGGGGACACCGCGGCCATCCCCTGATCGACGAGAGCGGGCGTGTTGGGCATGACCCGCACGACGGCCTGTCCCTCGGGGAGGGCCGCCTCGATGGTCGCCGTGGGAATGCCCGCGGCGATGGAGACCACGAGGTTGTCGGGTGCGACGGCCGGGGCGATCTCGGTGAGGAGGGCCTCCATGTCCTGCGGCTTGACGACGAGGACGAGGGTGTCGGCGAGGGTCGCCGCCTCGGCGTTGGTGACGGCGCGCACGCCGTATTTGGCGGTGAGTTCGGCGGCGCGGTCGGCGCGGCGTTCGGTGATGACGAGGTGCTCGGGGTCGTGGCCGGCCCGCAGCAGGCCCGAGAGGAGGGTTTCGCCCATGACGCCGGCGCCGAAGATCGCAACGGTTCGCATGACCGGCAAGTATGCCGTGGGCGGCCTGCGCGTCGCCGTCGCGTCCGCGCCCCACCCTTCAGGGCGCGAGCCAACGCCGCACGCGGCGGGAAACGGGCGCGCAGTCTGCGCGCCGCGCTCGAGGGAGCGTGAACCGGGAGTTCAGCCCTTGGACAGCAAGGAGCGGACGAAGAACATGGTGTTCGCCGGGCGCTCGGCCATCCGGCGCATGAGGTAGCCGTACCACTCGTCCCCGAAGGGCAGGTAGACCCGCATCTGGTGACCCCGGTCGGCGATGCGCTCCTGCTCGGCCGGGCGCACGCCGTAGAGCATCTGGAACTCGAAGGAATCGGTCGAACGCCCGTTGTGCGTCGCCAACGCCTCGGCGATGCCGATCAGGCGCGGATCGTGGCTGGCCACCATCGGGTACCCGGCGCCGGCCATGAGGACCTTGAGGCAGCGCACGTAGGACAGGTCCACCTGGTCCTTTTCCTGGTAGGCCACCGAACCCGGCTCCCGATAGGCCCCCTTGCACAGCCGCACTCGGCTGCCCTCGACCGCCAGGGCCCGGCAATCGTCGAGGGTGCGGTGCAGGTAGGCCTGCAGCACCGCACCGACCCACGGGAAGTCCGCCCGCAACTCGTGCAACGCGGTCAAGGTGCGGTCGGTCGTCGTGTGGTCCTCCATGTCGAGGGTGACCGTCGTGCCCGCGGTCTTGGCCACCTCGCAAATCTCGCGCGCCAGGTCGAGCGCGAACGCGTCGCCACCGGCCGGCAGCGCCTGCCCGAGAGCGCTCAGTTTCAGGCTCACCTCGACCGCGCCGCCCTCGGTCAGGCCCTCGTCGGACAAGGCCGTGAGCAGTTTCACGTACATGTCGCGCGTGTGCTGCGCCTGCGCCCGCTCGGTCGTGTCCTCGCCGAGATAGTCGATCGTCACCCGGCGATTCGTCGCCCGCAACTGCCCGCTCGCCCGCACCGCGTCGGGGACCGAATCACCGGGCACGAACCGCGCGACGACTCCCCGGCTGACCGGGGCCTTCTCGACGGCTTGACGGACGGCGGCGGACGAAGAGAGACGCAAGAGCGCGCCTCGGAGCAGGTCACTGGCTTCCACGAAGGTCACGCTACTCCCGGGCGAGGGGCCCGCGATGCCGGTATGCCGTTGTCTCTCACCGGTTGGTCAAGCCACCCGTCGAGAGGGCCAGGCCTGGCCGCCCTACGGGGTGCGGCGGCGCAACGTCAACGACCCCAGGGCCAACGAGATCACGATCCACGCGCCCATGACGAGCAGTTCCTTGCCGATCGTCGGGGTCGCGGACCCGGTGACGTTCTTCATGGCGTCGACGGCATACGACAAGGGGAGCCAGTCCGAAATGGTCGACAGCACCGACGGCATGTGCGCGCGCGGAACGAGCAGACCGCACAGGAGGAACTGGGGCAGCACGAAGGCCGGCATGAACTGCACCGCCTGAAACTCGGTGCGGGCAAACCCCGAGGCGAGCAGCCCGAGGGCGGTGCCCAGGACCGCGTCGAAGAGCGCGACGACGGTGAGCATCCACACCGGCCCGGCGATGTCGAGCCCACAGACCCACACCGCGAAACCGGTCGCCACGAGCGACTGGACGATGGCGACCAACCCGAAGGCGACGGCATACCCGAGCATGAGATCGGCCTTGCCGAGCGGGGTGGTGAGGAGACGTTCGAGGGTGCCGGAGGTGCGTTCGCGCAGCGTCGAGACCGAGGTGACGATGAACATGATGACGAAGGGGAACACCCCGAGCAGCGAGGCCCCGATCAGGTTGAACACCCCACCGGGGGCGTCGGCGAACACCCAGGCGAGCAGCCCGATGAGGACGCACGGGACGAGGAGGAGCAGGGCGATGGTGCGCCGGTCGTTGCGGAGCTGGTGCAGGATGCGCCCGGCGGTGGCGAGCGTGATGCGCGGGTTCATGCTGCCGCCTCCGCCGCGTCGATGAGGGCGAGGAAGGCCGCTTCGGCATCGGCGGTGCCGGTGCGGTCGAGCAACTCCGGCAGGGTCGAGTCGGAGAGGACGCGCCCCTCACGCACGAGGATGAGCCGGTCGCAGCGCACCGCCTCATCCATGACGTGACTGGACACCAGGACCGTGCGCCCCTGCTCCGCTTGGCGGCGGAAGAGGCCCCACAGGTCGCGGCGCAGCACCGGGTCGAGACCGACCGTGGGTTCGTCGAGGACGAGGACCTCGGGGTCGCCGACGAGCGTGCAGGCCAGGCTGGCCCGCGACCGTTGCCCGCCGGAGAGGTTGGCCACGAGCGCATCGGCGTGATCGGCGAGGTCGACCTCCTCGATGGCCCGGTCGACAGCCGCGCGTTCGACCCCGAGGACCCGGGCGAAGTAGGCGATGTTCGCGCGGACCGACAGGTCGGCATACACGCTCGGCGCCTGCGTCTGGTAGCCGACCCGGCGACGGAGCGCGGGCGACCCGGCGGGTTCGCCCAGGACGCGCACCGTGCCGCCGGCGACGATCTGGACACCCACGATCGCGCGCATGAGCGTGGACTTGCCGCCGCCGCTCGGGCCGAGGATGCCGACGACCTGGCCCGCGGGAATCGTCACCGACAGGTCCGGCAGCACCACCCGCCCACCGCGGTTGACCTGGAGGTGCTCAACGACGATCGAGTCGCGCCCGGCGGACCCTTGAGCGGGCGCGCCGGCCGCATCCCGACCCTGATCTTTATTCATCATGTGATGAAATGTATGCCGTCCGCCCCCGACGCGCAAGCAGGCGCGCGCGGTCGTCGCCGGTCAGCGCTCCAGGTGGCCCTGGATCACCGGGGCGATGCGCTCGACGAGGGTGCCGGCCGGGGCACGGACCAGGCCGGGTAGCCCGACAACGTAGCGACCCAACGCCAGGCCGAGCATCTGCGAGGCGATCAGCCCCGCGCGCAGGGCCCGCTCCCGCGGGGGGAGCTGACGAGCGTGGGGGTGGGCGGCGATGACCTGGCCGAAGATGTCGGTAGCGACGTACCCCTGCACCTGGACCATGCGCGCCTCGTCGACGAAAACCGATCGAATGAACCCGACGAGCGTCGGTTGATACTGCGGGTCGTCCCACACGGTGAGGAAGGTGCGCACGATCCGTTCCCCGATCTGCTCGGGCGGGCCCTGGAGGATCTTGGCGACCGTCGCGGCCGGGTCGAGGGGAATGGCCATCACCTCGGTGAAGAGCGCGCTCTTGCCCCCCTCGAAGTAGTGGTGGACGAGCCGCGGGTCCACGCCAGCCGCCCGCGCGATCCCCCTCAGGCTCGCCCCGGCATACCCGCGCGCCGCGAACTCCCCACGGGCGGCCTCGAGGATCGCCGTTCGGGTGTCCGCCCCCCCGGGGCGCCGCCCCCGCGGGTTCACGGGGCCACCCCGTCGGGGCCCACCGTCCCCGGAGAGTCCTCGGCCCCTGCCGTCGGGCTCGGGGCGACCGCAGCCGGCGCATCACTGGCACGAACATCGAGGTGCAGCCGGGCGAAGGCCAGGGCCTCGGCCAGATCCACCTCGCGCTGGGCGGCATCCCCCCGACGGGTCGACACCTCGACGACCACGGCGCCGGCGAAGCCGCTCGTCGTCAGTTGCTCCAGCACCTCGCCGCACGGCTGGTCCCCCCGCCCGGGCACGAGGTGCTCGTCGAGGACCGACCCCGACCCGTCGGCCAGGTGCAGGTGCGTGAGCCGCGGACCCAACGCCCGCGCCATCTCGAGGGCATCCGTATGCGCCGTCGATGTGTGCGACAGGTCGAGCGTCACATGGTCATAGGGCTGGGGCACCGGGTCCCAGTGAGGCAGGTAGGCCTCGATTTCGCGGGTCCCGGGGAGGCGGCGCACCCGCCACGGGTACATGTTCTCCACCGCGATCCGCAGCCCGGTCTCGACCTCCCGCAGCGCGACCCCGTAGGCGAAGCTCGCGGCATACTCCTTCTGCCAGCGAAACGGCGGGTGGACCACGACGGTCGGGGCCCCCACCTCGGCAGCGAGCGCGAGGGTGCGGTCGACCTTTTCCCAGGGGTCGCCCCAGACCCGCTGCGAAATGAGCAGGGTCGGGGCGTGGATGGAGACGATGGGTATGCCGTGGTGCTCCATGAGGGACCGCAAGGCGCCGGCCTCTTGGGTCACCGGGTCCGACCACACCATGACCTCGATCCCGTCGTAGCCGAGGCGGCTGGCCAGACCGAAGGCGGCGGCGCAGTTCTCGGGGTAGGCCGAACTCGTCGAGAGGGCCACCGGGATGTTGGGGACGTGGACCGCGGTCACGCGCTGTGCATCCCGTCGAGGCGGCGCAGGATGAGTCCCTCGCGCAGCGCCCAGGGGGCAATTTCGAGTTGATCGACACCGAGCAGGTCCATGGCGGCCTCGGCGACGATGGCGCCGGCGAGGAGCTGGGGGGCACGGGAGGCCGACACCCCGGGCAGGGACCGGCGCTGCGCGGCCGACTTGGCGGCGATCTCGGGCAACACCTCACTGAGCGCGGCCCGTTTGAGGACGCGGACGGCATACATGCCCTCCGAACTGGGCGCCGCCCCACAAATGCGCGCCAACGACCGCATCGTCTTCGACGTGCCGACCGCGTGATCGGGGGCACCGGCCTTGGCGAACGGGCGCATCTGGGTGGCGAGTTGGGCGCGTACGTGGCGGCGGGCCTCGCGGACGACCTCGGGGTCGGGCGGGTCGCCGGGGAGCAGGTCACGAGTGACCCGACCGGCCCCCAGCGGCAGCGAGACGGCGACGTCGGGATCTTCGTCGGTGCCGACAGCCAATTCGAGGGAACCGCCGCCGATGTCGGCGAGGAGCAACCGGCCCGCCGACCAGCCGAACCAGCGCCGGGCCGCGAGGAAGGTCAGGCGCGCCTCGTCCTCGCCGGACAGCACATCGAGGGTGACCCCGGTGCGGTCGCGGACATAGGCGAGGACGTCGTCACCGTTGGGGGCTTCCCGGATGGCGCTCGTGGCGAACCCCATGAGTTCCTCGACACCTTGATCCTCGGCGACGGTGAGGCATTCGCCGACAAAGGTGGCAAGCCGGTCCCGGCCCTTGGTGGCGATGGTTCCGTCGTCGTTGACGTGCTCGGAGAGCCGCAATTCGATCTTGTGCGAACTCGCGGGGAGAGGCTGGGCGCCGTCGTGAGCATCGACGACGAGCAGGTGGACGGTGTTCGAGCCCACGTCGATGACACCTAGACGCATGAGGTCAACGGTAATGGGCTTTAGGGTGGGCCCGTGCCGGCGACCCCCCAGCGGAACGATCCCGCGGTGCCCCCTGCCCGTCCCCGGGCCAAGCGCCCGGCGCCCCCGCCCGTCATCGAGACCCCGCTCGATGCGCCGCGCACCTGGGCCGAGTTCACCGATCCCGCGGACGAGGATCAGCGGTTCCGGGTCGACCTGTCGTGGTTGACGTCGTCGTGGACCTGCCTGTTCGGGGTCGGCTGCCCAGGGATCTATGCCGACCGGCCCGCCGACGGGTGCTGCACCCTGGGGGCGCATTTCACCGACGACGACGATGTCGAGCGGGTGCGCGCGGTGGCCGCGGAGTTGAGCCCCGACGAGTGGCAGTTCCACCCCGGATACGGGCGACGCGGCGACAAGGACCCGACCCGCCTGTCGCGGTGGACCGAGATCGACGGCGAGGCCCGCAAGACACTCGTCGTCGACGGCGCCTGCATCTTCCTCAACCGGCCCGGCTTCCCGGGCGGGGAGGGGTGCGCCCTGCACCAGCGCGGCGTGCACACCGGCCGGGCCCCGCACCGGGTCAAGCCGGACGTGTGCTGGCAGTTGCCGATCCGCCGCTCCTACCGCACCGTGACCCGCCCCGACGGCACGACCTACCTGGAGATCACCATCACCGAGTTCGACCGCCGCGGGTGGGGCGCCGGTGGCCACGACCTCGACTGGTACTGCTCGGCCCACCCGTCGGCCCACGTCGGCCGCGAACCGGTCTTCCGCAGTTGCCGCGCCGAACTGACCGAACTCATGGGGGCCGCCGCGTATGCCGCGCTCGAGGTGCGCTGCCAGGCCCACCTGACCTCGGTGCGCACCTTCCGGTCCGTCGAGGCCAAGAAGTTGCTGCCGCTCATGGTGCATCCGGCGACGGTGGCGGCCCGCACCATCGGCGGCAAGCGCCGGTGAGCGCTGCGGCATACGCGGGCGAGGGGACGCCCGGCCGGGGGGTCATCCCCAGCCCGAACATCTGGTCCGCCCCGGACGTCTACGAGGTGGAGAACCGCGCGAGCGATCATGAGGGCCGCATCGACGCGGCCATCGACGCGCTCCACCCGTGGGCGGGCTCCCGGGTGCTCGACGTGGGGTGCGGGTCGGGTTTTCACCTGCCGCGCTTCGCCGGGTATGCCGCCGGCGTCCTCGGCGTCGAACCGCACCTGCCGCTCGTGCGCACCGCCGCCGCCCGCCTCCGCGCCTCCCTCCCGGGACAAAGTGACCCAAATGGGCATTTTGTCCCGCCTGCGCGTCGAACTGCGGCGGTCATCGCCGGATCGGCCGAAGCCCTTCCTGTGGCGAACGCGAGCGTCGACATCGTCCACGCCCGGTGGGCCTACTTTTTCGGGCCCGGCTGCGAACCGGGCCTGGCCGAGGTCGAGCGGGTGCTGCGCCCGGGCGGGTTGGCGGTGTTCGTCGACAACGACGTGTCAACCGACTCGACGTTCTCGCGATGGTTTGCCGCGGCATACCCGGCCTTCGACCCGGAGGGAATCGAAAGGTTCTGGCACCGAACCGGATTCGAGGCGCACCGGCTGACGATCCAGTGGCGCTTCGAGAGCCGCGCCGACCTGGAGGCCGTCGTCGGCATCGAGTTCCCGCCCGAAGCCGCGGCCCGCTTCCTCGGCGAGCACGCGGGGCTGAGCGTCGACTACGCCGTCGTCCTGCGCTGGCGCCGCGCCCCCGGCTGAGGCAACTCCCGCCGACACCACCTGCCGGTTGGCGGGGGCTGTCCGTGACGGGGCGCGGGAGCGGGCGGGACAAAATGCCCATTTGGGTCACTTTGTCCCGCGCGCGGGGCGGACGGCGCTCAGACGTCGAGGTCGAGGGCGAGGTCGAGGATCGGCGAGGAGTGCGTCAGGCCGCCCACCGAGAGGTAGTCGACGCCGGTCGCGGCATAGCGCGCCGCCACGCCCAGGGTGAGCCCACCGGTCGCCTCGATCTCGACCCGCTCCCCCACCTCGGACTCCAGCGCCCGCACGGCCGCCACCGTCTCCCTCAACAACTCCGCGGACATGTTGTCGCACAGCAAGAATCGGGCCCCCGCCGCGACTGCTTCGAGCGCCTCGGGCGTCGTCGTCACCTCGACCTGGATCGGCACCGCCGGGTAGGCCGCGCGGATCGCGGCATACGCCCCCGTGAGCCCGCCCGCGGCCAACTTGTGGTTGTCCTTGATCATGGCGACGTCGTAGAGGCCCATCCGCTTGTTCGTGCCACCCCCGCAGCGCACGGCGTACTTCTCCAGCGCCCGCAGCCCTGGGGTCGTCTTGCGGGTGTCGAGCACCAACGCCTGCGTGCCCGCCAGTTCCCGGGCCCACAAGGACGTGTGGGTGGCGATCCCCGAGACCCGGCAGATGATGTTGAGGATGGTCCGTTCGGCGATCAGGGTGGCCTGCGTCGAACCCGCAATGGTCGCCACCTGGACGCCGCGCTCGACCGGCGTGCCGTCGCTCACGTGGACCTCGACGCGGGGGGCGAGCGCCCCGATGCGGGCCGCCACCGCCTCGATGACCAGGGCAATCGCGGGCAACCCGGCCACCACCCCGTCGGCGCGCGCCACCACATGGCCGACCGTCACCTGCTCGGGCGGGATGGTCGCGAAGGTCGTCACGTCGAGGTTGTCCGGACCCAGGTCCTCGTCGAGCGCGGTCTGAACGACCCGGCGGGCCGCGGCATACGGAAACTCGTGGTCGGTCATGACAATCCTTCGGGGTGGTCGACATCGGTGCGGGTCACGTCGAGGGTGCCGTCGAGGCGGCGCACCGCATGCTGACGGCAGAGCCATCGGGCATCGTCGCGCTCGGGGAAGTCGCTGCGCACGTGCCCGCCGCGCGTTTCCTCCCGGCGGCCGGCGACGCTGGCGAGGACGAGTCCGAGGTGGAGCAGGTTCGTCGTCTCCCACGAGCGCGGCCCGATGAGTTCGACCATGGGCAGCGCGGCGAGTTCGGCGCACGCGGTCAAGGCGGCTCGGGTCGAGTCCGCCGAACGGACCGGGCCGACTCCTGCGGTGAGGATGCGTTGCAACGCCAACCGGTGCCGGCTGTCGAGGATCGCGGCCGACTCCTCGCCCCCGTCGGCCGACGAGGACGTATGCCGCGCCGGCGCCGCCACCGCAGCCACCTGCGGCAACTCGCCCCCCGCGAGCCGCGCGCCGATGTCGGCGGCGATCCGGTGCGCGAAGACGAGCCCTTCGAGGAGGGAGTTCGACGCGAGCCGGTTGGCGCCGTGGACGCCCGAGCAGGCGACCTCGCCCGCGGCATACAGACCCGGCAGGCTGGTCCGGCCGTCGTGATCGGTGGCGACCCCGCCGGAGATGTAGTGCTGCGCGGGCGCCACCGGCAGCAGGTCGGTCGCCGGGTCGAACCCCAACTCGCGGCAGCGGGCCACGATCGAGGGGAACCGCGCCTCCAGGAACTCGCGCCCGAGGTGCCGGGCATCGAGGAACACGTGGTCGGTGCCGGTGAGGGCCATCCGGGCGAGGATGGCCCGGGCCACGACGTCGCGCGGGGCGAGGTCGGCGAGCGGGTGGACGCCCTGCATGAACCGGACCCCGTCCCGGTCGACGAGCACGGCGCCCTCGCCGCGGACCGCCTCCGAGATGAGCGGCTGCTGCCCGGTGGACCCCTCGCCGAGGAAGAGCACCGTCGGGTGGAACTGGATGAACTCCAGGTCGGTGATGCGCGCCCCGGCCCGCAACGCCGCGGCCATCCCATCGCCGGTGGCCACCGGCGGGTTGGTCGTCGAGGTGTAGATCTGGCCCAGGCCACCGGTCGCCAACACCACGGCCCGGGCGTATGCCGCGCCGACCCCGTCGATTTGTCCCTCACCAAGGACGTGGAGGGTGACCCCGCAGACGGTCGCCTCCCCCGCGGGCGGGGCCGCCGTGATGAGGTCGACGACGAGGGCGTGTTCGATGACCTCGATGCCCGGGTCGTCCTGGACGGCATGGAGCGCCTCGATGAGGGCCCGCGAAATCTCCTTGCCCGTCGAGTCCCCGCCCGCGTGCGCGATCCGGTCCCGGTGGTGCCCGCCCTCGCGGGTCAGTTTCAGATCACCGCCCTCGTCGGTGTCGAAGCGGGCTCCCAAGGCGACGAGTTGGCGCACCCGCTCGGGCCCCTCGGTGACGAGGATGCGCACCGCCTCGGGGTCGCAGAGCCCGACGCCGGCGACGAGGGTGTCGTGCAGGTGGTCCTGCGGTGAATCCTCGGGGTCGAGGGCTGCCGCGATGCCGCCCTGCGCCCACGCCGTCGACCCCTCGTCGAGGACGGTCTTGGTGACGAGGAGCACCCGGTCGACCCGGCGGCGCAACTCCAAGGCGCAGGTCAGCCCGGCAATCCCGGACCCGACAACGATGACGTCGGCCTGGGTGGTCCAGCCGGGTGCGGGCGCGGCCAGCCAACGCGGCACCCGGGTGCCCCCCTCGGGAACGGGTGCGGCGGGGTGCGGCACGGCAGCGGGCGACAACGGCATACTCAACCTTGGGTCAGTGGGGGTGCGGGATCGGTTCGCCGGCCCCGTCGGGAGAAAACACGTCGAGAGCGCCACCGCCCGGCCCGACGAGCACCGGGGTGTTGTCGATGAGGCGCGTCGTGCCGACCCGGGCCGCGACCGCGAGCAGCGCCTCCCCGCGGTACCACTCGGGAACGTCGGCGAGGGTGTCGGGGTGCACCAGGACGAGGTAGTCGACGAGCGCCAAGGGTTCCTCGACGACGACCTCCCGGGCCGCGCGCCGGATTGCCGACGGCCCGTAGGCCGCGGCCTCGGCGCCCCGGCGCAAGGCGCGCGACAGGCAGAGGGCGACGTCGCGGTCCGAGGGGGTGAGGTAGGTGTTGCGGCTGCTCATCGCCAACCCGTCGGGCTCGCGGACCGTGGGCACGGCGACGACCTCGACGGGCATGTCGAGGTCGCGGACCATGCGGCGGATGAGGAGGAGTTGCTGGGCGTCCTTCTGGCCGAAATAGGCCGAGCGCGGCGCCGTCAGGTGGAGGAGTTTGGCGACGACCGTGAGCATCCCGTCGAAATGCCCGGGCCGCGACTGCCCCTCGAGGACCCGCCCGAGCGGGCCGGCGGAAATCCGCACCCCCGGGTCGCCGTCGGGGTAGACGACGTCGGGCGTGGGCGCGAAGACAAGGTCGACGCCGGCGTCGGTGCAGATGGCGAGATCGGCATCGAAGGTGCGCGGATAGCGCGAGAGGTCCTCCTTGGGCCCGAACTGGAGCGGGTTGAGGAAGATCGTGACGATGACCTGGTCGTGCTCGGCACGTGCCCGGCGCACCAACTGGGCATGCCCGTCGTGGAGCGCGCCCATCGTCATGACGACGGCGACATCGGCACTGTCGATAGCGCTGCGGGCCGTGGCCAACTCGGTGCGGGTACGGGCAACGATCGGGGTCTGCGTCACCTAGGACTCCTCGGCGAGAGTGGCCAGCAAGGGCTCGGCGGCGGCCGGGCGCAACCGACCGGAGTCGAGGGCACGCACCGCGGTAGCCCGGGCCAGGGCCACATAGGTGTCCTTGACCTGCGGTGCGAGCGCCTCGAGGGCGGCAAGATGCCGTTCCACGGTACCCACATCGCCGCGGGCCACTGGCCCGGTGAGGGCCGCATCACGCAGCCGCAGGGCGTTGTCGAGGGCGGCCCGCACGAGCGGACCCAGGGCCCGGTCGGGGTGTTCGACCCCCGCGGCGGCGAGGACCTCCATGGCCTGGGCAATCAGGGTGACGAGATGGTTGGCGCCGTGCGCCAGGGCCGCGTGGTAGGTCACCCGCATCTCCTCGGCGATCCACACCGGGGTGCCGCCCATGTCCAGGACCAGGGCCATCGCCAGTTCGCGCAACCCCTCCGGGGCGGTCACCCCGAAGACGCAGTCGGCGAGCCGCTCCAGATCCATCGCGGTCCCGGTGAACGTCATTGCCGGGTGGAGGGCCAGCGGCAGGGCGTATGCCGCCCGCACCGGTTCTAGGACCGCCACCCCGTCGCGCCCGCTCGTGTGCGCGACGAGTTGGCCGGCTTCCCAGGTGTTCGTCGCTGCGAGACCCGCGACGAGGTCACCGAGCACGTCGTCGGGCACGGCGAGCAGAACGAGGTCCATGCCGGCAACGGCCGTGGGCAGATCGACGACGGGGACGCCGGGGAGGAGGTCGGCGGCGCGGTCCCGGGAGGCCGCGCTCACGGCATACACCCCCGCAATCTCGTGGCCGGCGCGGCGCAGCGCGGCACCGAGGACGGCGCCGACGCGACCGGCGCCGACGACGCCGACACGCAGTCGGGCGGGGTGCGAGCGAGCGTCCACCCGCGCGACCCTACCCGCCCGGGAGTGATGGGCGCGCCGTCTCCGGCTCGGAGCGCGGCCGGCCGGCGCGAGGATCGGCGCGACGATCGGCGCGATGACCCCCTCGGCGCGCCCGGCGGGAGTAGGGTCGCCAGCGTGAGCGCCGCACCGATCGAGACGACCGCGACCCTGGGGGCCGACGGGTTCGCGAGCACGGACATGGTGCTCAACATCGGGCCGCAACACCCCGCCACCCATGGGGTGCTCCGGTTGCGGATCGTCCTCGACGGGGAGCGGCTCGTCAGCGCCGACCCGATCATCGGCTACATGCACCGCGGGGTCGAGAAACTCTTCGAGGTCCGGGACTACCGCCAGATCATCGCCTTGACGAACCGGCACGACTGGCTCTCGGCGTTCGGCAACGAGCTGGGGGTGGTGTTGGCCGTCGAGCACCTGCTCGGGATGGAGGTGCCGGAGCGGGCCGTGTGGCTGCGCACGCTGCTGGCCGAGCTCAACCGGGTCCTCTCGCACCTCATGTTCCTTGGGTCGTATTCCCTTGAGTTGGGCGCGATCACCCCGATGTTCTACGCGTTCCGGGAGCGCGAGGAGATCCAGGCCGTCCTCGAGGAGGCGACCGGCGGACGGCTCCACTACGCCTACAACCGGGTCGGCGGGCTCAAGGAGGACGTGCCCCTGGGCTGGGTCGGCCGGGTCGGCGCCGCGGTCGCTGCGGTGCGTGCCCGGCTGCCCGAGTTGGAGTCCCTCCTCGTCGGCAACGAGATCGTCCTCGCCCGGGCCCGCGGTGTCGGGGTGTTGGATGCGACGACGGCCGCGGCATACGGGGTGACCGGGCCGATCGCGCGCGCCTCGGGACTGTCCATGGACCTGCGGCGGGACGCGCCCTATTTGGCGTATGCCGAATTGTTCGCTCCCGGCGGCCCGGGGCGGGTCGTGACGCGCGCCGAGGGGGATGCGCTCGCGCGCCTTGAAGTGCTCATGGAGCAGGTCCACGTGTCCTTGGACTTGGCCGACGCGTGCCTGGATCGATTGGGATCGCTGCCGGCCGGGCCGGTCAATCAGCGGCTGCCCAAGGTGCTCAAGGTGCCCGAGGGCGCCTACTATGCCGCGACCGAGAACCCGCTGGGGCACAACGGCTACTACCTGGTCTCGCGGGGTGAGAAGACGCCCTGGCGGCTCAAGCTGCGCTCGGCGTCGTTCAGCAATGTCCAGGTGTTGTCGCACATGCTGCCCGGGCAGCTCGTGTCCGACATGGTCTCGATCCTGGGCTCGATGTTCTTCGTGGTGGGCGACGTCGACAAGTAGCCCCCCGGCTCCCACACGCCCCGCCCGTCCCGCTTTTCCCGCCTGAAGTGCCTCACGTCCACTTCGCACCCCGACTGTTCGGGTGCGAACTGCCCCTTTCCCACCCCAAGTTCAAGGGCGAGCCGCCACCGACACGCACCGGACCTGATCTCGGCTCGGCGGCAGACCCGATCCCGGATGCGGCGCGTGCTCTTGCCTCACCTGTCCATCCCTTTCCCGCCTGAAGTGCCTCACGTCCACTTCGCACCCCGAATGTTCGGGTGCGAAGTGTCCCTTTCCCGCCCGAGCCTCACCCGTGGGGCCCCACCGCAGGCCCCCGATCCCGGGTCGGTGGAGACCCGTCCCGGGGGGCCGATGGGAGACTTCGTTTCAGCGGAAGAAACCTGCCATACAACACAATTACCCTCCCCCAGAGGTTGCCTCCAGGGGTGTACGGGTGTACGATTAAGTATGTCGACAACCACCACCCTCGAACCCCTCACCAGGGTGCGAGCAGTGCTGTCGAACATCACCGGAGAAGGCCTCTCGGACACGGACCGGTTGGTTCTGATTGGTGCCCTCGAAGAGTTGAAAGCGGTCACCACGGCGGCGCAGGTGCGGGTCACCGAAGCCTTCGATACCTCGCAGCGGTGCGCCCATGTCCAAGCTGGGGGTGACCCTGGGAAAGCGTCTCGGTCGATCGGGTCGCAGTTGGCGTTGGTGTTGCGGTGTTCCCCGTCGCGGGGGGATGCGTTTCGT
>Ga0116175_1000070_pt1 | contig 84025 bp, 71 predicted proteins | sample AD_UKC125_MetaG_FD_89802 | JGI IMG/M metagenome (GOLD analysis project Ga0116175, IMG submission 89802) | Active sludge microbial communities of municipal wastewater-treating anaerobic digesters from USA - AD_UKC125_MetaG | ecosystem: Engineered > Bioreactor > Anaerobic > Digestate | place: USA... | reverse complement strand
TCCGTGTCCTTGAACAACGTCGGGACCGTCGCCCAAGCCCGCGGCCACTGGGACACCGCCGCCACCGTCTACGACGAATCGTTGTCCCTGCGCCGGGAGTTGGCCGACCGGTTAGCCACCCCCGAAGCCCTGCGCGACCTGTCCATCTCGTTGAACAACGTCGGGACCGTCGCCCAAGCCCGCGGCCACTGGGACACGGCGCGGACGGCATACGAGGAAGCACTGTACATCGCCCGGAAAGTGGCAGCCCTCGACCCCTCCGAGCCGGCCCAACAACTCCTGCGCTGGCTCCTCGACCACCCACCCGAGCCGCCCACGGACGGCACGAGTTGAACGGCGATTTGGGGTCGCGCGGGTGGCTCGCCTATGCTTCCCTAGTCCTCGAACGGAAACCGAGCCTGGCTCACCAGCGCGAGGGGTCCTGTTTGACCGGTCCCCATCGTCTAGCGGCCTAGGACTCCGCCCTTTCACGGCGGCAGCACGGGTTCGAATCCCGTTGGGGATACGCAAGTCATGGTCTTGCACCAGCAAGGCCCCGTAGCGCAGTTGGTTAGCGCGCCGCCCTGTCACGGCGGAGGTCGCGGGTTCGAGTCCCGTCGGGGTCGCCAATGAGGAGAAGCCGAGACGCCCAGCGTCTCGGCTTCTCCTCATTGGTGTCCGGGACGACGGGGGTCCTGGTGGATGCCTCGGGGGGCAGGCCGGCGCGCTGTCACGTCGAGTGAGGAGTTGTTGTCGCCTGGGACGGTCAGAGGCGACAAGAACTCCTCACTCGACCTGGGGCAACGGACAACAGCTCAAGTGCCCGTGTCTCCTGGGGCATCGAAACCAGCCTGCGCACGTTGCTCTGTGCCATATCCCCGCCAGCGGGTACATTCTCCGATGAACATTCGGTGAACGCAGGAGAAACACTCGTGGGTGCAGGCGGACGCGGCGTGAACGCGGACAGCGAACCAGCCCTTGCCACGCCCGTCACCGACACCGCGCCCCCCGCTCCCGCGCCGCAGACACCGCCTGCCCAGGAGCGCACGCCTCTCAGCGAACCACTCGCGCCGGCACCGCCGTCGGCCGCTCCCGACGTCACACCCCTTCCCGAACCCTCCGCTCCCGCACCACCAGCGGCCGCTACGCCGCCAGCGGGCGCGGACGGCATACCCGCCGGGCCGGAAACGGAAGGCACTCCCCAGGCCGAGCCCACCCCCGCCCCCGAACCGGTCGAGGCCCGCTACGCCGACGGCGCCCCCGCGCCCCACTACGTCTCCCCCGACAGCACCCTCCCGCTGCCCGAGCCGGCCCCGGAAAGCCCGGCCATCCCCCGCCACGACGCCATCGACTACGAACTGCGCCGCACCAAGGACAGCTGGGCACTCAAGGCGTTCCAAGCCGCCACGCCCGGCCTGACCTTCCTCACCACGAAGTTCCAACGCCGCTGGCTGCGCCGGGACTCGATCGCGGGACTGGCGGTCGCGGCATACCTGGTGCCGCAGGTGATGGCGTACTCCGCGATCGTCGGCGTCCCCCCGGTGACCGGGTTGTGGACCGCGTTCGTCTCCATGATCGTGTATGCCGTGATGGGCGGCTCCCGGGTCCTGTCCGTCGGTCCCGAGAGCACCATCGCGCTGCTCGCCGGGGTGGCGATCGCCCCGCTCGCCGGCGGCGACCCCGCCAAGGTCGTCACCTTGAGCGCCGCCCTCAGCCTCATCGTCGCGCTCTGGTGCCTGGTGGGCCGGGTCTTCCGGCTCGGTGTCGTCGCCGACCTGCTCTCCCAACCGCTGCTCGTCGGGTACCTCGCCGGGGCGGCCGTCCTCATGGTCGTCGGCCAACTCGGCAAGATCACCGGCACCACGGTCAAGGGCGACACCCTCCCCGACCAGATCGTCGACTTCACCCACCGCGTCCTTGGCACCCACCTGATGACGCTCTGGGTGGCCCTGGGCACGTTCGTCCTCATCCTGCTCGTCCACTGGATCCGCCCGCGCTGGCCGGCCGCCCTCATCGGGGTCGTCACCGCCATGGTGTGCTACGCGGCGTTCGACTGGGGACGGCTGGGAGTCAAGGTCGTCGGCGCGGTGCCGAGCGGCATACCGACGCCCACCATCCCCGCCATCAGCATTGGCGACCTCAAGGAACTCCTCATCGTCGGGCTCGGCGTCACGGTCATGGCGTACAGCGACAACATGCTCATCGCCCGCGGCTTCCCGGCGCCCTCGCTGCCCGGCGAGCGCCCCTCCGAGAAGGAGGTCGACCCGCAGTCCGAACTCGTCGCCCTCGGCGGGGTGCACGTCGCCGTCGGGCTCATCGGCGGGTTCCCGGTGTCGTCGTCGGGCTCGCGGACGGCGCTGGCGTTGGCGAGTCGGGCGCGCACTCAGGTGTATTCGCTGGTCGCGGCGGCTGTCGTGCTGCTCGTCCTCGTCGTCGCCGGGCCGATCATGAAGTGGATGCCGCAGGCCGCGCTCGGGGCCGTCGTCCTTTATGCCGCGACCAAGCTCGTGCAGGTCGGCCAGTTCCGGCGCTTGTGGCGGTTCCGGCGGCGCGAGTTCGCGTTGGCGCTCATCACGCTCGGCGGGACGGTGTTCTACGGGATCCTCGCCGGCGTGGGGATCGCCATCGCCTTGTCGCTCGCCGAGATGGGGGTGCGGCTCGCGCGCCCGCACGACGCGGTGTTGGGGCGGGTGCCCGGGCTCGCGGGCATGCACGACGTCGCCGACTACCCCAACGCGCAGACCCTGCCCGGGCTCATCATCTACCGGTTCGAGGCGCCCCTGTTCTTCGCCAATGTCGGGGAGTTGCGCAGCCGGGTCCAGAAGATCGTCGACAAGGAGACCGAGGCCTATCCCGCCGACCCGCCGCGCTGGTTCCTCCTCAACGTCGAGGCCAACACCGAGGTGGACATCACGGCGGCGGACGGGTTGCGGGCGTTGCAGGGCGATTTGGCGGCCCAGGGCATCTTGCTGGGGCTCACCCGGATCAAGCGCGAGCTGTACGAGCCGCTGCGTCGGGCCGGGGTCGTGGACCTGATCGGGGAGGACATGCTGTTCCCGACGCTGCCGGTGGCCGAGGCGGCCTACCTCGCCTGGGCCGAAACCCACCCGCGGGTGTCATCGCCGTCGGTGTGAGTTGCCGTGTTCCCGGCGTGGGTCGAGGGCTGCGACGTGTGGCGGCGTGGCGCGCAGCGGCAAGTGCTCGTGGGACTTGCGGCGGGAAAGGGGCACTTCGCACCCGAACATTTGGGGTGCGAAGTGGACGTTTGGCACTTCCGGCGGGAAAGGGGTGACGGGCACTTTGGGGTATGCCGCCGGGCTGGGGTATCGTTCGGGGCGCGCCTCGCGCACGGCCAGATAGCTCAGTTGGTACGAGCGTCCGACTGAAAATCGGAAGGTCGGCGGTTCGACCCCGCCTCTGGCCACCACCGCAAGCCCGCCCGTCGAAGTTTCGACCGGCGGGTTTCCTGTCCCGTAGGCCACGGGCCACTTGCACGCCCGCGTGATCCCCGACCGGCGGGTTTCCTGTCCCCTCGGCCACCAGCCACTTGCACGCCCGCGTGATCCCCGACCGGCGGGTTTCCCGTCCCCTCGGCCACCAGCCACTTGCTACCCACCTAGGCACCCCGGCGGACGGGTTTCCTGGCCACCTGGCCACCAGCCACCTGCGAACCCCTTCGGGACCCGACGGACGGGTTCCTGGACACCGGCCACTAACGAACCCCCGAGGCACACCGCTCGGCCGGGCACCTGTCCTTGCGGCCACCCCGAAGACGTCCATCGGGCTGATCTACGGCGGCCTGCCTGTGTTCCGGCCGCCGGCTGCGCCCGCGCCTAGATCGTGATGCCGTAGGCCTTGAGCTTGCGGTAGAGGCTGGAACGCGCGATGCCGAGGTGCTGGGCTGCGAGTTGCCGGTTTCCGTCGGCTTGCCGGATCGCCGCGACGATCGCATCCCGTTCGGCTGATTCCAGCGTGGTCAGCGTGCGTCGCGCGGTCGTGTTGCAGTAACTGGGAAGATCGCTCACCTGCACCTCCCCGACCGGCCTCCGGTTGAGGGCATGCTGAAGCGCCTCGCGCAGTTGGCTGACGTTGCGCGGCCACGAATACCGCACGATCGTCCGCATCGCATCGGGGGCGATCCGCACCGAGCGTCCCGGAGCGATTTCGCGCAAGAGCCGTTGCACGATCACGGTGAGATCCTCCGTGCGACACCGCAACGGAGGAACCGTCACGGCCACCTCGAAATGGCCGAGCAAGGAATGGAACGGCAGATCCGAGTCCAGGCTGGAATCCGAGAGAGTCGCGGCAAACGAGAAGTGCTCCGTCCGCTCCCCGAGCGCCCGGACGAGCAACTCGATCTGGTCGACCCCTTCCGTGCTCGCCTGGTCGATGTTGCGCACGATGTAGAGGGTCGGTTCGTCCGTGGCCGACAAGAAGGCGGCAAGATCGTCCTCGCTTTGCCGCATGAGCTGTTCGGCATCCACCGACACCGACCGTCCTCCGGGGAAGGCCGCGTGAAACAACTCGGCGACGAGGGTGAACTTTCCAGACCCGGTCTCGCCCATGACCAGCGTCGGGACGCGCGCACCGATCGCTTCGTGCAGTTCCTGACAGGTGCGCACCCACGCCGGCGACTGCCCCTCGGCGATGGGGGCGTGGGGCAAGTGCAAATCACTGGCGATCTGGGTGGTCGCCGGCGATGCCACCGCGAGATTGGGCAGATGGGTGTCGGGCACCCGGTCGATCACCTCGCTGAGGGCCGCCGCGAGCAACTCGGCGACGACGACCATCCCCACCGTCCGGCTGCCGGCGAGGATCCGGGTCCCGCGGAGGTGGACGATTCGTCCCGACGGCAGCGTCAGCGTGTCGGTCGCTTGCGTCCTGCGGGTCATCACAAACGTCGCGTGCTCGCGGATCGTCAACTGCTCATCCGGTGAGAACAGGGCCTGCGCAGCGGCGTTGCCCATGAAAACCCGATCGCCGAACGCCAGCACTGCGTGCCGCCCCGAGCGGGCATCGGCACGGATATACGTTTCGAAGATGGCCTGTTGCGCCTGACTGCGGTCCTGGAGCAGATTGCGGCCGATGTCGACGGCGGCCGACTTGACCAGCGTGTGCATGATCGGGCTCCACGCCTGCGTGAGCGACGAAATGTCGAGCACACCCTCGACCCGGCCGGTCAGCGGGTCGATGATCGGCGCTCCGGTGCAGGCAAAGGCGTGCAGGTGCTCGCTGAAGTGCTCGGGTCCCACGACGGAGAACGGGCGACCCGACTCCAACACCGTCCCCACGCCATTGGTTCCTACTTGCGTCTCGGCATACGAGAAGCCGGGAGCGAAGGCCACCCGGTCGAGGAGGCGACCCACCGCTGACGACGAATCCAAGCGCTGCACGAGGCGCGCCTGCGCGTCGGTCAAGGCGATGACCAGCGGAATGTCGGCGGTGTCAACCCTGAGGCGTTCCATGACCGGACTCGCGCAGCGCAACAGACGTGACCCGGTGTCGACATCGGTGTAGTCGGGGGCCGGGTGCTCGCTGTCGACCCCGGCCGACTGGGAGCGTTCCCAGGACGCTGCCAACGCGTCGGACACCCCCACCGCCCCGGCGCGACCGCTTTCGAGGAAGTCGGCCCGGGCCGCGGCCACGCGCAGCAAACGGTCGGTGTACGGCACGGGCACCTCCTCAGCGAGGGTCTGTCGGGCCCTCCAAGGACGGTCTCCATCAAAGGGCTGTTTCAGCATGCCACCCGCAACCAACCCACGGGGAGCCCGCGAACTGTCCCACTTTGGGACACCGGACCCCCCTGAGACAGCGCCCAGAGTAATCCCCACGACGGCGCCCCGCACGGGCCTGACGACCCGATTCCCCGTGACACAAGGAAGTGGCATGAGCACCCTGATCAACATCGACAACGGTGGCACCCTGACCGATATCTGCGTCTGGGACGGCGGGAAGTTCACCTTCACCAAGACCCTCACCACGCCGCACGACCTCTCGCAGTGCCTGTTCGACGGCATCGAAAACGCCTCCACCGCGCTGTATGGCGCGGCCAACACCGAGAGGCTCCTCCACGCCACCCAGCACGTGCGCTACTCCACGACCCAGGGCACCAACGCCCTCGTGGAGCGACGCGGCCCCATGATCGGCATCCTCACCTCGATGCCCGACCTCATCGACGACCTCCAGAGCAACGAGGAAGAGCAGCACCTGTTCGAGGCCCTCATCGACGATCGGCACGCGCACATCGACCTCTCCCCCGAGTCCGGGACCGACGTCGACTTCGAGGTCGTGCAACTCGTCAACCGGCTGACGACCCAGGGCGCCGCGCGGGTCGTCGTCGCATGCGCGACCAAGGCGGAGGAACACCGGCTCCGTTCGGTGCTGCTGCGCAAGTTCCCCGCCACCTCCTCGGTTCGATCCCGATCATCTACAGCTGGGACCTCGCCGGTGACCGTGACCACCCGCGACGGACCTGGTCCTGCGTCATCAACTCGTTCCTGCACCCGACGATGGAGCGCTTCCTCTACGGGGCGGAGCGACGCCTCAAGTCCTACCGGGTCGTCAACCCGCTGCTCGTCTACCGCAACGACGGCGCCTCTTCACGGGTGGCCAAGTCGGTGGCCCTCAAGACCTACTCCTCCGGCCCCCGCGGCGGGCTCGAGGGAACCGCTGCGCTCGCCCGCACCTACGGCCTCGACCACATCCTCATGATGGACATCGGCGGCACTACGACCGATGTCGGAGTGGTCCGCGACGGTCAGATCGACGCCGACGAACGCGGCACGATCAAGGGCGTCCCCATCTCCTACCCCATGAGCAACGTCCACTCCTCGGGAGTCGGCGGTTCCTCGGTCATCTCCGTCAAGGACGGGGCGATCACCGTCGGACCCCGGTCGGTGGGGGCCGCCCCCGGCCCGGCCTGTTTCGGCTTCGGCGGCAAAGAGGCCACGATCACCGACGTCAACCTCCTCCTCGGCGTCCTCGACGCCGACACCTACCTCGACGGCACCTTCACCCTCGACGCCGAGCGCTCCCGCCAGGTCATCACCGCGACCATCGCCCAACCGCTGGGCATCTCGCTCGAGGAAGCGCTGGTGCGGATGGAGCAGGCCTACTTCGCGGCCCTCGCTGCCGCCTTCGCCGACCTCGTCGAGGACGGCACCACCCTGGCCGCCTTCGGGGGTGCCGGCCCGATGAGCGCCGCCGGGGCGGCCCGCCTCGCCGGGGTGCACACCGTGCTCATCCCGCGGATGGCGGCCGTCTTCTCGGCATTCGGTATTTCCTTCTCCGACATCGGGAAGACGTACGAAGTCGGGTTGCCCGAGCCGACCGCCGCGGCCGCCGAGGAGGTCCGCGCCGAACTCCTCGCCCGGGCCGCTCGCGACATGTACCAGGAGGGCTACGTGCTGGCCGACTGTGACCAGCACTGGCTTCTCGCCGTCGAGCACCAGGACGGCTCCCCCGTCACCATTCGCCCGTATGCCGCGGGCGACCCGGTGGACGCTCCCGGCGAGCAAGCGTCGTTGCGGCTGACCGTGACCGCAGCACTTCCGCATCCCGAACTGATCACCGATCAGGACGTCGTCCCCACACCTGCGGTCCCCAGCGGAACGCGGCAGGTGCGGTCCTCGGCAACCCAGGTGGACGGCATACCGGTCTATGTCCTTGACGACCAGGCGCCAGGGGCGCACGGTCACGGGCCGGCCATTGTCGAAGGCCCCTTCTTCACCGGGCGAGTCCTGTCCGGCTGGGACTTCCGGGTGACCGCCTCCGGCGACCTGCTCCTCACCGACAACCACTGACGCCGCAGGCGCAGAACAGAAAGAAAGGAACCCCGACGATGCGAGTTCCCATGACCGAGTACCTGGTCATCGACCTCGATACCGAGCGCTGGACCTGCCGGGTGTGCGACGGCGACATGGGCGATGCCCACGACTCCTACAAGAAGGGCACGCTCGCCTACGACCGTGACCCCCGGGAGATCCACCAGCCGATCATCGACCCCACCCGGTACGAGTACACCTTCTCCCCGGACCCGACCTACTGCCGGATCGTCGAGTACTACTGCCCCGGCTGCGGCACCCAGATCGAGACCGAGTACCTGCCCCCGGGCCACCCCCCGACGATCGACCTGCTCATCGACGTCGATGCCCTGCGGCGCCAGTGGCAAGAACGCGGAGTCGACCCGGAACAGGCCCACATCTATGGCCCCGGCGAGGACGCCCAGAAGTACACCGCCCTGCACAAGGCCACTGGCCACATCCGCTGACCCCGCGACGAGACAGGACTATCGACATGAAGCGCATTTCCGTCGACATCGGCGGCACGTTCACCGACTGCTTCTTCGTGTGGGACGAGAAGTACGTCGAGGCCAAGGCCCTCACCACCCACCACAACCTGGCTCTCGGGTTCAACGAGGCCCTCGACCTGGCCTGCAAGCGGGCCGACCTCGACCGGGCCACCGTGCTCTCCGAGGTGGACTCGGTCCGCTACGCCACCACCTTGGGCACCAACGCCCTCATCGAACGCAAGGGCCCCAAGGTGGGCGCCATCGTCACCCACGGGTTCGAGGACACCATCCCGCTGTCCCGGGGACGGGGGTACGGCGAGGGCCTGGACTACTCCATGCAGCAGAACCTGCCGGCCGCCGAACGCCCCGAAGCCATCGTTCCCCGCACCCTGATCCGCTCGGTCAAGGAGCGGATGAACTCGGCCGGCAAGGTCGTCGCGCACCTCGACCCCGAGGACGTCCGCAGCGTCGTCCGTGAACTGGTCGACGCCGGGGCCGAGGCCCTGGTCGTCTCCCTGGTCAACGCGACCGAAAACCCGGCCCACGAACTCGCGATCCAGGAGATCATCCTCGACGAGTTCCCGCCGCACGAGCTCGGTGCCATCCCGGTGCTGCTCGGTCACCAGGTCTCCGGGCGCAAGGGCGAATACGTGCGGGCCACGTCGACGATCATCGACGGTTTCCTCCACGAGATCATGTTCCACGCGCTCAGCCAGCTCTCCCAGAACCTGCGGGACTACGGCTACGACAAGCCGATGCTCGTCATCCACAACTCCGGTGGGATGGCGCAGATGAACAGCACCGACGCCCTGCAGACGATCCACTCCGGGCCCATCGCCGGGGTGAGTGCCGCCGAGCACCTGTCCACCGAGACCGGCCTGGGACACGTCATCTCCACCGACATGGGCGGGACCTCCTTCGACATCGGGCTGGTGCCCGAGGGCGGAGTCAAGCACTACGACTTCCTCCCGACCATCGACCGCTGGCTGGTGTCGGTGCCGATGGTGCACCTGGACACCCTTGGTGCCGGTGGCGGTTCGATCGCCTCCTACGACCGGATCCACAACGCGATCAAGATCGGCCCGGAATCGGCCGGGTCCAACCCGGGTCCGGCCTGCTACGACCGCGGCGGCCTGCGCCCCACGGTCACCGACGCCGACCTGCTTCTGGGTTATCTCGACCCGGACAACTACGCCAACGGATACATCAAGCTCAACCCCAAGCGCTCCCGGTTCGCCATCGAGGAGCACCTGTGCGACCACCTCGACCTCGACGTCATCGACGTGGCGCGAGCCATCAAGGACGGGGTCGACGAGCAGATGGCCATCGGCATCGGCAAGGAGTTGCGGGTGCGCGGCTACCTCCCCGAGGACTTCACCATGCTGGCCTACGGCGGGAACGGACCGCTCCACGCCTGCGGCATCGCCCGGCATGCCGGCATCAAGCGAGTCCTCGCCCCGCCCTACTCCTCGGTGTTCTCCGCGTGCGGGGCCGGCAACATGCGCCAACTCCACTTCCACGAGCGCGGCGTCCACGTCACCATGTACAACGCCACGACCCGTTCGCTCTACGACCGCTACGACGAGTTCAACGCCGTCGTCGAGGACCTCGAGGCCCGGGGTCGTGAGGACCTGGTCCGGCAGGGATTCGACCCGGCCGACGTCAAGTACCGCCTCGAACTGGACATGCGCTACGGCAACCAGCTCCTCACCCAGGCCGTGGCCCTGGAGGACCTCACCCGGATGTCCGGGGTGGGCGACGTGCTCGCGATGATCAAGACCTTCGGCGACGTCTACAGCCACCGGTTCGGGGCGAGCAGCGCGGCCCCCGAGGCCGGCATCCGGTGCAACACCATCCGCGTCGCCTCGTATGTCGAAGGGGACGTCGTGAACTTCGACTCCCTCGACGGGGGCGGGGAACGGCATACCCCGGCCCAGGTCAGCGAGCGCAAGGTGCACTTCATCGGCCACGACGCCCCGCTGCTCACCCCGGTGTACGACCACCACGCCCTCACCGTCGACGCCGTCATCCCCGGCCCGGCCATCGTCACCACCGAAAACACCACCTTCCTGGTCGAGCCGGGCTGGCGCCTCGAGCCGACGTCGCAGGGTGCCGTCTGGTTCCTGCAGGACTGACCGGACCACGCGGCATACCCAATTCTCAAAGGAGAGAACCGACATGACTGCCATCGACGAGACCCGCGCCCTCACTGCTCAGGAGCAGGAGTGGGTCGACAAGTTCATGGACGAAACCACCCTCTTCCTCGGCCCCGACCCGGAGATCATGCGTGACCACGCCATCTCGGCGCGCTCGGATCACGAGGAGATCGTCCTGGCCGCCGGGGTGGACCGGCTCCAGGTGGAGCGAATCCGCAAGCGCATCGCCGGCGCTCTCGACGAGGGCTACGAGATGTGCGAGGCCCAGGGCGCCGCGCCCGGGGCCAAGTGGGGCGACCTGACCACGGCCATCTACACCGCCGCCGGAGACGTGGCCTACCTGTCCTGCCATGGCGTGATCGCCTTCAGCGCAATCCTTCACCACCCGATCCGCTACATCATGAAGTACTGGAAGGACGAGCCGACCGTCGGCATCCATGAGGGCGACGGGTTCATCCACAACGACGCCCGCTTCGGCAACATCCACAACACCGACCAGTCGATGATCATGCCGATCATCCGCGACGGCCAGGTCATCGCCTGGGTGGCCGCCACGATCCACGAGGGCGAAAACGGGGCGTGCGAACCAGGCGGTATGCCGTCGGGCTCGGAGACGCCGTTCGACGACGGGCTGCGGATGAGCCCGTTCAAAATCGTCGAACGCGGCCACCTGCGCCGGGACCTGCTCACCTTCTTGCAGCACTCGGTGCGGGACCCCAAACTCCAGTTGGCCGACCTCAAGGTCAAGATCACTGCGGTGCGCAAGATCATGGAGCGCATCGACAAGGTCATCGACGAGGTTGGCGTCGACACCTTCGTCGGTGCCTTGCGGACCACGGTCGAGGACGTCGACGTCGAGGTGCGGCGCCGGATTTCGGAGTTGCCGGACGGAACCTACCGGATGGACCAGTTCATGGACTCCACCCTCAAGGAGAACATCCTCATCAAGTTCGCCTGCAAGATCACCGTCAAGGGCGACCACATGACCATCGACCTGCGCGGCACCGGCCCGGAGATCCTCAACCGGGCCATCAACTCCCCGTTGTGTTCGGTGAAGTCGATGTTCATGCAGGCCATCCTGGCCTTCTGGTGGCCCGACCTGCCGCGTTGCACGAGTGCGATGAGTTGCATCGAGATCATCTCCGACGAGGGCACCTGGGCCGATGCCTCCTACGACGCACCGATGGGTCAGTCGCTGCAGGCGAGTTTCCGAGGGTTCTCGGCAATGCAGGCGATGTACTCGCGGATGTCGTTCTCGACGCCGCACAAGTACTCCAACGTGGTCGCGAACTGGTTCAACCAGATCAACACCTTCCTCTGGGGTGGCATCACCCAGCACGGTGACATGGTGGGCAACCTCTGCGCCGACCTCAACGGGATGCCCGGTGGGGCCAAGCCGTTCAAAGACGGTGAGGACGCGGTCTCGCCGCTCTTCTGCGCGATGGCCGACACCGCCGAGCAGGAGGTCATGGAGGAGGAAGTGCCCTTCATGCAACTGGTCTCCAAGCGGCTCGTGCGCGACAACATGGGCTTCGGGAAGTTCACCGGTGGCATGGGCTACGAGATGATCGTGGCCGCCGAGGGCACCCCGCAGTGGGGCTTCATGACGGTCACCTCCGGCGCGAAGTTCTCCTCCATCTACGGCATGTACGGCGGGTACGGCTGTGGCGCCTACCCCCTCGCCATGGTCAAGGGCACCAATGTCTACGAGCACATCCGCCGCGACAACAGCAAGTTCGACCTGTCCATCGAGAAGGTCATGAACGAGCGACCCTTCGAGGACGGGAAGTACCTGACCGCCCACATGGGGTTGCAGTTCGACATCGCCAAGGACGGCGAGTTGTACATGATCTCCCAGGGTGCCGGCGGCGGCTACGGGGACCCGTTGGAGCGCGACCCCGTCGCGGTGGTCCGGGATGCCGAACTGGGCCGGATCAGCCAGAAGGTGGCCGAGGACATCTTCGCGGTCGTCTACGACCCGGCCACCTTCCGCCTCGATGTGGAGGGCACCACGGCGGCCCGGCAGGCGGCCCGCCAGGCCCGGTTGCAGCGCGGCAAGCCGTTCGAGGAGTTCTGCGCCGAGTTCGTCACGCCGGAGCCTCCGGCGGAGTTGCTCTACTACGGCTCCTGGGGTGATGTCGAAGAGATCACCGCAACCGAGTTCACCATCGACGGACCCAAGCGGGTGACCGCTCCGCTCAAGCAACTGCCGATCATCATGGTGCCCGACCGGCGCGAGGTGAAGATCGCGGCCCTGGAGGCCCGCATCGCCGAGTTGGAGACCAAGTACGGCGAGGACGTCCAGCGACTCACGTGAGTCCCCGAGCACGGCTGCCGGGCGGGCTGACCACGCAGCACCGCCCGGCAGCGTGACCGCAACCACCTGCCTCACGAGGCGCTCATCACGAGGGCCTCGATGAGCCATCCACACCCTTCCGGCACCCAGATTGGGGAGATTCATGACCATCAGCAGTCCAAGCGGTCGTTCGGTCCCACTCGTCATCGACCACGGCGACTACGGCCGTGCCGTCCTGCTCCAGGGCCAGCCCGTGCCCTGGCGGGAGGTGCCGGCATTGGCGGGCTATCTGCGCCAGGTGCAGGCCCTCCTCGACCCCGACGTGGCCTATGTCGATGTCGAGGCGATGATGCTCGGCGGGCTTGCGGCCCGCCCGGAACTGTGTGCGGCGATGGCCGAGCGCACCCGCACCGGGTATGCGCTGCGGACCTTGCTCGCCGACGAGACCGAACTGGACCTCGTGCGAGTCACGGTGACGACGGTGGGCGACGTCCTACGGCGACGGGTGGCCCTGGCGGTGCCCTCCCCGGTGCGGTTCCTGGCTAGCGCACACGAGGTGGCAGGGACGGCACGAGCCGAGGTTTCCGAGGACAATGCCGACTCAGCCTCGTTGTACCTGGCCGAGTGGCTCGGCCGCCTCGGCGGCTGCCCGATCGAGATGGTCCTCCTCGACGCGCGTGCCTCGGCCGCACTGGCCGGCGTCGAGGTGGAGGTCGAGGAACGCCTCGAGACCTACACCGCCCTGACCAATGTGGCGGCCCACCTGGGCTGGTCGATCGGGCTGCGCACCTCGACCGGGATCGAGTTCCCGCCCGACAGCGAGATCGGCCAGGTCGTGCCCGACGGGTTCTGGGACGGGGAGGCGACGACCCTGGACTCGGCCGCCACCGTGCGCCTCACCCACATCCCAGCCGATGCCCACCCGGAGTCGGTCCTCGAGCGGCTCCCCGCCCTGGGCTAGGACCGGTGGCGCAGCGATGACGAGCATCGTGGGCTGGGCTCACACCCGTTTCGGTCGCCTCGACGACTCCCTGGTCGACCTCATCGGCCACGCCGCCGAATCGGCCCTGACCCATGCCGAACTCGACGGCCACGACATCGACGAAGTGGTGGTAGCCACCTACAACGCCGGGCTACAACCCTTGGCCTTTCCCTCCTCGGTGCCCCTGGAGCGCGTGCCCACGCTGCGCGGCGTCCCCTGCATCCGGGTCGAAAACGCCTGCGCCAGCGGCACCGCCGCGATCCATCACGGCATCCGAAGCATCGAATCGGGGCGAGCCCGACAAGTCCTCGTCATCGGTGCCGAGAAGATGACGGACCGGCCGGCACAGCAGATCGGTGCCGCTCTGCTCGGGGCCGACCTCGCGCTGGCCGGCTCCGAGTCGACAGTGGGGTTCGCCGGGCTGTTCGGGCAGGTCGCTGCCGAATACCGCGGCCGATACGGTCTCGCCGACGACACGCTGGCCCGGATCGCACACAAGGCCCATCGCAACGCCCTGGACAACCCGTGGGCGCAGTTGCACCGGGAACTCTCCGTGGAGTTCTGCGCCACGACCAGTGCGGCCAATCCGGTCGTTGCGCCTCCCCTGCGCCGGACCGACTGCTCGCCCGTCAGTGACGGCGCGGCCGCGGTCGTCCTGGCCGCCGACGCCGCGGTCCCCGCCCGCTGCCCGCGTCAGGTTCGGGTGGCCGGGATCGGGCAGGCCAGTGACTTCCTCGATCGTTCGCGGCGTGATCTCCTGGAGTTCGCCGGGGCCCGGGCCGCCTGGGGCCGCGCCCTGGACGAGGCCGGTGTGCGCAGCCCGCGCCACCTCGATCTCATCGAACTCCACGACTGCTTCACCATCGCCGAACTCGTCCTCTACGAGGCGCTCGGTCTCGCTGCGAACGGACGCGGCGTTTCCGTCTTGGACGAGGGCGTGGTGTATGCCGACGGCCCCCTTCCGGTCAACCGCTCCGGCGGGCTCAAGGCCAAGGGGCATCCCGTCGGTGCTACCGGCGTCAGTCAGCACGTCCTGTGCGCGATGCAACTGACCGGCACGGCCGGTGCCATGCAACTGCCCAATCCCCGGTTGGCCGGGGTGTTCAACATGGGCGGGTTGGCCGTGGCCAACCACGCCACCATCCTCGGGGCCGTGGCCTAGCCCGCCGTCCCGGCCCCGCCGTCCCGACCCCGCCGTCCAAACGGCCGGCCAGCCCGACGGCATACCCATCCCCGCCAACCCACCACGAAAGGACGACCGCCATGTCCGCTTCGATGCAGACCTTCACCATGCTCGGCCTCAACGAGACGAGCATCGTGGACAAGCCGATCCCCACCCCCGGCCCGAACGAAGCCCTCGTCAAGACGACCGCGGCCCTCATCTGCACCTCCGATGTGCACACGGTGCGGGGCGCGCTTCCGGTCGAGCCCGGGCGCACCCTCGGACATGAGTCGGTCGGGGTCGTCGCGGCGGTGGGGTCGGCGGTCGCGGGCTTCACCGAGGGGCAGCGCGTGGCCGTCAACGCGGTGACCCCGTGTTGGCAGTGCAGCTATTGCCAGCGGGGTCTGTCGTCCCAGTGCGGCGGGTTGCTCGGCGGCTACAAGTACACCGCCCAGGTCGACGGGAACATGGCCGAGTACTTCCTGGTCCCCGCCGCGCAGGCCAACCTGGCGCCCATCCCGGATTCGGTGCCCGACGAGGCCGCGGTCTACGCCTGCGACATGCTGAGCACCGGGTTCATGGGAGCCGAGCACGCCCAGATCACTCTCGGGGACACGGTCGTCGTGTTCGCCCAAGGAGCGGTGGGCCTGGCGGCGACGATCGGGGCGCGACTACTCGGCGCGGGCCGCATCATCACCGTCGAATCACTCCCCGAGCGGGTCGCCTTGTCGAAGCGGTTCGGGGCGGACGAGGTCGTCGACTACACCCATGGGGACGTGGTGGAGCAGATCCTCGATCTCACCAGTGGTCAGGGCGCGGACGCGACCATCGAAGCCCTGGGGGCACCGCACACCTTCGAGGCGGCCCTGGCCTGCCTCAAGGCCGGCGGCACGCTGTCCAATGTCGGCTACCACGGCGAGAATCCCGCTCCGCTGCAACTCGACCTCATGGCCTTCGGACTGGGGATGGGTGAGAAGACGATCCGCACCGGGCTGTGCCCCGGAGGCAGCGACCGGATGCGGCGTATCTTCACCCTCATCGAGACCGGCAAGGTCGACCCGACGCCGATGACCACGCACCGCTTCGCCTTCGCCGACGTGCAGCGGGCCTTCACGATGATGGCCGACAAAGAGGACGGCATCGTCAAACCCCTCATCACCTTCGCCTGAGGGGTATGCCGTGAATCATCACCTCAGCTTGCGCACCCTGGTCGGCGACAAGATCGCCGGGTTCGGCGACCGGGTCGCCATCGTCGACCCGCGGGGCGCCACGACGTATGCCGCCCTGGCCCGGTTGCGCAACCAAGTAGGGCAGGCGCTGCACGCCGCCGGGTTGTCCCCGGGGGACCGGGTCGGGCTGTGCCTCCCCAACGGGGTGGAGTACGTCGCGCTCGATCTGGCGATTCTGGACCTCGGGCTGGTCAAGGTGGCGCTCAACGAAATGCTCTCCCCCTCGGATATCGCCCACTGCCTCAACGACTCCAGTGTTGCCGTGGTGTTCACCGGGCCGGGCCTGTTGGGCTCCGTCACGGCCGGTGCCCCTCCCGCGGCCACGGTGGTCGGGGTGCATTGTGGCGCGACCGGTGTTGTTCCCTGGGAGCGCTTTCTCGAGGGTCATCCGGAGACACGCCTAGCGGCAGCTCCCGCCCCCGACGACCTGGGCCTGGTCATCTACACCGGAGGGACCACGGGCCGGCCCAAGGGCGTGATGCACACCCAGGAACGGTTGGCGATCAACATCGCCGCACACATCATCGAGTTGGAGCTGGGTGAGGACGAGCGCATGCTCCTCATGTCACCTCTGCCGCACAGTGCGGGCTTCCACCTACAGGCCGGGCTGGCCAAGGGCGCCTCGATCTGGCTGGACTCCGGCTTCGACCCGCAGCAGGTGCTGCGCCGGATCGCCGACGACAAGATCACCTTCACGTTTATGGTGCCCACGATGATCTACCGGCTCCTCGACGCCGCCGAGGCATCGTCCCTGGATCTCGGCAGTCTGCGGACCCTTGTCTACGGGGCGGCACCGATCACCGAGGATCGGCTTCGGCAGGGGCTGGCCGTGTTCGGTCCGGTGTTCTCCCAGCTCTACGGGCAGTCGGAGGCGCCCAACTTCCTGACTCGGCTCACCAAGGGCGATCACCTCGTCGCCGATGACGACGGCGCCCGGCTCAAGAGTTGCGGGCGGGCGGTGGCGATGAGCCGGATCAAGGTCGTCGCCCCGGATGCGGCCGAGTTGCGGGAGGTTCCGGTCGGTGAAGTGGGCGAAATTGTTGCCTCCTCGCCCTACACGATGATCGGCTATCTGGGGCTGCCGGAAGCCACGGCCGAAACCATCGTGGACGGGTGGTTACGTACCGGCGATATCGGGCGGATGGACGACGACGGCTACGTCTATCTCCTCGATCGCAAGAAGGACATGATCATCACCGGCGGCATGAACGTCTACACCACCGAAGTGGAACAGGTGGTCATGTCCGTGCCCGGGGTGGTCACCGCCTCGGTCGTCGGAGTGCCGCACCCGGACTGGGGCGAGGCCGTCGTCGCTGTCGTCACCATCGCGGCCGAGAGTGACGGCGACACGGTCCGCACGGACGTCATCGCAGCGTGTCGCTCGCGCCTGGCCAAGTACAAGGTGCCCAAGCGGGTCGACATCGTTGCCCAACTCCCCCTGACCTCGGTCGGGAAACTCGACAAGAAGCGGATGAGGGCCGAGTCGCAACCGTTTCCGGTCTGACCCCGCCGGTGGTCCACGTGGGCCCTCGCCGCGCAATTGGCGTCCCGAGCGGACCCGAGGCCGTCGGCGCCCGGGCCACCTCGGCGCGGCTCCACGCCCACCCGGGCCTTCGTTCTGCCATGGTCGCTGCGTGACAATGGCGGCGTGAGTATGCCGCCTGCCGCCGTCCCCCCGCGCCCGGACTGGGACGACTACTTCGTCGCCATTGCCCGGGCCGTGGCCGAACGCAGCGACTGCCGCCGCCGCAAGGTCGGCGCCGTCCTCGTCGACCAGGGACACCGGATCGTCGGCACGGGCTACACCGGCGCCCCCTCCGGGCATCCCGGGTGCCTCGAGGGCGCCTGCCCGCGCGGCCTGCTGACCTACGACGAACTCAAGGAGTTCACCGCCTACGACTCGGGGCCCGGTCGGTGCATCAGCGTCCACGCCGAAGCCAACGCGCTCCTCTACGCCCGGCGAGACCTGCGCGGCTGCACGGCATACGTCACCTGCCAACCGTGCCCGACGTGCGCCAAACTCCTCGCCGGGGCCGGTCTGGCACGGGTCGTGTTCCCCCAGGACCAGGCGAACTGGCACAGCCCGCTGGTCTGGCTCGACCTGCACGACCCGGACGCCATCGCCGACCCGTTGTCCGCCTCAACAGCAATCGAGTGAGTTTCGTCGCTGGCGGATGAGGGCCACCGCGTGCTGGACGCCGTACGCATCGTCGGTCGTGATGTCCCCGCAGGTGTATGCCGCGCCGTCGCCGAACGCTCCGGCGAGCACCTGGAGCGGGGCGCGGCCCAGGGCCAGCACGCCCTCGGCGACCGCGGCATCGAGAGCCAGGAGCGCGTCGACATCGACTCCCCGCAACGCCGTGAGCCACACCTCGTCGTAGGCGTGCGCCCGCGGGTCGTAATGCCCCGGCGCCTTCTCGGTGCGCGTCGCACTGCCGTCCGCGACGATGATGAGACCCCAACGGCCGCCCGCTTGGTCCGCCTCGCCCTCGCCGCTCGCCTCGGCGCCGGTGATCGCGGCCCCGAGGGCGCGGCATACGACCACCGGGGCATCCCACGGGACGACAACGACCTCGGCCGGAGCCTCGCCGAGGAGGGTCGCGGCGACCCGGGCGCCGGCCGGCCCCTTCGTATGCCGCGGTTCCCGGTCGCCCGCGGTGACCACGACGACCCGGTCGGCCGCCGTGACCACGGCGTCGACGGCCGCGAGCGCCGCGGTCCGGATGGCCGGAATCGGGTCGATGCGGCCGGCATACTCGGGCAAGAGCAGCAAGGTGCCCGGCACGACGGCCGCAGCGACGATGCGCGAACTGGCGCTCATGCCAACCCCCGGGTCACGCGCATCGGCGGCAGATCGCCGCGGATGACCGACACCATGTCGAGCACGTCCCGGGTCTCGCGGACCTCGTGCACCCGGTAGATGTGGGCGCCCAGCCACGCCGACACCGCCGTCGTCGCCAGCGTGCCGATGACCCGCTCACCGACCTCACGGCCGAGCGACTCGCCGACGAAATCCTTGTTGGACAAGGAGACCAGCACCGGCCAGCCGAGCCCGACCAACTCGTCGAGACGGCGGGTGCACTCGAGGGAGTGCCAGGTGTTCTTGCCGAAATCGTGCGCCGGGTCGATGACGATGCGCTCGCGCTCGACCCCGGCAGCCACCGCCGCCTCCGCCTGCATGAGCAGCGACTCGGCGACCGCGGCGACGACGTCGTCGTACTCGATCCGGTGCGGGCGGGTGCGCACCCGCTGCCCGCCGGTGTGGGTGAGCACCAACCCGGCACCGTGAGCGGCGACGACGGCGGGCAGGTCGGGGTCGGCCCCGCCCCAGGCGTCGTTGACGACATCGGCCCCCGCGGCGAGCACGGCGTCGGCCACCTCGGCGCGATACGTGTCGACCGAAATCGTCAGGTCGGGATGCTCGGCCCGCACCCCCTCAACGAACGGCACCACCCGGCGCAACTCCTCGGCCACCGGCACCTCCGCGCCCGGGGCCGCCTTGATCCCACCGATGTCGACGAGGTCGGCCCCTTCGGCAATCACCTGCCGGACCCGGGCGTAGGCCGCGTCGTCCTCCCAGGTGGCCCCCCGGTCGTAGAAGGAATCGGTCGTGCGGTTGACGATCGCCATGACGAGGCGGTCGTGCGCGGCATACGTATGCCGTCCGAGCCGGAACCTCATGACGCCCCCCGTGACCCGTGGCGGCCCAGGTCGGCAGCGAGGCCAGCGAGTCTCTCGACGCGGGCGGCCAGCCCCGCGGCATACCCGTCGATGGAAACGGCGGGCGGGCGTTCGACGACATCGACGCGACGGTCCCGGGCCGCGAAACCCCCGGCGACCGGGTCGAACTGACGCAACCGGACGACGTCGGCGCGAGGTTCGGGGGAGGTGGCGAGCCGGCGCCGGGCCGCGGCCATGACCTGCACCGCCATCGGCCCGAGGGTGTCGTGCCGGTGGTGGCGGTGGGCCCGCCGCCCCAGGTCGACCTGGGCGATGGCGCCGGCCCCGTGGCCCCGGTAGGTGTCGAGGAGCGCGGCGATCTCGACGCCGTATCCGACGGGCACCCAGAGGGATTCGAAGAGTCGTCGGCGGATCGCCCACTCGCCGGCGAGGGGTTGGACGACGCCGGCGAGTTCGGGGGCATCGAGGGCGAGGAGCGGGCGGGCGACGAGTTCGGTGACCCGGCCGCCGGTTTCGGCTTCGTGGCCGTCGGCGTCGAGGAGCGGGCGGTGGTAGAGCGCCTTGACCAACTGAGTCGTCGGCTCGGTGAGGAGCGGCCCGAGCAGGCCCGGCACGAAGTGGGGTCCCCACTCGATGAGGTCGGCGTCGAGGAAGACGAGAATGTCGCCGACCGTCACGTGCAGCGCCTTCCACAGCGCCTCGCCTTTGCCCTGCGCCGGGCCGAGGTCGGGGCGCACCTGGGCCGCGGCATACACCCGCGCGCCGGCTCGCCGGGCCCGGTTCGCCGTGGCGTCGGCGGAGTCGGAGTCGATGACGACGATCTCGTCGATGAGGGGGACCTCGTCGAGCCAGGCGGCCTTGACGGCGGCGACGACGTCCCCGACGGTGTCCTCTTCGTCGCGGGCGGGGATGACGACGCTGATGCGCAGCCCCGCGGCGGCCTTGGACACGCGCAGATCGGCCGGCGACCACGCGTCATGGCGAGGCGCGGGCGGGTTCGCTCGGTCGGGCACCGGTCCAACGTAACCCGAGTCGCCCCCGATTCGTCAGGAGTGTTCCCCTTTGGCGAGTGCCTTCACCGTCGGGCCGGTATGCCGTGCGGCGTCGTTCGCGGGCCCGTGGCGGTCGAGGTTCAGGTGGGAAAGGGGCACTTCGCCCCCCGACTGTTGGGGGGCGAAGTGGACGTTAGGTGGTTGCGGCGGGAAAAGGTGACGCGAGGGGTCGGGCGCTGGCGAAGCGCGCGGGGCGGCGCTCCCGGAAGGCCGTGACGCCCTCGGCGAAGTCGTCGGTGCGCAGCAACGCGGACTGGTCCTGCTCTTCACGGGTAAGGGTGGCCTCGATATCGAGCGTGGCGGCATTGATCGCTTGCCGGGTCGCGGCCATCGCCGCGGGCGCGCCTGCGGCCAAGAAGTAGAGCAACTTTTGGGCGCGGGCCTCGAACTGTTCCACCGATACCAGTTCGGAGACGAGCCCCCAGCGCTCGGCCGTCGCCGCGTCCAGCCGTTCCCCGGTGAGGGCCAGCCGCATCGCCCGCGCCCGCCCGATGTTGGCGGCCACCAGCGCGGTCGCCCCACCGTCGGGCATGAGCCCGATCTTGGCGAAGGCCAAGACGAAGGATGCCGCCTCACTGGCCAAGATGTAGTCGCAGGCGAGGGCCACGGAGACCCCCGCACCCGCCGCGACCCCGTCGACGAGGGCCACGATCGGCGTGCGGGCTTGAGCCATCCGGCGAATCACCTTCCCCAACCCGAAGAGGGTGCCGTCAAGCGGGCTGCCCGTCCCGCTCATATCCGGCCCATCGGGATGCTCTTGCTCGTCCTCGTCGGTCCCTGACTGCGGCCCGGGGCCAGGGCCAGCTCGGCCGACATCACCCGAGCCGATATCAGCGCCGGCACAGAATCCCCGGCCGGCCCCGGCGACGGCAATCACCCGCACCAGGGGGTCTCGGTCCAACGTGTCGAGTACGAAGTGAAAGGCCGCGAGCATCGGCGGATCGACGGCGTTGAGCCGCTGCGGAGCGTCGAGCGTGATCCGGGCGATCCCTTCCTCGACAATCACTGAAATTGCGTCCCTGCTCAGTTCCATGGCCTTACTCTCGCATCTGCCCCGCCGTGGAGAAGCGAGTGCACCGGGCCAAACCCGCTCAGTGGGATTGACACCGGCCCGATTGGGGAGCCGTCCCCCAACCGCAGCCGTGGTCGGCGTTCACCCCGACGGGGAGAGCCGTTGCCGATCCCGGACGAACAGGGAGAACATCAGGTCCTCGATGGTGATGATCGCGGCCAGCACCCGCCCCTCCAGCTCATCCTCGAAGGCATTGACGCGCGCCTCACGATCGGGGGCGGCGGCGAGCAAGCCCCGGTTGGCCATGACCTTCAGACCGGTTTCGAAGAGCAGCGCCGACACCGGTTCGGCGGACTGGATCCGCTTCTGGGCAAGGAACTGCTCGCCCAGGGCCAGCGCCTCCGTGATCGTCGCGGCCTTGTCGATCTCGCCGTCGAGGCGCGAGACGACATCGGCGACGATGAGGTAGGCCTCGATGAAGGGCCGCAGCATGAACGCCGCCGTGAGCGGTGCCCGGGGGACGAGCAGCGCGCGCACGTCGACCGGGTCGGCGGCCAGGCGTTCCTCCCAGTCCGCCCCGGAGCGCGCCACTTCGCTCTCGATCTGGCGGCGGAACTCGGCTCGATCCTTGAAATAGAACTCGAACTTGAGCACATCCCGCAGCTCCATAACCCACCGCCAGAACGCCTCGATTCGGCCAGGCCCGGGCGGTTCCTGAGCGGCGAGGACGAGCGCGATCTCGCACAAGCCCGAGTTCAAGAACACGTGGATGATCGAGTTGCGGTAGAAGGTCGCTGCGAGTTGGTCGTCGGTGGTGATGTGCCAGACGACGTCGCGGGCGCCGTCGACGCGGGTGACGATGCCGCCGGGGCCGGCGAGGGTTTGCAGGGTCGCCTCGACGCCGTCGAGGTCGCGCAACCCGGCGACCGATTCGACGACCGGTATGCCGCGCTGCTCCAGATAGTCGAGGTTGCCTCGCAGCGCCGTGTGGACCTGGCTCGTCGTCAACGCCATCCCCCGCGCCGCGAGCAACGCCGACGTCACGAGCGCCACCGACGTCACCGGCGTCGCCTCGTTGATCCGCCAGGCGACCTCGAAGGCGGTCTTCTGCAACGCCAACTGCCGCGCTTGCGGGTCGGTCGTCGTCACCCCGCCAGGTGCCCCGAGCAACGAGCGCATCGACACCGGCTCGGGGAACCGGACGTAGATCTTGCCGAAATGCCGTTCCCCCTGGGCCTTGATGAACCCGAGGAGCCAGGCCATCCCCTCGGCCGCCTTGCGTCCCCCGCGGGCGTACGCGGCATACTCCCCGATTTCGTGCAACTGGTCGAAAGTGATGGACACCGGCTGGAGCATGATGTCGTCGGCCCGGCCGGCGAGATAGGCCTCGGCGGTGTAGCCGAGGAGGCCGAGTTTGGGCGGCAGCATCTTGCCGGTGCGGGAGCGGGTGCCCTCGATCGACCACGAGAGGTTGAACCGCTTCTCGGTGAGGTAGCCGACGAACTCCTTGAGGACGTACTTGTAGAGCTCGTCTCCGCCGAAACTGCGCCGGATGAAGATGGTGCCGGCCCGGCGCAAGATCGGCCCCATGGGACCGAAGGCCATGTTGATGCCGGCGAACAGGTGCGGCAGCGGCAGCCCGTTCTCGTAGAGCGCGACGTTGAGCACCCGGGTGTCGAGGTTGGAGCGGTGCGACCACAAGAAGATGACGGGCAGGCCCGCGACGGTCGTGCGCAACCGGTCGAGTTCGCCGGGCACGACGTCGATGTTGGGGTCGAAGCCGCGCTGGAACACCATCCGGTCGATCCGGGGCACGAGGTCGACGGCGAGGCGCCCCCACCCCGTCGCGAGTTCGTCGAGGATCTCCTGCGCCTTGGCCTCCGAGGCGACGTCGGGCCCGAGCCGCGCCGCAAGCGCCGACAGCCCGGCCCGGAACCGCCCCGAGTGCAGGATCTCCTCGGTGAGGAACCCCGGGGAGCGGAATTGCGGCCCGAGCACGGTCCGGTCGGCCCGCTCCAACCCCAGCCGGGCGCGCCGGGCGACGAACCGGCCCAGCTGCTCGTCACCGGCGGCGGCGCCATGGTGAGTCTCGGCATACCGCTGCCGGAGGAAGCCGGCGGTGGCGGGCACGCCCGCGATGACGGGAGCCCGGTCTGGGTCGCCGTCGGCGATGGCGCGCTGGTGCCGGGCCGCCGGGTGGTAGGGGTTGCGGGCGCGGAGTAGGTCGGTGAGCGGCACCCGCCGATGCCCGTCCTTCTCGCCGGGCCGCCAGACGACATGGGCCGGCATGAGCAGGAGGTCGGGGTCGGTGAGCGCGGCCCCCAAGTCGGCGTATGCCGCGGGCGGGGCGGCGAGGGCCGGCAGCGTCACGATCCGGGTCGAGCCGTAGCGCGGCTCGACCTCGCGGCGCACCCAGTCACGGACGAGGGATTCCTCGACGGGGGTGCGGGTGGCAGCGAGCACGAGGACGTCGATGCCGCCGGTCACCGGCCCGCCTCCTCGTCGGCCGGATCGGCGGGTTGCAACCGCGGGTCGTCCTCGCTCTCGGGCCAGTCGGCGAGCAGGTCGAGATATGCCGCCCGCACCTGCTCGATGTGGTCGTCGAGGGCGTCCCGGTCCCAGGCCGACACGTCGATGGGCGGGAGCACGGCGACGTCGATGTCACCGGAGTGCAGCGTCAGGGAGTCGCGGCCGGCGACGTCGTCGGCGTTGCGGATGACGATGGGCACGACCGGCAGCCCGGCCGACATCGCCATGATGAAGGCGCCCTTCTTGAACTCGCCGACCTCGTGGGTGTCCAGGCGGGTGCCCTCGGGGGCGATGATGATCGACAACCCCTGGGCCGCCAGGGCCTCGATCTCGCGCATCGAGTCCACCGCTGAGGCGCTGTCGGCGCGGTCGATGAAGGCCATGTCCATGAGCCGCCCGAACGTGCCGAAGAGCGGGTGCATCTTCAGTTCCTTCTTCGCCACCGCGGTGAAGTTGTCGCGGACGACAGCGGCGGCCATGAAGGCGTCGAACTGGTTGCGGTGGTTGAAGAGGAACACGGCGGGGCGTTGGGCGTCGGCGTTGGCGCCGCCGATGACGTAGACGCGGACGCCGTGCATCTCGAGGTAGAGCCCCGGCCAGGTCGCGGTGAGGACGTTGAGGCCCTTGCGCTTGTCGCGGCTCAACATGGCCCGGGCGGTGCCCAGGGCGGTGATCGGGCCGAGGACCCCGAGCCCCATCGCGGCCCGCACCAGCCCCCCGACGCTTGAGCCGCCCCGGCTCGAATAGCGCGCGATCGGCCAGCCCCGGCGCTGGGCGACCTTGGTCATGTGCGGGCCCGGGTTGGTGGGCCGTGGATGCCCGACGAGGTGCATCAAGGCGACGTCCTCGTCGCCGTCGGCGTAGAACCAGGCGTGCTCCAGGTCGAGCCCGTGCTCATCCGAATAGCGCTGGGCCGCAGTGGCCTTGCCTTCGCCCCAGATGATGGGGGCGACGACCTCGCCGGTGACCCGTCCCTCGTCGTCGGTGACGAACCGGTTGCAGACGACTTCCTCGACCCCGAGGTAGGCCGCGACCGGCTCGACCTGGATCGAGGTCGCCGAACTGCACAGGACGACCGTGTGGTCGCGGGCCTGGTGGGCGCGCACGAGCGCGCGGGTCTCGGGGTAGAGCAGGTCGGCGATGTCGGCGCGAAAGATCTTCTCCCCCAACGCGTCGAGGTCGCTCAACAACTGGCCCTGAAGAGCCATGGCGCCGCCGGTGATGAGTTTGTCGAACCCGGCGCGGCCCAGTTGGAAGTCGATGGCCGTCGAGATCAGCCGCAACGCCTCCGCGGCCCCCACCTCGCGGGACAGGAGTTGGTGTTTGGAGTGGACGAGGGCGGTGAACCCCGCGACGAGGGTGCCGTCAAGGTCGAAGTAAGCCGCCACCTGGGGGCCCGCCGGGGAGGCGAGCACCTCGGCGATCGAACCCGCAGACTGCGATCCCCGGCCGCTGCGCACCCGCTCGCCGCTCATGCCGACGTCCTCGTCGATGTCGAATCCACCACGTCCGCGAACCCTTCGGTGAGACAACGTGCCAACCGTATGCCGTCGCGCACCGCCGCCGTGTCGTAACGCACCGCGACGAACAGGGTGCTCTCCGTCGAGAGCGCCACCGAGGTGACGGCGTTGCCGGGAACCGGCCCCACGGCATACCGCTCCCGCACCCTGGCCCGGCCGAGGGACCCGGCGAGCGTGCCGCTGCGGTGACTGACGGCGACGTCGGCCCCGCGCGCCGGCCGGGCGACCGCATCGATGACCCCGTCGGGGAGCAACGGGACGAGCCGGCCGAGCATGGCGACCCGGTCGTGGGCCGGGGCGAGGGCGCGAGCGATGCCGGCGGGGGTGCGGGCCGCGACGAATTCGAGCGAGCGTCGCGGCAGCCCGAGTTCGTCGTGGTAGCGCAACAGCCCGGCGCGCACGCATGAGATGTGGGCGCGTTCGGCGCTGCGCGCGGCACCGGGCTCGGTGCCCGGCCACGGCAACCGGAGGGTGATCAGGGCCCGGGACGCGCTCCGGCGGGCCAGCAACGGCGAACCCCGCCGCGGCGGCGGGGGCGCGACGACGGCGGCGGCCTCGTCAACGACCCGGCCCGGGTTGGTGGCGACCCGGATCGCCAGCCCGGCCGCGCTCTGCACCCCACCGGCGGCCAGGGCAAGCATGCGCAGCGGCAACTCGTGGAGGCCGATCTGGGCCAGTTCGAGGGGTTGGAGGTCGGTCGGCACCGGGCGAGCCGGCAGCGGACGCCCATCGGCGGACCGGTCCAGGGCCAGGTCGAGCAGGTCGATCGGCCCAGTCTCCGTCCGCAGCAACGGCGAGGCCGCCGCGACGAGCGCCGCACCCGAACCGACCCCCTCGATGAGGGTGAGGGTCCACAGGGGGCGTGAGGGGTCGAGGGCGGCGCCGATGATCTGTTCGGCGAGGGTGAGGAGTTGGGCGTGGTCGGCGGGCGCCGGGAGGGCGATCCGGCGCACGTGGTGGTCGAGGTCGAAGTCCGGGTCGATGATCCAGCGCGGCTCGGTCGTGGCGAGGACCGGCTCGACGACCCGGGCCCGCAGGATCGGGAGGGTGCGGCTGGCCCGGTCGAGCCGGCTGCGGAGCAGCGCGGCGTCGGCCGGGCCGCTGAGCAGCGCGATCCCACCGGTCGTCACCCGGGCGCGCGGGTCTCGGTCGCTGCGCAGCAGGACGCGGTCCTCGGGGGTCAGGCGGGTGGGAGGCATCGGCAGGCTCGCGTCGGTGGGGGCTTGGGAATCCCGACCCTAATGCCCCGGCCGCGCTCTGCCCAGCCCCCGACCGCCGCTGCGCCCGATCGGGTCAGCCTTGGGCGATGGCGCCGCTGCCGAGGAACGCCTCGACCTCGGCCTGGGTGAACCCGTGAGTGGTGAGGTATGCCGTGGTGTCGGCGCCCGCGCTGCGTCCCGGCGTCGGGTCGAGCCCGGGAGTGGCCGAGAAGCGCGGCGCCACCCGGGGCACCGGCCCGGTCGGGGTGTCGACGAAGGTGCCGCGGGCCTGCAGGTGCCGGTGGTGCGGGGCCTCGGCGAGGGACAGGACGGGGGCCACGCACGCGTCGGTGCCGTCGAAGAGGGCGGCCCATTCGTCGCGGGTCCGGGTGGCCAGGGCCGCGGCGATGGTCTCGCGGTGGGCGGGCCAGTGCTCCTCGTCGTACTCGCCACCTTCGAGTTCGACGCCGGCGATGCGCTGGAACTGCGCGTAGAACTGGGGTTCGAGGCACCCGACGGCGAGGAACTTCCCGTCGGCGCACGGGTAGGTGTCGTAGAAGGGGGCGCCCCCGTCGAGGAGGTTGACGCCGCGCTCGTCCCGCCAGATGCCGGCGTTGAGCATGCCGTAGATCATGGTGACGAGGGAAGCTGCCCCGTCGACCATGGCCGCGTCGACCACTTGGCCTTCCCCGGTCGTATGCCGCGCTTGCAAGGCCGCGAGCACCCCGACGAGGAGGAAGAGGGTCCCGCCGCCCATGTCGGCGAGGACGTTGACGGGGATCGTCGGGTGGCTCGGCGGGCCGACGAGGTGGAGCGCACCGGTGACCGCGGCATACGCAATGTCGTGCCCAGCGCGCGGCGCCCACGGCCCGTCCTGACCCCAGCCGGTCATCCGGCCGTAGATGAGGCGGGGGTTGCGGGCGCACAAGACGTCGGGACCGAGGCCGAGGCGCTCGGCGACGCCGGGACGGAAACCCTCCAGGAAGACGTCGGCCCCGTCGGTGAGGCGGGCCACGACCTCCGGCCCGTCGGGGTGCTTGAGGTCGACCGCCACACTCGGGCGGGAACGGTCCAGGCCGGTGACGCCGACGAGCGCTCCGGGGGCCGAGGGTGGTCGGTCGATGCGCACGACGTCGGCACCGAGTTCGGCGAGGAGCAGCGCGGCATACGGGGCCGGGCCGATCCCGGCGAGTTCGACGACACGAAGACCGGCCAAGGGGCCTGCGGGTACACCCATAGGCGGACGATAACTGTCGGGACGGGCGACGGCGGCGATTCGTCGGCACTCTCACACGCGCGGGCCCGGCCGACGTCCGCTGGCGATGACCCCAGGCTCCTTCCCATTGAATCTCCTGCTCTCTTGGGCCGAGCGACATCCCGAACTCAGCGGCACACTGGACTCAGCGACTGACTGGCTGACCTACCCCGACTCAGGAGGCACCTCATGAGCAGCATCGACATCACTCCCGGCACCTACGCCCTCGACCCGAGCCACTCCGAGGTCGGGTTCGTCGCTCGGCACGCGATGGTGACCAAGGTCCGCGGCTACTTCCGGGGCCTCGCGGGCACGATCACGGTCGCCGAGGACTTCGCCGACTCGACGGCGAGCGCGACTATGGCTGTCGCCTCGGTGGACACCGGCAGCGCCGACCGCGACGAGCACCTGCGCTCCGGCGACTTCTTCGACGCCGACACCTACCCCGACATCGCGTTCGTCTCGACCGGCCTGCGGGACGTCGACGGGCACGAGTTCGTCCTCGATGGGCATCTGACGATCAAGGGCATCACCCGCCCGGTGAGCCTGGATGTCGAGTTCGAGGGTGCGGCAACCGACCCGTTCGGTCATGACCGGATCGGCTTCTCCGCCTCGACCGATGTCGAGCGCGGGGAGTGGGGCTTGACGTGGAACGCCGCTCTCGAGACCGGCGGGGTGCTCGTGTCCAAAAAGATCAAACTGATCCTCGACCTCAGCGCCGTCAAGCAGTCTTGACCCAGGTGCAACTGCCGTCGGCCAGGTGGCACGCGGCGGCTTGCTCCGCTCCGTGAGACGTCCCGACGGCGTATGCCGCGGGCTACCGTGCAGTACGCGGGGGGCGATCACCGAGGGCCGACGCGAGTGGCGTGAGCACCCGAGATACCGCGGCCTACCGTGCAATAGGCGGGGTGATCACAACACCTTTGGCAGGGGAGCCTGCATGAGGTGTGGCACTGGCCCTCGAGGGCACGCCCCAGAGACCACCTGCGTCCCACCCTGCACAAGGCTCACTCGGCAGGACCCACGAACACGATCGAACGCAGACACGTACCCGAGTCCCGCGCCGGAAGCCGACCTACAACACCCAGCGCGCTAGCCAGGCGGCACAGGGCAGCAGGGCTGAGCGGCCTTGGCTGCAGCGTGGTGGTCGTCCCGACGACCACCACGCTGCAGCCAAGCGCTCACCCGGCGGCCGGGACCAGTTCGCGCAGGCCGGGCAGCACCTGTTCGGCCAGGGTCCGCAGGAACCGCTCCTGGTCGTGCCCGGGCCCGTGCAACACCAGGTGGTCGAACCCCAGATCGGTGTAGAAGCGCACGGCCTCCACCACCTCCTCGGGCCGCGACGCCACGATCCAGCGCCGCGCCACCGTCTCGATCGGCAGGGCATCGGCGGCCTGTTCCATCTCGCGCGGCGAATGGATTGAGTGCTTCTGCTCGGCGCTCAACGACAGCGGCGCCCAGAAGCGCGTGTTCGCCAACGCCAACTCGGGGTCCGGGTCCCACGACAGTTTGATCTCGATCATGCGCGCGATCGGTTCGCCGACCCGCCCGGAACGAGCGCGGCCCTCGGCGACCGCGGGCAGCAACTGGTCGGCATACAGCTCCCGTCCCTTGCCCGAGGTGCAGATGAACCCGTCGCCCACGCGACCGGCATACCGGGCCACCATCGGGCCGCCGGCAGCGACGTAGACGGGCACCGGGTCGAGCGGGCGGTCGAAGACCCGCGCGTCCACCGTGCGGTAATACTCGCCCTCGAACGTCACCGACTCCTGGGTCCACAGCGCCCGCATCAGCGAAACCGCCTCCCGCAGCCGGGCGAACCGCTCCTTGAACGCCGGCCACTCCCCCTCGGGCAAGGCTCCGACCGCCGCCTCGTTGAGCGCCTCCCCCGACCCGACCCCGAGGAACACCCGCCCCGGCGCGAGCAACGCCAACGTCGCGAACGCCTGGGCGATCACCGCCGGGTTGTAGCGGAACGTCGGCGTCACCACCGAGGTGCCGAGCATGACCCGCTCGGTGCGGGCCGCAACAAAAGGCAGCCAGGTCAGGGCGCTCGGGGCGTGCCCCCCGGTCAGGCGCCACGGTTGGAAGTGGTCGGAGATGGTGACGCAATCCAGCCCGACCTCCTCGGCGAGGATGGCGTATGCCGCGAGCTCGGCGGGCGCGAACTGCTCGGCGCTCGCTTTGTAGCCGATCGAGAGAGCCATGGCCCGACGCTACCGGTGCGCCGGCCGCACCCAGGGACGCGACGGCATACGCTGCCGACGTGGCCCACCTCACTCCGCACCACGATTGGCACAAGGCCAAGCGCCTCGGCCTCGCGCTCGTCGTCGGCATCGCCGCCGCACTCGTCCCACTGCCCGCGGGGGTGTCACGGGTGGCGCATGTCCTCGTCGGGTTCTCGGTGACCGCGCTGGGATTCGCCGTGCCGCTGATCCGGCTCATGATGCGCGCCACTCCCGAACAGACCGAGGCGTATGCCGACGGGCTCGACCCGGGGCGTTCGGTCACCGACATCGTGCTCGGCACCTCGGCCCTGGCGAGCCTGGCCGGGGTCGGGCTCATGCTGCTCACCAAAGGCACAAGCCAGACGGCGAGCGTGGTCGAGGCGGGGGTCGCGGTGGCGACGGTGTTCTCGGCCTGGGTGCTCGTCCACACGGTGTTCGGGTTGCGCTATGCCCGGCACTGGCACAACGCCGAAGAGGGCTGTATCGACTTTCACATGCCCGGGCCGCCGGCCTACAGCGACTTCCTCTATATGGCCTTCGCCGTCGGTGTGTCCTTCGCCATCTCCGACACCGACCTGCGCACCACGGCCGTGCGCCGGATTGCGCTGCGGCAGAGCTGGTTGTCCTACCTGTTCGGCACCGTCATCGTCGCGGCGACGATCAACCTGATCGCCGGCATGGCCGGCTGACCGGTCGTCTGCGAGAGCGAGCCCGCGGCTGGGAGGCGGCGGCGCGGCATACGTCCAGGTCCTGAGCGCGTGGGTCACGGAAGTTGCGCGGCTGATGTAGCGTTGACCCCACGACATACACACGATTCCCGGGGCCTCCGTGGAGTCGAGCCGGCCCCGGATCTCGACGGGTCGCTCGATGCTCACGATGCGCCACCGGCAGATTCCCCAAGGGGGTCACGCCATGGGGCGCGGCCGAGCCAAGGCCAAGCAGACGAAGGTCGCTCGCGAGCTGAAGTACTACAGCCCGAACACCGACCTCAGTGCGCTTGAGCGCGAACTGCACTCGCAGACCGGCGGACGGACCTGGTCCGAGCCGTTCGACGAGGACGAGGACGAGGACGACTACGAGCAGTGGGCGACCGGTCGACGGTGACCGTGGTTCCGCGCCGCTGTCCCAGTGGAGCATCCCCGGGTCAGTGACGTTGTCGGTGGCATCTGCCATGCTCGCCATATGAGCACGCCACCCGCTCCATCCGGTTCACCCTCGGCACCCACGGCGCGTGAAGTGCGTCGCCTCGGCGTCGAGACCACCGGCATCGAGATCATCGACGAAGCCGAGCGCACCGCTCGCCCCCGCGACCTGTTCTGGCCGTGGTTTGCCGCCAACGTCTCGGTGTTCGGCATTTCGTATGCCGCGTTCGTCCTCGGCTTCGGCATCTCCCTCGCCCAGGCGCTCGTCGTCACCGTCATCGGCGTCGTCGTGTCGTTCGCCCTGTGCGGGGTGATCGCCATCGCCGGCAAGCGCGGGTCGGCCCCGACGATGATCCTCTCGCGGGCGGCATTCGGGGTGCGCGGGCAGAAGGTGCCCGGCGTCATCTCCTGGCTGGTCTCCATCGGCTGGGAGACGTTCCTCGCCATCATGGCCGTGCTCGCGACGGCGACGATCTTCGAGCGCCTCGGGTGGGGCGGGGGAACGGCGACCAAGATCGTCGCGGCCATCCTCGTCGCCGCCCTCATCGTCTCGGCCTCGGTCGCGGGCTACCACATCATCATGCGGATGCAGTCGTGGCTGACCTGGATCACCGGGGCGATCACCATCCTCTACGTCGCCTTGACCGTGAGCCACATCGACGGCGCCAAGCTGGCCGCAATCCCCTCGGGCAGCATCGGCGCGATGATCGGGGCGTTGGTCATGGTGATGACCGGTTTCGGCCTGGGCTGGATCAACATCGCCGCCGACTGGTCGCGATACCAGCACCGGGACGCCAGCGGGGCGGCCATCGTCGGGTGGAACACCTTCGGCGGGGCGCTGGCCCCGTCGCTCCTCGTCTGTTACGGCCTGGCCCTGGCCGGCTCCGACGACAAGGTCAAGGAGGGGATCGGCGCCGACCCCATCGGGACGCTCGCCACTCTGCTCCCCACCTGGGTCCTCGTGCCCTTCCTCATCGCCGCGATCCTGGCCCTGGTGTCCGGCGCGGTTCTCGGCATCTACTCCTCCGGGCTGACCCTACTCTCCCTCGGGCTGCGCGTCCCCCGCCCGATGGCCGCCCTCGTCGACGGCGTCATCCTCACGCTCGGCACGTTCTATGTCGTCTTCGTCGCCCAGAACTTCATCAACCCGTTCCAGTCCTTCCTCATCACCTTGGGCGTGCCGCTCGCCTCGTGGGCGGGCATCATGATCGCCGACATCGCCCTACGGCGGCGCGACTACGACGAGGAGGCGCTCTTCGACCCCGCGGGCCGCTACGGCGCCTGGGACTGGACCTCGATCGCCACGATGATAGTCACCTCGATCCTCGGCTGGGGCCTGGTCGTCAACAACTTCGCCGCCGACGCCTCGTGGAACAACTGGCAGGGCTTCCTCCTCGAGCCCCTCGGCCTCGGGCATTACGTCACCGAGGGCGATGGCGCCCCCTACTGGGAGGGCACGTTCGCCTACGCCAACCTCGGCGTGCTGCTCGCCCTCGCGCTGTCGTTCCTGGTCACGTATGCCGCGCGCCGCGGCACCGTGGCCCGTCAGGAGGGCCGCGCGTGAGCCCGACCGACTCCCCCGAGTCCCCGACCGGCTTCCCCGAGTCCCCGGCCCCCTCCCCCGACGCGGCCCCGGGCCTCAGCGGGGGGCCGGCGGCGGCATACGGGCCGGTCGATGACGACGAATGGCTCGTCATCATTGACCCGCAGGCGATCTTCGCCTCCCCGGCGACCTCCCCGTGGGGCTCGCCGCTGTGGGCGGGTGTCGAGCCGCGGATCGCCGCACTCGCGGCGGCATACGGGCCGGACCGCACGATCGTCACCCGGTTCGTCGCCGACCCCGGCCTTGGCGGGTCGTGGACGCCGTACTACCGCGAGTGGCCGTTCGCGCTCGTCCCCGACACCGACCCGCTCTATGCCGTCGTGCCCGCGCTTGCCGGGGTCGCGCGGCAGACGGTGACGGCCGGCACGTTCGGCAAGTGGGGGGTGCTGGAGCCGCTGGTCGGGGCGCGCGCCAAGATCGCGCTCACCGGGGTGTCGACCGACTGCTGCGTCCTCTCGACCGCACTCCCGGCCGCCGATGCCGGGGCGAGCGTGCGGGTCATCGCGCAGGCGTGCGCCGGTTCCAGCGTCGCCAACCATGAGCGGGCCCTCGGCGCGATGGCCCTCTTTGGGCCGCAGATCGTCATCTCGTGAGTTCATCCGTCCCCTGGGTCGAACTCGACTCGTATGCCGCGCTGCTCGCTGCCGTCGACCGTGACCCGGTCGTGGTGTTCGAGGTCGGGCCGGAGTTGCTCGCACCCCCGCTGCGGGTCGGCGACGCGGTGCTGTTCCGGCGGATGACCCAGTTGGGGTGGGCCGGTGGGATGTGCCTCGGACCGGCGGACGACGTCGCTCGGCTCCTCGCCGGCCCGTGGCGCACGCACCCCGCGTGGGCGGCTGAACGGTCGATGACGGTGCGCACCGAGTGCCAGGACGCGCTCGCTGCCCTGGGGGCGCGCGCCGTCGGCGAGTGGTCATGGCTGTTCGTCGTGCCCGACGAGGTGCGCCGCCGACCGCTGCCCGACGGGGTGAGTGTCGAGGCCGGCCTGCCCCGGGCCCACGCCGCGGCGTTCGTGGACGTCGAGTACACCACGCGGTGGCTGCCGCCCGAAACCGACGGCGAGGTCTGGGTCGCCCTGCGCGACGAGAGGGGAACGGTGCTGGGCACCGGGCTCGCGGCATACACCCCGACGGGAGCAATCCGACTGTCCTCCATCACGATTGCAGCGGCGCAGCGGGGACGCGGGTTGGGCCGAGCGCTCACCCAGGCCCTCGTGGATATCGGTGCGCACGCACCCGCCGTCGTCCTCGGCGTGGACGACGACAACCCGACCGCCGCCGCTCTCTATGCAGCGATGGGGTTCCGCCGGGTCCACGACCTGGTCAGCGGCAGCCTGCAGCCGGCCTGACGCGCGGCGCAGCCGCACCCCGACGACGTTGCCGCTCACCATCTGCGTCCGTCGCGTCAACAACCCACCTATTGGTCGATTGTTGACAGACCGTTGGCGCGCCGTGGGTGTCAACGCCAGTGCCGCTGTCAACAACCCACCTATTGGTCGATTGTTGACACACCGTTGGCGCGCCGAGGTTCTCAACGCCAGTGCCGCTGTCAACAACCCACCTATTGGTCGATTGTTGACGCGCGGCGACAGTGTCAGGTCGGAGGTCAGAGGTCGAAGCAGGCCAGTGCCGGTTGGATGAGGCTGCCCATCCACACCCGCCCGTGGTGTTCGCGCACGCCGGTGGCCATGTACCACTTCGCCGCGTCGCAGGTCACGTCGTGGACGAGGGTGCCGGTCAGGTCGTATGCCGCGACCCGGGCGGTGCGCTTGGGTTGCGGTTTGAGGTAGTCGGGGGCGCGCAGCACCGCGGCCTTGACCCACGGCTTAGCCTTGGTGTGGAGGAACGTGAGCGCGGCGTCGGTGGGCGAGGCGTACGTGACCCAGATGAGCCCATCGGACCCGAGCGCGATGTTGTCGGGGTGAGCGGGCAGATCGGTGACGAACTTCTCGGTGCGGCCCGCCTGCTCGCCGGTGATCCAGTGGCGGCGCAGGGCACGGGCGCCGGTCTCGGCGACGACGACGAAACTGCTGTCCGGGGCCTTGGCCACGCCATTGGCGAAACTCAATCCGCCGACGATGACCTCGGGCTCGGTGCTGCCGGGGCTCAATCGGAGCAGGCGGCCGGTGCGCGTGTTCTCGATGAGGTCGGACTTCCACTCCTCGATGCCCCACCGGGTGCTCGTGTCGGTGAACCAGATGGTCCCGTCGTCGGTCACGGCCGCGTTGTTGCAAAAGAGCATCCGCTTGCCCGCGACGGAGTCGGTGAGAGTCTCGATGCGGCCGTCGGCCAGCGCCATGGCGAGCAGCCCCCGTTTGGCGTCACAGACGAGCAGCCGACCGTCGGGGAGCCACTCCAGACCCAGCGGCCGGCCGCCGGTGTTGCCGATCCGGCGGATGTGGTTGCCGTCGGGGCTGACGGAGAACACGGAGCCGTCGTCGGTGCCGGTGTAGACCGTGCCGTCATGACCGATGAGGACGTCCTCGGCACCGGGGCCGGGGACCGGAACGATGGTGATGGCGCGCATGACCCGACGGTACCCGCCCGTGGGCGCCGACCGGGGCTCGCTCCCCCCGTCCGGGACCGGGCCGCAGCGGCGGCGCCAGGGCCCGTGCGACCCTACGGCCGGGGGTGGCGGCCCACCAATTGGACCGAACCGCCGTCGACGCCCTTGGCGCCCCGGACGACCTCGATGCCGTCGGCGATCGGGGCGTCGGCGGAGGCATATACCTCGCCCATCACCCAGGTCGGTATGCCGCGCGCCTCCAGGAAGGCGCTCGTCGCCGCCACTGCGTCCGCGGAGAGCACGGCGACGAACCCCACGCCCTGGTTGAGGGTGCGTTCGACGTCGGACTGGGGCACCCGGCCGAGGCCGGCGACGACATCGAAGACCGCCGGCGGAGTCCACGTCGAGCGGTCGACCCTGGCGTGAACGCCTTCGGGCAGCACGCGGGCCAGGTTGGCCGCGAGCCCCCCGCCGGTGACGTGCGAAAGGGCATGCACCCCGCCGGCTTTCCCGACGGCGGGGTTGGCGAACAGGTCGACGAGGTCCGCGGCATACACGCGCGTAGGGGTGAGCAACTCCTCCCCGAGAGTGCGCCCGAACTCCGGCACCTCCCGGTCCAGCGCCCACCCAGCCGAGGCAATGACCTTGCGCACCAGCGAGAAACCGTTCGAGTGCAGACCCGAGGAGGCCAAGCCGAGCACGACGTCACCGGCGCGGACCCGAGCGGGGCCGAGCACCGCGGCATACTCCACGACCCCGGTAGCAGCCCCGGCGACGTCATAGTCGTCGACGCCGAGGAGCCCTGGGTGTTCGGCCGTTTCGCCGCCGATGAGCGCGACCCGGGCCTGGGCGCAGGCGGCCGCGATGCCGCCGACGATGGCCGCGATCCGCTCGGGCACGACCTTGCCGCAGGCGATGTAGTCGGTCATGAAGAGCGGTTCGGCGCCGCAGACGACGATGTCGTCGACGACCATCCCGACAAGGTCGAAACCGATGGTGTCGTGCCGGTCCAGTGCCTGCGCGATGGCGACCTTGGTGCCCACCCCGTCGGTGCTCGTCGCGAGGACCGGGTGGTCGTATGCCGCGAGCCCGCGGGCGTCGAACATCCCGGCGAAGCCGCCGAGCCCGCCGAGGACCTCGGGGCGGGTCGCGGCCCGCACGGAGGCCTTCATGAGTTCGACGGCCTTGTCGCCGGCCTCGACGTCCACCCCGGCCGCGGCATACGTGATGGGGGCGGGCGCAGTGGGTTCAGTCACGTGCGCCAGCCTACGGCGCGTCCTCCCCTCTCCCCTCGCCCCTCACCGATTCGAGGTAAAAACGCCGCGGAATCCGTGCGCTATTACCTCGAATCGGCGGACACGAGGGCGGTCAACTCGCCCGACGATGAGCCGAGAACAGGCGGTAACCACGAACCACCTGCTCCATGAACCGCACCGGCTGCAAGCGCAGCCCCATGAGCGTCATCCGCAGCACCCGATCACCGCCAAGAACCACGTCGTTCTGCCGGAAACTGTCGTCGGTGTCGGCGATCCCCCACTGGTGCTGTGAGCCGTCGATCTCCACGGCATACCCAATGTCCTCCCAGGCCGCGTCCAGGTAGCAGCGCCGCGACCCGAACTGGCGCACAACCTGTCGCGTCGGCTCCGGCAGACCCCAAGCCCGGCACAGGGCCGCGAAATCCAGTTCCCCCAGGGCCTGTGCCCCATCGGCAATGTCGCGGCACACGGTCCCCACGAACGCCCGTCGGCGTCGCCCTCGATAGGCCCGCGCGGATCGGATCAGTTGCTCCCCCGTTGCCAGGCCCTGCTGCACCGGCATCACGAGGAGGAGGGCCGCCTGGCGGTCACTCACCGCCCACCGCGCCGCCCGGATGGCCGCCATCGGGGGTCGAACCCTCGGTATGCCGTGCGCCATGACTTCCCCGGGGGACCGGCGAATCACCTTGTGGATGACCACGCCCTCGACAGCCTCGATCGAGGCGGTGTGCAGCACCGAGACATGCACCCGGTCGTCGTTGAAGCGTTCCAGTCCGGCGGCCTGCAGGGCGGTCACCCCATCGAGTGCGGCGATCCCTTCGCCCACTTCCCAGATCGCCCGCCACCGATTCGCCTCGACGCTGAGGTCGCCGGTGTGCAGGGCGACGGTTTGCCGACCGTGCATTGCCCATCGGTCACCAGCGACTTGCCGGGCGACCGCGCCGCGGTCCCACCCATGGTGATGCAACTCGGCCCGGGACATCACCCCGTGCGGGGCGAGGTCACGCAACTGCCGTCGAGGAAGGCGCTCGTCATTCATGCATCGATCGTGCCGACTCGCGGCGACGAGGTGCCGGCGTTTTCCACAGGCCCCAGCGCTCTCCATCCATTCGAGGTAAAAACGCGCGGATTCCGCGGCGTTTTTACCTCGAATGGATGGAGAGGGAGAGAGGGGAGAGGGGGCGTCAGGGGCGGGCGAGGGCCTGGGCGACGACGTCGATCGGGCGATCCAGGGGCGTGCCGCCGGCGAACTCCAGTTCCAGCAAGTCCTTGCCCAACTGGTCCTCGGGGGGCAACTCGACCGGATAGACCCCGGTGAAGCAGGCCGTGCACAACCGGTCCGCCGGCTGGCACGTCGCCTCGATCATGCCCTCCTCGGAGATGTAGCCAAGGGTGTCGGCGCCGATGGAGCGGCATACCTCCTCGACCCCGATCCCGGTGGCGATCAACTCGGCCCGGGTCGCGAAGTCGATCCCGTAGAAGCACGGCCAGCGCACCGGCGGCGACGAAATCCGCACATGCACCTCGACCGCGCCCGCTTCGCGCAGCATCCGTACCAGGGCCCGCTGGGTGTTGCCGCGCACGATCGAATCATCCACGACGACAAGACGTTTGCCCTTGATGACTTCCTTGAGCGGGTTGAGCTTCAACCGGATGCCCAACTGGCGGATCGTCTGCGAGGGTTGGATGAACGTGCGCCCCACGTAGGCGTTCTTGACCAACCCCTGCCCGTAGGGGATGCCCGACTCCTGGGCATAGCCGATCGCGGCTGGCGTGCCCGACTCGGGCGTCGGGATGACGAGGTCGGCCTCGACCGGGTGCTTACGCGCGAGGATGCGACCCATCTCGACCCGGGCCTCATGGACGGCCCGCTCGTTGATGGTCGTGTCCGGCCGGGCCAGGTAGACGTACTCGAACACGCACCCCTTGGGGTCCTGCGGGGCGAACCGGCGCGAGCGCAACCCGCTGGCGTCGATGGCGAGCAACTCCCCCGGCTGGATCTCGCGCACGAAGGATGCCCCGACGATGTCGAGCGCCGCCGTCTCGGACGCCACGACCCAGCCGCGGTCGAGGCGGCCCAAGACCAACGGGCGGATCCCCTGCGGGTCGCGCGCGGCATACAGGGTGTCCTCACTCATGAAGACGAAACAAAAGGCCCCCCGCAGCAGCGGCAACAACTCCAGGGCCGCCGATTCCAGGGTGCGGCCGGGGTGGTCGGCGAGCAGCGCGGTGACCAGGGCGGTGTCGGTCGTGTTGCCGTAGCGCAACTCGCCGCGGTGGCCGTCCTCGCCGGTGCGTTCCTCGACGAGCGCCCGCAACTCGGCGGAGTTGATGAGGTTGCCGTTGTGGGCGAGCGCGACGGTGCCCTCGTCGTGACCGCCGAGGGTGGGCTGCGCGTTCTCCCAGGTGGAGCCACCGGTGGTCGAGTAGCGGCAGTGCCCGACGGCCAAGTGCCCGGTCAGGGAGGCGAGCGAGCGCTCGTCGAACACCTGCGAGACCAGCCCCATGTCCTTGTAGACGAGCAGCCGGTGCCCGTCGCTGGTCGCGATGCCGGCCGACTCCTGCCCGCGGTGCTGCAGCGCGTAGAGCCCGTAGTAGGCGAGTTTGGCGACGTCCTCCCCCGGCGCCCACACCCCGAACACGCCGCACGCGTCCTGGGGGCCCTTCTCACCGGGCAAAAGGTCGTGGGTCAGGCGTCCGTCTCCGCGAGGCACCGGGCCATTCTCCCATGCCCCCGGGTATGCCGCGTGCTCACCTTTCGTGGACCTCTCCCCCGCTTCCGCCCGGTGAGCGTATGCCGCGGCTCACGTCACCTCGCCGGCGGCACCCCCAAACCGCTCCAGGGCTCTAGCCGGCGTCCTTGGTGCGGTCGAGGAGAACGGCAACGACGGCGGCCAGCATGGCCCCGAGCCCGGCCCCGAACAGGCCCATGAGGCCGACGCCGGACGACGTGCCATGGACGTAACTGCGTGCGGCGGCCGCGCTCTGGTCCTCGAAGATCCCCGTCCACGCGATGAGGGCCCCGATCAGGAACCCGACGATGGCGCCGGTGACGATGAAGCGGAAGAAGTTCGGGGTCCGGCGCGGGGTCACGTCACTCACTCCCCCAGGGTACGCACCCGCGGGGAGCGCGCCCGGCATCCGGCCGCCCTGGCCCTCCCTCCCAGACAGTCGAGTGAGGAGCTTTTGTCGCCTGCACCCGCGCGGAGGCGACAAAAACTCCTCACTCGACTGTCTCAACGAGGCGCGTCAGGGAGCGGCTGGGGACAGGATGTCCGACGCCACCGCCTCGAGAACCGCCGCGGACCCGGCATACGGGCCGTCGGGACGGGGCCAATGCGCGACCACATCGGTGAACCCCAACTCGGCCGCCCGCCCGGCCATCTCGGCATACACCTCGACCGAGGCGAGCGAGAACTGCGGCGAGGAGTCGAGCGAGAGCACCCGGCGGACCCCCTGCCGCCCGGCCGCCGCCTCGGCCTGCGCGAACCGCTGCGCCAACTCCCCCACATGCGCGAACCACTCCGCGAGCGTCGACCCCACCCCGCCATAGGTGATCCACGCATCCCCGACCGTGGCCGCCAGGCGCACCGCCCGCGGACCGTTGCCGGCCAGCCACAACGGCACCCGCGAACGCGCCGGGCCGGGCAGGGTCCGGGCGGCGCGAACGGCATACCAGCGCCCGGCATGGTCGACATGGTCCTCGCGGAGGAGCCGGTCGAGGAGCCCGACGTACTCGTGGAACCGGTCGACGCGCTCCTTGAGCGTGAGGTCGAGCCCGAGCCGCTGCGCATCCCCGTCCCCACCGGTGCCCAGCCCGAGGAGGAAGCGGTCGCCGGAGATGTCGGCGAGCCCGACAGCGTCACGGAGCAGGACGTAGGGGTGCCGGTAGTTCGGGGAGGCGACGAAGGTCCCGAGCCCGATCCGCTCGGTCACCGCCGCCGCCGCGGCCAGCGTCGGGAACGCACCGGTCCACGGGCTCTCCGGCAGCCCGCTCCAGATGAGGTGGTCGTAGGTCCACGCGTGGTCGAACCCGAGCGCCTCGGCGGCCTCCCAGCGGGGCCGGGCCTCCCGCCAAGGCAGGTCGGTCAGGAGGACGATGCCGTGGCGCATGGCGCGCTTCCTTCCGGGTCGGTCACCAGCGGCAGGTATGCCGTGAGGTCGGCGCGGGTGCCGCTCACCCGCAGCGTGCCGGATTCCCAGGCATCGTCCCAGGTCAGGGCGCCGGTGGCGAGCCTGAGCCAGGTCGCGGCGTCGGTTTCGACGACGTTGGGTGGGGTGCCGCGGCGATGGGTGAGCCCGGAGAGGCACTGCACGGCCCCGTGAGGGGGCACCCGCACCTCGGTGCTGCGCCCCGGGGCCCGGGCCGCCAGTTCCTCGAGCGTGTAGCGGACCGCCGTCGCCACCGTATGCCGCGGCGCCCCCTCGGGATCGCGCCGCCAGTCCTGCACCGCCGCGAGACCGTCGGCGGGGCTGGTACGGCGGCGGGGCGGCATACCGTCGATTCAACCAGGGAGGCGGACGGAACGCGCCCCAGGCGACAGCGGCGAGCACCGGTTCCGTTGGCCGGAGACGTCGGAGCCGGCCGCCCCGAGGACCCTTGACCTGCGGCACAGTAGATGCGGGTTCCTGCGCAACCGCGGAGGAGTGCCCACTCACCATGTCACGGAGGATCCATGAAACATCATCTGCTGGCCGGTGCGGTTGCCGCCGGCGTAGCTCTGGCCACCGGTGTGCTGACCGCCGGCCCGGCCCAGGCGGCGGACCCGGTGTCGGGCATCGGCGCCGGCTTGACCACCGTCAACCTGCTCAACATCAACGACTTCCACGGGCGGATCGCCACCGCCGATGGCGGGCTCAAACTCGCCTGCACCGTGGTGACCCAACGGGCCGCCCTCGGCGCCGACCAAAGCGTCTTCTTATCGGCCGGCGACAACGTCGGTGCCACGCCCTTCATCTCCTCCAGCCAGGAGGACAACCCGACACTCGCCTACCTCAACACCTTGGGGTTGCGGGCCTCGGCGGTCGGCAACCACGAGTTCGACCGGGGCTGGGGCGACCTCAGCGGTCGAATCCTGCCGCGGGCCAGTTTCGACTACCTCGGCGCCAACGTCTACCAGCGCGGCACGACCACCCCGGTCCTCAAGGAGTACGTCGTCGTGCCGGTCAGCGGGCTGCGGGTGGCCATCATCGGCGCCGTCACCCAGCAGACCCCCTCGATGGTCGCACCCACCGGGGTAAGCGGACTCGACTTCGGGGACCCGGTCGCCGCCGTCAACCGGGTCGCCACCCAACTCAAGGCGAGCGACGCCGCCGACGTCATCGTCGCCGAGTACCACGAAGGCGCGCCGAGCAACGGCCCGCTCGCCACCGAAACCGCCGCGAGCACCGCCTTCAACCACATCGTCGCCGACACCTCCCCGCTCGTCGGCGCCATCTTCACCGGCCACACCCATCAGAGTTACCTCTACGACGGACCCACGACCCCGGGCACCCGCCCGATCATCCAGTCCGCGTCCTACGGCACCCTCCTCGGCCGGGTCCAACTCGGCATCGACCCGGTGACCAAGCAGGTCAAGCAGTACACCGCGACCAACCTCAAGCCGGCCGACGTCACGCCGGCCTGCGAGTCCAACCCCCAGTTCGCCGCAGTCAAGGGCATCGTGCAAACCGCCGAAGCGCAGGCCAAGATCCTCGGTGGCACGGTCATCGGTTCGATCACGGCCGACATCACCACCGCGTTCGCCGACGCCAAGCCGGTCAACGGCGTGTATGCCGGCGCCACCCGTGACGACCGTCAACGCGAGTCCGCGCTGGGCAACCTGAGCGCAGAAGCCTGGAAGGACGCGATGAACGTGCCCGGCCGTCCCGGTGCCGACATCGGCGTGATGAACCCCGGCGGGCTGCGCTCCGAGTTGCGCTTCAACAACAGCGCCGCGGGCGAGAAGCCCGGTGAGATCACCTACGCCGAGGCGGCGGCCATCCACCCGTTCGCCAACACCATGCAAACCCGCGAACTCACCGGGGCCCAGTTCAAGAAGGCCCTCGAGCAGCAGTGGCAGCCGGCGGGCGCGGCCCGGCCCTTCCTCAAACTGGGGCTGTCCTCGAACGTGACCTACACCTACGACGCGACCCGCGCCGCCGGGGATCGGATCACGTCGATCACCTACAACGGTGCCCCCATGGACTTGGCCGCAACCTATCGGGTGACCGCTGGCTCGTTCTTGATGGCCGGCGGCGACAACTTCACCGCCTTCGCCGAGGGCACCAACCTCAAGGATTCCGGGCTCATCGACACCGACGTCTTCATCAACTACATCAAGTCCCACAGCCCGGTGTCCCCCTCGTTCGCCAAGAACGGGGTCGAGGTCCTCGGGATGCCGAGCACGGTGCGGATGGGCGTCGACACCCTCAACCTGACCGTCCAGGGCGTCGACCTCACCAGCCTGGGCGCCCCAGCGAACACCACCCTCCAGGTCATGGCGAACGGCAAGGTCGTCGGGACCTACCCGATCGAGACCGTCCGGTTGGCCGGCGTCCCGACCAAGGACGGGCGAGCCGCGGTGACCTTGCACGTGACGGCCAAGAGCATCAAGCCCTCGACGTCGTCACTGACCTTGGTCGCCCAACCCTCGGGCACGCGCATCACGATCCCCGTCGTGTTCGCCCGCTGAGGCCGAACGCCGGGATCCATCCGGCGAACTGGCCGCCGTCTCCGGCACCAGCGCGCTCGCGTGCTGGTGCCGGAGACGGCCACGCGAGCAACCTGACCGGCCGGCATACCTCCCAGCCAGCCGACGACGACCGCGCGATCAAACGGTGCCGACGGTGACAACGGGGTTGGTCACGACCGTGCCGTTCATCGTCGCCGAAATCTGGAAGTAGTTGCCCTTGAGCCAGCACTTGTTGTTCGGCCCGGTCTTCATCACCCCCCACGTCACGGTGGTGGCGTTGGTCGCGCTGAACGAGTACGTGGGGCCGCACGACCCCGGCTGGTTGGGGTCGAGGAAGTAGGGGCCGCAGCACATCGTCGGCGTCGTCGCGCTGCCCAGGTAGGTGGTCCGGTAGGCGTAGTAGACGATGCCGTTTGCAGACGTCATGTTGCTCACCGTGGTGTCGCGCACGAGGTTGGACCAGGTTCCTCCGGCGGCGTCGGAGGCGCTCGAATTGGTGAAGGTGAGCCCGCTGCTGGAGAACCACACGGTGACGACGACGTTGGAGATGTAGCCCCAGGTCGATGTCGTCACCGGGCGTGGCAGGAAGCCGCAGTTCCCATTCGAGGTGCTCGACACGACGACCTGGGGTGGCGGGGCGTAGGCGTTCTGCCCGCAGGCGGAGGTGACGCCATAGTCGACGAAATTGTTCCCCTGGATACCGGTCGCGGACGCGGCCAGCGCGGGGGCTGCTGCGGCGACGGCCAGAACGGGGAGCGCCCAGGCGGCTCCGCCCGCGACCTGACGTCGGTTGATACGAGTTGTTGTCATTTGCACCCCTCAGGCGCCAAGGGCCACCCCTGCGCGGCCCGTCATCGTTGAGCGTAAGCAGCGCGCGAGGACCGTCGCAACTGCAGCTGGTCGCTGGGATGGGGACTGTCGGCCGCGGCCGGTTCAGCCGGGGAGATCGCCCGTGCCAGGCTGGGGTCGTGACTGACGAGCGCCCAGCCGTGATCGTCCCGGACGGCCACGGCGCCGCCATCGTCTGGTTGGACGGCCAGCCGCAGTCGCACGTCAACCTCGCCGATCCTTCGGATTTGGGGTTCGAATACGTCGCACTCATGGCCACTGCTCTTGAGGCGTATGCCGCCGAGGTCGCCGTGCCGCGCACCCTCACCCATGTCGGCGGCGGGGGCCTGACGCTGCCGCGCTGGGTCCAACACCGCTGGCCCGGAACGCCGCAGATCGTCCTCGAACCCGACGCTCACCTCACCGACCTGGTCCGCCGCGGCCTCCCCCTGCCCCGCGGCCATCGCATCCGGGTCCGCGCCGTCGACGGCGCCCGTGGGATCGGCGCGTTGGCGGACGGGTCGGCCTCGGTTGTCGTCGTCGATGCGTATGCCGCGGGCCAGGTCCCGGCCACGCTCACCACGTCGTCGTGGTGGGCCCAGGTGACCCGGGTGCTTCGCCCCGATGGGCTGCTCCTGGCCAACCTTGCCGACGAACCGTCCCGGCGGTGGACCGCTCGGGTCCTCGGCGGGGTCGCCGCCGCTGGCCTCACCGACATCGACCTCGTCGGCACGCACGATGTGCTCAAGGGCCGCCGCTTCGGCAACCTCGTGCTCGTCGCCCGCCGCGCGGGAGTGTTCGACCACGACGACCTGGCCCGGGCCGTGGCCCGCGGCATACTCCCGGCGGGGGTCCGGCGCGGCCGGCCCGCGGCATACGGACCGCCCTTCACCGAGGCGAGCGCACAACCCTCACCGGCGCCACCCGACCCCGGCCGCTGGCGGCTGCGCTGAGTTGGGTTGAACTGACTCCCCCGCGTGCACAATCGACCAATTGGTGGGTTGTGTGTACACAACCCACCAATTGGTCGATTGTGTACACGGGCTGGGCTAGCCGACCCAGACGCGGGCGTTGCGGAACATCCGCAGCCACGGGCTCTCGTCGCCGACCGGCCCGCTCGTCCACGACATCTGGACGTTGCGCGAGACCCGCTCCGGGTGCGGCATCATCGCCGTGAACCGGCCATCCGGGGTGGTCACCGCCGTCAAACCGTCCGGTGAACCGTTGGGGTTCAACGGGTATGCCGTGGCCGGCGCCCCCGCGGCGTCGACGAACCTGGCCGCGCGCACGACCGCGCCCGCATCGCCGCGGGCGGCGAAGTTGGCGAAACCCTCGCCGTGGGCGACGGCGATCGGCACCCGCGCCCCGGCCATCCCGGCGAAGAAGAGCGACGGCGAGTCGAGGATCTCGACCTGGGAAAGCCGCGCTTCATACTGCTCGGAACGGTTGCGCGTGAAGCGCGGCCACGCCTGCGCCCCGGGGATGTGGTCGGCCAGAGCGGCGAACATCTGGCACCCGTTGCAGATGCCCAACCCGAACGTGTCGGGCCGGTGGAAGAACTCATGGAACGCGTCGGTGAGGTCGTCGTGGAAGAGGATCGAACGGGCCCAGCCCTCCCCCGCGCCGAGGGTGTCGCCGTAGGAGAACCCGCCGCAGGCCACCAAGCCCACGGCATCGCGCAGGTCGAACCGCCCCGCCTGCAGGTCGGTCATGTGGACGTCCCAGGCCTCGAAACCGGCGCGGTCGACGGCATACGCGGTCTCGACGTGCGAGTTGACGCCCTGCTCGCGCAGGATGGCGACCTTGGGCCGCGCCCCAAGCGAGAGGTAGGGCGCGGCGATGTCCTCGCGCGGGTCGAAAGGGACCTCGACGGTGAGACCGGCACCCTCGTAGGCCCCGACGGCCTCGTGTTCCTCGTCGGCACAGGCGGGGTTGTCGCGCAGCCGGGCGATCCGCCAGGCGACCTCGTCCCAGGCCTGGGCCAGATCGCGCACCGACTCGTCGAGGACGAGCTCGTCGCCGATGCGCACCCGCATCCGGCGCTCGCGGTTGGGGACGCCGATCCGCCAGGCGTGCGGGAGCAGGTCGTGGGCTTGGAGCACCCCGCGGGCTTCGTGGATGCGGTCGGCGGGAATCTCCAGGAGCACACCGAGTTCCTCGCTGACGAGCCGGCCGACGGTGGGGACGTCGAGGTCGAGACCCAACCCGCCCGCGAACGCCATCTCGCAGGCCGCCGCCCACAACCCGCCGTCGGAGCGGTCGTGGTATGCCGTGACCAGGCCGTTCGCGCGCAACTCGGCGAGCGCTGCGGCCAGGCGGGTGAGCCCAGCCGGGTCGTCGAGATCGGGGACCGCACCCCCGAAGGCGCCGGAGACCTGCGCGGCGATCGAGCCCCCGAGCCGGTCCCGTCCACCGCCGAGGTCGATCAGCACGAGGATGGAATTGCCCTGCAATGCAGGGGTCCACGTGCCGCGCACGTCGGACAGGGAGGCGAAGGCCGTCACCACCAGCGAGACCGGCGACACGACCGTGCGACGGGCACCCGCCTCGTCGGTCCAGGTGGTGCGCATCGACAGCGAGTCCTTGCCCACCGGGATCGAGATCCCGAGCGCCGGGCAGACGTCGAGCGCGACCGCCTGCACGGTGGCGTAGAGAGCGGCGTCCTCCCCGGGTTCGCCGGCCGCGGCCATCCAGTTGCACGAGAGTTTGACGCTCGTCAGGGCCGGCAGCGGCGCTGCCAGCAGGTTGGTGAGCGCCTCCCCGACCGCCATCCGGCCCGAGGCCGGCGCGTCGACGGCGGCCAGCGGCATCCGCTCCCCGGAGGCCATCGCCTCGCCCGCGAACCCGTGGAAGTCGGCGAGCGTGACAGCGACATCGGCGACCGGCACCTGCCAGGGCCCGACCATCTGGTCGCGGTGGGTGAGGCCGCCGACGGTGCGGTCGCCGATGGTGATGAGGAACCGTTTCGAGGCGACGCTGGGGTGGCGCAGGATCGCGTATGCCGTGTCCTTGAGCCCGTCGGGCCCGCGCGCGGCGAGGGTGGCCGCGTCGAAGGCGTCGCCCGTCCGGGAGACCGAGGTGACGTCGCGGCGCATCTTCGGCGGCTTGCCGAGGAGCACCTCCATCGGCATGTCGATGGGGGCGCCGCCCTCGGCGGCCACGCCGCCCTCCATGCCCTCAGTGCCCGCCGTGACCTCCGCGCCCGAGGTGTCGGGGTCGGCCTCGGCCACGACGAGGCGGCCGTCGGCGCGCGCGACGCCGACCACGGCATACGGGCATCGCTCCCGGCCGGCCAGCGCGGCAAATCGCGGCAGCGACTCCGGCGCGATCGCCAGCACGTACCGCTCCTGGCTTTCGTTGCACCAGATTTCCTTGGGCGCCAGGCCACTTTCCTCGAGCGGGACGGCGCGCAGGTCGAAGCGGGCGCCGAGACCGGCACCGTCGACGAGCTCGGGGAAGGCGTTGGACATGCCGCCGGCGCCGACGTCGTGGATGGCGAGGATCGGGTTGTCGGCGCCCAGGCTCCAGCAGTGGTTGATGACCTCTTGGGCGCGGCGCTCGATCTCCGGGTTGCCGCGCTGGACCGAGTCGAAGTCGAGGTCCGCGGTGTTGGCGCCGGCGGCCAGTGAGGAGGCCGCTCCGCCGCCCATGCCGATCCGCATGCCGGGGCCGCCGAGTTGGATGAGCAAGGTGCCGGGCGGGAACGTGATCTTCTCGGTGAGGTCGGCGTCGATCGTGCCGAGACCGCCGGCGCTCATGATCGGCTTGTGGTAGCCGCGGTGGACACCGTCGACGGTCTGCTCGTAGACGCGGAAGAAGCCGCCGAGGGCCGGGCGGCCGAACTCGTTGTTGAAGGCCGCTGCGCCCAGGGGACCGTCGATCATGATGTCGAGCGGGCTCGCGAGATGGCCCGGCGCCTCGAAATCGCCGCTCTCCCAAGGCTCGACCGCACCGGGCAGGTGGAGGTTGGAGACCGCGAACCCGGTCAGACCGGCCTTGGGGGCGCTGCCGCGCCCGGTCGCGCCCTCGTCGCGGATCTCGCCCCCGGCGCCGGTCGCCGCGCCCGGGAAGGGGCTGATCGCCGTCGGATGGTTATGGGTCTCGACCTTCATGAGCACGTGGACCTCGCCGGGGCGGGCGGCATACGGACTCGGCGCGTCGGGGTTCGTCGGCAGCCAGCGGGTGCGTTCGCCGCCGACCATGATCGAGGCGTTGTCCTTGTAGGCGACGACGGTGCCCGCGCCGGCGACGGCCTCGGTGTGGCGGATCATCCCGAAGAGGCTGTGAGGTTGGGGTTGGCCGTCGACAACGAACTCGGCGTTGAAGATCTTGTGCCGGCAGTGCTCGCTGTTGGCCTGGGCGAACATCATGAGTTCGACATCGGTCGGGTTGCGGCCGATGGTCGTGAAGGCGTCGACGAGGTAGTCGATCTCGTCGTCGGATAGGGCCAGCCCGTAGGAGGCGTTGGCGGTCTCGAGGGCGGCGCGGCCGGCGCCGAGGACATCGACGTGCTCGAGGGGTTCGGGGTCGCGCTCGTCGAAGAGGTGCGCGGCGTCTTCGGGGTGACGCAGGGCCGACTCGGTCATCGGGTCGTGCAGGACTGCCGCGCACGCCTGCCACTGCTCGTCGGTGAGGGTGGCACCGTGGAGGGTGACGTGGGTGACGCGCTCGACCCGCTGGATCGCCAGGCCCGCGTTGTGCGCGATGTCGGTGGCCTTGCTCGACCACGGCGAGATCGTGCCGAGACGGGGGGCAACGACGACGGTCGCGGCGGGGAGGGCGGCCACCTCGGCCGCGGGGGCGGCATACGGGTCGCCGTAGGTGAGCAAGCGGGCGAGGGTGGCGTGGTCGGCGTCGCCGAGCGGGGCGTTGGTTGCGACCCAATGGGTATGCCGCGCACTCACCGCGACGACGCCCGGCACCGCCGCCTGGAGACGGGTGAGGAGGGCCGCGGTGCGGAAGTCGGAGAGGGCGGCCCCGCCCTCGAACGTCGTGAGCACGTGGGCGTGCGGCGCGGTCATGCGGGACTCCCGGAGACGGGGCGGATGGGGCGCGCCCCGGTATGCCGGGCGCCACCCGTCAGTCTAATCCGGCCCGCCCGCAGGGCCTGGTCGACTCGGCGGGCGCCCCTGTCGATGCGGCGCATAATGCGGCATGGACCTTCCCCTGGAACTGCCGGACGAGTGCCCCACCTTCGACGGGGTCAGGTTGCGCGCGTTCCGGGACACCGACGTGCCCATGCTGCTCGACCTCTCCACGGACCCCTATGTCCCCGCGACCGGTTCGCTGCCCGCGAACGCGACTCCCGAGGAGGCGCTGGCGTACATCGAACGGCAGCGGGATCGGCTCGTCACCGGAGCGGGATACTCCTTCTGCGCCGCCGTCGAAGCCACCGACGAGGCGATCGGTCAGGCGGGGCTGTGGCTGCGTTCCATCGACGAGGGCCGGGCCACTGCCGGGTATTACGTGGCGCCAGCGGCGCGAGGACACGGGTTTGCTGCCCGGTCCCTGACCGCGTTGACCACCTTCGCCTGGACTGTCGCTGAGGTCGAGCGCGTCGAGTTGTACATCGAGCCCTGGAACGCCGCCTCTATCAAAGCCGCGGAGCGCGCGGGCTTCAGCCGAGAGGGACTGCTGCGGAGCCACCAAGCGATCGGCGGCCAGCGAGTGGACATGTGCCTCTTCGCGGCCGTGCGGCCGAGGGCGTCTGGTTGACCGCCCTACTCCTCAAACGGGGCACCAGCGCCACCAATAACCATATGTGCGGGCTGGGCGGTAGTGGACGAATAGGACGGTTCCAGCTATACCCGCGAGAGGCACGACTCACAGTCACATGCGCCTCGCCCAAACTCGGGGGTGTAATGAACAAGCCCATGAAGTTGCCCCGCCGCGTCTCGGTGGAACCGGGGCCAGATCCGGTTGAGATACTGAGGATCGCCCGGCACTGCATACCGTCGGTAGAGGGCGTATGCCACCAAGTCCGCCGCCTGGAGCAATCTGGTGGCTCGTGAGTCCGTGAAGAGCGGAACGTCGGCCATGTTCCGAAGTTGTCCGACGTCGCCAGCCGCCGCACGCCATTGAGTCACCCACGACTGAATATCACGCTCAGCCACGACTCGTCGATCATGTATGACGAGCCCGCGGTTGCGCACCCCTTGCTCGTCACGTTGCCGCTTGAGCATGACATCGAATTTGTTCAAGAGGACTTCGTAGGCGAACTGCTCTCGCTTGATCAGAGCATCGCCCCTGCGGAAGTGCGAGTCCAGCACCACTCCGAACGACCAGACGGGGAGCCGCGAATCCGTCGGCTGAAATTCGCACACAAGGTCATAGGCGGCTTCTAGCAGCCGCAATCTTTCCGCGCGGGGGATCGCCGCCCAGACGCTGATCCGTCCTGCGCTGGCCCCTTTGGGCTTACGTGCGTTTCTCAGTTCACCCGCGTGGATTTCATACTCTTCGAGATTGACAGGGACCCGTTCCAAGTGCTTGATAACGACGTTGTCAAGGTCCCGCTGAAGTCGAGTTGCGTCGTCCTCGTGGATCGCCAGCCCTCCCAGCACAAAGGCATGGGACTCGTCACCATGAGTGCCAGACTCATCGACAAACAGAAGATACATGCGCACACCCCCCTGATAGGCCGATGGGGCACATCTTGCGATGCGCCCCATCAGAATCCGTGTCGGGCCGACGATGTGGGCACCGCGTTGGCAGTCCCACCCGGCCGAGCACGCCGCGCTGGCAGCGCTCCCGACGGAACCATTGTCCGACACGGATGGCTGTCACTGCAACATGTAGGACAGCGTCCGATGTGGCGGACCGCTCGCGCTGGATGCGCAGGCCGCCTGACAGTCTCGCGACGGTCTGCTGTGTGGCGAATCGGAGGCTGCTGGCCAGTCCAGCCATCGATGCGCCCGGAGTAGTCGGCGTGCCCGCTGTGCCGGGCGTATTCCTCGATCATGCGCACCACGAAGTCCCGCAGTTCCATGGACCCTCCAGGCATGTCAACGAGGGCGTCGAGGTCGACCCCCTCCAGCACCTCGCGAGCGCGGGCAACCTCGCCGGGTAGCGGCCGTCACCAGCGCAGGTCGAAGGCTGCGAAGACCGCCGCGGCGAGCATTGGCTCTTGATGTTCCTGCAATGAGCCAATCCACGGACCAAGATCGTCGACGTCGATGGTCACGGTGTCATCGATATTGGCAACGGAGTCGCCGTCGAGCCCATTGGCCACCCCGAGGGGCACCTCGGACACCAGCCCCCTTCGGTGAGACGTGAGGGGTGCGACGGTGACTCGGCCCCTAGTGGCACGAACAGGTTCGCGAGTCAGCACCAGCACAGGCCGCACCTTGTCCAGCCGGGCAAGGTGGATCGCTCGCATCAGTCGTCCAGTCGTGGGTAGCCACGCTGCTGCATCCACTCGAACATCGGAGTCAGTTCGGGATCCTCACCCTCCCTGGCATAGATCTCCGCCTCCTTCGCGTAGATGCGGCGGCGGAGTTCGCGTTCGAGGGCGCTCTCGACGAGGGCGGCTCGGCTCTTCACTTCGCCGTCCCGCACCAACTGGTCGACCTCGGCCAGCAACCGATCATCGAGCCGCAACGACACCTGAGTACTCATGGATCCCAATCTACATCCCAGGGTGTCACCCGTCTCGGGATTCGACCACTCCGCACACCCCTGATTCGAGGTAAAAACGCGCGGATCCAGCGGCGTTTTTACCTCGAATCAGCGGAGAGGGAGGGCTCAGAAGGAGAGGCCGGTGAGGCGCTCGTAGGCCTCGATGTACGTCGCCCGGGTCCGCTCGACCACCTCGGCGGGCAACGCCGGCAGCGCCTCCCCCGAGTCCGCATCCCACCCGCTCGCCGGCGAACGCAGCCAGGCCCGCACATACTCCTTGTCGAAACTGGGCTGCGCCCGGCCCGGCTGCCACTGATCCGCCGGCCAGAACCGCGACGAATCCGGCGTCAGCACCTCGTCGGCCAGCACCAACTCACCGTCGGACCCCCGCCCGAACTCCACCTTGGTATCCGCGATGAGGATGCCGCGCCCGGCTGCGATCTCGTTGCCGCGCTGCAGGATAGCGACCGTCAGATCCCGCACCCGCGCGGCCAGGTCGACGCCCAACTCGGCCTCGACCGCGGCATACGACATCGGTTGGTCGTGCTCACCGGCGGGCGCCTTCGTGGACGGCGTGAAGATGGGCGCGGGAAAGCGCGACCCGTCGACGAGTCCCGGCGGCAACGGTATGCCGCTCACGTGCCCGTCCGCGGCATACTCCCGCAAACCGCCGCCGGTGAGGTAGGCGCGGGCGACGCATTCGACGGGGAGCATCGGCAGGCGCCGGACCAGCACCGCCCGCCCGGCGACCGATTCGGGCACCGCCGGCGCCTCGGCGGAGATGATGTGGTTGGGCACCAGGTCGGCCAACTGCTCGAACCACCAGAGCGAGAGCCGGGTGAGCACGACCCCCTTGTCGGGAATCGCCGGCCCGAGGACGTGGTCGAAGGCGCTGATCCGGTCCGAGGCGACGAGGAGCAGGGCATCCTCGCGCGGTATGCCGTCCGCTCCGATCGGCGCGTAGAGGTCACGGACCTTGCCGGAGTAGATGTGGGCAAACCCGGGCAGGGTGGGTGGTGCGGCGGGCGGCGAAGCGGGAGCGGGCGGCATACGACGATCCTCCCAGAGAACCCCGCCCGGTCAGGCCGAGCCCACGCTCACCCACTGGGCCGACGTCGTGAAGTCCTCGACCGCGTCGAGGTCGACGTCGACTCCGGTGCCCGGCCCGCTCGGCGCGACGAGCGCCCCGTCGACCAACTCGAAGGACGCCCCGATGTCGCGCGCGAAGTAGCGGCTGGTCGCCGAGATGTCGCCGGGGAGGGTGAAACCGGGAAGCGTCGCCAGGGCCAGGTTGCTTGCCCGCCCGACCGCCGTTTCGAGGGTGCCGCCGCAGAAGACGGGTATGCCGTTGGCCAGGCACACGTCGTGGATGGAGCGCGCCGTGAGGTAGCCCCCGACCCGGCTCGGCTTGATGTTGACGATGTCGGCCGCCCCGAGCCGGATCGCCGTCATCGCGTCGTCCAGCGACAGGATCGACTCGTCCAGACACACGGGCGTGCCGTGACGGGCCGCGAGCGCGGCGTGGGCGAGGAGTTCGTGGCGGGCGAAGGGTTGCTCGATGAGGAGCAGCCCGAAGGCGTCCAGCCGCGACAGCAGCGGGATGTCGGCGGCCGAATAGGCCTGGTTGGCGTCCACCTGGAGCGGCAGGTCGTCGCCGAATGCCTCGCGCACCGCCCGCACCGGCGCGACGTCCCAGCCGGGCTCGATCTTGAGCTTGACCCGGCGATAGCCGTCGCGCAGATAGCCCTCGACCCACGACAACAGCGTGTCGATGTCCCCCGGGATCCCCACGGAGACCCCGACGGCGATCGGGCGACGAGCCGAGCCGAGGAAGTCGACGAGCGACATACCGTGGCGGCGCAACTGGGCGTCGAGGAGCGCGGACTCGAGCAGACCTCGGGCGATCGGGTGACCGGGCACCGACGCGAACGCCGCCCGCAGCCCACCCACCGTCAGCGGCCCCGCGGCGGCCAAACCCGCCAGCCGCGGCACGAGAACCTCGGTGACACAAGACGTCACGTCGTTGATCGTCTCGGGGAAATAGGTCGGTTCGGCGTCGGCGGCGCACTCGGCCCAGCCCTCGATCACGCCGTCGGGTCCCTCCTCGCGCCAGCGCGCCATGAGCACGTCCCGCGCGGTTTCCTCGCCCTTGCTCGTGCGGAACGGCCGCACGAGCGGCAACTCCAGCCGGCGCAGTTCGATGTCGATGCGGGTCATGGCTCACCTTTTCCTATCGGGGCGCGCGGGCCGCGAGCGCCGCCGGCACGAACACATAACGCCCCCCGGCGTCGACGGCGACCGGTCGCCACCCGCTCTCGAACAACTCGGTCGCCACCACCCGCATCAGGCTGCGCCACCGCAGCGCGCAGGCGTGGTCGGTGCGGCGCAGGGTCTCGACATCGGCCGGGGTTGCCACCGTGACCATCGTCGCCCCGGTGAGGTCGTATGCCGTCCGCACCGGTTCGCCGCTGGGCGTGGCTCCCAGCGCGGGCTGCGCCTGAAGCGTCCCGGCCGGCACCGCGCGCGGGCCCGGCTTGTCGGCCAAGATCCACTCGCAGACGAACCGGTCGGGCAGGTCGCCCCGGTTGACCTCGTCGTCCATCGGTGGGTAATAGTCGGGGACGAAGGCCCGCACCCCGGCGCCGAGCCGGTTGAGGTTGAAATGGGCGTTGCGGCGCACGAGCGGGTCGTAACTCCACTCGATCGCCCGCACCCTACGGGCCAAGCCCCAGTGGCGCTGGGCCAACTTGAGCGCCCGCCCCACCCCACTGCCGGCCTCGTCGGCGGCGACCCCGGCGACGATCGAGTAGAGCGTGTCGGCGTGCGGCGCGCCGGCCGCGGCGACTGCCGCCCCGATCAGCCGGTCGCCCCGCCAGGCACCCAAAACGCAGGCCCCGCTGTGGGTCAAGGCGACGAGGAGGTCTCCGTTGACGGGCAGCGCGGTCGCTGTCATCCCCCAGATCGCCCCGAACAACTCCGTCACCTGAGCCCGGCCAACGTGGGTGTCGATCACGCCGATCCGCACTCCCTCCGGCGCGCCGACGCTCACCGAGGCACCTGCCCCGCCCGCGGTCGCCGAGCGCCCGGTCACCCCGTCAGCGGCGGTCACGCCGGCCCCTGCCCCGGCCCGGACGGAACCGACACCTCGCCCCGCTCGGCGGCCAGCCCGATGTCGCGCCGGTAGTGCGACCCGTCGAGCGCGACCTCCGCGACCGCGGCATACGCCTGCTCCCGGGCCACGCGCAGATCGGGCCCGGTGCCCACGACCGACAGCACCCGCCCGCCCGCCGAAACGAGGGTGCCGTCCTCACCCAGGGCGGTGCCGGCGTGCAGCACGTATGCCGCCCCGTCGGCACCCGCCGCGCCACCCCCCGCGAGGTCGGGCAGCGTGATCGGGTCGCCGGTGCGCGGGGTCGCGGGATAGTCCTTGGCCGCGACGACGACCGTGACGGCCGACCCGGCATCCCAGCGCAGGGGCTCGACCGCCGCCAACCGGCCGTTCGCGGCGGCCAGCAGCACCTGGGCCAGCGGCGTCCGCAACCGGGCCAGCACCACCTGGGTCTCGGGGTCCCCGAAGCGGACGTTGAACTCGATGACCCGCGGGCCCCGGGCGGTGAGGGCCAGCCCCACGAACAAGGTCCCGACAAAGGGCGTGCCGCGACGGCGCATCTGCGCCAATACGGGCAGAGCAATCCGCTCGATCACCTCATCGGCGAGCCCGGGCGGGGCCCAGGCCAAGGGGCTGTAGGCCCCCATGCCGCCGGTGTTGGGACCGGTGTCGCCCTCGCCGACCCGCTTGAAGTCCTGAGCTGGCGCTAACGCGACGGCGGTCGACCCGTCGCAGAGGCAGAACAGCGACACCTCCGGCCCGTCGAGGAACTCCTCGACGACGATGAGGCCCCCGGGTTTGGCCAGCACCGCACCCGCATGGGCGAGCGCGGCCTCCCGGTCGGCGGTCACGACAACCCCCTTGCCCGCCGCCAGGCCGTCCTCCTTGACGACGTAGGGCGCCCCGAACGCATCGAGCGGCTGCTCCACCTCGGCGAGGTTCGCGCACACGTGGGCCAGCCCGGTCGGCACATCGGCCGCCGACATGACCTCCTTGGCGAACGCCTTGCTCCCCTCCAGGCGCGCCGCCGCCGCACTCGGGCCGAACACCGGTATGCCGTGCGCGCGCAACTCGTCTGCCACCCCCGCCACGAGCGGGGCCTCCGGACCCACGACGACGAGCTCCACGGCATACCGCTGGGCCACGGCAAGCACCCCGGCCGGGTCGGTGGCGCCTCCCTCGGTGCTGACGCAGAGCGCAAGGTCGGCGATGCCCGGGTTGCCCGGGGTGGCGATCACGGCATCCACCTGCGGATCGGCGGCCAAGGCGCGGACAAGGGCGTGCTCACGGGCACCGGAACCGACGACGAGAACCTTCACGGACACGACCCTACGGGGTCCGGCTGACGCCACGCCCCTCCACCCAGGGGGGCCGGAAAACCGAGGACGCGGCGGGCCCGGGGAGCAGGGGGGTAATCCCCGGGGCCGCCGCGTCCGTCTGCGTGGCGCTCACGGTCGTTGGGGGGCTAACCGGCGCTCTGCGCAGACATCGACGTGGTCGATGAAACGAATGTAAGGCGTGCGCCGTTCAATGTAAAGTTCAACCACGTCAGCGCCGTGTCGGAGCCTCCCAGACCGGCCTGTGGGGGGAGGAATGTCGAGCCCGACGGGTGGCGAGAAGGTCCATTTTCATGGCCGAGGTTTAGACTGGGACGTTCCCCCGGTCGAGGCGCGCCGCCGCCCGACCCGCCCATTGGCCACTCGAGCACCAGGAGCCAACGCTTCGTGAGCACTGCGTCACCCCCGCGGCACGAGGTCAACGACATCGTGGCGGCCGAAGTGGCCCGCGAACAGCGCCACGTCGACCGTGTGTATGCCGAGTTGGCCAAGGCCGACGAGCGCGCCGCCACCGTCGAGGCCGACGGTTTGGCGCGGGGCCGCACCGACCGCACCGGTGACGTCCGCGACGAGGAGTTGACCGGCCTCTTCGAACGCGACGCTTTGGTGTATGCCGCGGCGCGCCGGCGCGCTGCCCTCGACACCCAATACGACGGGCTCGTTTTCGGACGGCTCGACCTGTGCCCCTCACCGCCCAACGGCCACCCACCCCGGGCCCAAGACCGTGAGGTCCGCTACATCGGCCGCCTCGGTGTCCGCGACGACGACTACGAACCCCTCGTCGTCGACTGGCGCGCTCCCGCGGCTGCTGCCTTCTACCGGGCTACCCCGGTCGAGCCGATGGGCGTCGTCCGCCGGCGCGTGCTCCGCAGCCGCGGCGAAACGGTCATCGGCGTCGAGGACGACCTCATGGTTCCCGAAGCCCCGGATGACCTCGTCGTCGTCGGGGACGGCGCGCTCATGGCGGCGTTGACGCGCTCGCGCGGATCGCAGATGCGCGACATCGTCGCCACCATCCAGCGCCACCAGGACGAGGCGATCCGGGCTTCCTCCCGGGGCGTCACCGAAATCACCGGCGGCCCCGGCACCGGCAAGACGGTCGTCGCGCTGCACCGGGCGGCATACCTGCTCTATTCGGAGCGCCGCCGCTTCGAAACCGGCGGGGTGCTCGTCGTCGGGCCGTCGGCGGCATACACGGCCTATATCGAGCGGGTGTTGCCCAGCCTCGGCGAGGAGTCGGTGGCGTTGCGCGCGCTCGGCGACCTCGTCGACGGGGTGACGGCGGTGCGCACCGACCAACCGGAGGTCGCCGCGCTCAAGGGGGCGCTGCGGATCCGGCGGCTGCTCACCCGGGCCGCGGCGCTGGCTCCGGAAGGGGCGCCGGAGAGTTTCCGCGCCTTCGTTGCCGGGTATGCCGTGCGCCTCGAGGCGGGCGCGCTGCGGGACCTGCGCCGCCGGGTGCTGCGCAACCACCAGCACAACTTGGCCACCGACGCGGCACGAGAGGCGTTGGCGGCGGCCGCGTGGCGTCAGGCTCGGGGTCAGGAGCGCGCCGAGTTCCTCGACGCCTTCGACAGCTCGCGCGACGTCGACGCCTTCATGGAGGCGTGGTGGCCCCAGGTCGACCCGCGCTCGGTGTTGCTGCGCCTGACGGACACCGACGAGGTGTCGCGCCTCGCCGGTGGGGTGCTCACCCACGACGAGGCGGCGGCGTTGGCGGGCAGTTACCGCGAGACGCTGCTCCTCGGCTCGTGGACGGTGGCCGACGTGGCGCTCATCGACGATCTCGCGGCGGTGCTCGGCCCGGTGCAGGAGGCCCCCGTGGAGGAGGTCGGGTTCTACGACATCGAGGAACTGGACGACCTCGCGGCCTACGGGGTGCGCGACGTGCGGGCCGGGCTCGGGTCGTCGGCGCGGGAGCATCGGACGTCCGTGGTGACGCCCGCGGATGCGCGCGAACGGTTGCTCGCCGGCCGCATCGAGCGACCCGCGTCCTATGCTCACGTCCTCGTCGACGAGGCCCAGGACGTGTCGCCGATGCAGTGGCGGATGCTGGGCCGGCGAGGCCGGTCGGCGTCCTGGACGGTCGTCGGCGATGCGGCTCAGTCGTCGTGGGGTGAGGTGGCCGAGGCCGCGGCGGCGCGCCGCGAGGCGTATGCCGGGCAGCCGGTGCGGTCCTTCCACATGGCGACGAACTACCGGAATGCGCGCGAGATTTTCGATTACGCCCGGGATGTCATCCTGCCGGTCGTGCCCGACGCCGACATCCCGGAGGCGGTCCGCGAGACCGGGGTGTTGCCGGTGCCGGTGTATGCCGCGGACGTCGTGTCCGCGACGGTGGCGGCGGTGCGTTCGCTGGCGGAGGAGGTCGACGGGTCGATTGCCGTGATCCCGGCGACCCGGTGGCGCGAGCGGCTGGCCGCGGTGACCTGGGACGGGCCGGAAGAGGGCTCCGCGTCGGGTGCTGCGCTTCCGCTCGCCGGGCGGGTGTCGGTCATCGACCCCCTGTCCTCCAAGGGCCTGGAATGGGACGCCACCGTCGTGGTCGACCCGGAGGCCATCACCGCCGAAGCCCCAGGCGGTGCGCGGGTGCTCTATGTCGTGTTGACCCGTGCGGCCCACCGGATGACGGTGATCCACCCGGCGTAGGTTGGCGCGGCGCTGGGTTGGCAGGTCAGGGCAGGAGCGAGTGCCGCTCGATGATCTCGTGGCGACCCGGCCCGACGCCGATGGCCGAGATGCGCGCCCCGATCAGTTCCTCGACGCGCAGCACGTACGCCTGCGCGTTGGCGGGCAGGTCCTCGAACGTGCGGCACCCGGAGATGTCCTCCCACCAGCCCGGCAACCACTCGTAGATGGGCTTGGCGTGGTGGAAGTCGCTCTGGTTGACCGGCATCTCGTCGAAACGCACCCCGTCGACCTCATAGGCGACACAAATGGGCACCTGCTCGAACCCGGTGAGCACATCCAACTTCGTCACGACGAAATCGGTCACGCCGTTGATGCGCGTCGCATACCGCCCGATCACCGTGTCCAACCAGCCACACCGGCGCGGCCGGCCCGTCGTCGTGCCGTACTCGACACCGACCTTGCGCAACTGCTCGCCGGCGTCGTCGAACAACTCGGTCGGGAACGGCCCCTCCCCCACCCGCGTCGTGTACGCCTTGAGGATCGCGATGACCCGCGCGACCCGCGTCGGCGGAATCCCCGACCCGGTGCAGGCACCCCCGGCCGTCGCCGACGAGGACGTGACAAAGGGGTACGTCCCGTGATCGACGTCGAGCAGCGTGGCCTGACCGGCCTCGAGCAGCACGTTCTTGCCCGCGGCAAGCGCCCGCTCCAACTCCAGCGAGGTGTCGCGGACCATGGGACGCAAGCGGGCGGCATACGACAGCAACTCCGCGACCACGGCGTCGGCGTTCACGGCGCGCGTGTTGTAAATCTTGGCGAGGACCTGGTTCTTGAACGCCAGCGCCGCCTCGACCTTCTGGCGCAGGATGTGCTCGTCGAACAAGTCCTGGATCCGGATGCCGATCCGGTTCATCTTGTCGGCATACGTCGGGCCGATGCCGCGCCCGGTCGTGCCGATCTTGCGTTTCCCGAGGAACCGCTCGGTCACCTTGTCGAGGGTGCGGTTGTAGGGCGCGATGACGTGGGCGTTGGCGCTGATCACCAGGCGCGAGGTGTCGACGCCGCGCGCCGCGAGGTCGTCGAGTTCGCGGAAGAGGACCTCCAAGTCGATGACCACGCCATTGCCGATGACAGGCACGACGTTGGGCGAGAGGATGCCCGACGGCAGCAGGTGGAGGGCGTACTTTTCGCGTCGCCCGTCCTCGCCCTCGATGACGACCGTGTGGCCGGCGTTGTTGCCGCCGTTGAACTTGACCACGTAGTCGACGGCGCTGCCCATGAGGTCGGTCGCCTTGCCCTTGCCCTCGTCGCCCCACTGGGCACCCACGAGCACGATCGCCGGCATCGGCGCTCCTTCCGTTTCGTCGTCACCGTCGTTTCCGGTGGCGTCACCGAGGATCGAGTATGCCGTCTCGCCCGCGCCCGCGCGTCAGCGCACCACCGCTGCGGGCGCCCTCACACCCCGAGGGCGAGGGCTGCCGTCCTGGATGAGGCCCGGAGGAACTCGGTGCAGCGGGCCCGCTCGTCCTCCTCTTCGATGGCGCCGGCGGCCCTGGCCAGGGCGGCGAGGGCACGCAGGAACCCGCGGTTGGGCTCGTGCTCCCACGGGATCGGGCCCTGCCCGCGCCACCCGGCCCGGCGAAGGGCGTCCAGTCCGCGGTGGTAGCCCGTGCGCGCATAGGCGTAGGCCTGCACCGGCTGCTCGGCCGCCAACGCCGCCTCGGCCAGCGTCGCCCACGCCAGCGACGACGCCGGGTATGCCGCGGCGATGCGCTCGGGTGGTTCCTTGCTCGCGGCGAGCGCGGCCGCCGCCGGGTCCTCGGGCAGGTACGTGGGGGCAATTCCCATGAGGTCGTTCGTCATACCCGCCACTGTGCCACGACGCCCCGCCCGGCCTGCGGCTCTGCCACCGGTCGCGAGTCAACAACCCACCTATTGATCGATTGTTGACACGCGATGGGTATGCCGCGAGGACGCACTCCCAACGAAGGAACATCACCACTTCAAGGGCGTCACGTGTTCTGGCGGCGAGGACCGTAGTGTGGTCTGTCTGAAGCACTACTTCGGGGCCCTGCGGGCGAGGGTGATCACGGGCGCGAGCGCGGGCCGCCTCGGTGGTACTCCGAGCCAGTGGCGGACCAGGGCCTCAGGGACCCCAGTCTCCACGGCGATGCGTCCAGGAGTGTCCGCGAGGGCGCGGTGGGCGGCTTGTGCTAGGAGTCGTGGTTGCTCGGCGGCGACATCGACGGGCTCGTTGTGCCGCCAGCCTTGAGAGGAGTGCTGGATATATAGGCTCCGTTGACGCGCAGGCGAGATGGCACCGATGTCACGGGCACGGTGAATGAGGGCGCTTGCGGTGATGCCGTAGTCAGCCTTGACACGAAGATATCCGTGCAGCCTGAGGGTCTCAGTAATGCGCTGCCGAATAACGGAACCAGGAACCAGCATTGCGCCGGCGAAGCGGAATGCTCGAGCCTCCTCGGGCGCGCGGGTGCTCCGAATAGGCGTTGACAAATCGCTGTCGTAGATGAGGTGACCCAATTCGTGCAGCAGCGTCATTCGCAGGACCGCGGGTGGCTGGTCACCCACGGTGGCAATAACGGGGCGGTCGTTCAATCGGTGTGGCCGGGAAATCCCGTTGTGTTCGCGCTTCTCATCATCTAGGGGGTCGAGCACGTGAATGACGCCAACACCGAGTCTTTCGAGAGCACGGGTGACGTTCGGGATCGGATCGACAGGGCCGATTCCGAGAAGCGCACGAACCTTGGACGCCGCATCCTCCTCATCGTCCATGGCAAGCCCAGAGAGGTCGAAGTGGTGATAGCCGGAGGCCTGAGAGGCAAGGCGGAACAAGCGGGAGGCCTCCGAATGAAGAGCCTTAACGTGCTGCTCGTCCCGGATGCTGGCCTTGGCCGATTTGCGAAACGTGGCAACGCCCAACTCTTCAACATCTGATCCCACAGCGAAGAAGGACCCTGGGAGATCGAACTCGCGGCATGCTCGGTCCGCGACCTCCCGAGGCAATGCCTTGGTGTCTTTCTCCACTTGGGACACGAAGCCCTGGGAAACCGCAAGGCGGTCGGCCAGTTCGCCTTGAGTCAACACGAATAAGTGACGAAGGGTAAGGAGCCGAGACCCGCGGGTCGCGACCTCACTGGGCCAGATCATCGCCCTCGTTCTCCTGCCAATCAATATCGGCGAAGAGGTCATCATCTTGTGGGTCCCCGGGGAAGCGCAGGTGGTCGAAGATGCCACCGTGCTGTTTGATCTCGTAATTCATGTCGAGGGGCACCCGTTGACCGTAGATTCCTGGGCCGAGGGTCCGCACGATGCGTAAGGTCAATCGCCCCTCGCCCCCGCTCATGACACGGTCCCAAAGAAGCAGCAGCCTGAGGCGATCCTCCACGAGGCTTTCGTTAGGGAACACCGAATTGAAAGGCAACATTGCCTGCCAGTATTGCCGCCGTTCGGCGTTGGTTCCGGCCACAGGGACGCCGCCCGGGTAGGTTCGCCTCCGCTCTTTGAGCAACCGCATCTCGATATTTGCCTCCTTGTGGAGAAGAAGAGTCTGCCCCATGAGGCGCGGGTTCCCGCCTACCACCCATCCGGCGGGCGCGCCGCCGTCGATCCAGTAGTTGCGCATGTGCATGCGAGCCAACAAGGGGAGTGCGAACGGATAGTCGCTGCGGTGCGGCAGTCCCCGCAGTGTGGCTTCCGCCTCGGCGATGCCGGCGGCCAGGCCTTCCCAAAGCGCCACCGAGGCGGAGTCCGCGTAGCCCTTCACGGCACGGCGGACGTCTTCACGCGTCATGATCGAGCCTTCCCAGTAGTTGTGGTTATATTTGTACCATGATTGCAAGCCAGCAAGCGTGATGGGAAGGACCGTGTCACGAGTGAATGAGGAGTGGGCACTCAACGAACTCGCGAAGTTCGTAGAACTGATCGACTACCGGGATCCGCCCGGCCTGTACGCCGCCACGTACGTCGGCAGCGACGACAGGATCGCCGCCCAACGGGTTGTCGCCGAAGCCATCTGGGAGCGAGTCATCGGAACCATGCCAACCGTGAGGCGCGATAGCAGGGATCGACTTCGCCCAGATCGGGAGTGGGCGATCCGCTGCCAGGAGACAATAAGACGTGGTCGTGAGATTCGCGCAAACCTCGGGGACAGCGCCCCCGACCTCAACGCCGCGTCCCTCCACCCGTGGGTCTGGGAAGGCGCACGCCCCCTCTGGCAAAGCCACCACTACGCGGAGGCGGTCTCCGCGGCGGCCAAGAAGGTTAACGCCGAGACCCAGAACAAGGTCAGCCGTCGCGATATCCGCGACGGCGATCTCATCCGACAGATCCTTAGCGACGACGATCCACAACCAGGAAAACCGCGACTGAGACACCCGTGGCCTGGCGACGAGAAGTCGAGGGCGAGCCGACTGAAGGGCATGCGCTCACTTGGAGACGGGTGGTATGCCGCCTTTCGAAACCCAGCAGCTCACCAAATCGAGGAACTTTCCGAGGTTGAGGCCCTCGAACGCCTCGCCGGGTTAAGTTTGCTTGCCCGCTTTCTGGACGAAGCAACGCTTGTCACCTCATAGAACGGGATGGTTCCAGCCGACGTAGGCGGGCGGGGCCCATCTCGGCCAGTCCGGAGTCCCCATGAGCCGTCCCCGGCGATAAGTGGCCACCAGTCGGAAGGCGTTCTCCGCAGATGAGTTGTCGAAGAACCGGGTGCGGTCGCAGTGGTCGCGCGCCCGAGCGATCAGCGCGTGGAGGCGGTCGTAGCGGGCTCGGATCTTTTCCTCGGGGACGGTGTGGCCACCCGTCGCCACCCGCTCGACAACCCGGCGAACGGTCACGTCGACAGGCACCATCATGATGTCGAGATAGACGAGATACCCACCCGCAAGCGCGTCCGCCACCAGCACGTTCTTGCTGGCGTGGCTGAACACGGTCTCCGTAATGAATGAAGCCCGCTGCGCCAGAAGCCCTTCGCGTTGCTGCTGGGCCAGGGCAGCCGCCTCGTAGCCGTGCGCCTCCTCGTCACCGGGCCACGTCCGGGCCGCAATGAGGTCGGCGTTGATGAAGGGCAGGTTGGTCTCCGGCTGGAGGACTCGAGTGGCGAAGGTGGACTTTCCCGACCCGTTGGGGCCAGCCACAACCCACAGGAGCGGCACGGTCAGTGAGCGACGGTCACGGGGTGACCGTGCTCGTCGGCCTCGGTCCACGACCGACCGGCCGCCCGGAACTCCGCGGCGAGGTCGAGCGCGGCAATGCGCCTCTCCACCCCCCGGTCCCACGACTCGCGGACCACGGCCTGCTCACGGACGGACAAATCGTCATAGGACCCCGCACCCGCGAGGACAAGTTCGACGTCCCGCTGACTCACCCCGGGCGAAGCCTCCAATTCCCGGCCCAGTCGCGCCCAGTAGGCGAGTTGTTGGGCCGTGCTGCGTCCGCTGACGCCGGCCGCCACCGAGGCCGCCTCGTACACATCGAGCGGCAGGCGAGTCGGAGGACTACTACGCACCTGCCGATCGTAGCACCGTGCTACACCACCAGGGCGGGGCCTGGACATCGCGATCCCGCCCGCTCGCGTGTCAACAATCCACCTATTGGTCGATTGTTAACCTCCCGGGGGGCGACCCCTGCGGCCATCCCATCCCTTGCGGCCATCCCGCCGTCCGTCGTGTGTCAACAATCCACCTATTGGTCGATTGTTCACAGGCGGCTTGGTCGAGTGTTGACACCGACCGGGTATGCCGCGGGGCCGGGCTCCCAGCGGAACCCGGCCCCACGGCATACGGACCGACAACCGGCGGCCGACAACTCGACCGCCGCGTCACCGGCGAGCGTCAGCCGACGTGCGTGCCTGCCGAGCGCAGGTCCTGGCACGCCTGGACGACGCGGGCGGCCATCGACGCCTCGGCCTCCTTGCCCCACGAACGCGGGTCGTACTGCTTCTTGTTGCCGACCTCGCCGTCGATCTTGAGGACGCCGTCGTAGTGCGTCATCATCCAGCCGGCGACCGGGCGGGTGAAGGCGTACTGGGTGTCGGTGTCGACGTTCATCTTGATGACGCCGTAGTCGACCGCGTCCGAGATCTCCTGCGGCAGCGAACCGGAACCGCCGTGGAAGACCAGGTCGAGCGGCTTGGAGCCGGCAGCCAGGCCGTGGGCGGCGACGATGGCGTCCTGGCACTGCTTGAGGATCTCCGGGCGCAACTTGACGTTGCCCGGCTTGTAGACGCCGTGGACGTTGCCGAAGGTCAGCGCCGCCATGTAGCGGCCCTTCTCGCCCAGGCCGAGGGCCTCGACGGTCGCGAGGGCGTCCTCGGGCGTGGTGTACAACTGGTCGTTGATCTCGTTGGCGACCCCGTCCTCTTCGCCGCCGACGACGCCGATCTCGACCTCGAGGATGATGTGCGCGGCGCGCGCGAGCTCGAGGAGTTCCTTGGCGATCTCGAGGTTCTCGGTCAGCGGCACGGCCGAGCCGTCCCACATGTGCGACTGGAAGATCGGCAGCCCGGTCTCCTTGACCTGCGCGGCCGAGGCGGCGATGAGCGGACGGACGAACCCGTCGAGCTTGTCCTTGGGGCAGTGGTCGGTGTGGAGGGCGATGTTGACCGAGTAGTTCTTGGCGACCTCACGGGCATACGCGGCGAGCGCCAGCGAACCGGTGACCATGTTCTTGATGGTCGGGCCGGACGCGTATTCGGCGCCACCGGTGGAGACCTGGATGATTCCGTCGGAGCCGGCCTCGGCGAACCCGCGGATCGCGGCGTTGACGGTCTGGCTGGAGGTGATGTTGATCGCCGGGTAGGCGAACGCGCCCGCCTTGGCGCGGTCGAGCATGTCGGCGTAAACCTCGGGGGTTGCGATAGGCATGTGATCTCCTGCTGAACGGGGTCGTTTCCGCCCCTCATCCTTCCACCCCACCCACGGTGACACGCAAGAGGTCGGCTCGTGGACGGCATACCGGGTCACCGTCCCACATGGCGACCGGACCGGCGGGTATGCCGTCGCCCCGCCGCGGCCGCGCGCGTCGCCGCCCGCGGGACCGGTCCTTGGCGACAATGGCGCTCATGGACCTGACCGACGTGCGGACGCTCGCCGATGCCACGCCCGCGACCCGCAACCGGGTCGTCGATTTCCTGCGGGCGGCGGCGATCCTCACCGTGGCGTTCGGGCACTGGACGGCCGCCGCGCTCGTCGTGCGCGAGGGCCGGTTCGTCCCCGGCCAGATCCTCGATCTCGCTCCGTGGACCCATCCGCTCACCTGGGTGATCCAGGTGATGCCGGTGTTCTTCCTCGTCGGCGGCTACGCGAACGGGCTCTCCTGGCGCACCTCCCGCTCGCGCGGGGTGTCGTATGCCGCGTGGTTGCGCTCGCGGTTGCGTCGCCTCGGGACGCCGGTCATCCCGTTGCTGCTCACCTGGCTGGGCATTGTGTCGGTCGCGTATGCCTGGGGGGTTTCGGGCGCGACCCTGCGGCTGGCCTCGCAGGTGGCGCTCGTGCCGACATGGTTCCTCGCCGCGTATGTCATGGTCGTGGCGCTGGCGCCGGCGGCCTTGTGGCTGTGGGAGCGGCTCGGGTGGTGGGCGGTGGTGTTGCTCCTGGCCGTCGGTGGGGTGGTCGATGCGGTGAGCCTGGGCACCGGCAGCGACCTCGCGGGCTTCCCCAACTACGTCATCGTGTTCGGGGCCGTGCACGTCGTGGGGTTCGCCTGGCTCGATGGGCGTCTTGGGGGAGTCGCGCGCCGGGTGGGGTTGGCGGCGATCGGGCTGGTCGGGTTGCTCGTGCTGGTCTGGCTTGGCCCGTACCCGGTCTCGATGGTCGGCCTCGACGGGGCCACGGTGAACAACTCCTTCCCGACCCGGGTGACGATGGGGTTCCTCGGGCTGCTCCAGGGCGGGCTGTTGCTCGCGGCCGAGCCGGTGCTGGCGCACTGGTTGCGGCGGGCTCGGGTCTGGCGGTTCACCGTGCTCGTCAACGCCCGGATCATGACCCTCTACCTCTGGCACCTCACGGCGATGATCCTCACCATCGGGGTGTCTTTGGCCCTCGGCGGGTTCGGGTTGGGCGTGGAGCCCCTGTCGGGGGCCTGGTGGGCGACGCGGCCGTTGTGGTGGGGCGTGCTCGGGGCGGTGACCGTGGGGTTGATCGCGGTGTTCGGGCGGTTCGAGTCCCCGGTGCGTGACGACCGGCCGGCACCGGCGACGTGGCGGGCGGTGCTCGCGTGTGTGGCGATGTGCGGCGGACTCGGGGTCATGGCGATGTACGGCATCGTCAACGCCCGGGGCGTGACGTGGTGGTGGCCGCTCGTGCCGATCGCGGGCCTGGTGCTGACCGGGATGGTCCCGCTGCGCTGGGGGCGGACATCCGGCCGTTGAGGATGGCGGCGTGCGGCCCGCGGCCCGCACGCCCGTCGGTGGCGAGCCCGCGCGCCCTGCCCTGCGAGCGGCGTGGTGATCACCCCACCTACTGCACGGTAGGGCGCAGCAGGTGGTGGCCGCAGGGCGCTGAACCTCCCGAGCGCTGCGAGCCCTGTGCATGGTGGGGCTCAGGTGGTTCCTGAGGCACGCCCCACGGGCCAGAAGCCACACCTCATGCACGCTCCCCTGCCGACGGCGTTGTGATCACCCCACTTACTGCACGGTAGCCCGCAGCAGGCGGCGCTCAGGGCGCTGAACCTCCCGAGCGCTGCGAGCCCTGTGCCTGGTGGGGCTCAGGTGGCCCCTGAGGCGTTCTTCGCGGGTCAAGGCCGCACCTCATGCAGGCTCCCCTGCAAGCGGCGTTGCGATCACCCCACTTACTGCACGGTAGGCGGGAGGTCGGCAGCGCGTCCTTCAGCGGGTCGGGCAGCGCGTCCCCCAACACGTCGGGCAGCGCGCCCCCAATACGTCGGGCGGCTCGTCGGGAGCCGGGTCAGCCGACAAGTCACGCTGTGGTGCGTCGGCCAGGTCCAGTGTCGGGCATGGGCCGCACCTCCAGGACGCACGGGGTCGTCGTCGTCACCGGGTGCAGGCCGAGCCGGGTCAGGATGGGGCGGCTGTCCGGCGAGGTGTCGACCCGCACATAGGGATGCCCGGCGGCCAGGGCCAGTTGAGCCCGGTATGCCGTGAGCGCCCGATAGAGTCCCCGTCCCCGATAGTCCGGGTGCGTCGCCCCACCCCACAGCCCCGCGAAGTCCACGCCCGGGGTGAGGCGCAGCGCAGCATACGAGACAACCCGGCGGGCACCGGCAGTTTCCTCGACGAACACCGGGCGGAAGCGATCGGGGGCGGCCTCTTGCTCGCGCCGCAAGACGTCGTTGACCCAGTTGTCCTTGGCCCCCCAGACGGTGTCCATGAGGGCGCTGGCCCGGGCCCAGTCGACGGCGCCGGAGAACTCGCGGAGGCCGAGCCCCGGGGGCAACGGGTCCGCGCAGATCGGCACCAGGTCGGCAGCGCGGCCGAGCATGAGGACTTCCACGTCGCCGACGGCGAACCCGGCCGCCGCGAGCCTCGAGACGAGATCGGCGGGGGCGTCGTCGGCATACGTCTTCCACTCGACACGTTGGCCGCGGGCGGTGAAGAAGGCGACCTCGGTCGCGATGGCCGCCGCGATCTCGTCCTCGGTGTCGCCGAGCCCGTCGGGAGACTCGATCATGGCGCCCGGATCGGTCGGGTCCGCGGGATAGCTGCGACGGACGAGGCCGATGCGCTCGGTGAGGTGGGTGAGGTTGCGATCGGCATCGGCGAGGCGCACTTGACGGCGAAACTCGGCCAGCAATGCGTCAGGAGTCACCCGCACAGCCTAGGATCGCGGCCCGTGTGGTATTGGGTTTTCAAGTTCGTCCTCCTCGGGCCGGTCGCGCGCTGGTACCTGCGGCTGCGCTGGGAGGGCCGGGAGAATCTGCCGCGGTCCGGGGCGTTCGTCGTCGCGCCCAACCACCTGACGATGGTCGACCCGGTGGGGATCTCGATGGGCGTGCCGCGCAAGGTCATCTTCATCGCCAAGACGAAGTACTACACGGGCCGGTCGGCGGGCGCGCGGGCGCTCGCGTGGTTCCTGAGGGCGATCGGGCAGGTGCCGGTCGATGTGTCGGGGGCTTCGGCGGCTGAGCCGGCGTTGGTGACGGCCCGGGCGCTGTTGGAGGCCGGAGGGGTGTGGGCGATCTTCCCCGAGGGGACGCGCTCGCCCGACGGCCGGCTCTATCGCGGCCGGACCGGGATCATGCGGGTCGCGTTGCCGATGGGGGTGCCGGTCGTGCCCGTCGGAGTGAGGGGGACCCGCGAGGTCGTGCTGCCGGGGCACCCGGGGTGGCGGCGGTTGCGGGGTCGGGCCCGGGTGACGATCACCTACGGCGCGCCGCTCGACCTGTCGCCGTGGCGGGGGCGGGAGGAGGACCCGGCGGCTTGGCGGGAGGCCACCGACGCCCTGATGGAGCGGATCGCGGCCTTGAGCGGGCAGGAGCGGGTGTTCCGGTACGCCACGCCCGAGGAGTTGGGCCGTCGCGACCAGGGGTAAGGGTCACGCGCCGGTGCGCGCCGCTGCTGCAGCCGGGTTGGGCCCAACCGCGGGTGAGGGTGCCTCGCTTGCCAGTGGGGGCTGTTGGCTTGGGCGGCCTTATCCGGACGGCAGGTGCCTGGTTGCCTGCTCGTATGCCGTTGCCCACGCGGGCAGATCCACCCGGTATGCCGCGATCCGGCACCCGCGGCCGTTCGGCTTGACCTCGATTCCCTCCGCGGCCCACCGTCGGGCCGCCTCGGCTCGCAGCTGCGCGGGCAGTTCGCCGGCGGCGTTGGTCACCCGCCACCAGGTGACGTCGCCGCCCCACTGGGCCAGCACCGACCCCACCTGGCGAGGCCCGGTCCCGACCAACTCCGCGATGTCGCCGTAGGACACCACTCGCCCGCGCGGCACCTGTTCGACGGCGACGAGGATGCGCTCGACGAGCAGGTCATTCATGGTGGTCGGCCGCGGGCACGTGCTGGCGGGTCCACTCGTACATCGCGATGGCCGCCGCGGCACCGGCATTGATCGAACGGGTCGAGCCGTACTGCGTGATATGCACGATCGCCGAACACGCCGCCCGCATCTGCGCCGAAAGCCCCGGCCCCTCGGAACCGAAGACGAGCACACAAGCCCGCGGCACGGCATACCCCTCCAACGGCACCGAGCCGGGGACGTTGTCTACCCCGATGATTGGTATGCCGTCCCCACCCGACCCGGCCGCGGCCGCCCACGCGACGAGGTCCGCCACGGACGGGTGGTGGATCTCGTGCTGGTAGCGGTCGGTGACCATGGCGCCGCGGCGGTTCCACCGGCGCCGGCCGACGATGTGGAAGGCGGCGACGTTGAACGCGTTGGCGGTGCGCACGATGGAGCCGATGTTGAAGTCGTGCTCCCAGTTCTCGATGGCGATGTGGAGCGGGTGCCGCTGCCGGTCGAGGGCGGCGACGATCGCGTCGTGGCGCCAGTAGCGGAACCGGTCCTCGACGTTGCGCCGGTCGCCGTCGCGCAGCAGTTCGGGGTCCCATTGCTCGCCGACCGGCCACCGCCCGACCCACGGGCCGAGACCCACCTCGTCGCGCTCCCCCGGCTCAACCATGGACGCGCCGCAAGAATTCGCGGGTGCGCGGCTGCACCGGATCGCCGAGCACCTGGGCCGGCGCACCGGACTCGTGGACCCGCCCGTCGTGGAGGAAGCACACGGTGTCGGCCACCTCGCGCGCGAACCCCATCTCGTGCGTGTTGAGCACCATCGTCATGCCCTCGGACTTGAGCTCGACGAGGAGGTCGAGGACCTCACCGACGAGTTCGGGGTCGAGCGCCGAAGTGACCTCGTCGAGGAGCATGAGTTCGGGGCCGTTGACGAGGGCGCGGGCGATGGCGACCCGCTGCTGCTGGCCGCCGGAGAGGTCGTCGGGTCGGGCGCGCGCCTTGTCGGCTAGGCCCACGCGCTCGAGCATCGCCATCGCCTTCTCGCGGGCTTGGGCGGCCGGTATGCCGTGGACCCGCCGCGGCGCCAACGTCACGTTGTCGAGCACGGACATGTGGGGGAAGAGGTTGTAGGCCTGGAAGACCATCCCGATCCGGGCTCGCACGGCGTCGGCGTTGACGCGCGGGTCGGTGATGTCGTCGCCGGACAGCACGATTTGCCCGTCGTCGACCTGTTCGAGCAGGTTGAGGCAGCGCAGGATCGTGGACTTGCCGGAGCCTGAGGGGCCGATGAGGACGACGCACTGTCCGGCCTCGACCGACATGGTGAGGTCCTCGAGCACCACATGGGCCCCGAAGGATTTGCGGACGTGCCGCACCGACAACAGGGTCATGACCCCTCCTCGGCCGCGCCCACGCCGGCCTCCCCGAGCCGCCACGTCATGCTCACAGGTGCCCGCCCGCCCCTTGGAACCCCTGGCGCCGCGCCACCCAGTCGGTCAGCCGCGCCATCGGGATCGTCAAGCAGATGAAGAGCAGCCCGGCCACGACATAGGGCGTGTAGTTGAAGTCGATCGCCGTCTCGATCTGGGCCGCCCGGATCGCGTCGACCACGCCGAGGATGGAGACCAGGCCCGAGTCCTTCTGCAGCGACACAAGGTCGTTCATCAGCGGCGGCACCACCCGGCGCACCGCCTGCGGCAGCACGACATGGCGCAGGGTCTTGCCATAGGTCAACCCCAGCGAGCGCGCCGCCGCCCGCTGCGAGGGGTGGACCGATTCGATCCCAGCGCGGAACACCTCGGCGACATACGCCGAGTAGGACAGCACGAGCGCCATCCCACCCCAGAAGAGCGGGGAGTTCGGTACCCCGGTGAGGCGCAAGGCCGGCATACCGTAACCAAGGAGCAACAACACCAGGAGCAGCGGCAGCCCGCGAAACAGGTCGACATAACCCGTGCACAACACCCGCACCGGGAACGCGACCGGCCCCCGCAGGGTGCGCCCCACCGCGATCAACAACCCGAGCACGGCGATGATGACCCCGCAGACGGCCATGATCCGGATATTGAGCCACAGCCCGTCGAGCACCGCCGGGAACGACGCGACCGCCTTGTCCCACGAGAAGTAGGCGTGCCGCACCGCCGGCCACCCGGGCGCCGAGGTGACGAGCACGACGAGGACCGCAGCGACCACGGCCGTGCTCAGCGCTGAGACCGTGAGCGAGCGCACCGAACGGCGTTTCCGGTATGCCGCCCGCTCCCGTTCCAGCGCGGACGGCGCCCACCCCTGCGGCCCGGCGAGCCGCGAACCGGCCCGGAGGACCGACCCACCCCGACCGTCGGGATCGGGGGTGTCGGTGCCGGTGGTCACCGAGGGGTCGCCGACACCACGGCCCGCCGCAGACACCCGGGCACCGCATGTCGACGAGGGGTCGCCGGTGGTCACCGAGGGGTCGCCGACACCACGGCCCGCCGCAGACACCCGGGCACCGCATGTCGACGAGGGGTCGCCGGTGGTCACCGAGGGGTCACTTGAGCTCGGGGGCGCCCTGCTGGGCCAGCCATTGCGCCTCGAGCTTGGTGAGCGCGCCGTCGGTACGCAGCGCGTCGACGGCCTGACTCACGCACGCCGTCAACGCCGAGCCCTTGTCGAGGACCGCGCCGAACTGCTCGGGGGTCCCACCGGAGGCCGGCAACTGGCCGACGATGACACCGTCGTCGAGTTGGGCGCCGGTTACATAGAAGGCGGTGGGCAGGTCGACCACGAGGCCGTCGATCTGCTTGTTCTTCAGGGCTTGCACGGCCAGGTCGTTGGTGTCGTAGACCGACGGGGCGGAAGTCGCACCGATCTGCTTGGTGATCGCCGCCAGTGACGTCGTGCCCACCTGACCACCGAGTTTTGCGCCCTTGAGGTCGGCGATGCTCGTCTTGCCGTCGATCGCGCTGCCCTTGGTCGTGACGACGGCCTGGCGCACGGTGTAGTAGCCGCTGGAGAAGTCGACGGCGTTCTTGCGCTCATCGGTGATCGAGACCTGGTTGACGTCGAAGTCGAAGGGCTTGGCGCCCGGGGACGTCACCGAGGTGAAGGTCGCCCGCACCCAGGTCACATCGCCCTTGGCGAACCCCAACTTGTCGGCGATGGCGTAGGCCACTGCCGCTTCGTAGCCCTTGCCATTGCTCGGGTCGTCGTCGACGAACCACGGCGAGTATGCCGGTTTGTCGGTCGCGACCGTCAACTTGCCGGCCGTGTGGGTCTTGAGCGAGTCCTTGGCGCACGACACCGACCCGGACGGCGACGCCGAAGACGTCGTCGACGCCGGGGCCCCACATCCGGCGAGGGCCAGGGCGCTCAGGGCCGAAGCGGCGACGAGGACACGCATCGCGGTCGAAGTGCGGGACATGAGGACTCCTGACATGCCGGTGCGAGGCCCGCGCAACGGCGCGCGACCACCACACACAGGTGTGCTTTCGATGGCGCCGAGAATAACGGAGCGCTCCGACACCCGGCCCGTGCACCTATCCAACAAACCCCTTCCTACCAGGGGTGTTGCGACAATCCTTTGAGCCCAGGGTCGTCCCCACGACCATCACGCTTCAGCCAAGGGCGCAACGACGTCCGCGTGATGCGAGCTCTGTGCCTGGTGGGGCACAGGTGGCCCCTGAGGCGCGCCCTCGGCGGCCAGCGCAACCCCTCGTGCGGGCTCCCCTGCGAAAGGTGGGGTGATCACCCCACCTACTGCACGGTAGGCCGCGAGGACACGCAGGAGAGAGCAACATCCCGGGCCGAACGTGCCGACGTCCCAGAGTGATTCCCGTATGCCGCGTGAGCCCTGTGCATGGTGGGGCACAGGTGCCCCCTGAGACGCACCCCGCGGGCCAGCGCCACACCCCGTGCGGGCTCCCCTGCGAAAGCTCGGGTGATCACCCCGCCTACTGCACGGTAGGCCGCACGAGAACACGCCGGTCAGCGTCCCGGAGCGAGCATCCCGAGCCGAACGCCGGGGCGCTGCGGGAGATCGCCCACCGACCACACCGAGAGGCCGCGGCACAGGCGAGACACAGGCTCGCGGCATACGCTGGCGAGATGATCCTCGACGTGACGACCATGGCGCCTGCCCTCGGCCCGCAGTGGATGGACCCCCAATACCTGCTCACGACCTACGGCATCTGGTTGGCGCTCATCGTCGTCTTCGTCGAGTGCGGGCTGCTGTGGCCGATCCTGCCCGGCGACTCTCTCCTTTTCATGGTGGGCGTGTTCGCGGCGAGCACCCAGTGGCATCTCGGTATGCCGCTGTGGCAGGCCATCGTCCTGCTCACCATCGCGGCCTTCCTCGGCAACGTGTCCGGCTACTGGATCGGGCGCGTCGTCGGCCCGCCGATCTACGACAAGAACTGGCGCTTCCTCAAGCGCGAGTGGTTCGACAAGACCCATGCCTTCTTTGAGCGATATGGCAATCGGGCGCTCGTTCTCGGCCGGTTCGTGCCGATCGTGCGCACCTTCATCACGCTCGTCGCCGGGGTGAGCAAGATGGACCCGAAACGCTTCTTCACCTGGTCCGCGGTCGGTGCCGTCATCTGGGTCGTCCTCGTCACGATGGCCGGCTACTTCCTCGGCACCATCCCGTTCATCAAGAACAACCTCGAGGCCGCCATCCTCCTCATCGTGTTCGTGTCGGTGCTGCCGATGGTGTTCGAGTGGTGGAAGCACCGCCGCGAGTCCGCCGCCGCCTGACCCCGCCCGGCCCGCCAGTCAACATTCGACCAATAGGTGGGTTGTGTACCCGCCGGTGTGTACACAACCCACCTATTGGTCGAATGTTTACACCCGCGGGGGGTCGAAGAAGCCCAGCCGGTATGCCGCGGTCACCGCGGCCGTGCGGTCGTTGACTCCCAGCTTGGCGAAGGTTCGCAACAGGTAGGTCTTGACCGTCGCCTCGCCGATGAACAGGGCCCGTCCGACCTCGGCATTCGACTTGCCCTGGGCGACCAGGCGCAGCACGTCGAGTTCGCGCTCGGTCAACTCGGGGCCCTTGGGGGCGCGCAGGCGATGGGCCAACCGCGCGGCCACGGCGGGGGCGAGCACGGTTTCGCCCCGGGCGGCCCGCCGGATCGCCTCGGCGAGCTCGGGAAGCGCGGCGTCCTTGAGGAGGTAGCCCCGGGCCCCCGCCTCGACGGCGCGCACGATATCGGCGTCGGTGTCGTAGGTCGTGAGGACGAGCACCCGGGGGCGGATGGCCGCGTCGAGGGCCTCGAGGCGGCGCGTGGCCTCCGCGCCGTCCATGACAGGCATCCGCAGGTCCATGAGGACGACATCGGGGCGCACCCGGGGTACCAGGGCCAAACACTCGGACCCGTTCGCGGCCTCCCCGACGATCTCGAACTCCGGTTCCTCGGAGAGCATGGCGACCATGCCCGCCCGCACGATGGGGTGGTCGTCGACGAGCAAGAGGCGGATCACCGTTCACCTCCCGGGGAAGCCATGAGCGCGGCTGGCGATACGGTCATGGCGGTTTCGTCGGCCAGGTGACCCGCCGCGCCGACCAGGGCCGGCGAGCCCTCCGGTGAGCCGGCGACATCGTCGTCGGACGGGACCGCGGCGACCGGGACTTCCATCGTCACCGTCGTGCCGCCCCCGGTGCACGAAACCACCCCCGCACGACCGCCGAGTTCTCGCGCCCGCGCCCGGATGCCGTCCAGCCCGAACCCGCCGCTGCCCGCGGCCACGTCGAACCCGCGCCCGTCGTCGGCGACCGTCAGCGTGACCGGGCCCGAGGCGGCATACGCGAGGGTGACAGTCACGGTCGAGGCCCCGGAGTGCCGGCGCACGTTGGCCAGCGACTCCTGGACGGCGCGGAGGACGGCGACGTCGGCAGCGGCCCCGAGGGCCGTGGGCGCGCCCTCGACGACGAACCGGGCCCGCACCGACGACTCGGCGCCGATGGCCTCGACGAGGCGGGCCAGGGCTTCGACGAGGGTTCGCGATTGCAGGTGTCCGGGAGTCGTTTCGGCGACGATGAGCCGGGCCTCGCTGAGGTTGTCGGCCGCCGTGGACGCAACGAGGGCGAGCCGGTCGCGCGCGGTCGCGATGTCGCCGCGGGCCAGGGCGGCGTCGGCCGCGCGCGAGAGGGCAAGCACCGAGGTGAAGCCTTGGGCGAGGGTGTCGTGGATTTCGCGGGCGAGGCGTTCACGCTCGTTGTGTATGCCGCGGTCGCGCTCGATCGCGGCCAGTTGGCTTTGCGCGGCGCGCAGGTCGTCGAGGGTTTTCGACCGGGATTGGACCTCGTTGACGATTTGCGTGATGAAGAGCCCGAGCGCCAGCGCGAGGCCCAAGGACAGCACGCCACTGAGAATGAACGGACGGATCTGGTCGGGACGCCCGTTCGTCCACCAGGCGACGAAAACCGCGACCACAATGACGCCCACGCTGACGACCGTGGCCACCCGCCGAGAGAACATCGCCCACACATGCGGGAACAACACGAAGAAGAAGGCCCAGTCGGGAATGTCCGGCCACAGCAGCATCATCGTGAAGAGCAGCGACCATGAGATGACGTGATAAAGCGGCGCGGACCAGGAGTCTCGGACGAGGAAACCCCGCGGCGCCAGTGTCACATAGGTGGCCGCCATTACCCCGAACAGGAGCATGACCAGGGTAAGATTCTTCGGCGGCCCGCCGAACACCGCGATCGCGAGAGCGGTCACCCACAACACGGCATACGCGATATGCCAATAGAGCAACTGGCGCTTCCACATCGACACAAAGGCCGCATGTGAAGCGCCGTCGCTCTCGATGCACGACGTCGGCATGGCCTACGTCGTGCCTCGTTTGAACCACTTGAAAGCGCGCACGCACAGGATGAGACCGATGATCGACCAGGCCACGAGGATGGCGGCGGTGCGACCGTGCTCCCAACTGCGGGCCATTTCGTCGGCGACCATGCCCTCCGGGAGGAACACCGAGCGCATCCCCTGCGCGATCCATTTGAGCGGAAAGACCGACGCGGTGATTTGCATCCAGTCGGGAATCGACTTGAACGGGAAGTAGACCCCGGAGATGAACTGGAGAATGAGGACCGGGGCGATGACGACGGCACCGACCGAGCGCGCCGTGCCCAGCGACGAATAGGCGATGCCCAGGACAACGCCGGACACGATCCCGAGGCCGAAAACCCACAGGAAGGTGAGCCAGCGACCGCTATCGGTGGGGAGGGTGACGTGGAAGGCGAATTTGGCGATGGCGAGCAACACGACGACCTGAGCGACCGACGTCACGGCCACGAGGCCGATCTTGCCGAGGAAATAAGCGACCGGCGGCAGCGGCGTGGAGCGGATGCGCTTGAGGGTGCCGTCGTCTCGTTCGACGGCGACCGCGAGCGCCATCGTCTGGAAACTCGTGAGGAGGACGCCGGCTGCAATCATGCCAGGGAGGAACATCCGGCCGGCGTTGAGGTCGATGGCCTTGGATTCCGGATCGTCGAATTGGCCCGAGAAGATCACCGAGAACAACCCGAGCATGAGGATGGGGAAGAGGAAGTTGAAGAAGACCGCTTCCTTTTCGCGGGCATATTGCTTGAGTTCGACCCGGGTGCGGTCCAGGCCGAGGGCGAGCGTGTTCACCGGGCACCTCCGGTGGTGTCGGCCGATGTCGAGTCGGCGAGGTGGGGGGCGATGAGTTGGAGGTAGATGTCCTCAAGGGTGGGGCGGGCGACCGTGAGGCCGGGCACCTCCCCCGTCGGGCCGCCGAGCCGGGCCGCGAGCCGGCTCACTTCCGCGGTCGGCGTGGCCGTGCGGACGGTATGCCGGGTGCCCGCCTCCTCCCAGGTGACGATCGCCTCCTCGGTGTTGCGGCCGCCGAGGTTCGCGGGCGTGTCAAGGGCGAGGAGTTTCCCGGCGGCGACCACCCCGACCCGGTCGGCAAGGTGTTCGGCCTCGTCGAGGTAGTGGGTGGTGAGCAGGATCGTCGTGCCCTGCGCGCCGAGGCGTTCGATAAGGCCCCAGAAGTCGCGGCGGGCCTGCGGGTCGAACCCGGTCGTGGGTTCGTCGAGGAAGAGCAGCTCGGGGCGGCCGATGATGCCCAGCCCCACGTCGACGCGCCGGCGCTGGCCACCGGAGAGTCCGGCGATGCGGGCGTCGGCCTTTTCCTCCAGGCCCACGGCGTCGATGACTTCCTCGACGCTGCGCGGGTTCGTGTAGGCCTTGGCCGTGGTGGTGAGGACCTCGCGAGGGGTGAGGTTGTCCAGCCCCGTCGAGCTCTGCAGGACGATGCCGATCCGGTTGCGCCAGTGCCGCGGTGCCTCCCACGGGTTCGTGCCGAGAACGCTCACCTGGCCCTCGTCGGGTTTGCGGAATCCCTCGAGGATCTCCACGGTCGTCGTCTTGCCCGCGCCGTTGGGCCCCAGGAGGGCGAAACACTCCCCTTCCCGGACCTCGAGGTCGATCCCGTCAACTGCCGCGTGACCGGCATACGTCTTGCGAAGTCCCCGCAGGGTTATGGCTGCCTCCATGACTTCCACCCAACACCGGCGGCCGGGCCCGCGTCCACCGACAGCCGGTGGATTGTGTGTCCACCGACCGGTGGACACACCTCGGCGCGAGTCGCGTCGATTCGAGGTCGGAACGCACGGTCTTCGCGGCGTGTTTACCTCGAATCAGCGAGTGAGCGCGCCGATATCGCGTTGCTGGACCGCGCAGGGGCTGCCACGATCGGCGGGTGAGCGCGACCATCCAGGCCAAAGGGGTGTCGGCGGCATACGGGGGGCGCGAACTGTTCGCCGGACTCGACCTCGTCATCGCTCCCGGCGACATCGTCGGGCTCGTCGGGCCCAACGGCGCCGGCAAGTCGACCCTGCTGCGGATCCTCGCCGGCGAGCGGGCCCCCGAGAGCGGCACCGTCACGGTGAGCCCGGCGACCGCCCGCCTGGGGTACCTCACCCAGCAGCCCGACGCCCGACCCGGGGAGAGCATCCGCGACCAGATTCATCGCCGCACCGGCGTGACCGAGGCGAGCATGGCCCTCGAGGCGAGCACTGAGGCGCTGGCCGCGGGGACCGACGGCGCGGACACGGCATACGCCCTCGCCTTGGAGGCGTGGCTGGCGCTCGGCGGCGCCGACCTCGACGAACGCCTCACCCTCGTCGCCGACGACCTGGGCCTCGCCGTCGACCTCGACCGCACCCTCGACACCCTCTCCGGCGGGCAGGCCGCGCGGGTGTCGCTCGCCGGGTTGCTGTGCTCGCGCTACGACGGCTACCTCCTCGACGAACCCACGAACGACCTCGACCTCGACGGACTCGATGCCCTGGAGGAGTTCGTCCTCGGGCTCGAGGCGCCGGTGGTCGTCGTCAGCCACGACCGCGAGTTCCTCGCCCGCACGGTGACGTCCGTGGTCGAGATCGACCGGTCGCTGCAGCGGGTGGCCGTCTACGGCGGGTCGTATGCCGCCTACCTCGAGGAGCGCTCACTGGCCCGTCGGCACGCTCGAGAGAGCTATGAGGCGTATGCCACACGCCGGGCTTCGCTGGAGGAGCGGGCTCGCCGGCAACGCGCCTGGATGGCCAAGGGCATGCGTAACGCCTTGCGTAAGAAGCGTTCTGGGGCCGAGCGGGACAAGTTCATCAGGGCCCATGCGCGCGCGACCTCGGAGAAGCAAGCCGCGAAGGCCCGCCAGAGCGACCGGATGATCGAACGCCTCGAGGTCGTGGAGGAGCCCCGCAAGGAGTGGCAGTTGCAGTTCACGATTGCCTCGGCGGGGCGGTCGGGGGAGGTGGCCGCCGTGGCCTCGGGGGCGGTGGTCGAGCGTGGCGGGTTCCGGCTCGGGCCGGTGGACGTGCGGGTGCACTGGGGCGACCGGGTGGCGATCACCGGGCCCAATGGGTCGGGCAAGTCGACGCTGCTCGCGCTGCTCCTCGGGCGGTTGCCCCCGGTCGAGGGGTCGGCCGGAGTGGGGGCGTCGGTCGTCGTCGGTGAGGTCGACCAGGCGCGGGCTGCGTTCGAGGCGCCGGGGACGCTGGGGCGGGTGTTCGCCGACCTGGTGCCCGATTGGCCTCAGGCTCAGGTGCGCACGCTGCTCGCCAAGTTCGGGTTGGGAGCCGATCAGGTCGGGCGGACGGCAGCCACGCTGTCACCGGGGGAACGCACCCGGGCCGCGCTGGCACTGCTCCAGGCGCGCGGGGTCAACCTCCTCGTACTCGACGAACCGACCAACCACCTCGACCTGCCCGCGATCGAGCAACTCGAAGCCGCCATCGACGCCTTCGACGGGACGGTCCTGCTCGTCACCCACGACCGGCGGATGCTCGAATCGGTGCGCCTCACCCGCCGCTGGGAGGTCGACGGGGGCGTCGTGCGCGAGATCGAGGCGGAGTAGCCCGGCCGCGGGTCAGAACTCGCCCTCGACAGAGAGCCGCAGCACGATCCGGGTCCACGAGCCGAGGTAGAGGCGCGCGTCGGGCCCCACCTCACGCTTGACGCCGACCGGAATCGGGGTGCTCGGCGGCGGTTCGGCTGCCTCCCCGATGAACGTCCCGTTGCTCGACGCCAGGTCCTCCACCCACCAGCGCGTCCCGTCGCTGGTCAACTGGGCGTGACGCCGGCTCACGCCGTTGTCCGCGCCGCAGTCGATGTCAGGGGTGATGCCGCGGCTCGCCGAGTGTCGCCCCACCAAGATGGAGGTATGCCGCAGGGCCACCACCGTGGGCAACCCCGGCGAGGGGAGCGGGTCGGGGCTGTTCTGCAGCGCGTACCACTGCGGGTCGATCCAGACCTCGGCCACCCAGGGTTTGGCGAGTGCTGGCGCGAGGTTCCCTGTCGGCGCCTCCCCCTGTGCGACGGACGCCGCGGCGGACGCCGGCGCTGCGGTGGGGCCGGGCGATGCGGCAGAGTCCGGAGTTGTCGGGAGGGCCGACGCGCTGGCGGCGTGCGCAGGCGGGTCTGAGGCGTCGGGCAATCCCGTCAACAATCCACCTATTGGTCGGTTGTTGACGAGTTCGGGCGGGTCGGCGTTGAGGTCGAGCGCACTGCCGGCCGCCGACGCGGGCTGTCCTGAGTCCTGCGCTGGCTGCTCCGCCGCGGATGACTCCTCGGAAGGTGCCATCGTCTCCGCGGAGGCCGGAGCCTCGGGTCGCCGGGGCATCGTCCCCGTGGTGTGGTCGTAGCCGCAGTTCTCGCAGAACAATGCCTGTGGCGGGTTGGGCGCCCCACAGTTCGGGCACGGCACGTCCGCACCGCCGCCCGTCGAGTCGGCCACAGCGCCCGGTATGCCGCTCCCACCGTCGCCTCCCCCACCGTGGCCACCAGCGTCGGCGCCGCCACGAGCCTCGTCCCCTCCACCGGCGCCGGACGGCATACCGAGACCGGACGGCATTCCCGAACCGGAAGCGGGCGGCATACCGGCGCCCGACGGCATCACCTCACCGCAGATGTCGCAATAGTCGGTGGCGGCTGACTCGTGACCGGCGGGGCACTTCACGGCCGCACCCGGGTGGTCTTGGTGGAGGCGGTGTCGAGGGCCATCTCGTCGGCCTTGGCGACCGCGCGCTTGAGGCGAACCGTGCCCGTCTCGGCGTCCTGGACCTCGACCACCTTGCGGAGTTTGGCGGTCGCCTCGTCGTTGCCGGTCGCGGCGGCGAGTTGGACGGCGCGCCCGAGTTTGGTGGTCGCGAGTTCCTCCTGCCCGGCGGCCTTGGCGGCCAACCCCTCCTGGATGACGGCGGCGAGTTCGGTCTGCCCGGTGTAGTGCGCGACCTGGGCGTCGATGCGGGTCGTCAGGGACGAGTCGCCGGACCACTTGGCCTTGACCAAGCCCTGGGCCTTCATCTCGCCACCGACGACGATCTGCACCCGGGAAGCGAGTTGTTCCTGCCCAAGGGCCTTGGCGGCCAGGCGAATACTGACGTGATAGTCGCGGGTTTCGTCGGACCAGGCGCCCGTGGGATAGGAGCCGGTGAGGTCGTTGACGGGCGCGCGGCGGGCGGTAAGGTCCTCGACAGTGGGCAACACCTGGCGCACGAAAAGCACCTGCGCCCCGAGCGGCGCCCACACCCGGAGTTGGGCGTCGGGGACCCCGCGAGCCATCGAGGTGCGCATGATCGCCGCGAACTGCTCGGCCATTTGGGCGGGCCCGGGGATGATGTCGACCGTGCCGAGGAGGGCCTGGGCGATCCGCCGGATCTCGGACACCTTCCAGTCGGTGCCGACGCCGCGGCAGTCGGCTTGGTAGTAGCCAGTCGCGCGGCTGACGGCGGCGTCGAGGACGCTCGCGGGCTCGTTGTTTTCGCCGTCGGTGAGGATGAGGGCGTGCCGCTGGGTGACCTGCGGGACCGAGGCGAAGAGGGTGCCGGTGAGGTCGAGCCAGGTGCTGATGACGGTGCCGCCGGCGGCGCGCAAACTTGTGATCGCGCGGGTCGCTTCGGCGCGGGTGCGGGCGTCGAGACGGACCATGCCGGGGCCGGAGCGGACGTTCGGGTAGGCCAGGAAGGCCGCACCATTGCCGGAGACGATCGCGACGTAGGTGCCGTCGACGATTTCGCCAAGGGCGACCATAGCGGCGCGTTTGGCGGCTTCGATCCGGGCGTCGTCGCTCATCGACCCGCTCGTGTCGATGACGATGATCTCGCCCGCGTCCCCGTGGCCCCCCTGGCCGGCCGTGCCCGCACCGGTGCAGGTGACGGACACGATGGCTTGTACATCCGTGCCACCGTCGGGCAGGAATTCGTTCTGATACACCGCTGCGGTGAACTCGGCCACGCTGGTCCCTTCGTCAAGTCCGCGGCCGTGGGGTTTCGATCACGTATGCCGCGTCGGGGTCCACTCAACCAGAACTCCCGGCATCGAGAAACCGCCACCCTGCACCCGGTTGGCAGCCATGGCTCCCAAGTGGCGACCAAAGCCCACCACCGCGGTCGTCACTCCGGGGCCTCACGGGTTCGGAGGGCAGCGACCGCCCTTCGAGTTGCACACCGCCCCCGAGTCACGCGCGCCAGACACCCATGGCCCGCAGGTATGCCGCGGCCTCCATCTACGACCCCAGCGCGCCACTTCTCCCTGGACCCGGCACCTGACCCAATCGCGCATCGCCGCGACCTTCGCCTTCCGCCGCATTTTGTCGCCTCTCCGGCGAGTCACGCATGGCTCGCAGGTATGCCGTGACCTTCGCGTTCCGCCACACCGCGCCTCTTCTCCCTGGGTCCCGGCGACTGCCTCAATCGCGGCATACCGTGGCCTTGATGAGCCGCTGGCCGCCCCTCTTCTCCCCCGCGCAGTCTCGGTGAAGGGGCCGATGGGTTCGGTTTCGACCGTTGTCAGTGCTGGTTCCTAGAGTGGTTGACTAGGACAACTGCGCACCCACCCGAGGCCCGTAATTGCCTGCACCCGAACTAAACAACCTGTCGCAAACCCTTGCCAGTCCGACACCCGTACGACTACAATAAGGAGCATGACCACCACCGTCGCCACACCGCTCCAGGCCCCGCCCTGGACACAGTCAGGGACGGTGGACCAACCCGCCACCACGCTCCCGCCCTCACCTCGACCCGGTGGCCTGCCCGCGCGCCTGCGGTGGCTCAACTCCAGCATCGACCGGATACACAAAGACCTCAACGACACCGCCCAGATCGTCACCCGAGACGACATCACCGGCATCGACAAAGTGATCCGCCGGCTAGAAGCCACCAAACTCGCCCTCATCGCCAAAGCCGACCGGCAACACGCCGCCACCACCACCGCCCACTCCTCCACCGCAGCCTGGGTCGCCAGCGCCACCGGCACCAGCGGCGCCACCGCCACCGCACACCTGCGGCTCGCGCACGCGTTGGAAACCGACCTGCCCGCCACCCACG